>ERZ773050.992-NODE-992-length-15880-cov-9.894218_pt1 | contig 15880 bp, 11 predicted proteins | sample MGYA00580632_ERZ773050 | MGnify/ENA primary metagenome ERZ773050 (study PRJEB29015, sample SAMEA2738123) | human oral metagenome | biome: human oral; feature: human-associated habitat; material: saliva | place: China | collected 2166 ... | reverse complement strand
GTGCGTCACGATGCGCGTGCGCCCCAGGGAAGCTGGGCAGAAGCGCCGGATGGATGTTCAGGATACGGTCCGTGTAGGCATGTACAAAAAGCGGCGACAGGATACGCATAAATCCCGCAAGCACAACCAAGGTCACACCGTGCGCATGCAGCTGCTCCAGAAGCGCACGTTCAAACGCATCGCGCTCCGCATAGTCCCTGCGGGCCACAGCAATGGCGGGAATTTCCTTCTCCCGTGCACGTTCGAGCGCATAGGCATCTGCCTTATCAGCGATGACCACAGCAATTTCAGCAGGAATCTCTCCACGATCAATCGCCTCGATAATCGATGCCAGATTGGAACCGCGCCCCGAGCAGAGTATGCCAAGCTTTTCCTCACGCATCAAAGACACCGCCCTTGATGACGACTTCATGTCCGCCTTCTGTCACACGGCCGATCCGATAAACAACCTCATTCTGGGCCTGCAGATGCCCCTCAATGCGCGCCGCCTCCTCCGGCGAAGCAATGAGGACCATGCCGATGCCCATGTTAAACGTACGGTACATCTCCGGCCAGTCCACATTGCCCCATTCCTGGAGCAGACGGAATATAGCGGGCATCTCCCATGCTGCACCGTCCACCTCTGCTCCCATGTCCTCCGGCAGGGCACGGGGAATGTTCTCGTAGAATCCGCCGCCTGTAATGTGCACCATACCGTGGATGTCAAACATACGGATGAGCGGAAGACAAATGCGCGGGTAGAGCCGCGTCGGCGTCAGGAGTTCCTCGCCGATCGTTCGGCCGAGTTCCGCCATGTACTCATTCCCCTGGAAGCCCTTGTGCTCAAAGACAATTTTACGCACCAGCGAGTAGCCGTTGGAGTGGACCCCCGAGGAGGGCAAACCGAGCAATACATCACCGGCCTGCACACGCGCACTTGTAATAAGTTTTGACCGTTCCGCAACGCCGACGGAGAACCCTGCGATATCGTATTCGCCCGCGGGATAGAACCCCGCCATCTCTGCCGTCTCACCGCCAATCAGGGCACAGCCGGACTCCTTGCAGGCACGCGCAACACCTGTAACGACCTCGGCGACCTGCATCGGTTCGAGTTTGCCGACGGCAAGATAGTCGAGGAAGAAAAGAGGTTCTGCCCCCTGTACGAGAATGTCGTTGACGCACATGGCGACAGCGTCCTGCCCCACGGTATCGTGCTTGTCGAGCATGAAGGCAAGCCGCAGCTTCGTGCCCACGCCGTCGGTCGAGGTGGCCAGGAGGGGGCGCCGGTACTCGCGCAGCTCGCTGACATCGACCATGCCGGCGAACCCCCCGACGCCGCCGATGACGGCCGGCGTCATGGTGGCGGCCACGGAGGCCTTCATGAGTTCGACGGCCCGGTCCCCGGCCTCGGTGTCGACTCCGGCGGAGGCGTAGGTGATGCCGGTGGTGCCTGGGGCGGAAGCAGTGGTCATCGGGAGGTTCCTTCCTCGGGGGCGGCGGGCGCGGGGATGGCGGCGGAGCCGGCGGTGGCGGGGCTGGCCGCGGGCGCGGGGGCGTCGTCGGGGATGCGGACGGTCTGGGGCAGCGGCACCGTGCGGCGCTTGGGGGCGGTGGCGCGCGTCGATCCGGTGGCGAGGTCCGGCATGGTGATGAGGTTCGGGCTGATGTAGCGCGGCGCGCTGGGCGCCGTCGGGCGCGCTTCGTGGGACGGCTGCTTCTCCGGTGAGGGGTGGGCCGGGGTGAAGGAGGCGATGACGCCCTCGCGGGGCGGGGTGATGGGGTAGGAGCCGGTGAAGCAGGCGAGGCAGAGCTCGCCGCCGGGCTGCCCGCTGGCCTCGATCATGCCGTCCACGGAGAGGTAGCCGAGCGAGTCGGCGCCGATGGAGTCGCGAATCTCGTCGACGCTCATGGAGGTGGCGATGAGCTCCTCGCGGGTGGCGAAGTCGATGCCGTAGAAGCAGGGCCAGAGCACGGGCGGGGAGGAGATGCGGATGTGGACCTCGGCGGCGCCGGCCTCGCGGAGCATCCGCACGAGGGCGCGCTGGGTGTTGCCGCGCACGATGGAGTCGTCGACGACGACAAGCCGCTTGCCCTCGATGACCTCGCGCACGGGGTTGAGCTTGAGGCGGATGCCGAGCTGGCGCAGGGTCTGGGTGGGCTGGATGAAGGTGCGCCCCACGTAGGCGTTCTTCACCAGGCCCTGCCCGTAGGGGATGCCGGAGGCCTGGGCGTAGCCGATGGCGGCCGGGGTGCCCGACTCGGGCGTGGCGATGACGAGGTCGGCCTCCACCGGGTGCTCGCGGGCCAGGGCCGCCCCCATCTCGTTGCGTGAGGTGATGACGCTGCGCCCGGCGATGCGGGTGTCGGGGCGGGCCAGGTAGACGTACTCGAAGACGCAGCCGGCCCGGCGGGCGGTGGCGAAGCGGGTGGAGCGCACGCCGTCCTCGTCGATCTCGATGAGCTCGCCGGGCTCGATCTCGCGCACGAAGGCGGCGCCGACGATGTCCAGGGCGGCGGTCTCGGAGGCCACGGCCCACCCGTTGCCCAGTCGCCCGAGCACCAGGGGGCGCACCCCGTGGGGGTCGCGGGCGGCGTAGAGGGTGCGCTCGTCCATGAAGACCAGGGAGAAGGCGCCGCGCAGCATGGGCAGGACCCGGCGGGCGGCCTGGTGGACGCTCAAGGGGGCCGGTGCGCTGTAGGCGGCGTCGAGCTCGGCGTCGTCGGTGATGCCGGAGGTGAGGATGTCGGCGGCCGAGTCCCAGCCCTCCAGGGCGCCGTGCTCGGAGACGAGGTTGAGCAGGGCGGCCAGGACGGCGGTGTCGGTGGAGGAGCCGCGGCCGAGCTCGCCGCTGAGGTCCTCCCCGGAGGTGGCGTGCACGGCGTCCATGAGCTCACGGGTGTTGGTGAGGTTGCCGTTGTGGGCCAGGGCGAGGGTGGAGCCGGCCGCCGGGCCGAGCATCGGCTGGGCGTTCTCCCAGGTGGTGGCGCCCTGGGTGGCGTAGCGGACGTGGCCGACGGCGATGTGGCCGGTGAGGTTGGACAGGGCCTGGTCGTCGAAGACCTGGGAGACCAGGCCGAGGTCCTTGTAGACGAGGATCTGGGAGCCGTTGGAGGTGGCGATGCCGGCCGACTCCTGGCCGCGGTGCTGGAGGGCGTACAGGCCGAAGTAGGTCAGGCGGGAGACCTCCTCGCCGGGGGCCCACACTCCGAAGACGCCGCACTCCTCACGCGGCGAGGGCTCGAGCTCGCCTGAGTGGTCGTCGGGCAGGGCGGTCAGGCCCGGGACGCCGGCGGGCGCTGCGGGAACCGCAGGAGCCCCGGGAGCCGCAGAGGCCCCGGGAGCCTCAGGGGTCGCCGAGTCGGACGGGCTCGGGCGGCTGGTCCGGCTCGGGGGCTCGGAGGAGTCGGCCCGCGGTGTGGGGCGGGCGCCGTCAGGATGGTCGAAGGTGATCTGCGTGGGTTTCTCACCGGTGCGCACACGCACAGTCTGTCATGGTCGGGCGCCGTCTGACCATTGCGTCCGCCGGAGCCGGTCGGCGGGCGGCTTCGGAATCAGCTGTCCCCCATCAGGACTCCGACGACGATCATCGAGACCCCCAGCACAGATCGCCTGGTGAAGGGCTCACGTAGGAGCCACACCCCTGCGATGACACCGAAGACGACGTTGAGGCACCGGGAGGTGGCGACGACGGACGCAGGCCCGAAGCGCATGGCGACAAGCACCAGCGCGTAGCTCGCCGGCACCAGCACCGCGATCGGGAGGGCCCGGGTCCAGCCGGCAGCCAAAGCAGCAGGCAGCTCGCGACGACGCCGGCCCAGCACGATAGTGAGCAGCACGAACTGAGCCAGACTGGACAGCGCCATGTAGGGCACGACCGCGACGTGCAGCTCTGCGACGGCAAAAGCGTCCCACAGGGTGTAGGCGGCGGTGCAGGATGCGACGGCGCCGCCCGTCCAGAGGCCTCGGGCCCGGGTCAGATTCCGCCAGGTGGCCCTTGAGGCGAGGACGACGCCGATGAGGACCGACATCAGCGCGAGCATCTGGATGACACTCGGGCCCCCGGTCCACGGCGCCGCCACCGCCGTCACCAGAACCGGCGCCAGCCCGCGTGAGACCGGATAGACCACTGACAGGTCCGCTGACGAGTAGGCGCGTTGAAGGACCGCGGCGTAGGCCGTGTGCAGCGCCGTGCTGACGAGGGCCGCCCACCAGGCCGGCCCCAGACCTCCCCATATCGCCCCCACTGTCAGTACCACGAGCCACAGCGGTGCGGCGATGGCGCTGTAGACCCACACGAAGGCGACATCCGAGGTACCGGACCTCTTCACCAACACGTTCCACAGGGCGTGCAGGGCGGAACCGGCCGCGACCAGGGCGAGGGAGTATCCGAAAGCCATCATGTAGACGTTGTCTACCATGTTGTAGACGCCGTCTACAAGAGGCAGGCTAGGGCCATGAGCCCGACAACGGAGGACCGTCTGATCCAGGCGGGGCGGCAGCTGCTCGAAGACGACGGCATCAGCGCGGTGACCATACGGGAGGTGGCCCGGCGCTGCGGCGTCTCCCACGGAGCACCGAGACGCCACTTCCCCACCCTCGCGCTGTTACTGGCCGCCATCGCCGAGATGTGCTTCGATGAGCTCCACCATCACCTCACCAATGCCAAGGGCGGCCTCAAGGAGACCGCGAGGGCCTACGTCGCCTACGCCGTCGAGCACCCCCACGCCTTCGACCTCATCACCCGTCACGACCTGCTGGCCGGCAGCGGACGGGAGCTTCGGGCCACGTCCCTGCCGCTCCTTCAGCAGTGGCAGACCCGCTTCGCGGAGCAGCACCCGGACGCGCCCGAGGCCGCGGCGATCGCCGCCTGGGCGTCCGTCCACGGCGTCGCCTCGCTCGCCTCACGGGGCGTGTTGGAGCTGGTGGGGAGCGATGCTGAGGAACTGCTGGATCAGCTGCTCCCGCAGGCCTGACGCACCTGGCGCCTCAGGACCGGTTCCGCAGGAGCTGGAAGCGGATGCCGGAGGTCGGGTCGGCGGACAGGAGGCGGACCTGCACGCGCTCACCCACCGGGAGGCCGGAGTCGGAGGCCTTCTTGCCGGCGCGGATCTCGGTGACGACGGCGGGCTCGGCCAGGACGAGCTCGCCGCGGCCGTCGCGCTCGGAGGTGATGACGCCGTCGAAGACCTCGCCCTCGTGTCCGCGCAGGACCAGGGCCTCCAGGGCGGTCAGGGCTCCGCGGCCGATGGCGCGGGCGCGCTTGCCGGTCTGCTCCATGACGCCCGGCAGGTCGGGCAGCGCCTGGAGGACCCACTCGGGCACGGGCGCCTGGGCGCAGGCGGCGATGCAGACCTCCTCGCCGTAGCGGTCCACGAGTCGGCGCAGCGGCGCGGTGACGTGGGCGTAGCGGGCGGCGATCGCGGAGTGGACGGCCTCCTCGGAGTCGGCGGCCTCGTCGTCGGCGGGGACCCCGACACCGCCCACCCCGAAGGCGAGGTAGCCCGATCCGCGGAAGAGGGACATGGCCTGCTCCATGAAGGCCGCGTGGGCGGGGATGGCGTGGTCCAGGCCGCGCACGAGCTCGGGGTAGGGCTGGGCGGCCGGCCAGTCGATGCCCAGGGCCGCGGCGACGCGCCGCAGGCGGGCGTAGTCCTCGGGGCGCGCCGGCGGCAGGGTCCGCAGGATGCCGACGCCGCACTCGACCATGATCCGGGCGGCGCACATGCCGGTGAGCAGGGAGATCTGGGCGTTGTACTGCTCGGCGGGCACGGGCACGCGGTAGGCGAGCCGGTAGCCGGCGGGGCCGGGCACCTCGGCGGACTCGGCGGACTCGGAGTCCCCCGCCGGCTCTGTCACCTCTGCCGCCTCTACCACCTGTGCCGCCTCGGTCACCTCGACGACCTGCTCGGGCGTGGTCATGCTGATGCCGCCGCGGGCGGCCTCGCGCTCCAGGCGCAGGCGGCCGATCTCGGCCAGGAGCTCGGGCAGGTCGTCCGGCGCCTCCTGGGGCAGGGCGCCCTGCCCGTCGATGGCGGCCTGGACCTGGGCGTAGCTGAGGCGCGCCCGCGAGCGCACGAGGGCCCTCTCGACGCGGGCGGAGACGACCTCGCCGCGCTCATCGAGGTCGATGGTCCACAGGCAGGCCGGGCGCTCGGCGTCCTGAAGCAGGGAGGCGGCGCCGTGGGAGAGGACCTCGGGGTGCAGGGGCGTGGCGGCGTCGGGGGCGTAGATGGTCTCGCCGCGGCGGCGCAGCTCGGCATCCAGGGCGCCGCCGGGGGTGACGAAGGTGGCCAGGGAGGCGATGGCGTAGTGGACTCGGTAGGTGGCCGACGGCTCGGGGGCGTCCCCGGTCCCCACACCGGCCTGTGCGGGCAGGCGCTCCAGAAGCACCGCCTGGTCGAGGTCCATGGAGCCGGGCGGGTCGATGGTGACCAGCTCCAGGTCGCGGGCGTCGCGGGCGCCGTCGGCCAGGAGACGGGCGGGGCCGTCCTGGGCCCAGGCGCCGGCAGCGGCCTCCGCCTCGGCGAGGGCCTCGGGCGGGAAAGCGGCAGGCACCTCGTAGTGCGCGCGCAACGCGTCCAAGGTCCGGGCGACCTCGGCGGGCGGGGCGGTGTAGGTGCTCAGGCGCGTGCGACTCATGGGATGAACCTACCGGCGCGGGCCCTTGGCGCAGTGACCAACGGGCGGATGGGGCGGAATCGGCCCAATCTGTCACGGGCGGCGACTTTTAGGACCGAGTGCGCTCCGCAGACGACCAGTCAGAACGCATTAACGCTGGTCAGGACCTTGCGCCCGGACGCCTGCTCCGACAGCGTGCGTTGAAAAGTCGCCATTTGTGACACTTTCGTCCTCTGCGCGGTTGGCACAACAGTCCACGACGCCTCAGGACATGGGGTGACCGGCCCCAACGAGTCCGCGGAGCAGCCCCGGCTCCCAAAGCGACACTCAGAATCGGAGCGGTGGCGCTACGACGATACGGCGACGGCCATACCGGCGCCGGCCCTCAGTGCAGTGTCCAACGGGCGCGCACACCCGCAGCGCGCCCCACACATCGACCAAAACTTCAGAATCGACGCGGCTCCGGGTCGATTTTGAAGAAAATGTTGATGTTTACCCGGGGAGCCGGACCAGGGGCAGGTAGGCGGACAGGTCGCAGCGCTCACCGGAGGCGTGCAGGGCGCCGTCGGCCAGGGCCTCCTGCCAGGTGAGTCGGCCGGTGGCCAGGGCCAGCCAGGTGGCGGCGTCGGTCTCGACGACACTGGGCGGGGTGCCCCGGCGGTGGACAGTGCCGGCAACGGCCTGGGTGACGCCGAAGGGCGGGACCCGCACCTCGACCGAGCGCCCGGGCGCGCAGGCGGCGAGCTCCTCGAGGGTGTAGCGCACGGCGGTGGCGGTCATCCGACGTCGGGCGGCCCGGTCAGTGGGACTGGCGGAGCCGGGGCCGGCACCGCTCCCAGCTCCGGCCGGTTCGTCGTCGGACGTGCCCTGCTCCTGGGCCCACTGGCGCAGGGCCTGGGTGCCGGCGTCTGGGTCGATGCGTCGTCTTGCAGCCATGGCGCGAAGCCTATGTCGGAGCAGCCCGGAACTGGCAGGCGATCCCAGCCCGACGGCGCCGCGCGGCAGCCCCGGCCCGTCGGGCAGCGAGCCCCCGTACCCGCGGCGAAGACCTCCACGAGGTCATGCCGGCCAGCTCTGATCGGTCTCGACGACAGCGCCGCGCAGCCGTCCTGGAACATCGAGGACTGCGTTCTGCGCCCAGGACGTACTTCTCCCCCAAACGACTGCGCCCGGGCCGTCACCTTCTGTAGGAGAACGCAGTCCTCGATCGAAAAGTACGTCCTCGATCTGGGGCGGCACAGTCCACAGGGACGTTCCACGCCGTTGGGGCCGTACGGCCGAGTGCGTGTCACCCCGGGCGGGGACACTGCCTCGCAGCCATGGACATCCTGCGCGGCAGGGTGCGTACTGCCCCAGGCGGGGGCATTCGACGCCGTCGGGGACAGGATTCCCGTCCCCGCACGCGCGGGATGTCCCCGGTTGGAAGGGAGCGTCCCCGTGCGCGCGGGATGTCCCCGACGGGAGGAGAGTGTCCCCGGTCGCGTGAAGTGTCCCCGCCGAGGGTCACCGAGCCCCACGAACCCGGCCCCTCAGGTCCTCACACACGTCGTGCGGGGCCCCACACCTGGCGGGACCCCGCACGACGCGGTGATGAGGCTTGCCGGATCAGGCGGCAGCCGCGGCCTGCGCCTCAACGCCCTTCTTGCCGTCGGCGTTGCGCCCCAGTCCCTTGAGGACGATGACCAGCGCGGTGCTCACCACCGTCCCGGCCAGGATCGCCAGGAGGAAGCCACCGAAGTTGGTGATGGCGAAGGCGACGAACACGCCGCCGTGGGGCGCGCGCGAGCCGACGTGCATCGCCATGGTCATCGCGCCGGTGACCGCGCCGCCGGCCATCGTGGCCGGGATGACGCGCAGCGGGTCGGCGGCGGCGAAGGGGATGGCGCCCTCGGAGATGAAGGACAGCCCCAGCAGCCAGGCGCTGCGCCCGTTCTCCACCTCGGCCTTGGTGAACAGCCGCGAGCGCAGGAAGGTCGCGGCGGACATCGCCAGCGGCGGCACCATGCCGGCGGCCATGACGGTGGCCATGATCTCGTAGGGAGCGGTGTTGCTGGCGCTGGCCGCGGACAGTCCCGCGGTGCCGAACAGGTAGGCGGCCTTGTTGACCGGCCCGCCCAGGTCGAAGCACATCATGAGCCCGAGGATGACGCCGAGCAGCACGGCCGACCCGCCCCCGGACATGGAGGTCAGCCCGTCCTGCAGCGAGGTCATGAGGGCGGCCAGCGGCAGCCCGAGGACCAGGTACATGACGGCGCCGACCACCAGCGTGGTGCCCAGCGGGATGATGACCACGGGCATGAGCCCCCGCAGCCAGGCCGGCACGCTGAGCCCGGCGAGCCAGGCCGCGAAGTAGCCCGCGAGGATGCCGCCGACCAGGCCGCCGATGAACCCGGCCCCGACCTCGACCGCGACGACCCCCATGACGAACCCGGGCGCGATCCCGGGCCTGCCGGCCAGCCCGAAGGAGATGTAGCCGGCCAGCGCCGGGACGAGGAAGCTCATGGCCGCCTGCCCCAGCAGGAACAGCGTCCACCCGATGTACAGCAGCAGCCCGGACTGGGAGACGGTGATCGTCTCAGTGCCGACGACGTCGCCGGCCGAGTTCTTGATCTCGTGGACGAACTCGTTGCCGGGCAGGTTCCACAGGGAGTAGTCGCTGATGGAGATCTTCTCGTAGAGGTTGGCCACGTCGTACCCGGCCAGGAGGAAGCCCAGGGCGATGAGCAGACCGCCGGCGGCCACGAAGGGGATCATGTAGGACACCCCGGTCATGACGGACCTCTGCAGGCGCCGGGCCCAGTGCTCGGAGCCCTCCTCGCTCTCCTCGGCGGACTCGCCGCCGGCCGGCACACGGGCAGCCCCGGGGTCGTCGACGGCGGCCAGGGCCTTGTCCACCAGGGAGCCGGCGTCGTTGACGGCGGCCTTGACGCCGACGTCGATGACGGGCTTGCCGGCGAAGCGCTCGCGGCCCTTGACCGGCAGGTCGTGGGCGAAGATGACGGCGCTGGCCCGCTTGATGAGCTCGGGGTCGAGGGCGTCGATCTTGCCCGAGCCCTGGCCCTCGATGGCCACGGTGATGCCGCGGTCCTTGCCGGCCTGCTCCAGGGCCTCGGCGGCCATGAAGGTGTGGGCGATGCCGGTGGGGCAGGAGGAGACCCCCACGATGACGGTCTCACCCTCCGCCGGGGCCGACGACGCCGCAGCGGCCTTGGTCTGCGCGGCACCGGCCCCTGCGGCCGAGTCCGCGGCGCTTCCGGCCTCACCGGCCGCGCTGGCCTCGGCTCCCTCCCCGCCGTCGAGCAGCTCGGGCTGAACCTGCTGCGTGACGATCCGGGTGATCTCCTCGGCGTCGGCGGCCTGGCGCAGGGCGTCGGTGAACTCGGTCTGCATGAGTCCGCGGGCGAGCTTGGCCAGGAGCTGGAGGTGGAAGTCGTCGGCGCCGTCGGGGGCGGCGATCATGAAGATGAGGTCGGCGGCCTGTCCGTCGGCGGCCCCGAAGTCGACCGGCTCGGCCAGGCGTGCGAAGCCGAGGCTGGGGGCTAGGACGTGGGGGCTGCGGCAGTGCGGGATGGCGATGCCGCCGGGGATCCCGGTGGGGGCGGTGGACTCGCGCTTCTTGGCGTCGGCGGCCAGGCCGTCGGGGCTGGAGGCCCGGCCGGCGCCGGCCACGGTGGCGGCCAGGAACTCGATGACGTCTTCCTTGCCCGGGCCGGCGTCGGCGTCGAGCGCGACCAGCTCGGGGATGATGAGGGGCTTGTTCTCGGTCATGGTCTTCCTTGGTGTCCGAGGTGCCGTCGCCCGGTGGGCTGCGGCGGGTCACAGGTGGTCAAGGGTGGTGGGCGGCGGTCATGCGGTCGGTGATGGTCATGCGGTGGGTCGGTGGGCGGGTGGTGAACAGGTCAGTGGACGGTCAGTGGCGGAGCCGGTTCGGCGGTCGGTAGCGGCAGCCTGCAGCCGCCAGCGTGTGCGAGGAGCCGCGGGCTCGAGGGACCGCTCCCCCGGCATCCCCAGACTCACCGGCTCAGGAGAGCCGGGTGACGACGGCCGCCTGCTCGGGCAGGTCGGCGGGCGTGGGCAGGGTGGTTCCGGGCAGGGAGGCGGCGGCCGAGCCGTAGGCCATGGCGGTGCGCAGGCGCTCGGCCTCGTCGCCGCCGTTGACGTCGGCCAGGATGTAGCCGGCCACCGAGGAGTCCCCGGCGCCGACGGTGGAGACCACCGGGACCTCGGGGGCGGTGGCGTGCCAGGCGCCGTCGGCGGTCACCAGGACGGCGCCGGCGGGGCCGAGGGTCACCATGACGGCACCGAGCCCCAGGCCCACCAGGAGGCGGGCGGCGTCGACGACGGGACCGTAGTCCCCCCCGACGGCGCCCTCCTCGAGGGCCATGGCGCGCTCGGCGGGCAGGCCGGCGAGCTGGCCGAGCTCCTCACCGTTGGGTTTGATGAGGTCGGGGGCCGATGCGGGCAGCTCGGCGGCCAGGGCCGCCAGGGGCTCGTCGGAGGTGTCGACGGCGATGCGCAGCCCCGGGGCGGCCTCCCGCAGGAGCCCCACGAGGCGGGCGTACCACCTGGCCGGCGCGCCCGGCGGCAGGGAGCCGGACAGGACCGCCCAGTGGTGGGTGTCGGCTCCGGCCGACACCCCCGTGAGGGTGAGGGTCTCCAGGAGGGCCTGCTCGACGGCGTCGATCTCCTCCTCGTTCAGGCCCGCCCCCAGCTCGTTGAGCTTGGTGGTGGTGCCGTCGGGCTCGGTGACGGCGGTGTTGATGCGGGCGGGTCCGGCCACGGGCACGGATCGCACGGTGAGGCCGGGCAGCTCGAGGGCGCCCAGGGCGGTGAGGATGGGGTCGTTCTCAGCGGCGGGCAGGACGGCGGTGGCGGCGCGCCCGGCGTTGGACAGGACGCGGGCGACGTTGACGCCCTTGCCTCCCGGTTCCATGACGACGCCGGTCAGGCGCTGGACGGCGCCGCGCTGGAGGGGTCCGGGCAGGGAGACGGTGCGGTCGAGGGACGGGTTGGGTGTGAGGGTCAGGATCATGCGACAAGGACCTCGGTTTCGGTGGCGGTGAGCTGGTCGATGAGTGCGGGCGGGAGCTCGACGTCGGTGACCAGGAGGTCGATGTCGTCGAGGGAGGCGAAGGAGACCAGGTGCTCCTGGCCGATCTTGGTGGAGTCGACCAGGGCCACCACCTGGCGGGCGCTGCGCACCATGGCGCGTTTGACGGTGGCTTCGTCGGGGTCGGGCGTGGACAGTCCGTGGGCTGCGCTCAGGCCGTTGGCTCCCAGGACGGCGACGTCGACCCTCAGGGTGGACAGGGCCTCGACGGCTTCGGGGCCGACGGCGGCCTGGGTCAGTCCGCGCAGCTGGCCGCCGAGGATCCGCACCCGGGTGCGTCCGGCGGCGGCCAGCCAGGCGGCGGTCAGGACGGAGTTGGTGATGACGGTCAGGTCGGTGTCGCCCGGCAGGAGGCGGGCGAGCGAGCCGGTGGTGGTTCCGGCGTCGATGAGGAGGGTGGTGCCGGGCTTCGGTGCGAGCCGCGCCAGGGCGGCGCGGGCGATGGCCTGCTTGGCGGTGGGGTTGACCTGCTCGCGCTGGGTCACGCCGGTCTCCGGCAGGGCGGGGGCGGGGATGGCGCCGCCGTGGACCTTGCGCAGGGCGCCGCTGCGGTCCAGGGCGGTCAGGTCGCGGCGGATCGTCTCAGGGGTGACATCGAAGTGCTCGGCGAGCTCGGTGACGAGAACCCGCCCCGCACCGCGCACCTGCTCCACGATCTGGCGGTGCCTGTCCTCGATGCGCATGTTCACCTCCTGGAAAGTCCGTGCCCTCAGCCCAGTACGCCCGTTCGGGCATCCAATCGACTCTGAATGTCTGAACAGACGTAAGAGTATGTCCGTTCAGACATTCATGTCTACCCCAGAGTGACTCACAATACATTTCATAGGTTGTTTTGAGAACAGTGCCCACCCAACGGCCACTACCGCCTCATCGAGGACGTACTTCTGCGACCAGGACTGCGTTCTCCCCCAAAAGACGACGGTGAGATCCCAGTAGCCTGGAGGAGAACGCAGTCCCCGAGCGGAAAGTACGTCCTCGGCGCGAACCGCAGTCCCCACAGCCACAGGCCGCCCGGGCCTCCCGAACCGTCCCCGGTGACGCCCCGTCGTCGACACCCAGCAGACAGGACTCGTGCCCGCCTCCCCGAGCGGGGATGACGGGCACGAGTCTCGATCCGCGTATCGCTGCGGGTCAGTCTGAGCCGCCGACCCAGGCGGCATCAGGCGGCATCAGGCGGCGTCAGGCGGCCTGCCGTCTGCGGCGCAGGATGAGGTAGCCGCCGACGACGAGCAGGGCGAGGGCGAGTACCCCCGCACCGAGTGAGGCGCCGGTGCGGGCCAGAGGACTATCACTGGCCGCCTGGTTCGGGCGCTCGGCTCCGGCCGCCTGGGCGGGCGCTCCGGACGCGGCCGGAGCGGCGGTGGCTGCGGGCTGCGCGCCGCTACCCGCAGACGGCTCGGTGCCGCCGCCCGCGGAGGTCTCACCAGCACCAGGGCCGCCCTGCGGGGTGGATGCCGCCTTGCCGCCGGCCCCGTCCGCCGCAGCGTCAGCGCCCGTCGCCGTGCTGTCTCCCGAGCCCGCTCCGGGGCCGGCCGCATTCTCCTCCGCGATCTCGACCGAGAAGCGGTTGAGAACCGCGCCTGCGGCGTCGAGGGTCTCGACTAAGGCCCAGCGGCAGGTGGTGGCCTGGACCGTGCGGCAGGAGCGAGTGGGGGCGTCGGTCGGGAAGGTGAGGTTGAAGTCGACCCGCCCGGTGGTCGGGCCGGTGGGGTTGACGGTGAGGTCGAGGTCCTTGGTCAGGATCTCCTTATCCCCCGCGCTGACGCGCACGCGCCGGGCGCCGGCGGCCTGCTCGGCGGGGTTGGTGTAGGCCAGGGAGTCCAGGGTCACGGAGACCGTGTCGGTGCTGCGCGCGCCACCTGAGCTGACGTACACGGGCCCCACGGTCATCGCGGTCTGCCGCTTGGAGTAGTCGGCTGTGACGGGCTTGTCGCCGAAGGAGGCCAGGTAGGCGGAGGTGACGTCGCGGTCGAGGACGCCGGTGTTGGTCACGGGCTTGTCCTTCAGGACGGTGTAGCCGTCGCCGCCGGTCAGCAGGAAGGAGTTGGAGGCGACGACGACGCTGTCGCCGTCGGCCAGCGGCTTGCCGTCGACGAGGATCTCGCGGATCGCGGGGGCGGCTCCGGCCTCGCCCCCGTATGCGGGATCGGTGGTGGCCTCGGTGAGGACGTCGACGTTCCTGGACAGCCCCAGGGTGAGCACGGGGCGGCTGGAGCCGGGCTGCCACTGCTGGGACAGCAGCGCCTTGAGCTCGGCGCCGGTGAGGGTCGTGTAGGCCATCTCGTTGCCGAAGGGCTGGACGGTGTAGGCCTCCCCCGAGGTCAGGACCCCATCGCCCTCCGAGCCGGAGGCGGCGTAGAGCAGGTCGGCGCGCACGCCGCCGGGGTTCATGATGCCCACGTAGCGGGTGGAGCCGGTCGGCTGGATGTCGGTGGCGAGCCAGCTGCGGAAGGACTCGGCGATGAGGTTGGAGGCGGTGGACTCCGTGCCGCGGTTGGCGCCGGGGCCCGAGCCGTCCGAGCCGCGCAGGAAGTCCGAGCCGATCTTGGCCAGCGGCTTGCCGCCCTCGGCGGCGGAGTCCTTCTCCGCCTGGGACACGATTCCGGCGACGCCGTAGGCGTCGGTGGTGCAGCTCGAGCTGCGCAGGTCCTTGTTGTCGGCGCTGACCACTGAGGTCTTCCGGCTGGCGGGGTCGTAGCTCAGGCGGATGCGGCCCAGTGCCCAGCCGTAGTGGTCGGCCTGGACGACGGCGATCTGGTTGCCCTCGGCGCCGGTGACGGTCTTGGCGAAGGGCACGTGGGTGTGCCCGGAGAAGACGGCGTCGACGTTCTTGGAGAAGCTCGTGGCCGTGGAGGCCGCGTCCTCGTGGCTGAGCGCGACGACGACGTCGGCCTCACCGTTGGCGGGATCGCCGTCCTTGAGCTCGGCGGCACGGGCGTTGGCGGCGGCGACCGCCGGACTCAGGGTGAGAGTGGACAGGGCCGAGGGCGACACGAGGGTGGGAAGCTCATCGGTGACGACACCGACGAAGCCGACGCGCACACCGCCGACTTCCTTGATGAAGGTTCCCTTGCCGCCTCCCTCGGCGCTCAAGGGAGTCGAGCCGGAGACGTTGGCGGCCAGGATCGGGAAGTTCGAGGCGGGCAGGATGCGCGTCTCCAGGTCGGTCAGGCCCTGGTCGAGCTCGTGGTTGCCCAGGGCGGAGGCATCCAGGGACATCGCGTTGAGCGCCTCCATGGTGGGGCGGTCCTGGAGGATGGAGGAGACGTAGGCCGATCCACCCACGGAGTCTCCGGCGGAGACGAACAGCGTGTTGGGGTTGGCGGCGCGGGCGGAGGAGACCTCGCAGGCCAGCGTGACAGCACCGGGGTCCTCGACGGATGTCTGCCCGGTACCGCTGTCCGTCTGAGTGGTCCGGGAGATGTGGCCGTGCAGGTCGGTGATGCCCAGCAGGTCGATGGTGGTGGCGCCGGCGGCCGGAGGGGCAGCCGGGGCGGCTGGCTCGTCAGCACCGGCGGGAGGGCTGAGCGGGAAGGGACTGAGGGCTGTCAGAGTCAACGCGCACATGACGGCGCCGACCTTGACGGCCCGCGTGGGGCGCAGTCGCATGTCGTTCCTTATCAGGCGGAGGGATGGTGACCCGGGAGAAGATGAGGAGAGGAACATGCGCAACCGTATGCGCCCCGGCGATACGGGGCATTATTCTTCACGGCACTCACTGACGTTCATCAGACAGCGCTCGCGCCCGCCTCCCCCGGGTGCCTGTCAGCGCCGTCGGGACGTGCCTCCACGGCGGGAGCGCGGCGAGGAACGAGCCACGCGGATGGTTGCCGAGAGCGCCGATCCCACACCCACTCCCCCAAGCCACAGCGACGGCGTCCGCCGCCTCGTTCTCAGAGGCGACGGACGCCGTCGCTGTGGGCGCGAGCCCGGATCAGCCAGGTATCAGACGATGCCGTGGGCGATCATGACGTCGGCAACGCGGGTGAAACCGGCCGCGTTGGCGCCGAGCACGTAGTCGCCGGGGCGGCCGTACTCCTCGGCCGCGGCGACGCAGGAGTCGTGGATGTCGGCCATGATGCCGGTCAGCTTGGCCTCGGCGGTGGCGAAGTCCCAGCGGGTGCGGCCGGCGTTCTGCTCCATCTCGAGGGCGGAGGTCGCCACGCCACCGG
>ERZ773050.991-NODE-991-length-15881-cov-10.861304_pt1 | contig 15881 bp, 13 predicted proteins | sample MGYA00580632_ERZ773050 | MGnify/ENA primary metagenome ERZ773050 (study PRJEB29015, sample SAMEA2738123) | human oral metagenome | biome: human oral; feature: human-associated habitat; material: saliva | place: China | collected 2166 ... | reverse complement strand
TCGGCGAAGGCCTTGCGCGTGGGGGCGAGCAGGATGTCGCCGGCCTCGGCCAGGCCGCCGGCGATGACGATGACCTCGGGGTCCAGCAGCGCGCACATGTCGGCCAGCCCGACTCCGAGCCAGTGGGTGAGCTGCTCGTAGCACTCCAGGGCCGCCGGGTCCCCCTCGCGGGCCGCGGCGGTGACGGCCTTGCCGGAGATGTGCTCCGGGTTGCCGCCGGAGAGCTCGATGATGCGGGCCGCGTAGCCGGGGCGGAACTGCGCCAGCTCCCAGGCGTTGACGCCCAGGGCCGTGCCGGCGCTGTAGCGCTCCAGGCACCCGCGCAGGCCGCACCCGCAGGGGCGTCCGCCGGGGACGACGTTGATGTGCCCGATCTCCCCGCCGAATCCGGCCGCTCCGCGCAGGAGGTGGCCGTCGACGATGATGGCCCCGCCCACGCCGGTGCCGATGGCCACGATGAGGGCGTTGCGCTTGCCGCGGGCGGCTCCGAAGCGGGCCTCGGCCCACCCGAAGGCGTTGGCGTCGTTCTCGACGACGACGGGCAGGCCCACGCCCTCGGAGACGACGTCGCCGATCCGCATCCCGGTCCAGTCCAGGTTGGTGCCGTGCGCCATCGTGTTGCGGTCGGAGGACACGAAGCCCGCCGCCCCGATGCCCACGGTGGCTACGTCGGGGAAGTCCTCCCGCAGCCGGCGCACCACCGTCGTGATCGTGTCAATGATCGCCTGGCGGTCGGCGGCGGGGGAGTCGCGCCGAATCGTCTGAAGAACCTTCCCCTCGTCGTCGACGACGCCGGCCGCGATCTTCGTTCCGCCGACATCCACTCCGATGCTCAGTGCCATGCTCGCGCTCCTTGGTGAGACGACCGTTGCTGACGTCGCTGCTCGCGCCGTTGCTCGTCAGACGATCAATGGGATAAGTGATGGAAGAATAGCGTCCCCCGGCCCGCCCATGGGGCGAGTCGGGGGAGAGGCTCCGGGGTGGGTGGGCGCGCGGGCCCCGAGGGGCGCCGTCGGCGCTCCGTTGCGCGGCGGTCAGTGCGTCGATGCTGGTGCCGTAGGGCTCGTCGGGCTCGCGGTCCCGGTAGCGCCCTTGGCCTCCTTGGCCTTGGCGGCCTGGCTCTTGACGACGGCCGTCATGTAGTCGGCGTCCTTGTACCCGTTGATGTAGGTCTCGCCCACGATCATGAACGGGGTTCCCTGAATGCCGATGGAGTGGACGTGGTCGGTGGACTCGGAGACGGCCTTGACGGTCTCGGCGGCGGTCATGTCGGCGCGGAACTTCGACAGGTCCGCCACCCCGGCCTTCTTGGCGAAGTCGACCAGGGAGTCCTCGGTGTAGGCCGGGTGGCCCTTGGGGTCGGCGGCGGCGTAGACGGCGTCGTGGAACTCCCAGAACTTTCCCTGCTTGGCGGCGGCCCGCCCGGCCTGGGCGGCCAGGGGTGAGGTCTCGCTGATCTGGGCCAGGTCGCGCCACTCGATGCGCAGTGTGCCCTCCTCCACCAGCTTGTTCAGCTCGGGCTCGACATTCTGGGCGAACTGGGTGCAGAAGGGGCAGGCGAAGTCGGAGTAGATGACCATGACGACCGGCGCGTCGACCTTGCCCTTGGCCTGGCCGTCGGCCGGGTCGCGGTGGATCTCGGAGTGGATGAGCTCCAGGGTCTGCTGGTCGGCGACTGGCGGGGCCGGTACGGGCTCGGGGACCGCGGCGGCCGAATCGGAGGAGGAGGCGGGTGCCTGGCTGGCGGCGGCGGCTTGATGGCGTCGGGAGGCGACGTTCTGCAGCAGCACTGCGGCGAGGACGGCCAGGATGACGGCGATGACCACGAGGGTGATGACCGTGGCGCGGTTGGTCTTCGACTGCGTCTGCGTCGGCGTCGAAGAAGGCGGCTGAACACTCATGGCAGCGAGTCTGTCAGAGGAGACAGGCCCCGCAATACGCCTGATATGGCTGATGAGAGCACAGTTCGTCACAGCCGTCTCAGGCCGATCTCGGCAGGCCCGCCAACCTCACGGGGCGCTCACGAGCCGCTTACGGCACGCTCACGAAGGTCACCGAAACTCATCGGCCCCGGAGGCGCCGTCGCCCATCCTCCGACCCACACACTTCGACCGAATCTTCATATTCGACCCGGAGCCGCGTCGTTTGTGAAGTTTTGGTCGAAGTGAGGCGGGGTCCCGGCCGGGCGGCGCTCTAACGCAGGGCTGCGCCGGCAGCCAGCCCGAGTCCGACGGCGCCCAGCGTCGCCGCCGTCATGAGGGCCGCGTGCGCCAGGGCCGGCCCCCACCGCCCGGCCAGCAGCAGGCGCGCTCCCTCGACGCAGGCCGTGGAGAAGGTCGAGTACCCGCCCAGGAAGCCGGTCCCCACGACCGTCAGTGCGGTGGCGGCCCAGGTCCCGGAGTGCGGCGGGTCTGCCGTCCGGCCCACGAGCAGGCCCATGAGCAGGCAGGCGGTCACGTTGACGACGACCGTGCCCCACGGCATTCGCAGCATCCGCGACATCCAGGGCGCCCGCACCCCGGAACGACGCCGCTGCCGGCCTCCCGCCGCAGCCTCCCGGGCGACTCGGCGGCTGAGGCGGCTGACGGAGGTGTCCACGCCCCAGCGGCAGGCCGCCCCCACCCCGCCGGCCAGCGCCAGGGGGAGCCAGTCGGTGAGCCAGGTTCCCAGCCCGGCGGCGGCCCCGCTCATGACGCCTCCGGGAGGCGGCCGCTGCCCGCTCGGTCCACTCGGCCTGCTCGGCCCACACTGCCCGTGCGACCCGTGCGGCGCAGACGGCCGGCCAGCCACAGCCCGAGCCCGGCCGCCACCAGCCCGGCCACCATCGACCCCACCAGGTAGGCGGCGCCGAGGACCGGGTGGCCGCCGTCCCCGCCGGAGGTCAGGAGCCGGTGGCTCTCCAGGATGAAGGTCGAGTGCGTCGTCAGCCCGCCCAGCACCCCCGTGCCCAGGGCCAGTCGCAGGCGGGGGCGGCCTTCGCCGAGCGCCCCGAGCAGCAGCCCCAGGGCCAGGGCCCCGACGACGTTGAGGGCCAGGGTCGTGACCGGCAGGTGCCCGGGGGAGGCGGGCCAGGCCCGCTCCAGGGCCGCGCGCACCAGCGTGCCCGCGCATCCGCCCGCGGCGACCAGGGCCAGGGAGGCGGTCACGGACGGGGCCCGCCCGGCCGCCGAGGGAGAGGCGGCTGCAGAGGGGGACGCAGCCACGGACGGGGCCCGCCCGGCTGCCGGTGGGGAGCCTGCGGCGGCTCCCGAGGGGGAGCCGGCTGCCGGCGGGGAGGGGGCCACGGCCGGGGCCGGCTCAGTCCCCGGCCCGGCCCCCGGGCGGGCGAAGGTCCCCGGCGCGGGATCGCCTCCGGCCTCGGAGGCGCCGCGGGTTCCGGCACCGGCGCCGGGGTCGACCTCAGCCATTGCGCTTGGCGATCTGGTAGTTGTCCTTGTTGTAGATGAGGGTGTAGGTGGCTCCCTGCTTGGAGTGCTTCTTGCCCCAGGCGGCGGCATCGCTACTGCCCCACTGGTTGGCGCTGGTGGGGGTCATGACGATGTACTCCTTGTCGGGGCCGCTCGTGCCCGCCCAGGAGACCTCGGCCCGGGGCACCAGGTAGGCCAGCAGCGACAGGTCGGTGACCACCGTGGCCCCCTCGGGGATCGTGGCGATGACCTCGTGGGCGACCGCCACCCGATGCGTCTCGGTTCTCTGTGCCTCGTCGCTCTGCTTGGCCTCGGCGGCGAGCGGGTCGAAGTTCTTGTTGGTGGCCTGCCACAGCGGGAGGTAGGGGGCGGTCAGCACCCCGGTGGCCACCGCGGTGAGGATGCTCGTGGCCACCACGAAGCGGTGCCGCATCGGCACCGTGAGCCAGGTGGGGAAGGCGGTCGGGCGCCGGCGCGGGCCGTCGACGTCGGACTCGCCGGCGGTGCCTGCCCCCCCTGCCTCCCCGGCGGCCAGGGCGGCCTGGGCGGAGCGCCCCATGACCGCTCGGCCATCGACCCCCACCTGCCTGACGGGGTGGTCGGCCACGTAGGAGCCGTGCGCCCGGCGCCGGGCGACGACGTCGAGCAGCGCCCCCAGCGCGATGGGCATGAGGGTGGCGTTGTAGTGCCAGTTGTCCCACACCCAGTAGAACTCCACCGACCCCAGGAACCGCCACGCCAGCGTCGGCAGCACCACGAGCAGCCACGGCGAGGTGACCCCGATGACCCCGCTGGTGAGGATCAGCATGACGACCACCGTGGCCTTCTGGGTCAGGGCGTCGGGTGAGGTGGGCTGGTCCTGTGAGCTCAGGCCGTAGTCCCACACCCCGTTGATGTTGAAGGCCGGCAGGAACACCTGGATCGCGAAGAGGAAGGCCGCGATCCCGCCGACGACCATGCCCACGCCCAGGCGCAGCCCCCGCCGCCGGTTGCGGGCGGCGTCGTCCTGGGGAGCGCTTCCAGCAGCATCCCCAGCGGCATCGAGGCCGTCGGCCCCACGGCCACCGGGCCGGATGACCGTGCACGTGCGGTACCAGGCCGGGACCGCTGAGGTGAGGATGACGGCCACTCCGATCATGAGCACCGTCAGCCCCATGTCCTCCTTGACCAGGACCAGGGGCACCGACCAGGCCGTCACCGCCCCCCAGCGCCGCTCCACGAAGGCCACCGAGGCGTAGGCCAGCAGCGGCATCGCGAAGGCGATCTCATGGAACTGTGCCGCCACGGCCCCCTGCATCCCCCAGGACAGGACGTAGACGAGCCCCAGCCCACCGGCCACCCACTGATTCGTCAGGCGGCTGGCCAGGCGGGTCAGCGGCCAGGCCGAGAACGCCAGCAGCAGGTCCTGAGTGATGAGCAGGCTCAGGGGCGTGGGGAAGAGCCTCCAGATCGGCCCCAGCAGAATGAGGATCGGGTGGAAGTGGTCACCCAGGAGGTTGTATCCGTCACCCTTGACCGGCACGATCGGGGTCTGGAAGTGGGCGTAGGCCTTGGCCAGCTCGGAGAAGATCGCCAGGTCCCAGCTGGGCACCGGCTTCATCGTCTCCCACTGGACGATCGAGTAGTAGATCATCACCCAGGCGCCGATGACGACGACGATCGCAGCCGGAATCGAGTGGCGGATCTGCTCCTTGAGGTTCACGGCGCCGAGCCTACCCGTGTGAATCGGGGATGAACCTGGTAGCGCTAGGCTCGTGGCGTCACCCACGATCAGGAGACGAGATGCCCCTCACGCCGCCGCCCGCCGATTCCACCTCGGCGGCCGAGTCCTCGCCGCCTCAGCGGCCTGACCTCGACCAGATGGTGGACCACGACGCCGAGCCCCAGCTCCAGCGCCACCTCACCAACCGCCACGTCCAGCTCATCGCCATCGGCGGGGCCATCGGAACCGGGCTGTTCATGGGGTCGGGGAAGACGATCTCCCTGGCCGGCCCCGGTGTGTTCCTCGTCTACGCGGTCATCGGCGCCATCCTCTTCCTGGTCATGCGGGCCCTGGGCGAGGTGCTGCTGTCCAACCTGTCCTACAAGTCCTTCGCCGACGTCGCCCACGACCTCATCGGGCCGTGGGCGGGCTTCTTCGTGGGCTGGACCTACTACGTGTGCTGGCTGGTGACGGCCGTGGCCGAGGTCATCGTCATCACCGGCTACGTGAGGTACTGGTGGCCGCACCTGCCTCTGTGGATCACGCCAGTGGTGACCGTGATCCTGCTGTTCAGCCTCAACCTCGCCACCGTCAAGGCCTTCGGGGAGATCGAGTTCTGGTTCTCCATCATCAAGATCGTGGCCATCATGGCGCTCGTCGTCGTCGGTGTCCTCATGGTGCTGCGCGGGTTCACGGCGCCCAACGGCGCCCACGCCCAGTTCTCCAACATCTGGAGCGGCGGGTTCTTCCCCAACGGTGCGAGCGGGTTCTTCGGGGCCTTCCAGATCGCCATCTTCGCCTTCGTGGGCACCGAGCTCGTGGGGACCGCGGCCGCCGAGGCCAAGGACCCGGAGGTCACCCTGCCCCGGGCCATCAACGCCATCCCGGTGCGCATCGTCCTGTTCTACCTGGGGGCGCTCGCGGCCATCATGGCCGTCACCCCGTGGCAGGAGATCAACCCCGAGGCAAGCCCCTTCGTGGCCATGTTCGCCCTGGCGGGGCTCGGCGTGGCCGCCAGCGTCGTCAACTTCGTGGTGCTCACGGCCGCGGCGTCGTCGGCCAACTCCGGGGTCTACTCCACCTCCCGGATGCTCTTCGGCCTGTCCTGGGCGGACAACGCCCCCCACATCTTCCGCAAGCTGACGGCCCGTTCGGTGCCTGGAGTGTCCCTAGCTGTCACCTGCGCCAGCCTGCTCACCTCGATCCCGCTGCTCTACACCTCCAAGTCCATCATCGCGGCCTTCACGACGGTGACCACGGTGGCCAGCGTCCTGTTCATCCTCGTGTGGTGCGTCATCGTCGTGAGCTACCTGCGCTTCCTCACCCTGCGGCCCGAGCTTCACCGCGCCAGCACCTTCCGCCTGCCCGGTGAGCGTGGGGCGGCCTGGCTGTGCCTGGCCTTCTTCGCCTTCGTCATCTGGACCCTCACTCAGGCCCACGACACTCGCATCGCGGTCTTCGCCTCGCCCCTGTGGCTGGTGGTGCTGGGCGTGGCCTGGCTCGTCCACAGCAGCCGGCTCGCCAGGCAGCAGGAGCTCCAGTCGTGGGTGCCGGTGGTGGGTCAGTGACACCGGAGCCGTCGGACGGGCCGACGTCGTCGGCCTGCCTGGAGGAGCTGCTCGCCCGCGGGGTGGCTGCGGTCCGCCAGGCGGCCGCCTTCGCCCTGGACCCGGGTGAGGAGCTGCGCGTCGAGGCCAAGGCGCACCGCAACGACCTGGTCACCCAGGTCGACCGCGGCGTCGAGGAGCGCATCGCCGGCCACCTGGAGGCCACCGGCGTCCCCATCCACGGCGAGGAGGCGCACCGCGTCGAGGACTTCGAGACCTACCGCGGGCGGGCCTGGGTGCTCGACCCCATCGACGGGACCCTCAACTACGTGGCCACCCACCGCGACTGGGCCATCTCCCTGGCCCTGGTCGACGACGGCGTGCCCACGCTCGCCGTCCTCGCCGACCCCGTGGCGGGCCGGCTCTACACGGCCATCCGCGGACGGGGCGCATGGGTGCAGCCGCTTCTGGCGGGTGCGGCGGGCACCGACGACGCGGCGCCGCGGGCCCTGGAGCGGCTGGAGGACCTGCCCTTGAGCGAGGGCATGCTCATCGCCCACTACCAGCTCACGCAGGATGCGGGCATCGGCCAGGCCATTGAGGCCTCGCGCGGCATGCGCTGCTACGGGGCGGCCGCCCTGGAGATGGCGGAGGTGGCCGCGGGCGGCGCGGTCGTCTACGCCCAGCCGCGGCTCCAGCCCTGGGACGTTGCGGCCGGTGCGCTGCTGTGCACCGAGACCGGCGCGGTCCTGACCCGGATGGACGGGGCGCCCTTCGACGTGCGCCGCGCCGGCTCGCTCCTCGTGGGCACCCCGACCGCCCACGCCGAGGTGCTGGGGCACCTGCGCGCCGTCGGGGCCTGAGGCTCGCAGGGGCGGGCCAGGTGCCTGCCTTCGTGCGGTCGTGCCTTATGCCTCGAGATCGAGGGTTCAAGGGTGCGACCGCGCGACCTACCCTACGACCGCGCGGTCGTGCAGCCGGGTGAGCGCTGCGCACAGGTGGTCGCCCCGGTGTTAATCTGTGTGGCGGTCGTTTAGGTCTGGGGGCGCGTGCCGCCACCCGGGAACCCTCGCGAAAGGTGCGCCATGTGAGGCAGACACTCGTCTTGCTGCTGATCTGCACCGCCAGCTTCATGAACGTCCTGGACGTCACGGTCGTCTCCGTCGCGCTGCCTGACATGGGGGCCGCACTGGGGGCGTCGCTGAGCGAGCTCCAGTGGGTGGTCAATGCCTATACCCTGCCGCTGGGGACACTCCTCATGTCGGCGGCGACGCTGAGCGGATCGGTGGGGCGGCTGCGCCTCTTCCGCTGGGGCGTTGTCCTGTTCACGGCCGGCTCCCTGGTCTGCGCGCTGGCGCCGTCGGTCGGTGTCCTGGACTGGAGCCGCTTCATTCAGGGGGTCGGTGGCGCGATCTTCCTGGGCGTCGGCGTCCCCATGATCTCGGACCGCTACCAGGCCGGCCCCGCCCGGGCGCGGGCGATCGGTGTCTACGGCGCGGTCTCCGGTGCGGCGATCGCCCTGGGACCGCTCCTTGGCGGAGGGCTCGTGCTGATGGCGGGCTGGCGCTCGATCTTCTGGGTCAACGTCCCGGTGGGCCTGGCGGTCTGGCTCGGATCGTGCTGGGTTCCCGAGGTCGGCGCGGACCGGGGCGGCGCTGCGGGCAAGGCGGCATCCAGGAAGGTCGACTGGCCGGGCACGGTGCTGTGCGTCGCCATGACGGGGGCGCTCACACTGGCGCTCCTCCAGGGCAACACGTGGGGATGGGCCTCGCCCGTGATCGTCTCCCTGCTGGCCGGCTCGGCGGTGCTGCTCGCCGCGTTCTGCCTCGTCGAGAGACGATCGGCCAGCCCCATGGTAGACGTCTCGATCCTCACCGAACCCACCTACGCCGGCAGCGTCCTGGTCGGCTTCATCATCCAGGCGGCCCTCATCGGGCCAATGGCCTTCCTGTCCCTGTACGCGCAGAACATCTACCGGCTCACCCCCGCCCAGACCGGACTGTGCTTCCTGCCCTTCAGCGCCTCCGCCCTCATCGTGGCCGCCACCTGCGGGGGAGCGGTCAGACGCCACGGAGCCAGGGCGAGCCTGCTGGGAATCGTGCTGGGCGGCGTCGTCGGCTCCTGCCTGCTCATGCTCCTGCGCGGATCGAGTACCTGGCTGGTCCTCATCCCCGGGCTCGTCCTGGCGGGGGCCGCCACCGGGGCCACCGGGACGATCGTCAACCAGCTGGCGGTCTCCTCGGCCGATGAGGACACCGCGGGGATGACCTCGGGCTTCTCCGCCTCTGCCCGGCAGCTCGGCATCGTCATGGGGGTCGCGGTCATGGGTGTGAGCTATGAGCGCGTCATCCGGAGCGTGATGACGATGGCCCCGCAGATCGGTGTCCTGGGGCGGGCCGCGGATCGGGAGCGTCTCATCTCCCTGGTGGCCTCCGGCAAGGGGCTGCGGGCCCTGGACGGATGGCCCACCGCCATGACGGCTGACATGCGCTCCCACCTGGCACCGCTGGTCCGCTCCGCCACGGATGCGGGGCTCAGCGTCAGCCTGGGTGTGGGGGCCGCGGTGATGCTCGCCGTGGCGATCCACCTGGCCCTGACCGTCCCCGGACGGCGCCGGAAGCGAGAGGTCTCGCACCTGTTCGCCTCGTGATCGTGCTCCCGCGCGGACGAGGGTTATACCGCGAGAGGGTTCAGAGTACGACCGCGTGACTTACCCTACGAACACGCCGGGCATATGGGGGACACAGGTGGCCTTCGTAAGATGCCGCCCATGACAAGAACACTAAGGCGGCGCCCGGTCGATTCAGGGCGCGCCAGCGCGGCGCAGACGTCCGCGCAGTCCTCGATGACAGGCGGCGCACCGCGCCGTCGTCGCACGGGCATCAGTGCCCTGGCGGTCCTCGTCGGCGGGTGCCTGAGCGCCTGCGGGACGGGACTGTCCGCCGCAGCGGGCAGCTCGGCCACCGTCCCGGGCCCGATTCCCTCCGGCCTGGAGTCCTTCTACCGCCAGGCCGTCAACTGGTACCCCTGCGCCGCCACCGACGGCGTGGAGAAGGCCTCCGAGAAGACCGCCCAGGCGAGCGCCTCCACGCCGGCCGCAACGGCCTCGGCGCAGGCCACCGCCACCCCGAGCTCCGACGGCGCGACCGGGACGGCTGGGACGGCCGGCTCCTTAGAGGAGGAGACCGACACGGCCACCTTCAGCTGCGCCGTCATCACCGTCCCCCTGGACTACGCCAACCCCAAGGGCGAGACCATCTCGATCGCCGTGAAGAAGCGCGCCGCCACCGGCGGCCACGCCCAGGGCGCCCTGTTCATCAACCCCGGTGGTCCCGGCGACTCCGGGGTCTCCTTCGCCGAGCGGGCGGGCAACGCCTTCAGCCCCGATCTGCTCGAGGCCTACGACATCATCGGCTTCGACCCGCGCGGGGTCGGCTCCTCCACGGCCATCACCTGCTCCAGCGACGACGACTCATCCTCCAGCACCGCCGAGCCCTCCACCTCCGCTGGGGCCACGGCCTCGCCATCGGCAGGAACGGAGGCCTCGGGCGGCGAGTCCTACGAGGAGTGGGCGGAGTCGACCCGGCAGTCCTTCCAGGAGCTGACCGAGAAGTGCGCCGCCAACACCGAGCCCGCCGCCCTGCTCGACCACGTCGACACCGTCTCCGCAGCCCGGGACCTCGACATCCTGCGGGCGCTGGCCGGCCAGGAGAAGCTGAACTACCTGGGCTTCTCCTACGGCACCTACCTCGCCTCCGTCTACGCCGAGACCTTCCCCGGCAACACGGGGCGCATGGTGCTCGACGGCGCCATCGACCCCTCCCTGTCCCTCGCCGAGCAGGGACTGGGGCAGGCCAAGGGCTTCGAGCAGGCGCTGCGCACCTACGTGGACTACTGCCAGAACTCCACCGGCTGCCCGCTGAGCGGGGGCACCGACGCCGGAGTCCAGCAGATCCGCGACCTCATCACCTCCGCCAACAGCACGCCCCTGGCGACCGGTGACCCGAACCGCACCGTGACCGGCGCGGACATCGTCACCGCCCTGAGCGAGTACCTCTACACCACCGAGCAGAACTGGGAGCCCCTGAACAAGGCCCTCGACCAGGCCATCAACCACCGCGACGGCTCAGCCTTCGTGGCCTCCGAGGAGCAGGACACCTCCTCGAAGGATGACGGCGGCGGAGCCTTCCAGGCCGTCACCTGCCTGGACTACCCGGTGGAGGGCGACAAGACGACCTGGACCGCGCAGTACGAGCAGGCCCAGCGCGAGGCTCCGGTCTTCGGGAACACCGCGGTCGGGATGGACCTGGTGTGCAGCGTGTGGGGGCACAACGGGACCCGCAAGCCCACGCAGATCCATGCCCGCGGGGCTGCGCCGATCCTCGTGGTGGGAACCACCGGGGACCCGGCCACCCCGTACGCCTGGTCGAAGTCCCTGGCCGAGCAGCTCGACTCCGGCCAGCTGCTGACCTGGGAGGGCAATGGGCACACCGCCTACGGCGGCGACGCCTCCTGCGTCAACGACGCCGTCGACGCCTACCTGATCTCCGGCACCATGCCCAAGAAGGGCCTGACCTGCCACGGCAACGAGTAGGCGCGTAGCCAACGACTCAGCGGGCGGGCCGAGATGCACTCGGCCCGCCCGCTCACGTCACTGAGGGCGTGCGTTCGACGACCGGGGCTGCGCAGGGGCGACCTGCCGGGAGGAACGCGTGGCGGCTCAGGCCGGCCATGTCGGAGCTTCTCGCTCAGCCCGGGAGGCTTATTCACAGGGCTAGCCGACGCTGGCATCTGCGCAGGTCACAGCACCTTCGATGGATACCGTGAATAAGCCTCTGGGTCTGCTGCAACAAGCATGTGTGTTCCGGTCAGAAACTGACTGCCCAATCCCAAAATTTCAACCACGTGAATTCTTTGCTGAAAGAGACAGGGGTGAGTGAGAAAATGAGGTTGAACATCGTTCTTCCTTCCTGGATATGGTGCACTGGGTATTTTACCTGGGTGACAAGGTAAATCACCCGTCCGGATAGACGGATTGGATGAGTCCGATCACACCAGATTGTGCTGCAGGGCGTACACCGCTGTGCCCACCCGGTCTTGGACTCCGAGCTTGGCAATGATGGCGGATACGTGAGTCTTGACCGTGGCCTCGCTGACTCTCAATCGAGTGGCAATCTGCTTGTTGGTCTTGGCGTCGACGACAAGTGTCAGCACCTCCCGTTCTCGTTCTGAGAGGGTGACCCCGTGGGGGAGAGGGGATGGGGGCTGCTGCGCGTGAGTCGGAACCGGGATGGACTCCGAGGGTCGGGCGGAGCCGCTTGCCCACAGTCTGGCCTGGTCGCTGATGATGGCCGATGATGTTGGTGACAGGACGAGATTACCTGCGACCGCCTGGTGGATGGCGCCGGCCAAGGATGAGGCGCCATCCTCCTTGGCAACGAATCCGCGTACCCCCAGTGCCATGGCTTCGTCAACGATGGAGTCGGCTGTAAAAGTCGTCAGGATGAGGATCGCAATATCTGGTTTCTCCTCGAGAAGTGCTTGAGCCAGTGCAAGGCCGTCCATCTTGGGCATCTGAACGTCCACGAGAACGGCTTGGACCCTGCTCTCGACCTCCGAGGAGCGGAAGAGGTCGAGGGCCTCCTGGCCGTCCTTGGCTGTCCAGGCAACGACGATGTCGTCGTTCCTGGAGAGAAGATCTGTCAGCGTCTGACGAACCAGGGCATCGTCGTCCGCGATACCAATACTGATCATGACTCATCCTCGTTGACTCGGGTGGGTGGCTGTGAGAGAGGGATGTAGGCGGATGTCAGCCAGGTGCCGTTGTCCATCAACGTATCCAGTGAGCCGCCGACGGTTGAGAGTCTTTCCTTCATGCCAAGAATCCCCATCCCGGAGGAAGGGAACCTGTGATGCGAAGAGAGGACCCCATTGGTCACAACCAGGCGAGCCTTGTGAGCGTCTTGACGCAGGGTGATGGTGACCGGTTGATCGTGGTCCGCATGTCTCAGAACATTGGAGCTCATCTCCCGGAGTACCCGGGAGAGGATGGCGGTTTGAAGACGGGTGTAGTGCCCGTCTCCCCTGCACTGGTAGGTCACGGAGTAACCGGACGCGGAGAGGTCGTCGGCGACGGCGCGCACGGACTCCTCAAGATCCAGCACGACGGTTCCCAATCCGGTGGTGTGTGCATGATCAGTGCGCTCGTCCTCGTTGCTTCTTAGGGCTCGCAGCACGAGGCGCAGCTCATGAAGCGCGTCGGTCGCGGTGGACTCGATCGCGGCGAACTCCTGCTGAGCGGCGACGGGGTAGGAGGGATCCGCAGCCGCGCGTTGCGCCCGCAAGGCGGTCTGGGACATCGAGTAGGCGACGAGATCATGCATTTCCCGTGCAATTTCGGAGCGGATGGACTTCAGCTTCTCTGTGGCGGTTGATACTTCTTCTCTTAATGTTGTCTCCGTGTGACGCAGTATGGATCCGGGAAGAAGGGTGCAGGCTGCGAGGAACAATTGAGTAGCTGCAGTCGGAAGAGGTCCTGTTGGTATGATGAGCGCCACTGGAACGACTAATGCGAGAATGAGTGCCACCCGCAAGGGAAGAAATATTGCCAAGAAAAAAAAGAAAGCGGCGTTGGTGATGGTCATGTCGCTGGAGGGAACGTGTGGAACCTGAAGGAGCACGATCCATAGAGTCAGATAACCGAGAGAACCCCATATGGGGAATATGGGGATCAGGGATAGAGTAACAACTGTTAAGAGAAGAAAAAAGAGGCGCCCTGGGGTAGGTGATTTGAAGAGGGCGAGCATGAGTATCATGTTGATGACGCCAACCATGGCGCCAATGGCGGCATATCGCCGCTGAGTTCGAGTGGCGCTCCGTAGATGCGTGACCGGCCACCAGTGGGAGGGGGGTCTGATGGCATCTAGGAAGTTACTCACCATACTTTAATACCGGATAAATTATTGGTATGTCAAGTGCTATTTATGAACGTGAATTCGGGGCGATACCGGTTGTCGGTCCGTTGCTGGTGGTAGGCGCTGGGGTGGGGTGGGTGAGGGTGGTACCTGACCAGCCTGCGGTGCCACTCTCCGAACCCTGCAAGCTGTCAGCACTCCCGACGAGGAACTGGGCTGCCGGTGGTCAGACAAGATCGGTTGCCTCACCCACTATGAAGGCGTGGGGTCAGGGGTGCTCGCGCCCGGGTGTGTCACCGTCGATTGACGGCGCCGAGGGTGACGCTGATGTGGTGGGGCAGGACCGGGTCTGGGGTGGATCGTTGGGTGGCCAGGAAAAGGCCGGCTCCCTTGAGGTCGTTGACGAGGTCCTCGGGTGTGACGAGGTGGTGCTCGGAGACGTGCTCCTGGTCGCGGCAGCGCAGGATGGTGCGTCGCCGGCGGCCCACCTGGTCGATCTCCTCGGTGAGGTACGTATCTGGCTGGAGCTGGATGGTGCTGGTTTCAGCCGCCTCTGGGAGTACGTGATCGATGGAGGTGATGAGGGTTCCGCCGATTGCCATGTGGGTGTTCATGCATCGTATGGCTGCTCGTCGCTGCTCAGGATTCAACAGACTGATGGATGCCATGGGGAGGCAGACCGCCTTGAACAACTCCTTGATGTCGAAGGAGACCATGTCCGCCTGCCGGAGTTCGATCCGGTCTGCAGCTCCCGACTGGATGGCCCGCCGTTCTTTCAGCCGGTCGGCGAGGAGGTTGAGCACGTCGATGCTGATGTCTGTGGCGAGCACGTGGTGTCCCTCGGCTGCGATGGGCACAGTGGTGCGTCCTGAGCCGCACGCGAGCTCGAGGACTCGCAAACCGGCCAGTGCCGGATCGGGCAGGGTGTCAAGAAAGCTGAGGATCGAGGTGATCTCGGTGTTGTCCCGGCGTGCGAGCTCCCAGCGTCGGTGAGCGTCGTCGTCGGCGTAAAGGCTGGGCGTATGGTTCGCTGCTCGTTCGTGAAGCACGGGCTATCACCTCCGGAACTCTGTGGTGGTCATCAGTGGCTCCTTCCCGTTGGAGGAGCGGAGTTCTTTCGATCTCACCATTCAACGATGGTGAGCTCTCTTGGGCATCGGTCGATCGGATGGGTCGACCGGCGGACGCGCCGAGGGATGCTGTGGGGGAACCCTGGTCGGGTGGGGTGCGAGTCCGATCCGTTCATCGCAACAGATCGAGCATGCTGTGAGGCCTTGAGGCCTTGAGGCCGCCTCGATAGGTGGTTCGTCGCCTCGCCCGTTGAGGTGTTCTCGAAGGCCAGGAACTCTCATGCCGACGGATGGGGGCTATCTCCGTCCATCGGGTACCCCACATGGGCGATCCGCGCCGTTCCTGGCGCTGCCTAAGGTTCTCGGGACAAACACGGAGCAGAAGAGGGCTGCCTTCGCCCGCACCTCCTCTTCTTCACGCGAGAAAGGAGCGCCTCATGATCGAGGCACGTGGATTAACGAAGCGCTACGGCGACAAGGTTGCTGTAGACAACATCTCTTTCACCGTCGAGCCGGGCACCGTTACCGGCTTCCTGGGCCCCAACGGCGCAGGCAAGTCCACCACGATGCGCATGATCATGGGCCTGGACAAGCCCACGACCGGCACCGTGACCGTGGCCGGCAAGAAGTACAAGGACCTCAATGCCCCGCTGTGCACCGTCGGTGCCCTGCTGGACGCCAAGGGCCTGCACGGATCGCAAACGGCCCGCACCCACCTGACGCAGCTGGCTGTGTCCAACGGCATCCCCGTCAACCGGGTTGACAAGGTCCTGGACATGACCGGACTCAGCTCGGTGGCCAAGAAGCGGGTCAAGGGGTTCAGCCTTGGGATGGGGCAGCGTCTGGGCATCGCCGCCGCCCTCCTGGGAGACCCCGACATCCTCATCTTCGATGAGCCCGTCAACGGTCTGGACCCCGAAGGCGTCATCTGGGTTCGCCAGATCTGCCGCTCCCTGGCGGCCGAGGGTCGCATCGTCTTCATCTCCTCCCACCTCATGGGCGAGATGGCCCAAACAGCCGATCGCCTCATCGTCATCGGCCGCGGCCGCATCCTCAGCACTGGTCCCGTGACCGACGTCATCGCCTCGGCCACCTGCGACACCGTGCGCGTCGCCTCCCCCCAGGCCACCGACCTCGCCGACCTCCTGGCCTCCCAGAGGATCGCCGTCGAGACCCCGGAGCGTGGCGTGCTCACCCTGACCGCCGCCCCTGCCGCTCGTATCGGCGAGCTCGCCGCCGCC
>ERZ773050.990-NODE-990-length-15896-cov-10.265829_pt1 | contig 15896 bp, 10 predicted proteins | sample MGYA00580632_ERZ773050 | MGnify/ENA primary metagenome ERZ773050 (study PRJEB29015, sample SAMEA2738123) | human oral metagenome | biome: human oral; feature: human-associated habitat; material: saliva | place: China | collected 2166 ... | reverse complement strand
TTGATATAATGCCGGTGCCACAAACGCCCAGATTTGATAGAGCAAAAATGGCACTGAAATAAAAATAGCGACAACTCCGGTCAGTTTAATTGGGGTGAAAAACGGCGTGGCAATGTTGGTGGCAATCATACTGGAGCCGTTTGGCAAGTTTGCAGTTAACGGTGCCGCCACAAAGTTATAAATTTCATTGGAAAAGTAAACGAGCGCGACAAATATCACCGCAACAAAAATAATGCTGCGTAATAAGCGATTGCGTAGTTCTACTAAGTGAGTGATGAGGGGTTGAGTATCGTCAACGCTGGTCATAAGTTATCCTGATGTGAGACGGTCCCGCAAAGCACGGTTAACTTTTGTCTGAGGCTTTGTCTGACGTGTCCGATTCCGTGTGAGCTGGTAGCGGGTTGTCCGGATCATATTGATTGATGTAGTAGGCGAGTTTCTCGTCTAATTCAATTTCTTCTTGCTCCGCCTGTTCTGCCGGAGAAAGTGCGGTTATATTTTCCGCAGTTTCTTCTTTTGGTGTTTTCCCAATGCTAGATTGGTCTACGTAGATTGTATTTTTAATTTCTTCTTGTCCGGTTACTCTTTCTACTCAGATATCTTGATAGAACTCTTGGAGTGCAAGGTTTTCAAAGTGGGCATATTCCTCAGCTCTCATTACAGGTGCGGCGAGGATTTCCTCCCAAGTGAGTCCTTTTTTCAAAAGCTGAAGCCTGATATAACTCTGAACAAATTTTTGTCTATCATTGAGAAATCTGAAGAGTGTTGTATACATTAATGTTGTTTTCCCGGCTCCAGAAGGTCAGGTAATCACTGTAAAACTTCAGAGATTGAATTTTACATCGATATTTTTGAGATTAAATTTGCTCGCCTTTCTGATATCTACTCGTTTCTTGCTTGGAGTATGAGAAAAGTCTATGCTAACCTTTCTTTTTCAGGTAATGAAATCTGAGGTCAGTGTTCTTGTCTTGGTAAATTCTTCGTAACTACCATTGAAGATGAGCTCTCAACCAAAATCTCATGCTCAAGGTCAGATTTCTACTATTCGGTCTGATGCTCTAATAAATTCCTCGTTATGCTCTACAACGATGATAGTATTCCCCATTTCTTTGAGTTTGTTGATGGAGACGATTGCTTTTTTGATTTCTCAGGTATCAAGCCCAATAGTCGGCTCATCTAAAACATAGATAATCCCTGTGAGCTTGTTTCAGAGCTGTTTTGCGAGTCTTAATCTCTGAATTTCTCCTCCAGAAAGGGTATCAACACCTCTAGTTAGCATGAGGTATCCGAGTCCAAGTTCTTGGATTGTTTTTGCTCTGTCTAGGAGTGGATTGAGGATTCTTTCAAGGAGGTTGATCGGCTTTTCACTTGTGGATTTGTAGAGTTCTAGAAGGTTGATAAGTTCGTTAAGCTCAATTTTTTGCAGATCTCGGATATTAAATTTTATCAGATCTTGATCTTCCGGTTGAGCAAAGGGTAATCCTTCTTGTTGAGTGAAAAGTGTAGGTAAAAGGTTTGAAAACTCAGATTTTTTTTTAATATCTTGCTTTTTAATTGTTAAGAAGCAATGCAGACTCTCTTTTTTTAGTCTTGAACCGAAACAGTGAGGACAGGTCTTCATATTGAGCATTGCCTGAAAATCAACGGTCAAAAGCCCTTTTACATATTGGTCTTTGATGATTTCTTCGATTCCATTGTATTTGATACTGGTATATTTTCCTCAGGTGTTGATTCTTAAAAGTTCTTGATCTCCTTCGACCACCACATTGAGAAATCGCTCTGGCTGTTCTGCTCGTTTTTTTTCGGGATCCATACTATATTTTTCGCAGAGTTTCTTGAGGACTCACTGTCCTAGATTGCTATCTCTCCATGGAAGAATGGCATCTATTAGTGGACTTGCAGGATCAATTACTTTATTATAGTCGACTTGCAGAATTTCTCAGATTCCAAGACAGTGGCTACATGCTCCCTCTTGTCTGTTAGGAGAGAAGTGTTGTGTTGTAAATTCTGGATAGGTAATATTGCAGTTTGGACAATACATTTTGTCAGTGAATCGCTGAATACGAGTTCATTGGTTAATTTCTTGACCATCAGCTTTTGAATCAGCTTTTTTGCTTTTTTTGGCTTGTGTGATTTCAATTCCTGCTCAAAAATTAGCTTCTACTTGCTTTTGAGAAGTAGGTTCATTTGTTGTATTTTTTTCTGCTAGATAGACTCCAAATTTCTTAGTCTCTGAGAGGATTTTGATGATATCCTCTTTGAGTCTTCAGACTTTTTGCTCTTCTAAGGTTACACGGTCAAAGATTCCATAGCTATTGATTGGAAAATAGTCAGTTGGAATTTGAGGATCTTCGAGGTAGAAATATTCGATAGGATCAGCTTTTTCTGGATTTTGAGAAACAAGGAGATATCTTGTAAATCCTCCTCCTTTTTCAACTTTTTGCTTGTTTGTTTTTACAAATTTGAGCAGATCAGCTTTTGTAGAGAAACTTCAGCTCTCCTTTAGGAGATAGATCCTTTGGTTGCTGTAGAGTTCTTTCATTGTGTGCAAAATTTGATCAACCGTTTGTGGTTTGATTTTGCTTCCACAGTTCCAGCAATAGGTATCTCCTAATTTTGCGAAAAGGAGTCTGATGTAATCATCAATTTCAGTGAGGGTCCCTACTGTAGATCTTGAATTTCAGACTCTTTTATTTTGCTCAATTGCGATGGCAGGGGAGAGTCCGCTACAGTAGTCAATCTCAGGTCTATCTCAGAGATTAAAAAATTGTCTAAGATAGCTGGAAAGTGATTCAATATATCTATATTGTCCTTCTTTATATATGGTTTGAAATGCTAGAGAGGATTTCCCTGATCAGCTCACTCAAGTAATGGTAATGAGTTTATTTTTGGGGAGTGTGAGATCGATATTTTTGAGATTATTTACTCTGATTCATTCAAAAACGAGAGATCCTTGATCAAAAAAATGAGAAGAATCTGATTTTTCTTTTTGTGTTTTTTGTGAAGTTTTTGCTGATTTTACTGTTTTTGTAGTAGATTTTGGCATAGTGACTTTCGTGTAATGAAAGCTAAAAAACATCTTACAGCATATTCAAGTCCTCTTAAATTGCAACCTTTAATCTATTTTGAATAGAAAAAGGCTGTTTAATAAAAACAGCCGATTTTTTCTTTTGCTTTTTCTAATTGTCTAATTCTCTCATTGATCCTAGAAATCTTTGCTTTTAGTTTGTCGAGATTGTTTTTCCACATTGCTATTTCATTATAGTGTGGATGTAATAATGAGTCTCTACTAAAATCATCAGGAATTCCCTTTAACATTTCGAGTTCTTCCTCTCCCAGTTTTTCCCTGTCATTATACTCTTTCACGATCTCATGCTCGATAATCCGATAATATAACCATCTTCTTTGTAGGGAGGCTTGAGTCTCTGATATGAGCTTAATAGTTCCAGTTCTTAGAAGGGTTTGGTCCAAAGTGAGATAGCCAAGGAATAATAGTCCCAGTAAGGTTAGCATTTCTATCCTTTCAAGGTTTACTGAAGGCTTGGCAATATAGCATGCGATAAGCAAACTCAGTATACAAAAGCATGCTATACCGAGAAGATGAGATATCTTATCGTGAAATTCGTTCGCAACTCCCATAAGGATTGGGAGCGTTGAAAGGATCATCACGACAGGAAGTATTCCACCTAAGACTGCATTAAATTTCCAGGATTCTAAAAATATAAAAAAAAGCACAATTAGTGTGGCAGTCCACACACACATTCGAATTGCTCTAATCCAGAAACTTTCATAGTTAGAGCTAAGTTTGACTTTTGTTTCCATGATAGCTTTTGTTTATTGTTTTATTTGATTTATATTAGTACTATATTCTTTTATGGGTAAATGTCAAGGTAGGTTTCTCTATAGGCAGTGTTAGTAAAAAGATGGATAACAAAAAAATCTGACTCGAAAGTCAGACTTTTTTTATAATGAACTATTAATCTTGATATCCTTGTTCCTCAAGTGTCATTCCAATAATTTCATCATTTGGTTCAACTTGAATATTTTGAACAGCTTCTCTATTGATATATACATACATGAGCATAAGCATAGGAACTCTGCCAATAATCTTTGTGATATATTCTCCAAGATCTTCTCTAATAGATTTAAGATTATCTTTAATCTCCATTTTCTTTTTTGAGTTATCTCTATATTTTGCTCTTGCAAACTCAACAATTTGTGTATGAATTTTCTTTACCTCAGATGAATATACAAATCCTCTTGACTCGATTTGGATATTTCCAACGAGCTCTTTGGTCTTGGTATCAACTTTGAAAATCAATCCAACAACACCACTTTCTGCCATAATATTTCTCGCTTTCATCACATATTCTCATGAAAGATGCCCCTTTCCTTTACCGTCAATCATTACGGTATCAAGCTTGATTCTCTTTTCAGAGGTAAACATCACATCATCATACATCTCAATAATTTGCCCGTTATCTGGCAAAAGCACATGATGTTCTGGAATTCCCATCATCATTGCAACTTTCTTGTTTGCATGTCTCATGTATGGTTCTCCATGAATAGGACAGAAGAAATCTGGATTTAAGAGCGACATCATCAGTTTTAGGTCTTCTTGATATCCGTGTCCAGAAGTATGAATATCTAAACCTGGCTCATCAATAACTTCAACTCAAAGTCTGATCAAATCATTGATCATTCCGATTACTGCTTTTTCATTTCCTGGGATAGTATGAGAAGACAGGATAATTCCATCTTCAGGCTTTAGCGTAAAGTCTTTGAAATCTGACTTTGACATTCTCACTAAAGCACTAAACTCTTCTCCCTGAGAACCTGTACAAAGCACAAGTACTCTTTCATCTGGAAGAGTTTCAGCTTCAGCACTCAGCTGACGAATCATTCCTTTTGGTGCAGTGATATATCCTAGCTCCTGACAAAGCTGAACATTAGCTACCATAGATCTTCCAGCGAGGAAAATAACTTTATTGTATTTGATTGCACTATTGATAACTTGGATAATTCTACCAATATTTGATGCAAATGTCGAAACAATCAGTCTTCTATGTTTATGTGCATTGATTATCTTATCAAGATTCTCTCCAATGAGTTTTTCTGATGGAGAATGTCCTGGTTTTGTTGCGTTTGTTGACTCTCAAAGATAAAGTCTAACTCCCTCCTGACCAATTCTTGAAATTTTTCCAAGGTCTGCTGGTCTATCAATAGATGGAGTAAAATCCACTTTAAAATCTCCAGAAAAGACGATCATTCCCTTTGGGGTGTGAATAGAGAGTCCCATTGCCTCTGGGATAGAGTGATTTACTCTAAAGAATTCAATCGTAAATACTCCAAGTTTCAAGATTTCAATATCTGGATCAATGAGCTTATATTTCAGATTTTTAAGATCTTTTTCATCTAGACTTCTCTTGATCATTCCGAGAGTAAGTGGAGAAGTATAGATTGTTGGATAATCTAGTGATGAAAGGATAACTTTGAGTGCTCCGATATGATCCAAATGTCCGTGGGTAATGATAATTCCCTTAATTTGTTTTTTCTTTGCTATAAGATAGCTCACATCAGGGATAATATAGTCTACACCAGGCATATTATCTCCTGCAAACTCTTGTCCAGCATCAATCACGAGAATATCGTTTCCGTATTCTACGACATTCATATTAGATCCGATTTGCTCAAGTCCTCCCAGTCCAAATACCTTAACTGGAGTTTCTCCTTTTTTGATTAGCTTTGTCGGATCTTCGATTTTCTTTGCTACAGGCTGATTTCTGTGTCTCAAAAAGGCTTCTGAAGTCATTTTCTTTTCCGTATTAGGTTTTTTACCTCTAGGAGCACGCGATTTCGTGTTGTTTTTTTCTCATAAATTAATAGAAATGTTTGATTGCATAATTGTTTCCATTTTATTTTTTTGAATACTAAAGTAAAAATGATTCTTAATTTTTTAGAACAATTAAGGGCTTCTTGTGAACAAAGGAAAATTCCACTCATCTCTCGTGAAACTCAAGCAATATTGGCAGACATACTCAAAAAACATCAACCAAAAACTTGTCTGGAAATAGGAAGCGCTGTTGGTTATAGTAGCATCTTTATTGCAAATATAATCCAAGAATGGTGAGGTCTACTTACAAGTTTTGAAGTAGCCTATCCTTCATATCTAGAAGCACAGTACAATATTCATCAGACAAAGCTGACTAATATCACACTGTATCCATTTGATATCACAAAACTCGAATCAAGCAGAGCTATATTGCCAAAGCAAAGTGATTTTGTATTCATTGATGCTCAAAAAAGTCAATACGGAAGCTATTTAGAGAAAATACAAGAGAAACTAAGTTCGGAAAATACAATACTACTCGACGATATTTTAAAATATCAAACAAAACTAGATTGATTATATAAATTTCTCAAAGAAAATCAAATCAATTATGAAATTTTTGAAAGTGAGCCTGGTGATGGAGTGATGCTAATTCATAATTTACCTATCAAATAATAGTAAAAAAATCTGAATCGAAATTCAGGTTTTTCTTTTTTTATGTTAATTATTCTCTCTTGGTTCTGTAAGCTTCTCCTCATGATGCGCAGGCGTCATACACAGAGACACAATCACTGAAAGCACAAGCACAGAAAGGAGCACAATCAACGAAATCTTTGCAGGAATATGGAAGAGTGGTGAAATCAGCATTTTTGTTCCTATAAAGGTCAATATAACTGCAATTCCATAGCTTAGATACTTAAATCTATCAATAAAGTTTGCTAGAAGGAAATATAAACTTCTTAGTCCTAAAATAGCAAAGATATTTGAAGAGTACAGAATAAACGGATCATTAGGAGCGATTGCAAAGATTGCTGGAATACTATCCACAGCAAAGAGTAAATCCGAAAATTCTATCACTCAAACAACAATCAAAAGCGGTGTTGCATATCTTAGTTCATTTTGAAAAACAAAGAATTTTCCTCACTCAAAAGTATCCGTTACTCTTGGGAAAAAGTATTTTACTACCCTAGCTCCAGCTGAATCAGAGAAGTTTTTATTCTCTTCATGTTCATGCTTAGCAAAAAATGACTTAATCCCAGCATAAATAAGGAACCCTCAAAAAATCGTAAGAAGTAAATTAATTTTAACTGGATGATCAAAGAGCAAGAATTCAGGAAGATAGGTCAGTTCTATAAGCTTTACTCACGCGAAGATAAATATCGCTCTAAAAATCAATGCTCATATAATTCCTCGAAAGAGTACTTTATGCTGGAGCTTCTTTGGAACTTTAAAAAAGCCAAAGACCATAATGAATACAAACAAATTATCCACAGATAGGAGCTTCTCTACCCAATATGCCGACTGAAAATATGAAAATCTCTCAAATCCAAGCTCCCAATAAATATATCCACTAAAGAGCATCGCAAGTCCAATCCACACAAGGGATCGGGCTAGCGCCTCTTTACTCTTGATCTCGTGATTTTTCTTGTTAAATACTCAGAGATCTAAGAGTAGCATAACTACAATCAGCACCGCAAAAATAATTTCAAGTTTTAGCATCTTTGTTTAACAGAATAAAAAATCTGATTTTCTGACTTTTCAAATCTTCAACCGAACCACTATACACATCTACTCAACCATTTCCAGTGAAAATATGCTATTTTCCATTGAAAAAGCATCTGACATATCTATACATTAAGGCTAGTATTTATCCTTTTATGTTTGTGATACGATGTCAAACCTTGAGATGATGGAATCCATCTTAGCATACCGAAAATCGGACAACACCTTTGAAAAAAGCATCAAAGAGAGAAATGAAGCAATGGCATACAAATTTTTTGATGGTCCTCCATTTGCCAGTGGTAATCCACATTATGGTCATCTTTTAGCATGAAGCATCAAAGATACCATCCCAAGATATATGACGATGAGAGGCTACCAAGTTAAAAGAAAACGAGGTTGGGACTGCCATGGTTTACCAGTAGAAAAAGCAGTTGAGAAGGCACTTGGTATTGATGGGAAAAAAGATATTGAAGAAAAAATCTGAATTCAAACTTTTGTAGAAAAGTGCCGCGAATATGTAAATCAGACAAATACTGAGTGGAAACGATTCGTAGATCATACAGGAAGATGGGTTGATATTACCAATCCTTATTTTACGATGGATCTAGATTTTATGGAAAGCGTAATGCGATGCTTTTCTAATATCTACAATCAGAATAAGGTATACAAAGGATTCAAAGTACAAGGATACTGTCCAAGCTGTGCAACGCCGCTAGCAAACAACGAAATTGCAGAAGGATATGAAGATAGGCAAGATACTGCTCTTACTGTAAAATTTTCACACCTTGCACCTGAAAGTGAGAAGTATTCTTGTTCTGAGGATGGGTTTATTGATGTGGTAGCTGGTGTGCTTCGTGATGAGAAAGGTCGCTATGCGATGATTCATCATACCAAGGAAAATCTCTGGTTTTTCCCTGGAGGAAAGGTAGAAAAAGGAGAAGATCTCATCACAGCACTCAAAAGAGAACTCAAAGAAGAAATCTGAACAGAACTCACTACGAGTAAGTATCTCTGAGCCGTAAAAATCATTCATCTCTCAAAGCCTCGAAGAGTTCACCGATTTGAGGTAGAGTCAAATGATATCCCAACCCTCCAAGAACCAGAAAAACACAAAGATATCCAATGGGTAAGCGAAGAACTATATGAAAACAGCCTTGGTTTTGCAATCAATATCAATGGAACAATCATCAATGATGAAAGGGAACTTCTGCATGATTTCATCGATTTTTATCTTTTCAAAAAAGTTCTCAATCCACAAGAAAAAGGACTTATTGAAGGAAAATTCAACTTCCTCGCATGGACAACAACTCCTTGGACACTCCCAAGTAATATGTTTTTGGCTGTTGGGGGAAATATCGACTATGTGACCGTCTACGATCAAAAATCGCAAGAATACTATGTCCTCGCTGAGGCTTTACTCAAAAAATACTATAAATCACCAGAAGACTATACTTTCATTTACAAGCAGAAAGGAAAAGAACTAAAAAATCTGACCTATCAGCCACTGTTTGATTACATCAAAAAATCAAATATCGCAGATGAATATAAGAATCAGTTTTTTCAAATTTTAACCTGAGAATTCGTAAGTACTGAGGATGGAACAGGTATCGTACATACTGCTCCAAGCTTTGGAGAGGACGATTTTAACGCTGTTGCGAATCTTCTTGGAGGAGAGAGCTCAAAAGAATGGCTCTTTATGCCTGTTGATGAATATGGATGTTTTACGAGTGAGGTTCCAGATTATCAGGGAATGAAAGTCATGGAAAGTAATAAACCTATCACTGAGCATCTAAAAGCTGCTCAAAAAATCGTAAAAACCGAAAGCCTTGTTCACTCATATCCTCATTGCCGAAGATGTAAGACTCCTCTTATTTACAAAGCTATGTCGAGCCGATTCATCAAGGAAAAAGAAATGAATGCTCAAACTGCTAGCCAAGCTGGAGAGATCAAATTTATCCCAGAAACCGTAAAAAACAGATTTGTAAATGGATTGCAACAAGCTCCAGATTGGAATGTTGCTAGAAATAGATACCGAGGTTCTCCACTACCTATCTGGCAGAATATAGAAAATCCAGAAGACCGTTTTGTAATCAATACACTAGATGAGCTCTATCATCTCACGACTTCAGGATCAAAAAATCTGACCAAAAATGTCTTTGTTCGCCATGGAAGGACTGATTTCAATGAAGAGAAAAAATTTGACTCACTAGGAGACGCAAGGCTTAATGAACTCTGAGAACAGCAAGCTCAAGGCCTGATTAGTAAACTTGCTCCTCATATAGAAAAAAAATCTGATGTTGTGTTCATCTTATCTCCTCTTCCAAGAGTTTGGCAAACTATTAAGCCAACCTTGATCAGCTTTTTCTGAGCTGATGAGGTAGCAAGATGTGAAAAGCTCTATTTTGAACACCATGAGAGCCACAAGGACCGTTTTGAAAAGAGAGCGACCTTTGAGCATGTGCACAATGGAGCAGCTGAAGAAATTGTTGTAAAACTCAATGATCAGCTTTTTATTGATTTTCGTATTACAGACTTGATCAACTATACTGATCAAGGAGAAAAGATTTCTTGTGATATGTTTAATCGATTTGATGAGGAAAGAAGCATTGGAAGTGATGGAGAAAAACTTGAAGATTATAGAAAAAGAACTGAAAGTGCAATCCACTACTGGAATAGCAATCATCAGACAAAAACTCTGGTTTATGTTTCTCATGATGATACTATTGCAATGCTAAGAAGAGCATTCCGCAAGTTTGAATATGGACTCTACAGAAAAAATTATAAACTTGGTAATGCTGAAGTCAGATTTCACTACCGAGATAGTGATAAACAGTGAGAAGTTGATCTTCACAAGCCATATGTAGATACTTATCGAGGAATTAGAGAAGGTAAAACCTATAAAAGAACACCTGAAGTTTTGGATTGTTGGTTTGAATCAGGAGCAATGCCGTTTGGGCAGGATCACTACCTTGGAGAAGAGGGAAGAAATATTAGTTATCCAGCAGATTTTATCGCTGAAGGACTTGATCAGACGAGAGGTCGATTCCGTTCTCTCCATAATCGTTAAGCTAATACCATCGATTGTAATGGATCCCTTATAAATAACGTAATCCATAATCGATTTTGGAGCAGAAATAGTGAAAACAATGGCATTATCTGTTCGTTTCATATTGACGATGCGACCTGTACCATCCACATGACCAGCTACAATATGTCCGCCAAATCTGCCATTAGCAGCCATAGCACGTTCTAGATTAACTGGCTGATTCACCTTTAAATTTGTGAAAGTGGTCATACTAATGGATTCAGGCATAACATCGGCTGTAAATTGATAATTTCCAATCGTTGTAGCAGTTAAACAAACGCCATTAACCGCTACAGAATCGCCAATTTTTAAATCGTCAAAAATTGTATTGCCACCGATCGTCAACACTAAGGATTGGGCACCCCTTTTAACGCTTACTATTTTGCCAACTTCTTCAACGATACCTGTAAACATAGGAGCCCTCCCTTCCTGAACGATAGGATTCTATGCGAATATTATTATCTAGTATTCGCGAACTAGCAAATTCGAGAGTAGGCGCCTCATGTAATGTAGCAAAACCGGTACCACCCACAGCAGATGTACTATTCGCGCCCCCTATGACAAGATTGCCTATATAGGTAACAATTTTATCAAAGGCCAACGATTCAACAAAGGAACTGATAATGGTGGAACCACCTTCAACAAGCACTGATGTGTATCCTTGTTTCCCAAGATGTTCCAAACACGCTTGAATATCTATCTTCTTAATATCTATAGCTACATCAGTGGTACGTCCTTGACGTACCGTTTTTGTTGGGATTTGCTCTACAATCGCTCCAACATTAGCCAAAGCAATTCTACGCTGCTCTGGACAACCTTTCGCTACATAAATGATAACCTTCCGATTTGGTATCGTAAATACCTTTGCATCCGTTGGCGTACGCCCCTGACTATCCAGAATAATAATATCTGGCTGATGCACCTCTAATGTATTATCTATCGATACATCATTACTATTGATAATTGCTTCATATAATTCATCTCTAGTGAGCCTACAATTAAGCAATGGATCATCAGCCAAGATGGTACCAATACCAACAAGCATCGCATCATGAGACGCTCGCAATATATGTCCGTCCTTACGGGAACTTTCATTCGTAATCCATTGAGATTGACCGGTGAAAGTAGCAATTTTACCATCTAGGGACATAGCACTTTTTATGGTTACAAACGGTTTATGTGTTTGAATATATGTAAAGAAATGTTCATTCAACTGAATACATTCATCCACACATACATCTATAGTTACCTCGATATCTGCATCTATAAGAATTTGAATGCCCTTACCAGCCACTAGTGGATTTGGATCGGTACTACCAATCACAACGCGAGCAATACCAGATTCAACGACACGCTTTGCACATGGCGGGGTCTTACCATAATGAGCACAAGGCTCAAGAGTTACATATAAGGTAGCCCCCCTAGCATTGTCGCCCGCAGCATCTAAAGCATGCACTTCCGCATGGGCCTCACCAGCCTTATGGTGATACCCTTCGCCAACTATTGTATTATTTTTTACTACGACGGCACCAACCAAAGGATTTGGCGATGTATGTCCAGTTGCCATTTTCGCTAGAGAAATGGCACGCTTCATATATAATTCGTCGTTCATCATAATACCTCAATAAAAAAAGGACTATATACATAGTCCTTGGGTCATCATACATACACATGAAATCATGTGGTATCGTCTTTTCTCATCCAGACTCTACTGTCGGTATCGGAATTACACCGATTCATGCCATATGGCTCGCGGACTATCACCGCCGGTAAGGAATTTCACCTATCCCCAAAGACTTATCATATTAATTTATATGTTTATAGTACCACTTTTATGATACTTTCGCAAGATTATACATCACTTAATGAGAAAAACCATTAAAACTATTAATAATTAATGTATTTCCTAAAAAATATACCAATTTAGTAATGTATACAATATTTTGTGATATTCCTCACATAATAAGAGTATCTAAAGTACTAGACTTTATATATACAAGAAAAATAAATATTAATCAATATTAATTATGAATTAGGAGTGATAATATGTCAAAAAAACGTATTTCTGACGTTCTTATAGAAGTATTAGCCGATGCAGGCATCGAAAGAATTTATGGTATTACTGGGGATAGTTTAAACTCGGTAAACGATAGTTTACGTCGTAATGGGAAAATTCAATTTGAACACGTGCGCCACGAAGAATCTGCAGCCTTCGCTGCTGGTGCAGAGACTCTATTAACAGGTAAATTAACCGTATGTGCTGGTAGCTCTGGCCCTGGTAATCTCCATTTGATTAATGGTCTATTTGATTGTCATCGCAATCGTGTACCAGTGCTCGCTATTGCCTCTCATATTCCACAATCCGAAGTCGGCCTCAACTATTTCCAAGAAACACATCCAGAAAATTTATTTAAAGAGTGCTCTTGTTTCTGTGAACTCGTTTCTAATCCAAAGCAAATGCCTGAAATCCTATTCCGCGCCATGAATGCCGCAGTTGGCAATCGCGATGTAGCCGTAATCGTTCTACCTGGTGATGTAGCCGTTATGGAAACAGAAATTGATGAATTACCTACATGGCATGCGCCTAAATTGCCACGCGTAATTCCTCAATCAGAGGATATTCTTGAAATGGTCCAACATATAAACAATGGCAAACGCATTACACTTTTCTGTGGTGCTGGTTGTGCCGGTGCTCATGACGAAGTGGTTGAACTTGCTGCTAAATTACAAGCCCCTGTTGTACATGCTTTCAGAGGCAAAGAATGGGTTGAGTGGGATAATCCTTATGATGTAGGCATGACAGGTTTGCTTGGTTATACATCCGGTTACCGTGCTATTGAGCAATGCGATACACTAATCATGTTAGGTACCGATTTTCCTTATCGTCCATTCTATCCTGAAAATGCTAAGGTAATTCAAGTAGACATTAATCCATCCGCTCTTGGTGCACGCGTTCCATTAACACAAGGCATCATAGGTTCTGTGAAAGATACATTACACGAACTACTCCCTCACCTTACACAACGAGGTGATACAGAATTCATTGATACCGTTCGTAAAGCATACACTAAATTCCGCAATGATTTGGACAGCTATGCCGTTGCTGAACCTGATGACGTAGCAATTCACCCTCAATATTTCGTAAATCGTCTTAATAAATTGGCTGCTGATGACGCCATCTTTACATTCGATGTGGGCACTCCTGTTATCTGGACAGCACGCCATATTAAAACAAATGGCAAACGTCGTATCATTGGATCCTACAACCACGGTTCCATGGCCAATGCAATGATGCACGCAATAGGCGCTCAAAATGCATGTCCAAATCGCCAAGTTATCTCCCTATCTGGGGACGGCGGTTTCACAATGATGATGGGCGAAATGTTGTCATTAAAACAATTAAATCTTCCTGTGAAAGTATTCGTATTTAACAATGAAGAACTTAGCTTCATTGCCATGGAAATGAAAGCTTCTGGTTACCTAGATTATGCTACAGACTTTGTAAATCCTGACTTTGGTAAACTTGCCGAAGCAGCTGGTATCAAAGGTATTAGCATTACAAACTCTAGCGAAGTTGATGAAAAAATCAAAGAAGCCTTGAACTATAATGAAGGTCCTGTCATTATCAACGTTCGTGTAGATAAACAAGAACTTGCTATGCCTCCAAAAATTGCATATCAACAAGCAAAAGGCTTTAGTAAATACTTGATCAACGCCATCCTTGATGGACGTGGTACAGAACTTAAAGAAATGGCTAAAACTAACTGGATGAAATATAAATCCTTATACTAAAATCTGCCAAAATAATTAAACTGCAAAACTTTTAAAAAAAGGTGTCATCAAGCGATGACACCTTTTAATGTTAATTAAATCAGATGAATTAGCCAAATAACGACATTTGTTCGTCTTCTGGCAAATCACCACAGCATTTAAGTTCTTTCATTGTTTCAATGATGGTAGCAGAAACCTTACAACGACGTTGTAAGTCTTTTAAGGATGTAAATGGTTTTGTTTCCCGTTCATCTACAATCGCATCGGCAACGGTTTCACCAAGTGAATCGATAGCTAAGAATGGTGGTAATAGTGCGCCGTCCTTAATGCTAAATCGGCGAGCACCGGAATGTTGAATATCTACGTTAATAAAACGATAACCCCGTTGATACATTTCCATGGATACCTCCAAGGCGGACATCAAATCCTTTTCCTTAGGGCTGGCACCACGGTCAAGAGCTTTAATACGATTAAATTCTTTCAATTGTGTATTCAAATCACCGGTCATGATCCGTAAATCAAAGGCTTTTGCACGTATAGAGAAATAGGCCGCGTAGAATGCTAACGGATGATATACCTTAAACCACGCAATGCGGAACGCCATCATAACGTAAGCAACGGCATGGGCACGTGGGAATAGATAGGAAATCTTTTTACAAGACTCAATAAACCATTCAGGAATATTATTTTCTCGCATTTCTTTTTCAAATTCCGTAGTCGCTTGGCCTTGTTTATTTCTCTTTTCGATGCCCTTCCCTTTACGAACATTTTCCATGACGAAGAAACTGTTTTTCTTATTCATGCCACGATGAATCAAAAAGTTCATTACGTCATCACGAGTAGAAATGGCTTCGTTCAATTTACAAGTGCCATTTTTAATAAGTTCCTGTGCATTATCGAGCCATACATTCGTACCGTGGGAGAAACCAGAAATACGAACAAGATCAGAGAAAGTTTGCGGTCTAGAATCTTCTAGCATGCCCCGTACAAATTTCGTACCACATTCCGGTACGGCAAGGCTAGCTACTTGGTCTCCTTGCAATTGTTCAGGCGTCAATCCGATACCCTCTGTTGATGAGAATAGGCTTAGTGTTCTAGGATCATCAAAAGGAATCGTCTTCGCATCAATACCGGTCAAATCCTCCAACATACGAATAATCGTCGGATCATCATGGCCCAGAATATCGAGTTTTGTCATACGCCCTTCTATGGAGTGATAGTCAAAGTGAGTCGTTAATACGCCACTCTCTTTTTTATTCGCCGGATGCTGAATCGGTGTAAAATGGTGCACATCCATATCACGAGGACAAACCATGATGCCACCCGGATGTTGTCCTGTCGTATTTTTTACATTTGTAAAACCTTTTGCAAGGTGCTCAAGGAATCCACTGCGAGCCTGAATATTTCTTAGCTCTGCATATTTCTTTACATATCCAAATGCAGTCTTATCTGCAATGGTACCAATCGTACCGGCTTTAAATACATTAT
>ERZ773050.987-NODE-987-length-15918-cov-8.879846_pt1 | contig 15918 bp, 10 predicted proteins | sample MGYA00580632_ERZ773050 | MGnify/ENA primary metagenome ERZ773050 (study PRJEB29015, sample SAMEA2738123) | human oral metagenome | biome: human oral; feature: human-associated habitat; material: saliva | place: China | collected 2166 ... | reverse complement strand
AATTCATCCCAGAAAATAGTTTGAGCTAGGGGAGGGGAGAGCAACATGACGAATAGCTTTGGTGGACCCGGATATGGTGGACCCGGATATAACGAGCAACGAGCGTACATGAGGCGTGTGCTATCTCGCGCCAGGTTTATACGGGCTGGCGTGTTCGCTGGCGCCGCCCTCGTCGCGATAGCTTTTGGCTGGGGTACCAAACTGCTCAACGGGACGGGTTCGGAGTCCCAGGCCGATAAGAAGCGTGACCAGGAGTTTGTACGCCTGGAACCCACGGAGAAGTACGATGAGCTCCACAGCTTGGGTCCTTCCTCCGGGCCGCTGGTTTATACGGCATTCGAACGTAAGGGGCGCTTCATTCCTGCCACCGAGGCGCAGGCGGCGCAGAACGTGCCGTACCCTATTCAGCAGCCCGGAATGGATAACTACGACCGCGGCGGCTTGTACGCGTTCTTGGCGTACTTCTTTGCGTCGATGAATTACTTCTACCACACGGGCGATACGGAGCCTCTTTCTAAGGTTACGGACCCGGAAAAGGTGCTACACCCCGAAATTCTTCGCCTGTACAGGGAGAAGCGCGGATGGGTTATTTCGGCTGATAAGAATGTGCTGAGCGCCAATGTTGTTGATGATCTTGTTGCGGGTGAAAAGGCTAAAAATACGAGTCGAAATATCCTGGTGAGTACCCTGTACACGACTAAGGCTACGGACCTTGCGTTTTATGTTAAGGAGACGGGGGAGAAGCAGGATATCCGCAAATATTTGAAGTATCTGGGGCGTTTCTCGCTGGCTGTGGAGCATCTGCGTGGGCAGTGGGTGATTGTGGTTGACCGCGACGGCTACAGCAACCGCAACACCTACGAGCCGATCTACCCGCAAGGATTTGGGCAGCTGTAGCTTTCTCTATATAGCTTCTTTCGGAACCCCCGCCGGGCAGTACTTTCGGTACTGCGCTGGCGGGGGTTTCTTGCTGGATTTTCCTGATGGGTTCTTCGCGGCTGGCTATGGGAGGTGGAATCCGTCCTGCTGGGTTCGTTTGCTGCGGGCGCATGTGTTACCTTGAAGGGTGTGTGATTCTCACTGTCACCGAGTGAGAACACACATGCAACGAATGTGAGCGAGGATGCTCGTTCACTGTCACATCAACTTCCGGAAGTAAATATATGGATAACGTCCACGCTAATACTGAAGCTGTTCCTTTTGACTTTGAGAGCGCCGAGGCTCTCAAAACACATTTGACGCATCTAACTCAAGTAATTGAGCATCAGCTCCCTGCTCGATATGGTGCCGATGGTACTTGTGGTGCTGCTCAGCTCGCCCTGGAAGGTTTCACCGGCGGTTACGCACGGGTGTATAGAGCAAAGCTTGCCTCGTCGTTTGCGCTGTTGCGAGAGTTTAAAGAGTGCTTTAGCAACGCAGCTCGTAATATGGAGACTTATATTCGTGCTGCTCATGAGGAAGAGCGCATTCGCCGAGAGATTACTGAATGGGAGAATCTCAACAAACGTAAGCAGATTGCGATTCGTAGTAGGCATACCGGTCCCTGGTATGAACAAAAAGGCGAAGATCACCCAGATTCTAAGCTGGAAATTCCCCCTCGTCCTATGCCTTCCCACCCCCCGCATTTTGAGGTCTACACGCCACGACCTGTAGCAGATTCTCTTACCGGTGGTCAGGGAAGTGCCGTGTCTTCGGGAGCTTCTCAGAGCACTCTTGGTCGTTTTGCGGAGGAAAACTCCTCCGCTCGGGGTACTCAACGTGTGAATACCCGAGCTGCGATTGCCTCTGGTGGATCTACGGTTTCTATCGTGCCGCACAATGCGTATCAGCATCGTCAGGTCACTCTTTCTATGAATGCTGAACTTAACCAGGTGCAGCTTCGCGTAGCGTCCACCTATGCTCAGTTCCGTTCGAATACTTCATGGGGAACTTTTAACGCTGATTCTTTAATTGCTGCGTTGCACACCTGGATTAAAGATGTGCATGAAGATGCTACCTGGCTAGGAAAAGTTGCTCAGGTGATGCTTGATGTTGCGACTCATGGCAACCTAACCAATGCATCAGCGAAGCATCATGCAGATCTTTCAGGACCTGGGGCAAAGGCTCAATTTAGCCTCGATATGAACCTTCTGAATGAGCTGATGCATGATGATATTCCCATGCATCACCTACTGCAGGTTCCTGGAATGAGTATTACCGGTGTAAATATCTCATCTGGCTACGCAAATGACCCCGTCAACGTTGCAACCGGTAACTTCATTGAAAGCGAAGTTGACCTTCGCTCTCGTGTAAACCCTGTGTTGCGTCTTGAGCGCACCTACAACAGTGTTCTCGCTGCCCTCCCGAATACCCCTCGTGGCGCTTTTGGTAAGGGCTGGTCAAGCATGCTGGATAGCCGGCTTGAGCAAAACTCTGACAGCATCTCATGGCACACTGCCGACGGTCGTGAACTCGTCTTTGAACGTGATATGAACTCGGCTAGCGGGTATGCCCGGACTCCCAATGCTCCTTACTGGTTGGAGAAGGTAACCGATTCGGCTCTAGACGAGGCACCTACACATAATGTGGAATCAGCCTCTGCGCCCTTCGAAGAAAATACCGAAGGGCAAGAGGCGCTTTGTCGCGCCCTGTACTCTGCTGTAAATAAAGCAGTCAAGTCTGCCCATCGTCTACTGCCGACATCTTTTGAAGTAGCAGAATCGCCTGAACCCACCTACTACTGGTCTGTTACTAACCATTCTGGTAGCCGTTATTTCTATGCTCCTTCGGGTGAATTGGTTGCTTACATGGAGGGGCACCCCAGCTCAGCTATAGTTGCTCTTTACAACCGTGGCCCAAAGGCTAAAGCTGATGGGGAATTCGTAGCTCAGCGACCGAGCGCCTTGATTCAGCCTCTTAGCGCGCAGGGCATTATTTTCAGCTATGACGCACAGGATTTTGTATCTGCTGCATTTCTCGTCAACTTCAGCGAAGGCTTCTCTGAAGAACTGTCATCAGCACAGGTCGAAAGCCAGCTGAACGATGTGCGCTATATTTACAATTCTGCTGGCGTGCTTTGCGAAGTTCAGCGACCTGATGGTACCCGCCGTTATGAACGGACGGAGGATAACCTCATCCACCGTGTCTGGAATGAAACGGGATATTGCGAGGTTGAGAATAGCTATGACGCTGACGGCCGCATCGTAGCCCAGAAAACTGAGCACGGTCGAAATATCAGTTACCGCTATGAGCACGGTCTAATGACCGTGATTGAAGATTCCGGAACTGGTGAGCACGCTAATATTTGGCGCTCAAATGAACACGGTCAGCTTGTTTCCCTCGTGGCTGGTGACGGAAGCCGCCAGTCCATGCGATACAACTCCTACGGTTACCGTACCTATATCTGCGAGCGTGACGGATCTGTGACGCATCGTAGCTATGATGAACGTGCTCGCCTTGTCTCGGAAAATACTCCGGAAGGTGCAGTCCACCGTTATATGTGGGATGAGTACGACCGTATGCTTGCCCACCGAATTATGAATAAGGATCGGCGTGCAGGCACCCTCACCGAAACGCGCTATACCTACTCCCAGAACCCCCTGGACCCTAACCCCCTAACTATTACCCGTAATGGAGGCAATACAACTTACCTTGAATGGGACGACGCCGGTCATTGCACCGCCGTCACTGATGAATCAGGATTTAAGCAGCACTTTACCTACAATGACCGTGGACAGCTTCTGAGCTCCACGGACTCTAGTGGTGCGCAAATGCAGTATTCGCATGATGCTGCCGGCAACCTTCGCTCAGTAACTAATCCTCTCGGCGATACCCAGTACTTTGAGTGGGATGCGAGCGGGCGCCTCAGCGCGGTGACCGATGCTATGGGTGCTCGTTGGGGTCTGTCCTATGAAGAGGCAACTCAGAATGCTACACCGACCTCCGAGCAGCACCTGACAGCGCTGACCGACCCTGAAGGTAACATCACTACTTTTGAATACTCAGCTGGTCACCTAAGCGCTGTGATTGACCCTATGGGTAACCGAACCAGTGTCGAACGCGACACTTGGGGCAACGTTATCTCCATGACTGATGCCGCAGGAGCCCAGACCCATTATGAATACGACGAACTCTCGCAGCTCGTCGCTATCGTTGACCCCTGTGGGGCTCGTACCGAGTATGAGTATTCTCTAACTGGTGACCTGAGCCGCATTGTGGACGCTACTGGTGTGGCTTTGAGCATTACCCACTCGCGCTCTCACGGTGAGTATTCAATGCGAGTTGAGGGCGCGCCCGGTAACTATGCCGTTGTAACTGATGCCCTGGGACGAGTTGTTTCTGCGTCAAATTCTCTGATGACTATGGTACCGGGGCTGGGTCCTGCTGGCTCCTTGCACTTTGATTCTTCTCTTGCGGGGCTTGCTTCAGCAGGTAAGCAGCCTTCTGAGCGTCCTGCGGGTCCTTGGGCGTCGTGGAGCTTGGTGCAGCCGGAACTTCGTGTTCCCACTATTTTGGGTTCCCGCGATAACGTAGCGCGAGTCGATAGCGCCCTTACTGCTGCTCATCTTCCGTCTGTTATGACGATGTTTGAGAACCGCCAGGATATGGCGGTTCTCTTTGGGGTGCCCGTTCCTAAGTTGAACATGCCGGATGCCTCTATCCTTCTCAACTCTTCATCTGATAGCTCTGCGCAGGCTGGATATAACACTCACGGTCAGATTGCTCAGATCAGCTCTGCCGTTGGAGGGGCAATTAGCTTCGAGTACGATGCTCAGGGACGTATGAGTCGTAGCATCAGTGCAGCTGGTCGAGAGACTTTCTTTGAATATGACGCGGCGGGCCGTTGTACCAGCCAGAAAACCCTCAAGAAAACGAGTGAGCTCGATGCTGATGAGGGTTACCTGGAGACTATCTTTACTTACGATCTCGCAGGTCGTTTGTTGGAGAAGACCATTAGGGATTCTGCAGATGCTTCAACTGCCCCGTCGCGTCTTGTACAGTACACCTACGATGCTGCTGGTCGACGCATTAAAGAAGATACGGGGGAGAAGGTTACCTGCTACAGCTACACCTCACGTGGACTTATTGCGCGTATTGAAGATAGCGTTGAAGGTACCCGTTCTTTCTCATACGATGCGGCAGGTCGCCTTGTTAACGTTGATGACGCTTTGGGTGGCACCTCCCGCTGTGAGTATGATGCCCTCGCACGTCCTCTGCGCTGGATTACGCCTGCGGGTATCGTAACGAGTTACGAATGGGATGCGGCAGGACGTCTTCTGCGTGAAGAACGCTCGGGTACAAGTTTTATGGTTGAAAGTGCGGCAGACTCTCTCGTACGTACTTTCTCTTACGATGCTGCAGGCCGTCTTCTGACGATGAATGACGGCGAACGTATCCGTTCGTTTGAGTACAATTACGCTCGTGGTGGTGTACTCCGCTCAGTCACGGTTGATGGTGAAGTTCAAGGAACTTTTGAATATTCCTTGATGAGTGGACGTGGCTCTCAGCAGGGCGCGTTGAAGGTTTCGGTAAATGATGTAAAGGCAGAGCACATCTATGAGTACTCTGCATCTGGCAGGTTGCTGAGCCGTACTCGCGTACCCCATGGTGATATGGGCATGAAGCGCATCTCAAGTACGGTGTCTATTGCTGATCACATCACGGGTATTCTTCGTGCCCCGGACGTGAACCAGCGTACTCTGCATGCTTTGCAAGCGTTTAAGCAGCGTGGTGAGTACACGCTGAACTATACCTACGATGCAGATGGTGTTCTGGCAATGAGTAGCAACCCGTACGGTTCAGTCCGCTGGATGCGTGACGGTGCGGGTCGAGTGCGCCACGCCCAGTCCAAGGACGTCTTTGCTCGTACCAGGGAGATGGAATTTACCCATGCTTCATGTGGTGCTTTGACCTCGATGAGTACAGATGATACTCATGCCATGTGGGAACTCGATTCTGTTAAGAATGTTCCCGTTGGGTACAAGGTTGAGCGTACCGGTACCCGTGAGTTGGGAACTGGTACTGCACCTGTCAGTACGTTTGTTGCTCATGTGGAACGTGATACTTCTTCTCGGGTCGCTGTCTGCACTCTTGAAGATGCAGAAAATAACTCTGAGGCGCGCACTATGAAGTATCGTTATGATGCTTCTGGCGCTCTTATCTCTGTATCGGATGGTATTCAGGAACGAACCTGGACCTACGAAAACGGCATGATGGTCGCCGAGGCATTGTATAAGCGCAATCATGAGCAGGGAGATAACGCCCTGCTGCTGGAACGCGCCTTCAGCCATAATTCAATTGGCCTACTCAGTGCTGTTTCTGAGGTGCAGTATGGTGCCGATGGTACTGTCCAGAATCGTTCTCGAACTGAGTATTTCTATAACGCTGCCGGTGAGCGCGTCCGTGAGGTGACAACGGATGAGCTGACTGGACAGCGTCGTGAGCGTACCCTTGGGTGGGGTCACATGGGGCAGGCGAACGCTATTCGCCAGGATGGTGAAGAATGGTCATTGCACCATGACATGACTGGTGAGCTTGCCTCCGTGCATACTAGTACCACGGTGGATGCCCCCGGTTCGTCTATGCCTTTGGTATGGGATGCTGTCTCATCCGTACCTATGGTGCTGGGTGTGGGTGGAATGAGCGCAGGTTCTGTGCTGGAGAATATGTCTTCTGCGGAGGAACTGGGCTATGGCTTGGGCTGGTCTATGTCCTCTAGCCCGTGGGAAAGCGCTGTAGTTACTGTTCCTACTGTTCCTGGTCTTGGCATGGTTAGTGCTGGTCCGGCGGCTTCTTCTGTCAATGTTGCTGGCCTTGACTTCATGGGTTTCCGTGTGGCTGACGCTAACATGCGCCGTTTCGTGTCCACTGATGCTTTGAGCTCGGTGCCGGGTATTGTGCACGGTATGGAGGTAAGCTCTTTTGTGGGCTGGAACCCTATTTCCCTAGCTGACCCGTGGGGTTTGCACCCGATGTCGGTGCAGGAATTTAGGGACTATCAGGTTCGAGAAACAGAGAAGAAAAATCATAATACATCTGAGATAGTTAATGAATTAAAATATAGTGCTGGCAATACAATAATTTCGTATCTTATGGGGATAATTTATTATTCACCATATTCCCCCTTTGGGTTTTATAATTACATTAATAGAGATCCAAAGATTGAGGATTTGAATGTTCGGCGACAGCATGGGCATAGTGGGGATATTCCGCCTGTTCCTCCGCAGAATATTCATCAAGTGGCGCAACGCATGAATTCAGTTAATGAAAATCAGTATGTTAAGGATATGGAAAAATCTCAAGGAAATGCTGGTTATTCCTCCATTCAAATTGACGTTTATGACGGGAAGAAGCCTGATGGTTCGAAGGAGAAGGTGGCATATGTTTATATTCCCGGAACTGATTTTGATCTTTCGATGAAAGATGGCGAGATTGGCTCTATAGGAAATAATCTCGGTCTGGCTGGTAATACCTCTGATAAACCTGTTGATAATTTGTCGCCCTATCACCGCATGGTTGAGGAGGCAATGGATCGAGCCCATTTGCAAGGTGTAGACCGAGTTGTGATGGTTGGTCACTCTCAGGGCGGTGCCGTAGCGTATTCGCTTGCTAATAATAAGGAGTTCAATAGTAAATATAAGGTGTCTAATGTTGTAACCTATGGTGCGCCAACCAGCAATCTTGAGGGCCAACGAGATGACCTTGACCATCACTTTAACTACGTGGCTGTTGTGAACGAAAATGACGTGGTTCCTGGCCTAACACCTGGAAAGCAATACGGCGAGCCCGCAAATCGTGTACATGTCGTTGAAAGTGATAAAGCTAGTGGAGGCATGGGTTCCCACGATATGAATATTTACGTCGATGCTACTCAGCGTTATGTTGCTAGTGGCTATGGTGATGATGAAGGTGTTGATATCGATGCACAGGCATACAGCGCCCAACAAGAAGCGCAAGGTGTAGAAGAAGGAACCGGTATGTATACCGGTAGGAATACCTCAAAGAGTATTCCTGGTAGTCGTGCGGTGCGAGAGAATTTTCGATAGAGATATATTTATTTTAGGAAGGAGCGGAAATGACTGTCGACCCAGAATGGGCCAAAAAATTCTTCAATCAAGAAGACTATAGGGGAGTATACCATCTTGTTGATACGGACATGATTGGGATTTACACCCCGGCAAATCAGCAGCACCCTGCATATTCTGCGCCGCCGCCAGATTACAGCTATACGTTTACTAAATTTCTAACGTCCGCTGATTTGGAATTCTATAATATCTACTATTATCAATGCCAAAACTATATGCTTTTGGCATCCGATTCGCGCCGCCTCGAATATGCCATGACCGCAGAAGAACTATTCTTCCCCGCCATTCAAGATATCTTTGACGACGGGAAAGGCTGGGTCATCACCCCCAACCAACAAATCCTGACCATGCATATCCTTGAGGCGCAGCCGCGCATCCATAACGAAGAACAAAAAATCTTCGACTGGAACGTCAAATTCGACATCCTTCCCGAAGCTAAAGTCTTCTGGAAAGACACCGGGCAGCTACAGCCCATCACCGAATTCGACACGCGCGGACTCCTCCGCGACGGAGCAATCCACGGCACCCTGCGCTCCCGTTTCCTCGACCCCGGGTGGGACATCCACTTCATCCCCGAAAAGGAGGCCTAACCATGGAGCCCAAACGCAAGGAACGGGAGACGAACGGAACGCTGGGTTCCTCCCAGGAAGCTCCGCCGGCATCTTCTGGTCAGCTACTCGCTCATCAGCAGGAGCCGCGGAAGCCCCGCTTTTCTCGTCGTGCCCTCGCTGTAGCAGGCGTGAGCACCCTCGGTGCTCTCATCGTCGGTCGACAGACCGGTATCCTCGCCACCAATGAGGAAAAGCAAGAATTGCGCCTTTTCAAGCGGGATAAGGTACTGGCTTCCCTTGAGCCGACTGAGAAGTTTGATGGGCTTGCCAAACAGGGTGATTCAACTGGTCTGCTTGTCTACACCGCCTACGAGCGCAACGGCAGGTACGTGCCCGCCACCGAAGAGCACGCCGCCCAGAATGTGCCGTACCCCGTTCTGCAGCCGGGAATGAATGAGTATAACCGCGGTGGTTTCTATATTTTTCAGGCGTACTTTTATGCCGCCCTGAACTATTTCTACTACACCGGAGATACCAAACCGCTCTCTGAAATAATCAACCCCGAAGAGATCATTTCTCCCGAGCTTCTTCGGCTGTACCGGGAAAACCGCGGCTGGCTTATCGCCAATCAGGATGTATACCGTGTACAGGTTACGATTCCCGGTATCGGTAGACGCCAAAAGAACAGCCGTAATATCAGCGAATATCAGGCAAGACGACGTATTCGCGATGAGGCTGTCTTCTACGTATCCGAAACGGGGGAGAAGCTACCCATCGACAAGTTCTTGAAGACCGGTGAGGAAGAGTACGCGTTCCTCTGTGCAGAGCACCTGCGCGGCCGCTGGGTGCTGGTGGAAGACGATAAGGACGCCACGCCGCTATACCCTCCGGGATTCTCCCTCGAAGGGCTAGAGGTATAAGATCCCATCTTCCCGGTAACCGCACGACATCACCGATAACCACACCAACCACACTAGGAGACATATGGAACAGTCACCCCAGAACCCCGGCGCACCCGCGCAGGCTAGCACCATGCAAGCTAGCACCGTGCAGGGCAGCCCCCTGCCGGACAATACTGTGCAGAGCAATGCTGTACAGGAAAATACCGCGCAGGGCAGTATTGCTGAAAGCACCACGGTAGATGCTACTGCAGCACCTGCCACAACCGCCCTCCAGAGCCCCGCGCAAGACCCCGCCGTAGATGGTGCCGCATCCGCAGCTTCTGCCGAGGCGGTAGCACCCGCTCCCGCAGAACCCAAGCGCATGGGCCTCTACTCGCTTATATGCCTCCCCACCGGCGGATTCACGGCTTACTTCATCGCAAACATTCCCTACCTCTGGATGTACTACGCCTATTGGGAATCTTCCTCGGTAGCAACGGCTACTCTCATTATTTCGTTTGTTGTTTTGCTGTGCGTCTGCTTCACCTACTGTGCTCTTGCGGCGCTCATCGTTGAGAAGATTGCTACCCGAAAGCTGCCTTGGGGTCGTTCCCTCGCCATAAGTGCGCGCGCTACCGCGCTTCTTGTGATTGTTCTGACGATTGCCTTCTTCTGCATTGAAGCATCCCTCTTCCGAAGCCGTTTCTAACACACCGCAGACAAACACCACCGGCAGAATACCGGCAGGGTAGAGCCCCCTAAGCTCCACCCTGCCGGTACTTCGTATCCGGGGTTCCGCGCAATCAGCGAACGCGGGGTGAGAATAGTCAAGGCACAGCATAAAACCGCGCCGAACCAGTGAAAATATGCCGCCAACCCTCTAAAATAGAAAAGGAAAATTCCGAACAACAACCCCGTACGGCATACCGCGCGGGAAAGCTAAGGAGCGAACTATGTCGCGTAAGCCCCTCATCGCAGGCAACTGGAAGATGAACCTCAACCACGCAGAGGCAGTCACTCTCGTCCAGAAGCTCGCATGGACCCTCGACGACGCAAACTTCAACTTCTCCGCAACCGAAGTAGCCGTCTTCCCGCCCTTCACCGACATCCGCTCCGTGCAGACCCTCGTCGAAGGCGACAAGCTGGACATCCTCTACGGCGGTCAGGACCTCTCCGTCCACGACTCCGGCGCATACACCGGCGAAATCTCCGGCGCATTCCTCTCCAAGCTCGGCGCAACCTTCGTGCTCGTCGGCCACTCCGAGCGCCGCACCTACCACCACGAAAGCGACGAGCTGTGCGCAGCAAAGGTCCAGGCAGCATACAAGCACGGCCTGACCCCCGTCCTCTGCGTCGGTGAGCCCCTCGAAATCCGCGAAGCAGGCACCCACGTCGAGTACACCCTCGAGCAGCTGCGCGGCTCCATCGCAGGTCTGACCGCAGAGCAGGCAGAAACCCTCGTCATCGCATACGAGCCCGTCTGGGCAATCGGCACCGGCAAGGTCGCAACCGCAGACGACGCACAGGAAATGTCCGCAGCAATCCGCGCAGAAATCGCTAAGCTCTACTCCGCAGACGTTGCAGAGAAGGTCCGCGTTCTCTACGGCGGCTCCGTCAAGTCCTCCTCCGCGCCCTCCATCATGGGCAAGGAAGACGTGGACGGTGTGCTCGTCGGCGGCGCATCCCTGCAGGCTGACGAATTCGCAGCAATCGCACGCTTCGACGCATAAAACCCCGACGCACCACAGCGTCTCATAGCGTTGCAGCGCCCGGCGGGTACCCACCCGACCGGGCGCTGAACCATTTAACTGCCACCGAGCAAGCGGGGGCAAGGGGCGGGCGTAAGAGCCGGGCCGGGCGTAGGAGGCTGGTGTATGAGCCAACTGTAGGAGGCGGGCGCGTTCGCCCCTAACCGCAAAACCCGCCCAGAATACGCCGACCCCGCGGTTCGCCCCGTACACTTAACGGCATGTTCAGCTTTGGTTTTTCCCTGGTCGTCGCAGCCCTCGTCGGCATGATTCTCTACAGCTACCTGCGCAACCGCAAAGTGAGTGCCCCGCGCCTACCCGGCAACGACGGCGGCAACATCGGCTACGCAGGCGGCGCAGAATATCGGGAACCCTCGCCCGAATACCAGTACTTCGAGAGCCGCCGAGAAGCATTCCTCGACCAGCTCTACAGCCGCACCTCCTCACCGGAAATCCCCGTGACCCTCACCCTGCGCGACTGGGTAGACCAGGGCTTCTACGCTGAAGGAGGCGCCTACTGGGCAGCCGCGCAGCAGTTCACCTACTACCTCATCGACGGCGGATACGTGCGCGCCTACGACACCGAAGGCGACGAACTCACCGCCCAGCGTGTGCTCACCGACCGCCCCGCAGCCCTGCAGCTGACCCCCAGCGAATACCAGCGCCGCAGCAACCGCGCCGCGTAAAAAGCCGCCTCAACGTGACCGAATGGCGGCGGTAGCGTATAGTTAAACCCGTCTGTCTGCGCCCCGCAGCCCAGGCACCCCACCAGAAGACAACGAAGGAAGGTCCCCATGGACGTCATCATGAACGTACTCATGGTCATCATCGCCATCACCAGCGTGATCGCAGTGATGCTTGTGCTGCTCAACCGCGGTCAGGGCGGCGGCCTCTCCGACATGTTCGGCGGCGGTATGACCAACTCCCTGAACTCCTCCGGTATGGCGTCCAAGAACCTGATCCGCCTGACCGTCACCGTGATCGTCATCTGGGTTATCGCAGTGGTCCTGTACGGCCTGGCAATGCGCTTCAACGGCCAGATCGTCGTCTAGTCGCCTCTCATCAGAGCCCACGCCCACCCCACCGAGGGTGAGCCAATAGAGCTTCTCCCCGGCACTTCTCAACCGAGAATGCCGGGGATTTTTTATGCACCAAACGGCAATGACGAAAGCGGTAGCGGGGCGCGAATCTTTACGGCATGATAGGACGTATACACCACATACGAAAGGCAAAGAAGCCATGAGCGCCTACACCCTCGACTACACGTACACCGCCCCGTCAGCCCTCATCGACGGCGCCGACTCCCGCGCGCTCAGCCTCGCCACCAGCGGCGGCAGCACCCCCGAAGGTGCCGCCTCCCACCCGTACTTCTTCTCCGGGTTCCTCGAACGAGCAGACGTCTACGCCACCGCACTACTGGTCGTCGCCAGGGTCGCCCGCACCCGCTTCTACGTGCCGCCCAGCTCCCTCGCCGGAGCCCTACGCGCCGCAGACCCCGTCGTCACCAGCACCGCCGAAGGCCTACGCTTCGAATCCTTCAGCGCCTGCTGCGGAGTGTACGCGCGCCTCGACGTTGACTCCAGCGCACTCGACGCCAGCCACAGTGCCGTAGGCGTCACCAACGTAGACGTCAACCCGCCCCTGCGTGCCGCGCTCGCCTCCCTCAGGGCAGGGGAGCCCATCCACCTGAACGTCGGCGACGACGGGCTACTCACCACCACCCTTGACGGCTCCGTCATGGAAGAAAAAGTGCCGCTACCCACCCGCTGGCTCAAAGGCTTTGCAGAAACGCAGATGCTTTCATCCCGCATGAGTCCCGTGCACAGCCTGGACGCTGCCGCCGCCCGAACCTTCATCCACTCCCTGCCGCGCAACTCCAGCACCAAGGCGGTCCTGTGGGCGACCCGCGCCGTGCGTTCCCTGCGCCTTGCCACCCGCGCCACCGCCGGATCCGTATGCGTGGCGGGCCCCGAACGTCTGCGCGTGCTTGAGCCGCTCATCCGCCACATTCAGCGCCTGGACGCCTACAGTGAGCCCGTGACCGCCGGTAACGCGCCCGTGCCCAGCGTGTGGGTGGCGCACTTGCCCGGCGCGCGCCTGAGCATTGGTCTGAGCCCCGAAAAGTCACGCGGGTTCTCCGGTGAGGGATCCGTGCTGCAGGCGCTATCTAACCCGAACACCGCCCAGAATGCTGACATGCTCAGCGTGCTGCTCTCCTTCGAGCCGCGTATTGACGTGCCCGTCATGTCTGCCCGTGCTGGACTGGATGAGGCGGCAACCCGCGACGCCCTAGCCCTGCTGGCTTCCTCCGGGCAAGTTGGTTTTGACGCGCATGCTGGCGAGTATTTCCACCGCCCGCTGCCCGTGCATCCGGAGGCGCTGACCGCCATGCACCCGCGCCTAGTCGGCGCGAAAAAGCTCGCCGACTCCGGCGCTATTGAGCGGGTCGGTGCGGGGGAGCACGGCACCGGTGAATACAGTGTGCGCAGCGGTGAGAACACGTACACCGTGGTGTTGCCCGCCGACCCGTACGCCGTGGAGGGGTACCTCTGCTCCTGCCCCTGGTGGTTGAAGTACCGCGGTACGCGCGGCCCCTGCAAGCACGCGCTGGCGGTCAGCATTCTCTACCGCGAACACGCCGCGGGCTAGGGTAAACGCCCCGACACACCACGCACCGCACTAAAAGACGATGCCCCAAAAGCTCGCCTCAGCTTCCTTCCGAAAGACCATCATGAGTAAACACCCCGAGACGCACACCTTCCCCGAAGGTGTCATCACCGAGCCGCTCCCCGGCGAAGTCATTTACCCGCTCACCAGGCAGCAGAAAACCTGGAGCGACATCATGCACTTCAACCGCAACCTCGCCAACATCCTGGCGGTCGGCGGCACCCTCGAACAGATTTACCGCCGATGGCAGTACTTCGACATTGTCACCACCCCCTACGGATCCCAGCTCGGCAAAAACACGCCCGGAACCGTCACGCAGGACCGCGTGAAAGCCTACGCAGAGTTCGGCTGGTTCACCGGAGGCGTTGCCATGCGCCTAGCTGAGCTCTACGGCGGGGCGCGCCTCGAACACAACGAGGAATACTACACCGCCCTCATCAACTGCGACCGCGAGCTGATCCTCCCGCTGCTGCGTGAAGATCAGCAACTGCGTGAAGAGCTCATCTGGGGCATGCTCGCCGTCGAAGGTAACCGGGACGTATCCCTCACTCAGCGCGACTCCTACAAGCCCGCACAGAAGGTCAACAACCCCGGCTGGTCCTGCGCCCTCATCGAAGCCACCGAAACCGGGCTGATTACCCGTGACCGCCTCATTGACGCGCTCCTGAGCTCCCTCATGAGCGACTTCCCGGCGTACCGGGTCGGCTGGTTCTCACGCCTGGTCACCGGGCTCAAACTCACCGCCGAAGAAATCGCGGCACGTCAGAGCGAATTTCTGACGCTTTTCTCCTCGCCCATCGGTCCGAGCGTAACCCTCGGTGTGCAGCATATTCACCGCCTCTGGAGCAAAAACCCGCAGGCGCTGGATGCTACCGCCTTCGCCTACGCGGCACCCGCCGTGTGCGCCGGAACCAAAGCAAACGCACTCAAAATCCTGACCATGCTCCAGGCGCTTTACCGGGCGGGCACCCTCGACGCTGCCGCCTGCGAAGACGCCGTGGTCATGGCGCTCAGCCACACCCACGCGCAGGTGCAGGCAACCGCCCTCACACACCTCGAAGAATGGGTGCAGGCGGGCGCCGCAGACGATGCGAGCGCCGACGTTATCGTGTTCGCTGAGCGTGCCCGTGAACTCTACCGCGACTACCGATCCCAGCTGGATCCGCTGGTTGTGGCGCAGATTCAGGAAGAGGGCTCGCCGCTGCTTGAAGAGACGCGCGACCCGGAGAATGGACAGGGGAGCGGTGAGGAAAGCGCCCTCACTGAAGCTGCTGACATTGAGGCCGCCGCCGCGGAGGCGCTCGCCGCCCAGCCGCTGCGCGACCGCGCCCTCGTGCTGCTCACGGCCGACGGGTGGACGGCGGAGGAAATCGGCCGAGCGATCGGCACTTCGCCCACGGCCGTGCGCCAAACGGTGTGCCGCGTGCGCCTGCGCCTACGGCAGTGGCGCCGCGATGAGCGCAAGGCGCACGCGCGTCGCGCGGAATATATAAGAAAGGGGTGCATTTTTTCGGTCGAAAAATTTGGTGGTCTCACTTCTTTTGCCGAAATTCGCGTTGTGTCATTCCTTGTTTTTTTATAAGAGTAAACCCGACACACTAAAGGTTTTCACGGCGAACGAGGGCGACGGGGCTTGGCGGAGTTGGTATCCCGCCCAGTAGCCGCCCTTGTGCGAGGCACTGCATCGGAATCTCACGGACAAGGCTTGTAGGTCGAGGGATCGACCACCTCCGTTGCCGCCACTCGCGACCTCGTTCGCCACCCTTTCGCTCCGCCCCCGCGGCGGCGCCCCGCCTCCCCCCGCAGGCGACCGGTTCGTGCCTTGCTGCGCTCCCTCCCTCCGCGGAGTGTGCGCGCCGCCCCACAGACCTTACATTCGGGCACCCCGCCTCGCACTGCCGAGCTCCGCAGCCCCGCGCGCTGCACCCTCTGCGCCGAAGTTCCCCACGGGCTCTTCCGGCCGCAACCCCGCCGCGCACTGCCGACCGCCCCGCTCGGCCCGCTCCCC
>ERZ773050.986-NODE-986-length-15923-cov-9.114255_pt1 | contig 15923 bp, 12 predicted proteins | sample MGYA00580632_ERZ773050 | MGnify/ENA primary metagenome ERZ773050 (study PRJEB29015, sample SAMEA2738123) | human oral metagenome | biome: human oral; feature: human-associated habitat; material: saliva | place: China | collected 2166 ... | reverse complement strand
CGTCTACCCTAACGACTGCCTTCGCGGGTACTTGCGCTATTCGCCTTTACGAATTTGGAACTCCTTTCAATAATATGTGGCAGAACTAGTACAATTGTAATCATACTAAATTATATTATACTAAATCGATGTAATGAATGTAAAGAATCTAGACCTTATGAAAGCATTAAACACGAGATATAACGCTTATTTTCATAGGGGTACATAAAGCCAAACGATTTCATAGATCACTCATACACCATCATTATACTACTTATTACAAAAATTTTATACAATCATATTTTTCAAAATTTATATGATACATATTTATTGTCTAACAGGAGAGATTACAATGAATACACAAAATAATAAAACACATAAAAAGACAACATCTCTAAACCATAAACACTCATATAGAAAATTACGCCGTTGGGTACTTCCTGCCGTATTAGGTGCAGCCCTCTCTACATTGGCATTCCTTCCAACCTTTGCAGAAGATATACCAAGTGCTCCACCAGCAGGGAATCTAGCGATGACAACAGTAATTTTCGTGGTCAAAACGCAGTAATACTCGGTACCGGCGGTAGTCAAATCAACATCAAAGGCAGCAATATTACATCCAATTCCAATGGTTCAAATGCGGTATTTGCCAATGGTGAAGGTACGATTACGGCCGAAGCTACCAAACTAACGACATCTGGCAATGCTGAAAGCGGTATTGCACGCCTCCAACCAATCCTTAAATGGTAATATCGCAGCCGATGCTATCAGTACAATAACACTAGATATGACAAATAGATCTAACCTTGTTGGGGCTGTAAACACAAATAATACAGCTAAAGAAGTTACGGTAAAACTCAGCAAAGACTCCACTTGGACACTTACAGGCGATAGCTATGTAAAATCCTTAACTAACGAAGACACAACAGGCAATAGTATTCACTTGAATGGATATAACCTCATGATAAAAAACAAACAATAAGAATAATAGGAGTCATCAAAGTAATGATGACTCCTATTATTCTTATTATATTATATCAATCCTAAATAGATTTAACAAATCAGATTTAGGGGTTTCTGATACCGCTTTATCAGAATAGTGTTTAATAATAGTTTTATATTCTGATGGTTCTACATTATCATAAAAAGCCATTTGTAAATATGTACTTGCTCTTGAGCATCCAACATATACCAATCGTTTATGAAGTTCATCATTAAGCTTATCTACATAAATATCAATAAGAAGTACTGCCTTAGCTTCTAATCCTTTAAATTTTCTTACAGATGTAAATAAAATGTGACCTTTCTTTGGAGTTGTAGAAATCGGAATCCCCCCAACACGATTAATATTTTGCAATATACTGTTTTCAATACTACTCGTCGTCAAAATTACAATATCCTCAATTTTTAACTTATCTTCTATCATTCGAATTACAAAATTCGATACAATCCACATCAACTCTTTTGCGTTTTGATAAAAAGAACCTTTCGGAATTATACCGGATAAGTTATTAACATAAATATCTTCCTTTATATTTTCGACAGTGGTACCAATAGTACGAGCAATTTCTGCAGTATTCCGACAGTTCTTATATAAGACTAAACGACAATCACCATATGTATCCAACCAATATGTTGATTTATGCATCATAATATATTGATTCTTATCATAAAATACATAAAAATGACCATTTAACATATCTGTTAATATCGAAATATGTTCAAGAATAGATTCCGGAATATCCTGACCTTCATCAATAACTACATGATCATAAGGCCATAAACAGTCATCATATTCATTCAAAAAATATTCAATAAACATTGGGATAATTTCTGAAATTGAATATTCTTGTTGTGGCATTAACTCCTCCGCAAGAGAACGGACATTGTGAAATATAATACTACTCTGTTTATAATGCTCCTGTAAATAAGACAATAAAAACTCATTAAAGCAAAGATATAAGACCTTTTCACCCTTACTTGCAAGTATTTTGGCTTTCTCTATAGCTAGCATTGTCTTACCCGTACCAGCAGGTCCATGAATAACAGCAGTAGGTTGCTCCTGTAAAAAATATAATATAGATGCTTGTTGTCTGTTCATTAGAATATAACTACGCTTAGCCTCTAATGCAGTACTAGCGACTGACTCCACGATTCTAAAATTAGGCATTAATAACTTGATTACATCTTTAAAATCATGCATACAAAGCTCTGTTTGCCTAAATCCAAGATTTTCTTTCCAGTATAAAAACGCTTTATCTAGATCTTCTGATGGGTTAATTAATGAACCTACATCAAATATAATATCGCGATTAACTTCTAAGGGTAGTGTAATTTTATCATGAATAGATACTGATGGGAACCATACCGCACGCCCAATTACAGGCATTGGCCCATGATAATGTTTACGTAAATAGTTCTGAATCCTAAATTGACTTTCTGCAGCTTGACCTAATGGGTCAATTATTTTATTTTCTTTTGTATAACGATTCGTTTGAACCCAATTACCATTGCAATACGAGATACCTCCAGCTTTAACTTCAATAGACAAGATACCTTTTTTAGGGTGCAAAACAACAAAATCTGCTTCGCCTTCACTCCGCCGTTGGTTAATTTCACCTAACCAATGGTAAGAATGGAAAATAACATACTCATTATTTAATTTTGAGAACGCCTCATATACAAGGCGTTCTCCTTCACTAGAATGAAAACTATTTATTATCGTAGGATAAAATTTAGCCATATTTTATACTATATTAAATCTTCTTTCTATGTATTGTTTCATACTGTTTGCAATAAATACAAGTTGAGAATTAGGAGCACTTCTATATACCTTACCTGAATTCTCTTGCCAAATAACAATCCCATCTACATGTGTATCCTCTATCACATAAAATCTATGAGGTATATTCGGATTCAAATTCCAGGCCTCTTTTGTTACTGGTACAACATGTCTATATTCTGAATTAGCAATTCCAGTTAACTCAATCCCTTCTGCAATAATTGCCCCAAACTCACTCAAATACTGTTTAAATTCATCAGCAAACGTCAAATCCAATTCTGCTTCAGCACTATTAATCATTTCTTCTGTTGCTTTTTTTAACGAAAGAAGATCTGGCAACGAATTAATTGTAGTAGTTATATCAGTTTTCATCAATCTACTCCTTTATAGTTTCACTTCTTGTTTTCCAATGACTCTTACGCTCTTCATCCCAAGTATTACCCTCACCATGAACTTCTGTTACTTTTGTATTATCATGCCATAGAGTCTGATTTTTCTTACCATCTACATATTCACCTGTCCGATGTTCTTCTATTGACAATTCGACAAGAGGAGAATCCACTTTTTGCCCAAGATGATGTAATTCTAATGGCTTTCCTGTTTTTTCATCAATAGGCGCTAAGCCCCTCTTTATACGATCTCTATTACTAATTCCATCAGCATCTGTATAATCTAAATTGATATCCTTCTTAATCAAACATGGCCGTCCATTAATTTCAACCTCTACAAGATCTGCGTCTTTTAAAACCTCATATTGTCTCATATTTTCAATATTATCAATAATTTCATCAGACCAACCTGTTTCTGATTTCACTTTAATTTTTTCGTCTTCAGTCAATTGTGAAAGTAATGGATCAGAAAATTCAATATTATTTATTTCAACGTTATCCACTATACCATCTTCATTCTGAGTATTTAATACAGATTGCCAAATAACATTCTCATCATCAAAGATATAGTTTAATTCTTTAGGTGCAGTAGTAAAAATATATTCTGAATCTATCTCTCCTATCGATTTTTGAATAGTTTTACTTAGATCGATTTCATTGAGTTCTGAAACAGTTAGTGTCTGTTCAAAATCATCCAATCTAACATTATTAGTTTTTATCATATTCAGACACCCCATCTCGTATCCCCATTAAGCCTCTATATATACGACTCTTTTCTGCTTTTGAAATAACTATAAAATAATTATCTATAGTCCCCATTAAATCTAAGTTTTCAATTTTATCCTTAGCAATTAAACTCATCACAATAAATCGTCCATATAATAAAATATCTCGTTTATAAGACTTTTCCAATAAGTTTTTCAACCTAACAATGGCTTCATCAGTACGTAAATTCAATACATCTTTTATAGCAGAAGCTAAATCACCTGATGGTAACTGTTTTACTGAATAAATACCAGTTACAAGTAACTTTAATATTGATATAAATAAATAATCTCTAATTAGAATTCTAATATTGTCACAGAACAACAATGATAACGACTTCCGATTAGCTATTTTTACTAAATTTACAAATATTCGTTCTATTGATAATTTTATATTTTCTTCTGACTCTACTAAAATTGTATTAAAAAATGCAATAATCAAACGCTGCACTTTTATATCATCATCAAATGCTCTAGTTACAGTACTCAAATTCAATAAATAAAATCTATTGTAATTACAACTATATATATCTTCATCAGTTATATATCTGTTCAGTCCTGCAAACTCTCCAGATTCATCAACTGTAGTATTATCAATTTTAACACGCGTAGGATTAGACATTCCTTCTCTATGACAATATCCACACCCAGATGTTAAAGCACCTAACTGTATAGCATCTTCACTAAGCATACCAATAGTATTAGCCATCACATTCTGATCATCCTTTGATACAAGGCGTTGAACTACTTTATTAGATGAATTCTTTATTACATCAGGAGCCAATTTTGATGGAATTTGCTCCGCTACAATAACACCTTGACCATAAGATCGCATCTCAGCAAGAATATTAACAAAATGTTCTACAGCCTTGCCTTTTGCATTTCCATTAAATTCCGAATTTACTTCTGGTACTGTGTTTTTTAATAAACGATGAGCTTCTTCAATAACTAAAAGATGCTGTAAGCCTTCACTATAAAACCCTTGTAACTCTTTTTTTATTTTTCTATATTCATTGACAAAAATAATAAGAAGTCCTACTCCAAAAGCTTTATCTGCATCATCAGCTAAATCTTCCAGTTCAAATACAACACGTTTATTTAATAATTTATCAAAATTTATGCATTCTGATGTATTAAATGTATAGCCTTTAGACCCATAACATAGATTTTCTATACGAACTAGCATTGCGGACTTTATATTATCTAAAATTTCACCTTTATATTCCAGTTCATCTTCTATATAACGAATTATCTCATTTTTTAAATCCTGCATAGTTGGAAATAAATAGCGATGTGCACTGTTTTGATACTGTTCAAAAATATATTGTTCATCATATAAATATAGTTCTGAATCTAAATTCACCAATAATGGATGACAACCTAATGTTAAATCCCAACCTTTCTTCTGATAAATTGAATAGAGACATTTTTCTAATATATATGGCATAGGTCCATATAATCCAAATGATGCATTGAATAAGTCTTTTAATAAATCAATATGACTCTGTAAATTAACTCCTGGCATGATATAGAAAGGATTAATTTGTGGGCAATTAAGCTGTGGGTTCCCCATCGTATATATTCCATTTATATCTACATCACTAAAGCTTCTATACTCTTTTTTGGCTGACTCTATAACTAAAAAAGGCATACCAGCTTCATGTAGTATCTTTTTTACAGTTGTAGTCTTGCCACTACCGGTCAGTCCACAAATAAAAGTATGTTTATTCAAATCACGTTTACTAAAAGTAAATGGCATATTATTTAAAACACGGCTACCATCTAATAAATATCCAATTTTAATATCATCTTTTTCAGTAGACGAGCGAACTAAAGGATATGATTTTTCATAACGCACTTCAAAATCAGGAACACTTTCAGTTGGTAATGTGCATAATAAGCCTAACTCTGTTGAAGTTAAAGAAGAACACAGTGGATTTTCTTCATAACTATTAACTTTATATCCGTTCAAGAATCTTGGTATTTGAATTAATTCTCTACTCTCTTTATCAATTGTAAATGTAATCATAGGCAATTGCTCTATGCTAGGTTTTGAAAGTTCCCCTAACAAGCAAGCTTCTATAACTTTTTTTGCATCTAAAGATAACGCAGAATATGCGATTGATACTTCCCACATACCGCAAGATCTGCCTATTTTCATTCTATTTATAGCGGTATCAGCATACGACATTAATTCCAATGCAAAGCCATTTTGAATGTCTCTTGAAATAGATTTATTCTCAGATATAGTTTGTCCTATACTTTCACTAATTGTTCTACTAGTGCTATAAGATTCTGTCTTTCCAGCACCAGCTACAATACCTAGTGCATTTCCGATAAGACCACCTAATAGCATACCTGTCGCAGTACCAATTACGGGGACTACTGAGCCTATAGCAGCACCTCCAGCAGCTCCAAGCCCTCCCAATATATGTCCACTCATATTAGCTTTACTAATAGATTCAGACTCCGAGTTACTTGTACTTACAGTTTTAGAATTAGATGTACCAAATGAATCCGCCATTGTCTGTTTACTTAGAGCGAAAGCTCTATCGCGAATATTAATTAAACCAGAGATTCGATTTTCTGTCGATACACGAGGAATAGGTTTTGCTAAAAATAAAAGTGTATAAGATTTTCCATTTAAAGTTCTTAGTATAGAGGATATACTAAATTTTTGTTTTTCACCATCAATATTTATCGTAGGAATTCCAGCTAGTAAACCATAATAATTCTCTTCTGATACATTCTCAACAAATTCTGGTCTATAATGCTCAAGTTCAATCCCAGTTAAACACCCTTCAGTAATGGATTTTACATTATCACTATCCCCCAAAACACCAATTACTATATTAGCAATCCCATCCTGACTAATAATTCCATATGTAATTGGAACAGCTAAAGAATTCAAGCTAATAAATAGTTTTTCTATTTTTTCATTAAGTTCCTCTCCAACAGAATTTATTTCTTCAGTAGTGCAAGATACAATTTTATAAAATGTCATATTTTTTATCAGAGCAGAACTTTTATCTTCTAAATACTGTTCTATGTTATTCGGACTTATAGTATATGCAGGAGACACTAATTGCAAATATTTAAAAGTATCATCACTAAGAATATTAATTTCTTTAGATAGTTTATTAATTTCATTGCTATTCATTTTAGACCTCATGTAATGCAAATGAAGACTCAAAATCGTCTAATCTTTCATAAAATTCGCTTTCAACACAATTCAAGTTATGAATAAATTGCTCTTTTAAATTTAATAAATATGATGATATTGCCCTTTTAATTTCTTGTTTTTCTACTTTATCTTTTATAATAAAATGATCTAATAGTACTGCAGCTACCAAAGAACTCATTGTAGGAATAATTATATATCCCCCCACCAAAGTCCCCATTACAAATTTTATAAATCCCCCACTAATTGTAAATACCCCTAAAGCAACTCCACCATCATATATAAATCTTTTATTATTATTAACTTTAAAAATCACCTTTTCTGGCAACTGGAATTCAAACTTTTTCAACAATACATCTGTTAACTCCAAGCCCAAGAACTTGTTTTGTAACCTAATATCCATAGGGTCCATACTACTTAAATATTTCTTGGAGGCCATATATAATAAATCACTCATCATTGATTTACTTCTACTAGATAATTCTAAAGAGACAATATTATATATTTCATCATTAATCGTCTTTAAGTCAATAGATAAGTCTACAATTTTACAAGACTTTTCAAACAAATCCGAGAATAGAGCATTAATCTTTGTAACTATAGTATCACTATACATATTATAAAATCCCTTTCTCAATAGTCATTAAATCTCCTTGTACTCCCTTTAAGAAACTACAAAATAACTCTATTTCTTCAATATATTTCATTATTTCACTATTCTCTACTTTTATTTCATTAATCTCTTTCAATTCATTAATCTTATTCTCAACATTATTATTTAATTCAGACTTATACTCCTTAATTGCATGAGAGACAAAGTTATTCAACTCAGCTACTAATCTACCTCTTATCTCATCAAGTCTTTTATCAATATTATCAGAAAACTTTTTGAAATATTTTTTCTGGGAAAATCTTGATTCATATTTTGCCTCTGAAAAGGTTCCAGCCTCTTTTATTTTAATTAATTCTTGAGCATCTTCTTTACTTAAATTTTCAATATTTTCAAAGTTAATTGATTCATAATCAGGCTTTATGAAATCAATCAGATTTAGATTTTCTGAGATTGATTCTAATAAAGCATTACAATCCTTTATCACATCTCGTTGAATTCTCTCAGAAATCTCTTTACATTCCTCTATAGTTTCTAATGAAAGAGATTTTAAACGATCAACAGAGCCTTCTTCCTCTGGGTTTAATAAAGCTTTATTACTTTTATACTCATGAACTATAGTATCAGCAGCCTTCTTTATTTTGCCATTTTCATCACCAATATAATTATTCTTAATATCTCCAGTACCACGCCAGATTCTATTTTCAATCCGCTCCTTCTCGGATTCTAATTCTTTTATTTTAGTCTCTATATCATTAGGATTCTTTACTTTTTTTCCCCAAGATTGAATCTGATCATCAAATTCTTGATATAATCCATCATATAAACGAATTATAGATTTTAAAACATCTTTTAATAATATATAATGCGACTTTCTCCCAAACTTTTCTAATAGACTATAAACACTTCTAAATCTAGATTTGGACTCTAAGGAAGAAATAAAATCACTCATACTCCCATTTGCATATCCACCTATTGTATTGTAATACGATAGTTGTATAAAATCCTCTAGTTCTTTTGAGTCAATTAATTCTTTTACTTTATTATGTACATCGTTAATCGTCGCCAATGAGTTAAAAATCTTTGCTGAAATTTCAGCTTTACTATCTACAAACAATATATTTTCTTTATTCAATTGCTTGAATTGCTTATAAGCTTCCTCTTGTAAACACATAAAATCATTTTCAGGCATTTGAGCTACACGAGTAAACACCAAAAAAAGTGCTTCTTTATTTCGTCCAATAATTGTATTATTCACAAATTGAGAAAACTGAGCTGACTCTATAGCTTGTCCAGTTATAGGTTTCAAAAAAATAATTGCGTTAGCATCTTTTATATACTTTGTTGTTACCTCAGAAACTCCACCTTTTGCACATACACCAGGACTATCTATAATTTCAATACCTTTTAATGACTCATTTAAAGGATAAAAAATCTCAATTTTAGTTACTATATTAAACCAATTATCTTTATGTTTATTTATATATTCTTTAATTTTATTGTTATATTTATCTAAAGATAACTGATAGATATTAGCAGCTTGAACTGACTCAGATGCAATCAAATTATCAATATCACTCTCCAGTATATTTATTTTTTTATTTTTATTATTAGCCTTCCTACCTGCTTTTACTAATATTTCTTCATTAATTGTAGGCACAGGAATATCTCTATAATTATCATCTAATGCAGCATGTTTCCTCAAAAAAGATTTAACGGCTTCTGGTTCATTAACTACTTCTATCCTACCATCAGCATAAGTTGCAACCAGCTTAAATTTATTAGCATATTTTATTTCAAGTAAAACACTAGTACACTGCTTCACATCTACAGGCAATAAGTCTATGCCTAAATATGCATTAATAAATGTAGATTTCCCACTTTTCGCTTCTCCTGCTACTATGATTTTAAACTTATCTTCTTTAATCTTCTCTATATCAGCCCGAATTTTATTTATAAGCCCCTCTTTTCTCTTCAATGGATTACTTATATTTATATTCTTATAATATTCCAAAACCTCCTGCAAAAAAATTTCCATATCATTATAAATTGATAAAACTTCTTCTTTCTTTTTTTTATAACTAATTACCATGTCTCCGTGCTCCTTCATATTAAATTCATGAATCTTCTATGGCTAAATTATAAGTTACATAATACTATCAGTCAATATGCTCTAGATTTGACGAGACAAAACTTACACATCTATATTTCATTAAACTTTATAAGTAAAAAATCCTGTATAGATGCTATCTCATCTTTTACAAAGATAGTACCTATACAGGATTTAATAAATTATATTTCTTAATCTTATTCAGCCAGCCCTTGTTCTCTACCGATAATATCAGCAATTTCTTGACACAAGGATTGTAATTCTTCTAAGTTAGGACCTTCTGCCATAACACGGATGAGAGGTTCTGTACCAGAGGCACGTACCAACACTCGACCTTCTGCACCAAGCTCACCTTCAGCTGTTACGATAGCAGCTTTGATGATATCATTTTCTTCCCAACCTGTTTTTGTGGCAACACGTACATTGATAAGTACTTGTGGATATTTTGTCATAATACTCGCCAATTCAGAAAGTGGTTGACCTTTTTCTTTTACAAGAGCTGCCACTTGAACAGCTGTCAACATGCCGTCACCAGTAGTATTGTGATCAAGGAAAATTACGTGACCAGATTGTTCACCACCAACGGAAAGATTATGTTCACGCATGTATTCCAATACATACCGATCACCAACAGCAGTGGAAACCGTTTTCATACCAAGTTCTTCTGCTGCTTTATGGAATCCGATATTACTCATAACGGTACCAACTATGGTATCACCTTTAAGTTTGCCTTCTTCTTTCAACTTAAGAGCGCATAACAACATAATTTGATCGCCATCGAGAACTTGACCTTTTTCATCAACCAATAAACAGCGATCAGCATCGCCATCATTAGCAATACCAAGGTCTGCATTATGTTGTTGCACAGCTACTTGCAATCCTTCGATATGCGTAGAACCACAGTGATGATTGATGTTCAAGCCATCTGGATTCACATTAATATTGATGACTTTAGCCCCTAGTCCAGACAAAATTTCTGGACCTACACTAGACGCGGCACCATTGGCACCATCATAAACGATAGTCAACCCTTCAAGGGACGTATCGATTGTGTGACGTACAAAGTGAGCATATAAATGAGCCAAGTTACTATTAAACTCAATTTTACCTATACCATCCCCTGTAGGACGTGCTAATTCATTATCTGCACTTTGACGAACATATTTTTCCAATTCATCTTCCACTTCATCAGGTAATTTATAGCCATTGCTATCAAAGAATTTAATGCCATTATCTGGATATGGATTGTGAGATGCAGAAATAACAGCACCCGCATCAAACCCTTGTTGACGTACAAGGTACGCTACTGCTGGAGTTGGGATAACGCCTGCAATCACTACATTACCGCCAACAGAACAAATGCCCGCTGCTAATGCACTTTCAAGCATAGAACCAGAAATTCGCGTATCGCGCCCAATCAAGAACGTAGGATGTTCCTTTTCCTTACCAAAATGAGTTCCTGCCGCACGACCTAAATGATAGGCTAATTCTGGCGTTAAAAACTCATTAACAACACCACGTACACCATCTGTACCAAATAAACGAGCCATAATTATCCTCCTCTAAGGATTTGTGAAAGTTTCACAAGTCTATATATCTACCGTGTGTATCATTTCAATAATTACTGTTGTGTATTATATCACAATATAGAAAGCATACCTACTATAAAGTCACATCTATATTACATAAATAGTATGAATCTATACTGTAATTCAATTCATCAGTATAATTCTCCACTAATTAGGTTTAGCGTATTTTGCCATACATAAAATGGCTGTTTCCGCGCCATCAAGGGCAGCACTCATAATTCCCCCTGCATAGCCAGCCCCTTCACCCATAGGATAGAAACCTCCTACAGTAGGAGAAATGCGTTCTTCATTGCGTCCCATACGAAGCGGTGCAGAGGTACGCGTTTCAACGCCTGTCATACACACCGCAGGATTATCGAATCCACGGATACGACGACCCCAGTATGGCAAGGCTCGCTCTAATACGGATGTGACGAACGGTGGCAAGCAATCATGTAAATCGCAATTCACGACACCTGGCTCGTAGCTATATATACTATTTTGTACACTAGGTGCTTGTGAAAGCCCTAAAAACTGCCCTACTGTTTGTGCAGGTGCATGGAAATTAGATCCGCCCAACTCATAGGCCTTTCGTTCCCATTCTCGTTGGAATGCGACGCCATCTAATGGATGAGTACCAAAGTCATCTGGACCTACGTTGACCACGATAGCACTATTGGCAACACCGCTATCACGAGCGTACAAACTCATGCCATTTACGACAACGCCACCATTTTCAGAGGCAGATGCTACTACTTGACCTCCTGGGCACATACAGAAGCTATACGCAGTACGGCCTGTTTCTTTATCATGGTACACGAGAGAGTATTCTGCTGCACCGAGGCCCAAGCTAGATGGTTCCACGCCATATTGGGACTCATCGATTACAGCTTGATTATGTTCAATACGAACACCGATAGCAAATGGTTTTGCCGTCATTTCCACATTGCGTTTATAAAGCATTTCGTATGTGTCACGCGCACTATGGCCTACACCAGACAAAACAACAGTCGTATCAATACGCTCACTACCATTAACTTCAACGCCTACGATACGGTCATTTTCAATAAACAAATCCGTTACCTTAGAACCAAAACGGACTTCACCACCCCATTCGATGATGCGCTCACGCATGGCTTTTACCATAGTACGCAATTTATCTGTACCTACGTGAGGTTTATGTTTATATAATATTTCTTCAGGCGCACCAAACTCAACAAAGTATTTAGATATCTCATGTAAACGCGGATGGGTAATGCGAGTTGTCAACTTACCATCGGAAAAAGTTCCTGCGCCGCCCTCCCCAAATTGTACGTTAGACTCAGGTTTAAATACGCCTTCCTTCCAAAATGTTTCTACATCATTACTACGTGTATCTACATCTTGACCGCGTTCAAGTACGATAGGGCGATAGCCTTCACGAGCTAAGTAAAAGGCTGCAAGCATCCCCGCAGGGCCAAAGCCCATAACAACAGGACGATGTGCTAATGGTACATGGCCATAAACAATAGGTTCTGGATCTTCTGCAGTAAATACAGATACATCCTTTTCTTTACCGAGTTTTTTCATGATTTGAGCTTCGTTATGAACCTCAACAAACAAGGTATATACAAAAACAATATTTGGCTTCTTACGAGCATCTACGGCACGTCGAACAACATGAATCGTTTCGATAGCACCACGTAACGGGGGATATTTCTTTTCTACAATACTTTTTATATCCGACTTAACCGTAACAGCCACGCGGAGATTTATTATTCTAATCATATTTTTCCTATTAAAGCCTCCCTTTTAGGCGAGCCTACTTCTTTAATCTTTGACCAAAATTCTTTACCACTTGATCTGTAAGAAAATAGTCATACATCTTTATTATACAACACTACCATAAAAGCTAATATATAAATCATAAAAAGGCCCTAATAGAGAAATATTCACTCTATTAGGGTCTTCATCGCAAGATTTCAAAGCCTCACAAAAAACTTATCATCCATTAAGTACTTTCTTTTGTATTTCTACTTTCACCCGTACCGTTGTGGTATTGCTATTAACACCATTTGGTAACACTAAATTATAGTTTCCCTGTACAGTTTCGGTAGCACCCGATACATCGATAGGTTCTGTTTGTATTTCTGTAACGGAATCAATCATTTCTTCACGACCGGTAACCGTTAGTTGCGTTGGTGTAGCCGACGTAGATTTAACTTCATAACCTTCTGCTACTGTACCAACAGTCGGAACAGTAATAGGAACTGCCTTTTCTTTACGTAATAAGTTAAGTTCATATTGTGCTTGACCTTGGTTTGGATTAATATGTACATCCAGTACATTACCTGCCGTATCCCAAGCTTCTAAAGTACTAACAGCGCTAAAGTTCTTCGTTTGACCAGCCACATTAACTTTCATGACAACCTTATTCACTGCGTTAACTTGTTGTTTGCGTCCAGAAACAGTTACCTCTTTTGGTACAATCGTGATAGACTTCATGGCAATATCATCTGAGAATTTACCGATTGGAACAATTTCAACAGGAATCTTTTTCTCCGCATATTCGTCAACATTGATAGTGATGGTATCTGGTTTAACCTCCACAAGATTCATCCCTGCAGGAGGAGTAAAATTAATAGTTACATTATTTTGACCTGGTTTTACACCGGATGCATCAATATAAGCCCGTAAATTATCTGATTTCATAGACATAATGGTATCACGTGGACCAGCTAGTACAACACGGACCACATCTGGTGCGTCTTCTATAATATAGCCAGAATTGAGATTTTGAACCTGTACAGGTATTGTATAGGTTACTTCCATCACAGGGTTCTGATCGCGCATAATAAAGAACCACATAACGATAGCCGCTAACAAGGATAATAATTTAGCAGGCCAATTGCGTTTCAAATGAATCATCATTTATTTGCCCTCCATTTCCACATACTAGTAATGGTTTGACGAGGGCGTTCCATAAAGGTGCGCAATGCCTCTTTAATTTGATCCTCTGGTAAATGGCGATAAATATGACCGCCATACGTATAAGAAATGGTCCCTGTTTCCTCACTGACAACGACTACAACAGCATCAGTTTGCTCAGACAAGCCAATAGCTGCACGGTGACGTGTACCTAGTTCAGTACTCAATGTGCGGTCCTCAGTCAACGGTAACAAGCAGCCTGCTGCACGAATTCGCCCATCACGAATGATGAGAGCCCCGTCATGAAGAGGTGTACTGGGAACGAAGATATTTTTAATCAACTCGCGACTCAATACAGCATCAATAAGAATACCTGTATCTACAAAATCATTGAGACCTACTTCACGTTCAAAAACGATAAGTGCCCCCGTATGTTCGCGAGACATAACGCGAGCCGCAGCCATCACTTCATTAATGGCCATATCCATCTCTTCTTCGTTTACATTTTGTGCCTTGCTAAAAATTCGTCCACGCCCCAATTGTTCTAGGGCACGACGCAATTCTGGTTGGAATACAACCGGTAACGCAAAAAGAAGAACGGTCATACTTTGTTGCAAAATCCAGTTGATAACGTATAGATGTAACAGATGACTCAATAAATTTAAAATTGCCAACATAACAAGACCTTTCAAAAGAGAAACGGCCCGCGTATCTTTAAGCAATTTATATAAATAGTAAATACCAATGGCAACGATTATGATATCAACGATATCAAGAAGCCTAAAGGTATGTATAAGTGCGTCAATATGCATAAAAATAGCTCCTTATACAAAATAATAAGGTACAATCAATTCTTTGACTGTACCTTATATTTTAACTCATTTTGAGAGTACTGTAAATTTATAAACAAACGCTGAATGAGATTTTATTAGATGTTTTGTGTTTCAATCCATACATCCATTTGTCCCCCACAAACCATGCCTTCTTTAACAGCTACGTCATCATCAAGGAGAACATCAATACGACGGTGAGCTTCTTTTTTATTCAAATTAATATCAGGATAAAAAGGCCCATCAATATATGAAACCATTCTTACTTTAGAACTATTACTAATTTTTTGATAAGTGTTTGTAACACAAAAAACAGGCTTATTAAACTTAATTGGATAAGTAAATGATACTGCTTTAAAATCACGTATTCCAACATAATATGGCCAAATATGAGCCTCTGGATATATAGTAATTGATTGTTTCTTATTAACTACCCTATCTTCTATTACGTCCATAAACTTTTTAGTAGCAGTTACATTTCCCGGTATTGGAATTGCACCAAGCAACTCCACTAAACCACCAAATGGTTTAACAGATATATTTGCCGGATGCACAATTAAATAATTTCTTTTAGGTAATACAGACATACTAGTAGTAAATGTATCAGAAAAAGCTTGAGTATGATTACTATATATAAAAAATCCTGTATTCTTGCACTCCCTATACTTTTCTTTACCAATAAATTTATGCCTAAATTTACATTTCAAATAAATCCACTTAATTGGCACACTTAAAACATTTTGTAACAAAGCCGAAAAGCACTCCCAAATAAAAGAGTGCTTATAATTATATCCTTCATCAAT
>ERZ773050.979-NODE-979-length-15963-cov-10.701597_pt1 | contig 15963 bp, 10 predicted proteins | sample MGYA00580632_ERZ773050 | MGnify/ENA primary metagenome ERZ773050 (study PRJEB29015, sample SAMEA2738123) | human oral metagenome | biome: human oral; feature: human-associated habitat; material: saliva | place: China | collected 2166 ... | reverse complement strand
GCGGGGTCCGACCTCAGGGTCGGGCCCCGCCCCGCTTTGTCTCGCGTCGCACATCGAGAGGCGGCGTGGCGCACTTCTCCGCGTTGTTCCGCCCTTGGCTCGTTCGGTAAACTTTCGTGTAATCGTCATTCTGGTCTGCGGTGACGCCTTCGTAAGGACACGCTCATGAGTACTCCGCAATCGGGCAGGGGCGCCAGGCGTTCGCGCCGGGGCGTGCGCGCTGCCCTGTTCGCGGTGCTCGCCGTCGTCCTCACCGCACTGGTCCCCGTCGGCGGAGCCCCCGCGGCGCGCGCGGCGGACAACGACAGCATCCAGGTCGTCCTCAAGGCGCTGCGCAGGACGACGCCCGCCAACGCCGACCTGCCGGGCGGTCTCAGGGTCTCCGACACGGTGGCCCTCGACTTCGAGTGGTCCGTCCGTCCCGGGGCGGAGGCGTCTTTGAAGACGGGCGACTCCTTCACGGTGTCGCTGCCCGAGCCGTTGCGGTCGCGGGTGCCGGGGCACTCCTCCGAATTGAGGGTGCTCCACGGCGGCGAGTCGGTGGCCGTGGGCGTGTGCGTCGCCGCCCCCGACTCGTTCACCTGCGCGCTCAGCGATGTCCTGCCCTCGAAGATCAGGGAGGGGTGGCGGGGCGTCGGCGGCACCGCGAGCTTCCAGATGTCCGCGGCGGCCGCCACGCAGGACGCCTCCCTGGCCTTCGGGGTGAGCGGCTACCCGAACGGGCAGGCCCTGGGGCTGCCCGGCGGTGGCGGCATCGCCGCGCTGCAGCGTGGGCCCTACAGCCCCGAACCGCTCGCCGTGGGGATGACGGGCATGAGCGAGTACTCGAAGAACACGCACTACCACTTGGGTTTCGACACCGACAGGATCTCCGAGTACTACGCGGCGGCGGGCGCCTCGATGGCGTTCGACGGCGCTGCGGAGCGGACGATCACCCTGGTCGATGCCCTCGGCCCCGGGCAGCGCTTCAGCGACCCGGGCGAGTGGGTGCTGCGCTTGAAGTACTCGAAGGGCTCCTACCCGCAGGTGGCGGACACTGTCCTGGCCAAGGGCGACGGCCGGGCGACGGCCAGCGCCGAGGGCGGGTTCGCCGTCAAGGCGGTCCTGGGCGAGGCGGGCGCCGACGGGCAGGAGGCGCGGATCGAGCTCACCGGGCCGTGGGACCCGTCGACGAAGTACGAACTGGAGTACTGGGGGAGCCCGGTCGGCTCCGACTACCTCGAGCCCGGGCTCACGTACTCGAACAGGGTCAAGCTGGTGGACGACGCCAACGGGGACGGAGTGGAGGAGGTCCTGGTCGAGAAGCAGGTGGAGCGCTCCTTCGTGCCCTCCTTCTCCTCGACGGTGAAGACCGCGCCCGCCTACGGCTCCTTCCAGGTCCAGAAGTCCGTGGCCGGCCCCGGTTCCGCCCTGGTCCCCAGGGACCAGGAGTACACCATCAAAGTGGACTACGAGCTGCCCCTGGACGCGAGCGCCTACCACCCCGACGAGCAGGCGTACCCGGGGGGCTGGGCGGCCTACGCCCCCGGCGCGCTCAACCCCGACGGGCGCAGCGGGACCGCGACCATGTCGGTCACCCAGGGCGCCGCCGCCGTGTTCACCGGGAAGGAGCCGTCGATCACCTTCCCGAAGGGGACCAGGGTGACGCTCAGCGAGGTCGGCACCGACTCCCAGGCGCCGACGGGCTACCGCTGGTCGGCTCCCCGTTTCGAGGTGGGGGGCGCGGCGACGAACACCATCGAGATCGGCGACGGCACCCTTCCGGTGGTCCAGGTGACGAACCGCCTGGAGCCGACGTGGGGCACCTTCACGGTCTCGAAGACCCTGGCGGAGGGCAGTTCGGCGGGCGCGGAGCGCGCGTACACCTTCGCGTACTCGTGCGACGACCCGGCGGCCTCCTCGGGGACGATCACGGGCGTCAGGCCGGACGGGGCCCCGGTGGCCTCGGGCGCCCTGGTGCGCGCGGGCTCCTCGTGCACGGTGAGGGAGGACGCCGCGGAGGCCGCGATCGACGGCCACACGCTGGCCCCGCCGGCTGAGCGCACCATCACGATCAGCGGGGCGGGCCAGGCCAGCGCGAACGCGTCCTTCGAGAACGCCTACGCCCCCGACACGGGCTCCTTCCGCGTCAAGAGGGCCATCACCGGCGACCGCCCTGCTGGGGCCGGGCCCTCCACCGTGGCCTACTCGTGCACGAACGGCGCGGCGGGGGAGCTGGAGCTGGCCGGGGACGGTGACGAGGCCCGCGGGCCGGCCCTGCCCTCGGGCGCCTCGTGCACCATCGAGCGGGCGCCGCGGACCGTGGACGGCTACGCGGTCGCGACCTCCTATTCGGCGACGCGCACAACGATCACGAAGGGGTCGGACGAGCTGCTCACCGTGACCGACGACTACCGCGCCCTCAAGGGGGCCTTCACCATCGCGAAGAGCGTGGACGGCGACGGAGCGGCGCTGGTGGGGGACCAGGAGTTCTCCTTCGAGTACACGTGCGCGCCGACGGGCGGGGATCCCCTCACCCGTACGGTGTCGGTGAAGGCCGGCCAGAGCGTCCAGGTCGAGGACGTGCCCGCGGGGACGTGCACGGTCAAGGAGGCGGCGGTGGACGTACCGAACGCCTCGTCGGCCCGGTCCTTGACGGTGAACGGCTCGGCGGAGGCGGTCGCCGACGGGGCCGCGACTGTGCGCGTCGCCGACGGCGCGAGCGCCGTGGTCGCGTCGACCAGCACCTACACCCTGGACGCCGGGTCGTTCTCGGTGACGGGGAGGGCCGCGGGCGGCGCCCTGGAATCAGCGCCGGGGGCCTTCGCCTTCGACTACGCGTGCGCGGACGCCTCCGGGCGGAGCGTGGGCGCGGGAACGCTGCGCGTGGGCGCGGGCGAGACGAGGACCGCCGGCCCCTTCCCCGTCGGCTCCTCCTGCGGGATCGCCCAGGAGGACGCGCGCGTGGGCGGGGCGGGCCTGGCCACGTCGTGGACGGTCGACGGCGCAGCGGCGCAGGGCCAGCGGGTGGTCGTCGGGATCGGCGCCAAGGGCTCGACCGCCGCGGTCGAGGCGGTGAACACGTACACGCGCGAGACCGCCAGGTTCGCGGTCGTGAAGAACGTCGAGGCGAACGGCGCCCCCGTCCCGCAGTCCTTCACCTTCACCTATGTGTGCGGCGCGGGCGGCGAGTCGAGGGTCCTCACCGTCCCCGGCGACGGCACCCCCGTCGAGTCGGAGGAGCTGCCCGTGGGCACGCAGTGCGCCCTCGCCGAGCAGACGGACGCCGCCTGGGTGCCCGGCCACTCCCTGTCCGCGCAGATCGCTGACGGCGGGGTGGTGGAGGTCGGCCCCCAGGGCTCGGTGGCGCGGGTCGTAGCGACCAACACCTACACGCCCATCGAAGCGGAGCAGGGGGATCCGGGGCCCGACGCGGGCCCGTCGGGGGGCGCGGGCCTGGCGCTCACGGGTTCGAGCGCCCCGGTGCTCCTGGGCGGCAGCCTCGCGCTGGCGGTCCTGGGCGGATCGATCCTGGTGCTGCGCCGCCGCGGGGCGGCCTCCGACTGACCGGCGCCGCCAGATGGGCCCCGACCGCCGCCGCGCCCCGGATCCGGCGCGCCCCGGCTCCGCCGGACGGTGGGACCGGCCACACGGCCCCCAAAACGCGCCCCGCGCATTAAACTAACCACAGCAACACTTTTCACCCGTGCCCACTAGGAGACTTCGTGGCCGCTTACCTGACCGACGCGGAACTCGCGCAGGCCAAAGACCTTCTGAACCGCATCGCCGTGATCTACCAGGCGAAAGTTGTCGGGCAGGAGGATCTGCGCAGAGCGCTCACGGCGTGCTTGCTGGCGGACGGGCACGTCCTGGTCGAGTCGGTCCCCGGCCTGGCCAAGACCACCGCCGCGCAGACCCTGGCCTCGGCCGTCTCCGGCTCGTTCCACCGCATCCAGTGCACGCCGGACCTGATGCCCAACGACATCGTGGGCTCGCAGATCTGGAACCAGGCCTCGGGCGAGATGGTCACCCAGCTGGGTCCGGTCCACGCGAACCTGGTCCTGCTGGACGAGATCAACCGCTCGAGCGCGAAGACGCAGTCGGCGATGCTGGAGGCTATGCAGGAGGGGCAGACCACGATCGGCGGCGTCAACCACCGCCTGCCCAGGCCGTTCATGGTGATGGCGACCCAGAACCCCATCGAGGAGGAGGGCACCTATGTGCTCCCCGAGGCCCAGATGGACCGCTTCCTGCTCAAGGAGGTCATCACCTACCCGACGCCGGTCGATGAGCTCGAGGTCCTGGAGCGCATCGACTCGGGCGCGATGAGCGCCCCGGTCGCCGCCAGCCCGATCTCCGTGGAGGACGTCCTGGTGCTGCAGGACCTGTCGCGCCGCGTCTACGTGCACAACACCCTCAAGGCGTACATCGTCGACATCATCAACACCACTAGGGGCGCGGGCCCGAACCCGCTGCCCGGGTGGGCCAAGCACGTGCGCGTGGGCGCCTCGCCGCGAGGCGGCATCGCGCTCATGCAGATCTCCCAGGCCCTGGCGCTCATGGACGGGCGCAACTACGTGGTCCCGGACGACATCAAGAAACTGCGCTACGCGATCCTGCGCCACCGCATCATCCGCACCTTCGACGCGCTGGCCGACAACGTCTCGGTCGAGGGCCTGATCGACGCGGTGTTCAACGCGGTGCCGGTTCCGTGACGGCCGCGGTTCTTTCCCGGCGAGGCGGAGGGGGACGGACGTGCCAGTGAGGTCGCGTGAGATCCACGCGTTGTCGACGCGCATCCAGCTGCCCGTCATGCGCAAGCTCCTGTCCGTCATGGACGGGCAGCACTCGGCGCTGAGGTGGGGGCGCGGCTGGGAGTTCATGGATCTGGCCCCCTACCAGCCCGGCGACGACGTGCGCGAGATCGACTGGGCGGCCACTGCCCGCACGGGGACCCCGACGATCAAGCGGCACGAGGCGACGGCGAACGTGCAGGTCATCCTGGTCGTCGACACGGGGCGCGAGATGGGCGCCCTGGCGCCGTCGGGGGAGCCGAAGGAGGACGTGGCGCTGACGGCGTGCGAGGCGATCGCCTGGTTGTCGGTGGCCAGGGGGGACCAGATCGGCCTGGTCGCCGGGGACTCGCGCAGGGTCCGCTTCATGCCCGCCCGCACGGGCAACGGGCACGCGGAGACGATCATGCGCCGCATCGCGGAGGACATCACCCTGGGGTCCCCGCGCTCCGACGTGCCGCGCCTGCTGCGGCGCGCGCTCACGACGACGAGGCGGCGCTCCCTCATCGTGATCGTCAGCGACGAGACGCAGCCGCTGCCGTCGAAGGAGGCGGACGACGTCATCAAGTCCTTGAGCGTGCGCCATCAGGTGATGCAGATCTCTGTGGCCGATGTGGATCCGGCGGAGCTCGACGCGGAGATGACGGTCATCGACGTCAACGAGGGCGTGCTGCCGGACTTCCTGCGCAGGGACGAGCAGCTGGCCAAGGAGGCCCGCAACGTCGCCGAGCAGCGCCGCGCGGCGGTCGCGCGGATGCTCGACGCCCGGGGCGTCACCCAGGTGAGGGTGGGGTCCTCGGAGGAAGTGCCCCGTGCGCTCATGCGCGCGTTGGAGCGGTCGAGCCACCGCAAGTGAGAGCGCTCCCGTGCAGCGGCGGCGCCCCGTTTTCGAGCGGGGCGCCGCCGTTTTCCTTGTCGGCGCCGCTGGTCAGTGTTCGGGCGCGGAGGGGGAGCGGGGGTGATGGGGGCCGCAGGGACTTCCCCGGTTTCCCGCGTGAAAGTAACGTCCGCGTCACATTTTCCGGTAAATATCGTATTGCCCTAAAGGTTCCTCTATACTCATTACCGAATCACCCAATCCCGTCACCACACAGAGTGCGGAAGTATTGAGAGGAAGACGAGTGAGCAGGAAACACGCGCCCCTCGGGCGACGGATGATCGCCGCCGCCGGGGCCCTGAGCATCGGGGCGGCGGGCGTCATCGCGACCAGCGCCGCGGCCCTCGCCGCGGACCCGGCCTACGGCACCATCGATCAGAGCGCCATCGGCTCGATCATCGTCCACAAGCACCTGAAGAACGATTCGGGCACCATGGGCAAGGTCGACGGCACCGCCGACTCCGGCGGCGACGGCGTCGGGGGCGTCACCTTCAAGGCCTTCAAGCTCTCCGGGCTCGACCTGTCCAAGCCCACCGACTGGGACAAGCTGTCCGCCCTGGCCGGCAACGTCCCGGCCAACGCCTGCGCGGATCCGACGGCCCCGACGCTCGGCGCCGGCGCGCCCGCGGTCGATGCCACTGCCGCGGCCGAGGGCACGACCGATGGCGCGGGCGTGACCACGCTGGCGAACCTGCCGGTCGCCGCCTACCTGGTCTGCGAGACCGCGGCGCCCGCCGACATCGTCGAGAAGGCCAAGCCCTTCGTCGTGACGGTCCCCTTCCCGAACACCACGAACGACGGCGATGGCAAGTGGCTCTACGACGTGCACGCCTACCCGAAGAACCAGAAGATCGAGATCGACAAGACCATCGCCGATCAGAGCGTCAACGGCTTCGGCCTGGGCTCGGTCGTCGAGTTCCCCGTCTCCACGACCACGCCGAACCTGGACGCCGAGTCCCAGTTCACCTACTTCTACCTGCGCGACAAGCTGGACTCCCGCCTCACCGAGGGCAAGGTCACCAAGATCACCCTGGGCGACGACACCCTGGTCGAGAACACCGACTACGAGCAGACCAACACTGACAACCTGGTCGTCGTCTCCTTCAAGCGGGCCGGCCTGGCGAAGCTGAAGGCCAACCCCGGCAAGAAGCTCGTGGCGGTCTTCGCCGGCAAGGTGAGCGCCATCGGCGACGGCACCATCAAGAACAAGGCCGACCTGGTCCAGGACACGACCTACGGCGCCATCCCCCCGAACGAGCCGCCCTCGGTCCCCCCGTTCGAGCCCGACAACCCGCCGACCTCCCCCGAGGTCTCCACTGACTGGGGCAACGTCCAGCTCTTCAAGTACGACGGCGACACCGAGAACGCCACCAGGGTCGGCGTCCGCGGCGCGAAGTTCAACGTCTTCAACGCGGCCGACCCCTACGCCGCCGACTGCTCCACCGCGACCAAGACCGGCAACCCCATCCCGGTGAGCATCAACGGTGGCGCGCCCCAGACCGACTTCGTCTCCGACGTCAACGGCATTGTGAAGATCGACGGCCTCTACATCGGCGACTCCGTGGGCTCGGCCGGGGCCGGCTCGAAGGACGCCGCCAAGCGCTGCTACGTCGTCGAGGAGATCGAGGCCCCCGCCGGCTTCGTCCTGCCCCAGACGGCCACCACCCCCATCGAGGTCGTCAAGGGCGCCCAGGCCCTGGCCTCGTACAACGCCCAGATCCCCAACACCAAGCAGTCCGTGCCCCAGCTGCCCCTCACGGGCGCCAACGGCCAGCTGCTCATGACCATCGGCGGCGTCTCCCTGGGACTCATCGCCGTTGGCTCCACCATGGTTATCCGCTCGCGCAAGCGCAGCGAGGCCTGATGAGCCGGGGCGCGAGCGGATCCCTCCGCTAAGCCCTGGCCCCGCGCGGGTCGGCGCGGCCGTGAGAATGGCTCTCCGGTCGTGCCGACCCGCGGCACGTCCCAACCGATACTTGTGCAGAAACTATTTTCGTAGAACTAGTTCATTGGAGTTGAAGTGACCCAGCTCGCCCGAACACTGCGCCGCGCACGGCGGTTCTCTCGCTTCGCGGTGGCGTTCGCGGTTAGCGCGGCCCTCACCGCCGCGCCGATCCTGCCCAACGTAGCCCAGCCTGCCCAGGCGGCGGCCGAGGGCGTCCCCGCAGGATCGCTGCCCGCGACCTTCGCAACCGGCGGCTCCGGGCGCTTCAAGGAATCCATCCAGTGGCTCCAGTGGGCCGACTACGACAAGGACTTCAAGGGCAAAGACAAGCCCAACGTCCCCGTCCTCGGCGTGGGCGAGGGGCCCAAGGAGTTCGTCAACCACCGCGACCTGGGCGACGCGGGCTCCCTGGTGACCACCTGCACCCTGTCCAACCTCACGCACGACACGCCGGCCCCCGGGACCCCCAAAGAGCAGACTGAGGGCCCCCTGGTCGCCACCATCCCGGGTGCCTGGGCGGGCGACGCCCTGGACAACCTCTACAACGTCGGCGGACCCGGCTCGTGGAGCGACGGCTCCGAGGTGTGGCAATCCGGGCTGACCTACCCCAATGACTACGTCAACAAGAACCAGATGGTGATCGGCCTGGCCAACGGCTACGCCTACAACGGAGCCAACGCCTGGGACGGCAAGCCCTGGGCCCAGAGCACGGACCACCGCCCCACCGGCTACAACGCCCGGGTGAGCGTCGACTACAGCTGCAAGGCCGAGATCTACGGCAGCGACGGCACGATCACCAACGTTCCCATCCAGGGCCTGGTCTTCGCCGACGCCGAGGCCTCCTCCAGGCGCTTCGGAATCAAGAGCTGGGCCACCAGCGACCGGCAGGACGAGTGGGTCGAGGCCACCGTGAAGAAGACCGACGGCAACAGGCCACCGCGCTGGAGGGTGCTCGACACCATCCGCTCGCTCCCCTGCATCAGCAAGAACACCGGCAAGCAGGTCACCACCGACGGCATCATCTCCAACGGCGGCCGCACCCTGCGCCTCATGCCCTCCGACGAGGAGTGCGTCTACCACTCGGGCGGCAGCTACGCCAAGCCCAACGGCTACGGCGGCCCCGACGCCGTCATGTTCATGCAGGGCGCCACGTCGGCCACCGTCACCATGCAGGGCTCCGGCTACTCAGCCGTCGCGCTCGGCCTGGTGGTCGCCACCGACTACGGCGACGCCCCCGACTCCTACGGCATCGCCTCCTCCGTCTTCCAGCCCACCTGGGAGGGCGGCGAGGTGCGCTCGACCACCGACCTCTTCCGGGTCTCTCCCCAGGCCAGAATGAACATGGACAGGGTGTCCCCCCGCCTCGGCGCCTACATCGATGCCGAGCCCAACCAGCCCTTCAGCGCCGACGCCCTCGGCGACGATACAGACGATGCGACGAACGACGAAGACTCCGTGACCCTACCCGCCGACGGTATCCGCACCGAGCCCGGCGCCACCTACAACCTGTCCCCCACGTGCGCGGGCGCGGGCAAGGTGGCCGGCTGGATCGACTGGAACCACAACGGCACCTTTGATGCCGGTGAGAAGTCCAACGAGGCCCCCTGTGCCTCCGGCAAGGCGCAACTGTCGTGGACGGTCCCCGCAGACGTCGTGCGTTCCGTCGACGGCGAGGACGGAGTCGGCAGCGCCACCTACATGCGCCTACGCATCACCGCCGACAAGAACGGCAACGGCCAAAAGCCCGTCGGCGGCACCGCCACCGGCGAGGTTGAGGACTACCGCGTCGCAGTGCGCGTTCCCACCCTGCAGCTGGTTAAGAACGTCGACAACAAGTACGCCACCGCCGAGGTCGCGGGCCTGGGCGCCGACCAGTGGACACTCACCGGCGGCGCGGGCGCCTACACCGCGACGGGCAACGGCACTACGGGAGGCCCCACCGTCGTGCGCACCGGCAACAACGACCTCTCCGAGACCACCGCCAACCCCGCCGGCGCGGGATACGAGATGGGCCAGTGGAGCTGCCAGGAGGCCCCCGGAACCGTGGGCGAAAACTACTCTTCCTCCCTGAACGGCGCCACGAGGGACGGACGGGCGCAGCTCCAGGTGCGCGGCACCGACCGCGTCCTGTGCACGATCACCAACACCTCTAAGCCGGGCTCCCTGACCTGGACCAAGGTCGACTCCGACGGAATCACGCCCCTGGCGGGCACCACCTGGACCCTGACCGGGCCGAGCGTTCCCCGCAGCGCCACGGTCGAGGACTGCACCGCCGGCCCGTGCCCCACCCAGCCCTACAAGGACCAGGACCCGGCTCCCGGATCCTTCGCGATCAAGGACCTCAAGTGGGGGACCTACACCGTGCGTGAGAGCAGCGCACCCGCCGGCTACCAGCTGAACCTGCAGGCACACACCTTCCCGCAGATCGCCCCAGCTTCCCTCGAGGCATCCCTGAATGCCGCCATCGTCAACGAACGCAAGACCGGATCGCTCACCTGGAAGAAGGTCGACGCATCGAATACGGCCACCGCGCTGGAAGGCTCGGAGTGGACGATCAGCGGGGGAGCCCTGCCGGGTGCCGTGACCATCACGGACTGCAAGGCCGCCTCGGCCGCCCAGTGCCCCAAGGCCCCGGGGGCCACCTACTACGACTCCGACCCCGCCGCGGGCTCCTTCGCGGTGACCGGCCTGCCGTGGAGCGAGATCCCCTACGCCCTGACGGAAAAGAAGGCCCCGGCCGGCTACCGCCTCGACGCGACGCCGCGCACCTTCACGATCAGCAAGGACGCGCTGGACTACGCATTCGCGCCGATCACCAACAACAAGCAGAGCGTCCCCGCGATCCCGCTCACCGGTGGATTCGGTGCTGATGCCTACGTCATCGGCGGCATCGTCGCCGGCCTGGGCGCCGCCGGCGCAGCCGCAGCCATCAGGCGCCGCAAGGCCCGCAAGGCATGATGTGCCCCGGGGGACCCGTCGATCGGGTCCCCCGGCGCTCACGCGTCATGACTACCGCTCCCGACAGCGTGCAGGCAAGCCCCGGCACCTCCGCAAGCTCCCCGACCGCACCCCGCGACGCGCGACGGTGGAGGTTCTCCGCGATCTCACTGATCCCCTCCCTCCTTGCCCTGGCGGGACTGCTCCTCTTCCTCTACCCGTCGGTCTCCGCGTGGATCGTTCAATACAACCAATCCCAGATCATCTCCCACTACGCGGAGTCGGTGAGGAACGCCGATCCCTCCGCCCAGGAACAGCTTTCCCTCGCCCACCGCTACAACGACGCCCTGAGTTCGGGAGCCGTCCTCCAGGCCAATTCCAACGTGCCCACCGGTGACGGCACCTCGGGGGACGCCAGCCTGGACTACAACACGATCCTCTCCGTTGACTCTTCCGGGCTCATGGGCAGGCTCAAGGTTCCCGCCGCCGACATCGACCTTCCGATCTACCACGGGACCGCCGACGACACGCTCCTGCGCGGCCTCGGACACCTCGAGGGAACGTCGCTTCCAGTCGGAGGGCAGGGGCAGCGCACCGTCGTCACCGGGCACCGCGGGCTCGCCGAGGCGCGCATGTTCACCGACCTCGACAAGGTCCAGGTCGGCGACACCTTCACCTTCGAAGTCTTTGGTGAGGTCCTCACCTACAGGGTTTTCGACAAGAAGGTCGTCGACCCCGACGAGACCGAAGCCCTGCGTTCAGAACCCGGGCGAGACCTCGCCACGCTCGTGACCTGCACGCCCCTGGGTATCAACACTCACCGCATCCTCATCACCGGCGAGCGCGTCTACCCCACACCCCAACGCGACATCGACGCTGCGGGCACCAGCCCCGACATCCCCGGCTTCCCCTGGTGGGCCGTCGGCCTCCTGGCGGGAGTCTCATTGATCGGTCTGTACATCTGGCGCTCCGGTTACCCTCCGCGCCCAAAGAAACGCCCAAACACTGAACAAGTGAGAGAAAACTCCGCCGATTAGATCCCGTGCTCGCGCTCGCTCCCCAGTGCCGGGTTGGCGCGGCATTAGCACTATCACGCCCGTCGTGGCACAATCAGGTGAACGCGGCGTCGGTATCGCCACGACACTCATGGTCGAAGCCGACGCCTCGATAAAGACGGGGAAGAAGGGCGTAATGACACGACGAGCGACGGCTGTGCCCAACACCGATCGCGTCCGATGCATGCTATCCCCTGGCGAAAGGCACCGCAATGTCCGGTAACCTCAGTGAGAGTCTCACGGACCCCGTCATCTACCCACACTGGATGTGGATCCTGGGAGTCGTGCTGATCGTCGGTGTCGTCGGGTGGATCCTGTACAGCGTGTGGTGCTGGTGGACCTCGCGTATCGGCGAGGTCATGGAACTGCAGACGATCACGGACGCGCGCCGCAAGAAGTACCTAACTTTCATCGACCAGATCGCGGACCGCTACGCCGACGGCGATCTGGATGCGCGCGGCGTGCACCTCGCGCTCGCAGGCCTCATGCGTGCGCTCGGCACGGAGCGTACGGGGCGTGACCTCGAGGTGGCGACCGTGTCCGAGGTGCGCGAGCTCGTCCCCGTGTGGCCGGGCCTGGCCGACATCCTTCAGGCGTGTGAAATTCCCAGTTTCACGGGTGACACCATCCCGGATGGTCAGCCCTCGCACGAGGCTGTCACCCGCGTCCTGACCATGGCTGTGGAGGCGGTGAACGTATGAGGTTTTGGTGGCTTATTCTCGTCGTCCTGCTGGTCGTCGTCGCGGCGACCGTCATCGGGTGGCTGCTCGCGCGCAGGGCCGGTGAGCGTTCGGGCAAGAAAGGCTGGGTGGCCAACACCGGCTTCCTGCGTGGCCTGCCCAAGTATCAGGCGCTCGTGCGCCGCACGCGCGCATCCCTGTCGATGGCAGTCGTCTGCTTTATCATCGCGGTCATCTCGGTGGCGGTGTCCGCGGGTGCGCCCGTCGACCGCTACACCAAGTACGATAAGTCGTCGAGCCGCGACATCGTCCTGTGCCTGGACGCATCCGGATCGATGCTCCCCTACGACTCGGAGATCGGTGACGCGTTCCAGCAGATCATTTCTCACTTCGAGGGTGAGCGAATCTCGCTGCAGTTGTGGAATACCTACTCAATGACGATGTTCCCGCTCACCGACGACTACGAGATGGCCGACGACGTCCTTACCGAGATGGCCAAAACGATCGACCGCGGATTCAGTCAAATCGGGCAGAATATTTACGTCACCAAGGAGCTCCAGGCCTACCTTCAGCCGACGCTGGCCAACGATGATGAGCATCGCGCCTCGCTGGTCGGTGACGGCCTCGCCTCCTGCGTACTTGGTTTCGACCACACCGATAAGCAACGTTCGCGTACGATCCTGCTCGCGACCGACAACGAAGTGCTGGGTGAGGGTATCTATAACCTGTCCGAAGCCATGGAATTCGCGAAGAGCCAGGGAGTGACCGTCTCTGTCCTGTATCCGGGTTCCTCGTATGCGCTGTCAGACGAGGGCGTGGAGCTACGCGACCAGGCTAAGTCGACTGGCGGTGAGTTCTACGACGCCTCGTCCCCCTCTGCCGTCGATGACGTTGTGCGTCAGATCGAATCCGAGCAGAAGCAAGAACTCGATTCCGCGGGCAAACTCATGGAGACCGACCGCCCGGGCGCCGCCCTCGGCTGGACTATCGTCGGCGTCTTGTCCCTGCTTGGAATGCTCGCTTTCGGAAGGCTGTGACATGATTTTCCGCCCCGTTGTTCACCCGGTGCTGCTTGTTCTCATCTTGGCGATTGGTGCGACTTTCGTGTTCCTGTCCGCCAAGCGTGCGGCACGTAAGCGCGTCATGGACGTCATCCGCCGTTCGCTGATCGTCCTGATCGTCATCGTTATGGGTGCCGGTCCGTCGATTCCCGGCGAGGCTGTCGAAGTTTCGTCGGCTCTCGAGGTCTACCTCGTCATCGACCGTACCGGTTCGATGGCCGCTGAGGACTGGGACGGCTCAAAGCCGCGCATTGACGGCGTGCGCAATGACGTCGCTATCCTCATGAACTCCATGGGGGGCTCTCGTTTCTCGATCCTCACGTGGGACTCCTCGGTGCACACGGACATGCCGCTGACGACTGACTCGTCGGCCGTTGCCTCGTACATGGAGAGTTTTAACCGAGAACTGTCCTCATCCTCCCAGGGGTCATCGCTGAATCGCCCCGCGGCGGAACTGGCTGATCTTCTCGCCAAGAACAAGGAACGCCATCCCCAGAATCTGCGCGCGGTCTTCATCTTCTCCGATGGCGAGACCTCGAATCAGGATCACTGGGCGTCCGCGCCGAGCGGTTCCGAGGAAGACTGGGACCGCGTGAAGGAGTACGTCGACGGCGGTCTCGTCATCGGATACGGCACTGAAACGGGCGGTCGGATGAAGGCGCTGCGCCTAGGCAACAGCGAATCGCAGAGCGCGGGCGACGACGGCTACATCCACGACCTGTCCAAGCCCGGTAATCCGGTTGCGATCTCAAAGATCGACGAGGCAGCCCTGCAGTCGGTCGCATCGCGCATCGGCGTCGACTACGTGCACTCGCCCGACAAGTCCGCGATCGAATCCCACGCCCGCGCCATCATGGATGGCGCGACCGAGATCTCCGAACAGCGCAACATGAAAGAAACGTACCGCTACATCATCTGGCCGTTCGCGCTCCTGCTCGGGGCACTCCTCGCGTGGGAGGGTGCCACCCTGGCGCTGCGCGCTCAACAGCTGAGGAATTCCCATGCCCTCTAACAACCTGCCCGAAGAGGACCTCCTGCCTTTCGGCGCCCTCCCCGGCAGTGCGGTCGATTCCTCGGTCCGCCAGCAGCTCGGTCAGGCCACGAACGGCAAGCAGAAGATCCAGCGCTCCCCGCGCGCGCTGCGCCCCCTGTGGTACTCCATCCCAATCCTCGTGATCGCCCTGGCGATCGCCGGGTACCTGATCGGCCTGACCCTCTGGTCGCGCTCGTCCTTGCAGCACTGGCGCGCCCACGAATACGACGTTGCCCAGGCGGGTTACGAGGGACAGCGGACGTGGACGGGCATCGGCATCGAGGCCTGGGTGGCCCACTACAACCTCGGAACCACCCTCGTGCGCCAAGATCGCGTGGACGAGGGCGTGGCGGAACTGCGTACTGCCTTCGACCTCGTCCCCAAGGCCACCGAGGTTCAGCCTGGTCGCCTCGAACCCTTCTCCTACGAGTGTCGCGTGCGCGTCAATCTCGGCATCGGCCTGGAGATCCAGGGCGACCAGCTGCGCTCGTCCGGCTCGACCGCGGACGCGGTGAGTGTCTACCAGGAAGCCGAAGACACGATCGCCCCCTGTCAGACCGCCTCCGGTGGAGGCGGCCAGTCCGGCGACCAGAACCAGTCGGGGGGACAGTCCGATCAGCAGTCCGGCGGTGAATCCAACAACCCCGCTGACGAAAACAAGGAACGCGTCGGGGACAAGAAACAGCAGGCCGAGCAGGAGTCTCAGGGGCAGGACGGATCGCAGGACCAGCAGCAACCGGACCAAAAGAGTCAGCAGGGCCAGCAGGGCCAGCAGGGTCAGCAGGAGAATCCGACGCCCAGCCCCAGCCCGTCCGAAGACCCCTACGCGGGCGAAAGCAAGGACCAAAAGGAACGCAGGGAACAGCTCGAAAACCAGAACAAGGATCGGCAGCAGAACCAGCGTGACGCTCAGGATGGGCGCCGCGACGGCAACCCGAACGGCGCCTGGTGAGGAGCGCAAACCCGTCTCACTTTCGCTGTGACGTGCACCCATAAAACCCAACGGCGGCCCAGGTGGCCGTCAAACACCGATAGGCTGGTAACGTGAAGGTTCTTCTCGTTGGTAACGGAGGTCGCGAACACGCGATCGCCCGTGCGCTGGTACGAACGTCCACCCCTGAGTATCCCGTGTCGCTTGTCGTCCAGGCGGGTAACCCCGCGCTGGAGCAGCTGGGTCGCTCCCTGACCATGGATCCGCTGGACCCGAAGGACGTGGTGCGCCGCGCCACGTCCGAGAAAGTCGACCTCGTGGTCGTCGGCCCCGAGGCTCCGCTCGTCGCGGGCGTCGCGGACGCGGTCCTGGACTACGGGATTCCCGTCTTTGGCCCCACGAAGGACGCCGCGCGCCTCGAGGCCTCCAAGTCGTTTGCGAAGCAGGTCATGGCCGACGCCGGCGTGGCGACGGCTCGCGCTTTCACGTGCACCACGATGGACCAGGTCGAGGCCGCGTTCGACGAACTGGGCGCCCCCTACGTCGTGAAGGATGACGCGCTCGCCGCCGGCAAGGGCGTCGTCGTGACCACCGACCGCGCCCAGGCCTCGAACCACGCGCGCGCCTGCCTGTCGCGCGACGGGGGAGCGGTCGTCATCGAGGACTACCTCG
>ERZ773050.978-NODE-978-length-15994-cov-7.442311_pt1 | contig 15994 bp, 18 predicted proteins | sample MGYA00580632_ERZ773050 | MGnify/ENA primary metagenome ERZ773050 (study PRJEB29015, sample SAMEA2738123) | human oral metagenome | biome: human oral; feature: human-associated habitat; material: saliva | place: China | collected 2166 ... | reverse complement strand
ATTCAAGGCGTTTGAGACCGTCGGTCAGAAAATCGACTACATTGTGATTGGCGCGGATGGCGCCGACGATACCGCACATATAAGTTCCTTAGTATCTAAAGTTGAAAAAAGACAAGACGCCGGCTTCCGAACGCCTTGAGCGCACATTATATCAGAGCAAAATATATCACACTGAATTTTAAAGAAATTAACATTTAAAAACCATGCAATAAGCTTGCCATAGCGGCATAAACGGCGGGTTAAAAAGCATTTCCAAAGCTTCTGACGGCCTTTTCCCTGCTCTAGTAACAAAATAACTGGGATTTTCCTGGATAACTAAAACAGTTTCAAAATCCAATTATCAGCCTATTTTTTACGCAAAACCCATTTTACGTCCTGCCCGATCAGCTCTACCGAACGGCTTTCCCACTCGCCTTCCGAAGTCAAAACAGTGGGGTTGGCAGGGAGGGTGAGCAGGCTTCTGCCTTCGCCTAAGATTTTCGGTGCTTGGTACGACACGATTTCGTCTGCCAAGCCTGCTTCGATAAAGGCGGAGGTCAGCGTCGCGCCCGCTTCGACCATAATCTCGCCGTAGCCCAGTTCTGCCAACTGAGGCAGCAGTGCGGCAAGGTCTATACGTCCGTCGGCGTTTTCAGACGACCTTAAGATGCGGATATGATTGAACGCGCAGTATGGTTTGAGGCGTTCTTCATCATCGACGGCGGTTACGATGACGGTGGGGCTGAGGTCGTCTGAAACCATGTGGCTGCCCAACGGCGTTTGCAGTTTGCCGTCCAACACGATACGCGCGGGCTGGCGCAGCGTTGGAAAGGCGCGGACATTGAGGCGCGGATTGTCGGCAAGCACTGTGCCGATGCCGGTTAAGACGGCGCAGCTTTCCGCGCGTAAGGTTTGTACGTCCGTCCTTGCGGCTTCGCCGGTAATCCAGTAGCTGCGTCCGTCGGCAAGCGCGGTTTTGCCGTCCAAGCTGGAGGCGCATTTGATGCGGACAAACGGGCGGCCGCGTTCGATACGGGAAAGGAAGCCTCGGTTGAGTTCGCGCGCTTCGGTTTCCAGCAAACCGCTTTCGGTGCGGATGCCTGCGGCTTCCAGCATTGCCAAACCTTTGCCTGCCACCAGCGGATTGGGGTCGGTCATGGCGGCGACCACGCGCGACACGCCTGAGCTGATTAGGGCTTCGGCGCAGGGCGGTGTACGGCCATAATGGCTGCACGGTTCAAGCGTCACATAAGCCGTCGCCCCGCGCGCCATTTCGCCCGCCTGCCGCAGCGCATGCACTTCGGCATGCGATTCGCCCGCTTTAACATGAAACCCCTGCCCGACGATTTGGCTGCCGTGTGCAATCACGCAGCCGACGCGCGGGTTGGGTGAAGTGGAAAAACGCCCGAGCCGCGCAAGGGCAAGGGCGTTTTGCATCATTTGGGTATCAATACAATCAAACATAATGTGGATTTCTTAAAGTTTTCCGTTTTCAGACGACCTTTTTTCGCCGTGTTCCATTCAGCAAAGCATTAACGCGACAAACTCAATTCTTTCAATACTTCCGACAATTCCTTCTGACCCGCGTGATGGCTGTACGCGCAAACGGTATAGATATTGGCTTCGTGAATGGCGATGCAGTATTGCTTGAACGTGCCTTGCCGGTCTTCGCGGTCGGTTTGGTAATTCATGCGGTTGTCGGTGGCGATGCCGACGCGGACATTTTGAGTCTCGTCCGATTGCAGCGCGGTTTTAAGTTCGGCGAAATAGGCTTTGGCATCCGTTTGGGCAGGACCGTTGTTCGCCGCATAAATCGTAATGCGCGCTTCAGGGTCGTGTTGGAGCAAAATCAGGCTGGAGGCGGGAACGTTTTTCGGATGGCGGGCGGAATCGGCGATGATGTCGGTGAAGTGGCTGTTGTGAACGGAGATGGAAATTTTGCCGTCCATGCTCGTCAGCGTTTGAACCGTATCGGAGGCGGCTTTCGACACCGTATCACCCTGTTCGGGGCTGCAGGCGGCAAGGCAGAATAGTGCGGCGGCTACGGATAAAACTCTTTTCATAAACATCCTCTTCATCATCAACACACCGCTTTCAGACGACCTATTTTCCGTCGGTCTGCACCAGCGTGGCGATTGCCTGAGTAAACTCGGACACGTCGTTGAAACTTTTATAAACGGAAGCAAAACGGACATAAGCGACCTGATCGATTTTTGCCAATTCCTCCATCGCCATTTCGCCCACCATGCGCGACGGCACTTCCTTTTTGCCAGACTGATACAGACGCTGCTCAATCAGCGCAACCGTTTCGTCGATTTTTTCCTGAGCAATCGGACGTTTGTGCAAAGCCCGTTCCAAACTGGTTTTCAGCTTGTGCGGATTAAACGCCACGCGCGTACCGTTGGATTTAATGACCTGCGGCATCCGCATTTCAACCGTTTCAAACGTACTGAACCGCTGCCCGCACTCCACGCAACGGCGGCGGCGGCGGATGCTGTTCGTCTCTTCCAAGAGCCGCGAATCGGTGACTTGAGTATTGGGATGCTGACAAAACGGACATTTCATAAGTTTTTGAATTTATTTGTTTGTGAAACGGAATTGTAGCCGATTGAGCTATTCCCGTATAGTCGGTGGGTTTATTATGGGTTGAAGAGGTCGTCTGAAAACGGCAAATCGAGCTTTCAGACGACCTGCGGGAAGTAATATGCGGCGCCAACTTCTGATTTTATTCTTTCTTATTTCACAGTGCTACAATGTAATCCGCATCGCTTACTCCTTCAGCCATGCTGTAGCTTCCTTTCTCATTTCGCAGTGCTACAATCCACGGCTTCCGCTCCCGATCGCCATATCTGTTGTAGCTCCCTTTCTCATTTCGCAGTGCTACAATGAAATATAAACTCATAATTTCATAAAGTCAGTTGTAGCTCCCTTTCTCATTTCGCAGTGCTACAATGGCAACGTAGTCCTTTACAAGCGTAACAGAGTTGTAGCTCCCTTTCTCATTTCGCAGTGCTACAATTCCGACCGCCGTGTTAGAAGGTAAAGGCAAGTTGTAGCTCCCTTTCTCATTTCGCAGTGCTACAATGTATCCGCCCGCTCTTTGCATCTCTGCCATGTTGTAGCTCCCTTTCTCATTTCGCAGTGCTACAATAACATAGACGGACAGCAAAGCCATGCCGACGTTGTAGCTCCCTTTCTCATTTCGCAGTGCTACAATCACCGCCGTTAGAACCACCGCCACCGCCACGTTGTAGCTCCCTTTCTCATTTCGCAGTGCTACAATCAACGACCATAAATCCCGCACCAAGTGACAGTTGTAGCTCCCTTTCTCATTTCGCAGTGCTACAATAGAAGATGTGGTGAATACGTTTACCTGTTAGTTGTAGCTCCCTTTCTCATTTCGCAGTGCTACAATAAAAGGGCAAGCTGCTAAATTACCTGCTTTGTTGTAGCTCCCTTTCTCATTTCGCAGTGCTACAATTTAGTTTGCATAATAGGAACCTCTTAGTTGGTTGTAGCTCCCTTTCTCATTTCGCAGTGCTACAATACCTCGGCGGGTAATCCTTATTTTATAAGGATTACCCGCTTTCTTTTGTTTAAAAAACGGGGATTAGAACAGCAATAATTGGTCTGAATTGACCTTTTTTTCTTGGGTTTTGAGTTCACCTAAAAGCAGTTTCATGGCGGCAAACTGCTTTTCTGTTACTTCCAAACAGCGTATCGAGCCTTCTTGCGGCAGGTTGGCACATAGTCTGTTGTGGTGTTTCTGCAACGCATCCCTGCCTTTGACAATCCGGCTGTACACGGAAAGTTGCAGCATTTGATAGCCGTCTTTCAATAGGAAATGTCGGAATTGGTTGGCGGCTTTGCGTTTGGCGACGGTGGTAACTGGCAGGTCGAAAAAGACGATGATCCGCATAAACTTTGCCTCACTCATATTGATATTCTTTCAAAGGCAGGATTTCGGGCAGTTTCAGCAGTCTGGCGTTTTTGGTGGCAAGGCTCGGCTGGAATGAGGCCATCATTTTATCTATGGCTGCCAGTGTGCTGAAGGTCTGCTGTTCGATGCTGACTTGGGAGTGCAGGACTTTGATCAAGGTTTGTTTGGTTTGCGGCGTCAATTCGCTTTTCAGACGACCTTGCTCTTTCAGATTCAGTATGGTCAGGTCGGCAAGCGGGCGCAATGGTTCGATAAAGTCGTCGGCAAGATTGAAGGGATTGAGTTCGCTTTTATGAAACAGTCCCAATGCGGGCAACCAACCATATAAGGCGAGGGAGCGGGCAACGGCGGCACGAATCACGGCGTAGGCGTAATTCAGACTGGCATTGACGGTATTGTTGTCGTTGCGAGTAAATTTTTCTCCGAACACGGCTTGAAAATAGAGGGCGGCGGCTTGAGCTTCACGGTTTCCCGTGTCTCCGGAGCGGACTTCGGCAGCCAATGCGCGTAGCCGCTTAGCCGCAATGTCATTGCCTGTTTCTTCGGCAACAAATGCCTGGTTGAGGATTTTTCGGCGGACGATATGCTGCCAAAGCTGCTTTTTCAAAGGTTCGCTTGTGTTCAGTTGCAGTTTGAGGGTTTTTAATTGGCGGTGGTACTGAGAATAGGGCAGCCATTGGCCGCAGGGTAGAAATTGTTCATCGCAGGTCAGCAGAGTGGTTCCATATTCTGCTAATGCCGATAAAAGCGGGGCGGTAATCAGGGTTTCCTGATGTTCGATAACGATGACGGCGATGTCTTCCAAGGGGACGGTATAGGATTCTCCGTTTTGGCGAATCAGTATTTGTTCGCGGTGCAGCGACAGTTTGCCGCTGTTTTGGATAAGCAGGCTGCGCCATGTCATGTGTTTTCTCCTTTGTGTTTGTGCGACGAAAAATCCCTGCCTCAGGTCGTCTGAAACAGGGATGAGTTTATTTAACGGACAGGCGGACGTTTTTTCAGATGACATGGTCTGATTTCTTTGCCGAGTTCATCGATTTGGTATTTTTGGAATGAAAGGGCGGTTTTGACACCGATGCCTTCCAGAATTCCGTTTTTCCCGACTTTATTATCCAGATCGTGGATACGGATATTAATATTACCTGTACCTCGATGACAGCTAGCAAAGTAACCAAATATTCTAGCTTTTTTAGTTATTACCTCAACTAAATCATTAGGATGTAATGGAAATTTGAAGTTGAAACTGTCATCAATAAGTTGCCACTCCTCTTCATCTTTAAAGGCAATTATCGCCCTATCCGGCAAAATCCCTTTCGCCACCTGCCAACTGTAAATCGGCACCAAATAATATTTGCCACCTTTCTCAAACACATCTACGCGCACCATAGTTGCGTTGTCGGCAATGCCGTTACGGTTGCGCACCCATACGCCGGTTTTCTGCACTTGCTCTACGCGTACGGCTTTTACCTGCTGAGTGCGGTTGCCTGCTTTATCATGTTTGTAAAACGGCTCGGCAAAGGCTTTGACCGGATCGTCCTTATGTGCTTCCAAGCGTGCTTTCAGTCCTGCGTATAGTTTGGGTTCACGCTCCCGATTGACCATTTTTTCCAAGTCTTTAAGTTTTAACTGCGTCAGCGGCACGCGCAATACACTGATGCCTTCGTCCAACCGTTTGGGGGATTTGACGGTTTCCATATGGCCTTGCCCGCTCATCTTCCGATTGGGTGCACGCGAAACAAACAGTGGTGCGACGTATTCGTGTACGGCTTGCGGGCGTGAAGATACTTGTTCAGCAAGCAGCGCGCGCAGTTTTTCAGGCGTATCGGCTTCTTCGAATTCAGGTTTGCCGCCGGACTTGCCAAAGACGCGGATCATGACTTCCTGAGCGAAAAAGTCCCAAGGCTGCGGGAAGTGTGTTTTTTGATGCAGCACTTCCCCTGTTTCTTCATCTATGGTTTTACCGTCAAATGCGTTCATTTCTTTGTAGCGTACAAAACGGGTAATTCTCTGCTGCATGGCAACGGTCGAACAGGCAACGACAACTGCGTCCAAAGCATGATGACGGTCGTTTTCCACACGCACTTTGCGTAATCCCCAAAAGCCGCGCAATAAATTGGTAATTTGTCCGTTGGAAGCAAATACACGTCTTTTCCCTTTGCCGGTCAGTTGCATATGGTTGGCAACAAATTGACATAGGAAACGGTTGACGTAGCGCGTGTCGTTTAAGTTGCGTTCTTTAAATCCTTCTTCATCGAATTTTTGCAGCAGAATCCGTTGCGTTTTACTGTGCGGGAAACGGCTGGTTTCGACGCGAGCTTTAAATTCCTGCCATGCGCGGCTGTTGTCTTTGCCATTGAAATATTCGTAAGGTGTTCGGTTGCCTTTATTTTGGTTTTCGCTGCCCAATACCAGCACTTTATTGTTGAAACTGTCATCCCATGTGCGCGAAAACGGCAGAGCATGGTCGATTTCGACATAGCCTTTTTCGTTCAGACGACGTATATCGATTGCCTTGCCTGAATACAGGCATTTGCCGTGCTGCTGCTCATACAGGCGCAGTTTCAAAATATCTTTGGATTTGGGTTCGCCGACAAAATTTGGGAAATATTCTCGGAATTTGGCAGCGGCTTTTTCCCTGTCTTTGCGGTTTTCTTCCTGACGTTTCTCAATTTCTTTACGGTCTTTGAACGATTTGCCCACTTCACGCGCTGTTTCAATATGAATACGCGCAGGAGAGCCATAACGTCGTACGACGGCATTAATGACTTTTCTAGCCTGAGATAAGGCACGCAAAACGACGGGGTTGCGGATTTCGTCGGCGGGAATCGGCGGCAGATAAAGCATTTCCTCCGAATTTTTCTCGCCATAATGATCCCCGTAGGTTTCAGCGCAGGCTTCATCGTAACGTTTGCCCTGTTCCATCAGCGGCACGATTCGGCGCAACGCTTTCAAAGAAATTTGAACGAACTTGTCGAAGCTGATGTGTTTCAACAGTGCATCCAAGATTTCAGGTTGCAAGCAGCCTTTCAGACGACCTGTAATATCCTCATCTGTTTTAAACAGGGAAAATGCCGTACCGATTTCATCCTGCAATTCGGGGGAAAGGCTCAACGGAGATTTCTTGTCTTTCAAACCTTCTTTTTCCAGTGCGCGGCTGATGGCGTGGTAAGCCTTCATTTCCATCAGCGTTGCCGATTCGGCATTGTCTTTGCCGTAACGCAAACCTTTGAAGAATGCCGTATCGTCCAAGCCCAGCAGTTTGCGGACTTGGGCATAGGTCAGCTTAGACTTTTTGTATGGTTCGTCCATAAGCATGGCACGTTCGGTATCAGTCAGCGGACGCTCGCTGCCTTGATTCAAAATACGCAGGTTATTCAGCTTGGTCAGCCAGATAAAACGTTCGGCGGTATAGGTGTTTTTGGCCGCTTTCGGTTCTGCCGGCTCGAAGGTGCAATGTCCTAACATTTTTTGAATGGCATCGCCGGATAGGGCAGGACGTTGCGTCATCAGCAGGTTTTCAATACCGTTTTTGAGGTCGTCTGAAACATACGGATTACCAAATTCTTTCTGTTTTTCAAACAGCACAACTAGTTCCGCCTGCAAATCTTTGCGGCTGAACGTATGCGAATAATCTCCGCGCTGGTTACGGAGATGACCACTTTCTTTTTCAAATTTATTCAAAGCCAATTCGGCCGGAGTGCGAAAATCGCCTGCCTGTAAAGCGTGGGTGTTGTCGGCTACTCCTTTGAGCAAAGCGCCAAGCTCCTTGTCAGTAGTTTGCTCTTCATTTTTCCGTTGCGACAAATAGCCGCGATGTTTGACCAAATGCAGCAAAACCGCTGCCCATTCTAAAGGTGCCAACTTGCGGTCTAATGCGGCCGCACGAAGTTGCCAAGGTGTATTCGGTAATAATTTGATAAAGCCGTTTTCATCAAAATCTTCGGGTTTTAAAACGCCTTCGTGCTTCAACAGACGACGCGCCCGAAGCAGGCGGTGGGCGCGACGGCGGGTCAAACGGCGGACGCTGCGCGCCAAACGCCTTGCCGCGGCCAGCGAATCTCCCGTTTTCGGCACTTCCGCACGCTCAAAAACACGCACTCCCAAATCAATCAGGCGAACTGGATTTTCTTTATCATCAATTTCCACCATCGCCCAACCGACGGATGCAATGCCGATGTCGAGACCGAGGATGTAATTCAGTGGATTGGGTTTAAAAGCAGTCATTTGTTTCTCCGCAATTTCATAAACAACAACAGCAATATATCTGAAAAAAGCATTAACATGCAAATGAAATAGTTGACTTCCGTTATTGCAATCGCTAGAATCTCCAACATATTGTTGCACTGCGAAATGAGAAACGTTGCTACAATAAGACCTCGAAGGATGTATGAAAATACATCGTGTCGCAATGCTCTGTCCTTTAGAACCACTGTTTTGGAGAACATCATCAGCCCCTTGAAATTCTTCGGTTTCAAGGGGCATTTCCTTTGGCATCAAATATAAAAACGAAAGGTCGTCTGAAAACCTTGAATCTGAGTTTTCAGACGACCTTTCGTTTGCAAAACCCGTTAACGGATGTCCATAGGCGCGAAGGATTTGACGGTTTCGTCTATGGCTTTAACGCGGGTTAGGAAGTCTTCCAGTTGGGCGAGTGGCAGTGCGCTGGGACCGTCGCATTTGGCTTGGTCGGGGTTGGGGTGTGATTCGAGGAAGAGGCCTGCGAGGCGGGTTGCCATGCCGGCAAGTGCCAAATCCAACACTTGCGCGCGCCGTCCGCCGGATGCGGCAGCACCGGATTCGCGGGTTTGCAGGGAGTGGGTGACGTCGAAGATGACGGGCAGGCCGCCGCAGGTTTGTTTCATGACGCCGAAGCCGAGCATATCGACGACGAGGTTGTCGTAGCCGAAGTTGGCGCCGCGTTCGCACAGGATGATTTGTCCGTTGCCCGCTTCTTGGAATTTTTCGACGATGTTTTTCATCTGCGAAGGGCTGAGGAACTGGGGTTTTTTGATGTTGATGACGTTGCCGGTTTTTGCCATGGCGACGACGAGGTCGGTTTGGCGGGCGAGGAAGGCGGGCAGTTGGATGACGTCGCAGACTTCGGCGACGGGGGCGCATTGGTAGGGTTCGTGGACGTCGGTGATGACGGGAACGTTAAACTCGCGTTTGACGGCTTGAAAGATTTTCATACCTTCGTCCAAGCCGACGCCGCGGAAGGAGTGGATGGAGGAGCGGTTGGCTTTGTCGAAGGAGGCTTTGAAGACGTAGGGAATGCCGAGTTTGTCGGTTACTTTGACGTATTGTTCGCAGGCTTTGAGGGTGGAATCGAGGTCTTCCAAAACGTTGATGCCGCCGAACAGGGTAAAGGGGAGGTCGTTGCCGACAGTAAGGTTGTTGATGCGGATGTTCATGATGATGGGGCTTTCTCGAAGGTCGTCTGAAAATGGCTGAAAGGTCGTCTGAAAGCGGATTTTGCGGTTTCAGACGACCTTTGTGTTTTATAGGACGGTGTGCGGCGGCTCGTAGGAGAGGATGTCGCGGATTTTGTTGTGTTCGTCCACGAGGACGACTTTGGATTCGTGCGCGGCGATTTCGGGTTCGGACAGCATGACGTAGGACATGATGATGACGATGTCGCCTTTTTGGACGAGCCGTGCGGCGGCACCGTTGAGACAGACGACGCCGCTACCGCGTTCGCCGGGGATGGTGTAGGTTTCGAAGCGTTCGCCGTTGTTGTTGTTGACGATGGCGACTTTTTCGTTGACGAGAATGCCTGCCGCGTCGAGCAGGTCTTGGTCTATTGTGATGCTGCCGACGTAGTTGAGGTCGGCTTCGGTAACGGTGGCGCGGTGTATCTTGCCGCCGAGCATGGTGCGGAACATGGGTTTCCTTTTGGTTTGGGATTGCGGATGCAGACGTAAGGTCGTCTGAAAATCAAAAGCCGTCATTATAGTGGACTTCCCTGTAAATTCATAATGATGCTTGTGCGTTTTTCAGACGGCGCGGCTGTTTTATCAACCTAAACTCTGCTTCAGCCAGCGCAAATAAGGGGCGTATCCGCGCGATACGTTTTGCATCAGGATTTGCGGGCATTCGTAGCTGTGGTTGGCGATGATGGTTTTTTGGATTTCGCGGTAGCAGTGGCGCGAGGTTTTGATGGTGATGCGGATTTCGTTGTCGCGGCAGATTTCGCCGTTCCAAAGGTATTGGCTGGTGATGGCTTCGTATTGCACGCAGGCGGCAAGTTGCTTTTCCAGCAACAAACCGCCGATTTTTTCGGCTTCTTCGCGGGTTGGGGCGGTGGTGGTAACGATAACGGGTTTGAACGCGGACATTTCAAACGACCTATTGGTTTTTAAACTCGATGGTTCCTTTATATTTCACCCAGTATCCGGCGGCATCGTATTTGTCTTTTTTGGCGGCTGCCACGGCTGTTTCGTCGAGTCCTTCATAACCGCTGGATTCGAGGATGCTGACTTCTACGGCTCTGCCTTCGGGGGAAACCAAGATGGAAAGTTTGACGGGTTTGATGGGTTGCGCGGGATCTTCGGATGCGTGGGCGTATTCTGCCGGGTTGACGGTTTGCGCGGTTGCGGGTAGGACGAAGGCAAGCAGCAGGGCGGGGATGATGGCGCGGATGGACATAAATTTCTCTTATGTTTGTTGGGAAACATTACAAATGATGAAAACAATCCCTAAAATTAACGAAAGGAAGAAAGCAACAGTTTGAAGAAAAACGAAAATCCCTTGATTATGCGCTAGTTTCATTAACACTACATCGTAGTTTTTATTCTTTTCTAAACTTCGTAAAATAAGCCATTTTCCTAATTTGGGGAATAACTCCGTGAAATCTCCAATAATTTTATTAAAATCTAAATCAGTATAGATTTTAATATTTGACTGTGTTGCGTATTGCTGTACAGATTCCTCCTTGGCAGAATAATCTTGAAAAATCGGATTTAATTTTTCTTTTAAATATTGGGCAATATAAATTTGGCTTTTTATTATTGTCATCAGATACTTACTAATTAATCCACATATAATAGAGACTATGAGGCAAACATTGCACCAAAAGAAACCTCTTAATTGCATATATCCAATAATTTTATCGGCATTTAAGATTTCGAAAGAAAGAGTAACTCCTGATACAGTAAGTAACCATAGATTAAAACTCTCAAAATGTTCATAAGCTGCTTTAGCAGTTCCCTCAACCATAACCGCTAAAACTTGTGTTTTTACCATGTCTTGATTTATTTGATTCAATTCATGTAGAGCATTATTTTGCTCATCGTTGTTTTCCATTTTCAGACGACCTTTGTTTTTCGTGGGAGAAGCCCACGCTACGGCATTTCATCCATTTGGCGGCGGATGCGATGTTGCTTATTTAAAGTTCAATATCGGCCAACCTTTTGCTTTGGCTTCCTGTTCCAGCTCGGCATCGGGGTTGACGGCGACGGGTTCGTTGACGAGGCGCAGCAGCGGCAGGTCGTTTTTGGAGTCGCTGTAAAAATAGGTTTTACCATAGCTTTCAAGCGTTTCGCCGCGTTCGGCAAGCCATTGGTTCAGGCGGGTGATTTTGCCTTCTTTGAGGCTGGGCGTGCCGATGTAGTTGCCGGTGTAGCGGCCGTCGGCACCGGTTTCGAGTTGGGTGCCAATGATGTTGGTGATGCCGAAAAGGTGGCAGATGGGGGTGATGATGAACTCGTTGGTCGAGGAAATCACGAGGGTTTCGTCGCCGGCCATTTGGTGGCTCTGCACCAGCATACGCTGCATGGGCGAGATGTGGGGCGTGATGAATTCCGCCATAAATTCGCGGTGAAATTCCGCCAGCTCTTCTTTGCTGTAACGGGCGAGCGGGGCGAGGTGGAATTTGAGGAAGGCGTCGATGTCGAGGCAGCCGTTTTGGTAGTCGCGGTAGAATTTTTCGTTTTGCGCTTCGGTTTCGGCAGCATCAACCAGCCCTTTTTTGATGAGGTATTGCGGCCAAGAGTGATCGGAATCGGTGTTGATGAGGGTGTTGTCGAGGTCGAAGATGGCGAGGTTTTTCATTGGGTTTCCTGTTGTTTCAAAAGCTGGCGCAGAAGCGGCAGGGTGATGCGTTTGCCCATGGTAACGGCGTAGTTGTCCAGCGTGTCGAGCATCTGCATCAGGCTGTCCATGTCGCGCCGCCAGTGGTTGAGCAGGTATTCGAAGATTTCGGGGTCTATGGTGACTTGGCGAGCCGCCGCCATGCTGACGAGCGCGTCAATTTTTTCTTGGTCGGTCAGGGGTTTGACTTCGTAAACGAGGCAGTACGCCATGCGGGTGCGCAAGTCTTCGCGGATGACGAGCTGTTGGGGCGTGTGTTCGGAGCTTAACAGCAGAAAGCCTTTACCGCTGTTGCGGAAACGGTTGAATACGGCAAACAGGAGGGCTTGTTCTTCGTTGCCCAGTTTTTCGATTTGGTCGATGGCGAGGTATTCGGCTTCAAAGGCGGCTTCGGTCAGGGGCGTGGCGGCGGCGTCGATATAGACGGCTTTTTTCCCCGCGTCGAGCGCTTGAGCGACCCACGCGCGCAGCAGGTGGCTTTTGCCCGCGCCTTCTTCGCCCCAGACGTAGATAAACGGGTCGTGTTTATGCTGTAACACATAGACCAGTTCGGCATTTTCCGTTCCGAGGAATTTGTCGAAACCGGGATAGCCGCGTTCGGCGAAGTCGAAAATAAGCTGGTTCACAAAGGCATACCGGATGGGTTGGAATCGGGTTTATTGTACGTTGTTTTGTCAGGGCGCATCAAGGCGCAGGGTCGTCTGAAAAAGGGGCGCGCGGCATGGGTTTCATATACAATGGCAGACATTTGGCGACGCGTCTGTTTTCAGACGACCCCTGTCTTTTTTATTTCAGGAAAATCTCGTGATTTCGACCCTTATTGATTTTATCCTCCACATCGACCAGCATTTGGTCGAGATTTCCGCGCAATACGGCGTATGGATTTACGCGGTGTTGTTTTTGATTATTTTCTGCGAAACCGGTTTGGTGGGTACGCCGTTTCTGCCGGGCGATTCGCTGCTGTTTGCCGCGGGCGGGATTGCCGCAGTCGGCAGCATGAATATTCATGTCATGGTCGCGCTGCTTTTGGCCGCCGCGATTTTGGGCGATGCCGCCAACTTCATGATCGGCAAGTTTTTCGGGCGCAAACTCTTCGCCAACCCCGATTCCAAAATCTTCCGCCAGTCTTATCTGGAGAAAACCCACGCGTTTTACGAAAAACACGGCGGCAAAACCATCATCATCGCCCGCTTCGTCCCAATTGTGCGCACGTTTGCCCCGTTTGTCGCAGGCATGGGCAGCATGCACTACGGCACTTTCATCCGCTACAACATCATCGGCGCGGTATTGTGGGTAGTGTTGTTTTCCTATGCCGGCTATTTCTTTGCCAATATTCCGGTGGTGAAAAACAATCTGGCTTTGGTGATGGTGGCGATTATCGTGATTTCCATCTTGCCGGGCGTGGTCGAAGTCATCCGCGCGAGAAGGGCGGCGAAGAAATAAAAATTGTTTGAACCATAAGAAAAGGTCGTCTGAAAACGTTTTTCAGACGACCTTTTGCAATCTTTCCAAGCTTTTATTGATAAACACGTCCATTGTGTTCCAACCAGCCGTCGGTATGGCGGCCTGCGGGGTCGTGGTGCGTCCAATGGAGGACGCCGCCCTGCTCCGACCATTCGTATTCGCCGTAGAAGCCGACTTTATCGCCTTTTTTCAAGCCTTTGATTTTGTCGGCGAGGTCGATGTTGTGTGCCACCAAAAGCGTTTGCCCGCTCGACAGCTTCAAGATAAAACGCTGATGGCGCGTGCCTTGGTTGTCGTCGGGCAGCGTTTTGAGAACCGTACCTGCACCCTTCACTTGAATATCGCTCTCTTGGTTTTCAAAGGCTTGCTGCAATATTTGTTCCGCGCTGCCCTGTCCTACTTGGCGGTCGGACTTCGGTTGCTTCGGTTGCGACTTTTTGGATGGAGGCTGCTCAGGCTCTGGCTGTTCGGATGGGCGTTTTTCCGCTTGGGTTTGGGTCTGCGTTTGGGTTGGTACGGCATCCGCTGCCTGACCTTGCCGCCGCTGCTGCATTTTTTGATAACCGATTGCCACAGCGGCAACAATCAGTATCCAAATCCATTTGTTTTTGTTCATAAAATCCGCGACCAAAAAAATGCCCGACAGTGTATCGGGCATAAATTATTTGAAAGGAGTTAAATCACGATAACGTGAGCCGCCATTATATACAAAATCGGCGGAAAAATCAGCATTTTCAGGCTAATACCTGAAGCGGCTGCGTTATCACGCTTTTTTGTTTCCCTGACTGTATTTCATTTCGTATTTGATGTCGTTTAGGATTTTTTTCACGTTGTAATCCAAAAGCTGTTCCACCAAATCGGGCGCCTGCTCGCTGAGGGTTTGTTGGAGCTGGTAGGTAAACAGCGCCATTTGTTTCTGAACGGCGGTGCGTATCATGCCGTTGACTGCGTCGGCGACGTGCGGGCGCAGGCGTTTGATTAAACGCTCGCTCAGGTCTTGCTCGGAAATGCAGAACACTTCCCTGCGGTTGATAACCTGCGGGTTCAGCACGTTGATATTGACGGTAATCGGCGGCATTTCTTGCTTGAGGTCGTCTGAAACCTGCTCTTGCGCCTGCGGATTTTCATTTTCAGACGACGTTGCCTCTTCTTTTTCGGGCGCGTCAAATTCGACCGTTTTACGTTTCGGGTTCAGCCAAACCGTACGCGTGGACTCGATTTGTCTGTCTGACGCGCTCATTTGCAGCGAAGACTGCGCGTTCAGCCAGTTTTCCTGCAAAATCACCATCGCATCGGTCTCCGCCGTTTCGGCAGCATCTTCCTCCAGCATGGCGTTGTGTTCTTCCTGCCATTTGCGCAGATATTCCGTCAACACGGCATCGCGGTTGGCATCGTCGAGCTTGACCGACTTGGCTTTGGGCTTCTGCTCGAGAGCTGGCTCTTGAGATTCGCGCACCAAAGGCGCGTGTGTGTAAGGTGCGTTCAATTGGCGGGTTTGCCGCAGCTTTTCCAAGCGGCTTTCCCAATCCAGGCTTTCATCCGTTTGTTGTGGCGTATCGGGACGATTCGTATCCATTTTTAGCTTTCGTTCTTCCGTTGTGTCATTTCATTTCACGCGCATAGCGAATGCCGTGATTTGCTATAATGCGGTATTTTAACAGATTCCCAGGAACACATCATGAGCAGCATCGAACAACGCCTCGAATATTTGGAAGAAGCCAACGACGTTTTGCGTATGCAGAACCACGTCCTCGCCACCGCACTCAAAGGTCTGATCCGTTCGCTGCCGTCCGACATGGCAAACGAAGCCGTCGAGTCCATCCAGCTTGCCTTTGAAGACGCGCTCGCCGAGTTGAACTACGAAGACAGCCCCCATACCGACCTCTTCCATGACGTAACCTACGCTTTTTTCCGCGAAAAAGAACACTGACGCATAGCAACTTCCCCAAACCGTGTTAAACTATCCGTTTATTTATTAATATCCGTAAAGAAGGAACCTCCCCATGAACATGAAAAAATGGATTGCAGCCGCCCTCGCCTGCTCTGCGCTGGCACTCTCCGCCTGCGGCGGTCAAAGCAAAGACGCATCCTCGTCAGCCCCTAAAGCCGACAAAGTGTACCGCGTCGCCGCCAACGCCGAATTCGCCCCTTTCGAATCATTGGATTCCGCCGGCAACGTTGAAGGTTTCGACATCGATTTGATGAACGCCATGGCAAAAACCGGCAACTTCAAAGTCGAATTCAAACACCAGCCTTGGGACAGCCTCTTCCCCGCGCTCAAAAACGGCGATACGGATATCATTATCTCCGGCGTAACCATTACCGACGAGCGCAAGCAGTCCATGGATTTCACCGACCCTTATTTTGAAATCACCCAAGTCGTCCTCGTTCCTAAAGGCAAAAAAGTTGCCTCTTCAGACGACCTCAAAAACATGGCTAAAGTCGGCGTCGTCACCGGTCAAACCGGCGACTTCTCCGTTTCCAAACTCTTGGGCAACGACAATCCGAAAATCGCCCGCTTTG
>ERZ773050.970-NODE-970-length-16050-cov-8.608878_pt1 | contig 16050 bp, 15 predicted proteins | sample MGYA00580632_ERZ773050 | MGnify/ENA primary metagenome ERZ773050 (study PRJEB29015, sample SAMEA2738123) | human oral metagenome | biome: human oral; feature: human-associated habitat; material: saliva | place: China | collected 2166 ... | reverse complement strand
CCAGAAGCCGTTCACGTGGAAGCTCGTGAATTCCTTGTGGATCGCACCCATCATCATCGGTATGGGATTGTTCTCCCTTATCGGATGGCTGTGGGCCGGAATTCTGGCGAGGTCCCCGAGGATCTGGCGCATTGTCACTGTTTGGGGGGTCGTCGTCGCCCTATCATTTATTTCAATCGCCCTGGGCGAGGACAAGGACTCCGCCTGGAAGACCCTGGGCGGGACTCTCTTCATAATCTCCTGGTTCGGCTCCTTCGCCCACGCCCTCATCATACGGGGCACCGTCCTGAGGGAAATCGTGTCCCGCGAGGACGAGCTCGCCCGCCTCCGCGCCCTGTACGGCACCCATCAGGTCCCGAGCCGTTCCACGACGGCGCGGGCGCCGGTCGACGATCGCCTGTCCCAACGGATCCCATCCCACGACCCGCTGCCCCCCGAGCTCGAGGTCGATACGAGTCAGTACTACGAGCAGTCGCCTCCCCGTACCGCGTGGGCGCCGCCATCGTCGACCCCCGCCGAGTCGCGGTCCTCGTCCGCGCCGGCGGCGTCGACACCCGCGCCGTCGTCGGCGATCCCCTCGGAGCCCGCCCTCGTCGACGTGAACACGGCCCCATCCGAGGTCCTCCTCGCCCTGCCCGCGCTCGACCAGGCCGCCGTCGAGCGGATTGTCGCCGCACGCGAGGAGCGCGGCGGCTTCCACGACCTCAACGACCTCACCTCGGCGGCGGCGCTCCAGCCCCACCAGCTCGTCGCCCTCCAGGACCGGGTGTCCTTCAGCCGGTTCAGGCGCCCCGGCACTCAGGCGCACGGCCGCATTCTGGACCTGTGACCCGGCAGTCCGTGCGGGTCGCCCGCTTCATCGCCCGGACCGGGGCGGAGGGCCCCGGCACCCGCTCGGCGCTGTGGGTCCAGGGCTGCACCCTCCGCTGCCCCGGCTGCTTCAACCCCCACCTGTGGGGCGTCCGCGGCGGCCGCATGACGGCGCCGGAGCGGATCGCCGCAGATATCCCCCTCGACGTCGAGGGCCTGACCCTTCTGGGCGGCGAGCCCTTCGAGCAGCCCGGCGCCCTCGCCGAGCTGGCGCGTCTCGTCCGGGCCCGTGGGCAGACGGTCATGACCTTCACCGGCTACGAGCTCGACGAGCTCCGTTGCGCCGCCTCGCCCGCCGTCGCCGACCTCCTGAATCACACCGACCTGCTCGTCGACGGGCGCTTCGATGTCGAGCGCCTCGACACCGCCAGGCCATGGGTCGGATCCACCAACCAGCGCTTCCACGCCCTGACCGACCGCTACGCCGAGCTCGTCGATCGACTCACCGCCCTGCCCGACCGCCTCGAGATCCGCGTCGCCCCCGACGGGCGCGTCGACGTCAACGGGTGGAGCGACACGGCCTCGCTCGAGACCCTGCTCGACGGTCTGCGACGACGCCCTCCCTCGGCGGCCCGGCCCCGGTGAGCGCCCGCCCGATCCGCCGCACCGGCTCGGGGCGTGCCACCGCCCACCGGCTCGGCGATCCGGAATCATCACGGATCCGCCCGAGTGCCCCAACCGTGTTGAATTAGGGGTAGGCTGAATCAACATTCGGCGAGATCCTGGAGGAGACCATGCGCCCAACCGGTCTGGACCGCCGGGACCAGTTGCGCCGCGACGTCGACGAGATCCTCGCCTCGGAGCGCAACGGCGCCATCACGCGGATCGCCGAGACCTCCTCCATCGACTTCAAGGAGGAGGCCGGACGGCGCAATGGCCCGGACCTCGAACCCGGCAGCGAGCAGAACCCCACGGCCGCCGTGAAACTCGCTGACGAGGTGGCCTGCATGGCGAACTCGCCGGGCGGCGGCGCCCTCATCCTCGGCGTCGAGGACGGAACCGGCGTCGTCCTCGGAACCGAGCTGAACACCGACTGGCTCCGCCGGCGCATTCATCAGGCGATCGACATAGCGCCCGATATCGAGGCCCGTCACGTCGGGGGCCAGCGCATCCTCGTCCTGTACGTGGCCGAGTCGCGCGAACCGGTGCCGGACACCTCGGGCCGCCTGCGGTGGCGCGTGGGCGACTCCTGCGCACCGGTGGATCGCGCCGAGTGGTGGCTCCACCGCGAGCGGGCCCAGGACCACGACTCCATGGCGGATCGCTCCGCCCTCACCGCCCGCGCCGTGACCGCGGGGGCCATGGCCCTGGTGAGGGCCGATCTCCGGGCCGACGACTCCGAGACGGACACGGACATCCTGCGCAGGATCGCGGCGCTGCGCTCCGACGACCACCTCTCGCAGGCGGCTCGCCTGACCCTCACACCGGCGCGGGCGACGCTCATCGACCTCACGGTCCTCGATGCTCCGGGCGGAGCCGTCACCAACCGGGTCGTGGCCGACCCCGCGATGTCCCTCCTCGAGCAGATCGACGTCATCGAGCGCGCCCTGGCCGTGCTCAACACCTACTCGACGCAGTCGGCCGACCGCTTCGCCCTGTCCCCGCAGCGCCTGGTCCCCCAGTCGGCGGTGCGCGAGGCGATTCTCAACGGGGTCATCCACCGCGACTGGAACTCGGGCGAGCCGACCGAGGTCCGCTGGATCTCGTTGGACTCCACGCTCGTGGTGCGCAGTCCGGGCGGGTTCACGGGCGGAATCAACTCTGCGAACGTCCTGAGCAACCGGCACGCGCGCTATCCCGCGCTGGCGGACCTGTTCCGCGCCCTCACGCTGGTCGAGAAGCAGGGGCTCGGGGTCGACCGCATGTACACGGCCATGATCCCCCTCGGGCACCGGCCGCCCACGATCGTGGAGGAACCCGGTCCGCACGTGACGTGCACGCTCATCGGCGGCGACCCCATTGCACCGATTGCAGACCTGTTCAAGCAGATCCGTCCACTGCCCCGCCAGCGCGACACGCGCGTCGTCGTGATCGTCGATCTCCTGCTGCATGCGCCCTTCGTCTCGCTCGACGCCGTCGGCGCGGCCCTGCAGACGGACCCGGAGGGAGCCGGGGCGGCGCTGCGGGCCGCCGCGCAGTGCACCGCCCCGAACGCTCCGCTCATCGACAGGTACGGCGACGCCTGGCTCCTCGGGGCGATCGCACGGGAGGCGGTCATGCCGGCCCGGGAGGCCCCCTGGTTCGCCGACGTCGTCGCCTACGCGTCGACGCGCTTCGATGAGTGCCGGTCGACCATCCGCCTGTGGTGCCAGACGTTCGGGTCGATCAGCACCGGCGACCTCATGCGGCTGGCGGGAGTCTCCCGCGGTACGGCGCAGAAGGCTCTGACGACCATGACCGGGCGGGGAGAGCTCCGCCGCACCGGCTCGGGGCGCGCCACCGCCTACCGGCTCGCCGATCCGGAATCATCACGGATCCGCCCGACCGCCCCAACCGTGTTGAATTAGGGGTGGGCTAAATCAACATTCGGCGGGATTCCGGGGATGGTCGGCCGCGCCGCCGCCCGCTGCCGCTATCCCGCCCCGTCAGCCGAGCTCCCACAGCGCGGCGACCGGCACGGCCCACAGGCGACCGCCCAGGTGACGGGAGCGGTCGTCCGTGGTGAGGACGACGCCGGCCGCCAGGCGATCGCCGATCCTCCCCTCCAGCCACCGCAGGTGCCTGGCGTCGGCGGCGGACGCCGAGGAGGCGGCCTTGACCTCGACGGCGATGACCCGGCCGTCGTCGAGCTCCAGGATCAGATCTATCTCCCGCCCGTCCGGGGAGCGGTAGTGACTGATCGTGAACCGCTCCTCGCACCAGGTGCTCTGACGCATGAGCTCGGCGGCGACGAAGGCCTCGAGCAGTCCCCCCAGGGCGCCACCGCGCACCAGATCCTTGAGGGTGTCGGGCGATGTCCGGGTCAGCCGCATGGCCAGTGCGGAGTCGGTCAGGAGGTACTTGGAGCGCCCGACCTCGCGCTTGAGCAGGTTCGGCGTCCAGGGCGGCAGCCGTTCCACGAGGTGGAGGGCGCGCAGGAGCTCCATGTACGACGTCGTCGTCGAGGCGCTGAGGTTGACCGCGCCGCCCAGACGGGCGACCACGGTCTCGGACCCCTGGGCGGCGGCCAGGCCGGCGAGCAGGGAGCGCAGTCGCCGCGGATCGGACAGGCGCGAGAATTCGCGCAGGTCGCGCCCCAGCAGCCGGGAGACGTAGCTCTCCAGCCAATCGGCCCGATACCGCTGGGGCAGACGACAGGCCTCGGGCATGGATCCGGCGGCCAGCAGGTCGACGTAATCGGCGCGCCCCATGCCGGAGCGGTACTGCGCCTCCAGCGCCCCGCGGAGCACCGCCCGGACGAAGTCGTCCCGCCGCCCGGCCCTCTCGCCCTGACTGAAGCCGAAGACGCGCGTGCCGACGACGCGCCCGGCCAGGCTGTCCCCCGCGGGCTGGGCGGCGGGCATGGTGACGGAGCCCGTCAGAAGGAAGCGCCCGCTGGTGCGGTCGGAGTCGACGACCGCCTTGAGCGCCAGTGCGAGCCCGGGAACGCGCTGGAACTCGTCGATGACGAGAAGGCCCTCCGGCTCCAGAGCCAAGAAACCGCGCGGGTCCGCGGTTGCGGCCTCGCGGGTCTCCGCATCGTCCAGGGTCAGGAGTCGCGCCGGCCGGTCGGCGGCTTCGACGATCATGGCCGCCAGGGTCGACTTGCCCACCTGCCGAGCGCCGATCAGCTCGACGGCGGGGAAGACGTTCAGCAAGTCCTCCACCCGCCCCTGCACATGCCGTGGGAGAAGGTCATCCATGGCGCGAGCCTAGGATACGTCGTAAAACGGTGGCAAGGTTTGTCGTGAAACGGTGGCAGGGTTCACCGTGGATCGGTGGCGGGAACGAGCGATGATCATCACTAGTTAGACTATCTAGTAACCAGATATTCTATCTACATGTCCGACTCCACCGCCCGCCTTCTGCGCGGCTTCCTCGAACCCTGTCTCCTCGCCCTCCTCGAGGGCGGCGCCGACTACGGCCTGTCCCTGGCCCGGCGCCTGTCCGCGGCCGGCCTCCGGGAGATCCCCGGCGGCAGCCTCTACCCCGCGCTCACCCGCCTGGAGCGCCGCGGCCTCGTGACGACCGCCATCCGCCCCTCCACCTCCGGTCCGGCCCGCAAGTACTACGAGCTCACCTCCGCCGGGCGCGCCGAGCTCGCCGGCCGCCGCGAGGAGTGGCGCGCCTTCCGCGCCGCCTTCTCCGCCGTCCTGGAGGGCGCGGCGATGAGCGCCGAGGTGAACGCATGAGCCCCGAGGACGCCTGGTACCGCGGTCTGGGCACCGAACTGGCCTCGCGGGGCGTGATCCCCCGGGAGGTCGATCGCGCCGTCGCCGACGCCCGCGCCGAGGCCGCCTGCGCGGGCCTGGCCCCGGCGGACCTGTTCGGCCCCGCCGTCCTGTACGCCCGCGACCTCGCCTCGGCCCTCACGCAGGACGTCACGCAGGACGGCCCCGACCACCGCCGGAGGGACCCGGAGCGGACGCTCGGCCCGGTCGTGCTGAGGCTGCGCGGCGTGAGCGTGCGCCGCGGCCGCCGCACCGTGCTCGCCGACCTCGACCTGACGGTGCGGCGAGGCGAGGTGGTCGCCGTCGTCGGCGCCAACGGAGCCGGCAAGTCCACCCTCCTGCAGGTGTGCGCCGGACTGCTGCGAGCCGGCTCCGGCACCGTGGAGCGCACCTCCCGATTCGGCTACGCGCCCCAGCTCGACGCCCTCGCCCCGCTGCTCACGGTCGACGAGCATCTGCGCCTGTTCGGGGCGCTCGACGGCGCGAACCGGGGCCGCGCGGTGTCCACGGGTCACCGGATCCTCCAGCGCCTGGGCTGGAAGCCCGACGGCGACCAGGTCGTGGGCGCCCTGTCCGGGGGCACCCGGCAGAAGATCAACCTCGCCCTGGCCCAGCTCGCCTCCCCGGATCTGCTCCTCCTCGACGAGCCCTACCAGGGCCTGGACGCCCTGGCCTACGAGGACCTGTGGGCGCTCATCTCGGCCTGGCGCTCCTCCGGCGCCGGGGTCCTCCTCGTCACCCATCTGCTGCGGGACATCGACTTCGTCGACCGCGTCGTCGAACTGCCCACCCCGGAGGCCTCCGCCCACCGGGCCGTCGCGGAGCGCGCCGCATGAGCGCCGTCGCCACGACGCGGCCGGCCGACGCCGCCCCCGCCCCGGCGCCCGCGCACCGCCCCCGCCTCCTGCGCACCGCGGGACTGGTCGCCCTGATCACCCTGCGCGAGATCCTTCGACGGCGCGGGGCGCTCGCCCTCGCCCTCCTGCTGCCGCTCACCTTCTACCTGGCGCGCATCGACGTGCACTGGACGGCTCTGCGCCTGCTGTCGATCGGCCTGGGCTGGGCGGCCGCGACCCTGGGCCTGTTCACCGCGGTCTCCTCGCGCCCGGTGGACCGCCGGCTCGCCGCGAGCGGGGCCAGCCCGACGGCGCTCGTGGCGGGCAGGCTCGTCGCGATCCTGGCGCTGGGCTGGACGATAGCCGGGCTGTACGCCGTCCTCGTCCAGCTCACCATCGGCGATAAGCTGATCCATCCGGCCGCCGTGGCGCCCATGCTGCTCGTCACCGTGGCCGTGGCGGCGCCCCTCGGGCCGGTGGCCGCCGCCCTCGTCCCCAGGGACCTGGAGGGGGCGCTCCTGCTCCTGGCGGTCATGGCCCTCCAGCTCCTCGTGGATCCGACCGCCGACTGGACGCGGGTGCTGCCCCTGTGGTCGACGCGCGAACTGTCCAGTTACATCGTCGAGGAGCTGGGGTCCGGGGCCGGCGACTACCTGTGGCGCGGGCTGGCCCACGGGGCCGGTTTCGCCGTCGGGCTGACGACGCTGACCTGGCTGCTGGGCGCGTGGCGGCTGCGGGTGGTGCGTCCACCCGAGCCGCGCTGACGCGCCCCCGGAGCCCCGCGGAGCACCCGCCGCTGCGCGGCCGCCCGGTCTCAGGCCGGGCAGCCGCGCAGCCGCACCGACAGGCAGGTCATGCAGCCCTCGAGCTTCTCGTACTCGGAGATGTCGACCTCGACGACCTCGTAGCCGCGCGACCGGAACAGCGCGGCCGAGCGCGGCGCGTCGGCGGCCATGAGAAGCCGGTCGCCGCCCAGGAGGACGACGTGCGCGCCGCTCTCCTCGGGCACCGCGAGGAAGGAGTCCCACACCGACGGATCGTCCACCAGCGGCTCGTAGCCGATGACGGTGCCGTCCGGCAGGGCGGTCACGGCGGACTTGAGGTGAAGCACCTTGGTCAGGGGCACGCCGATCGTCTCGGCGCCCTCGGGGGCCAGGTGCTCGCGCAGCTGGCGCAGCCCCTCCTCATTGGTCCGGCCGCCCTGGCCCACCCAGACCCTTCCGCCGTACTTGAGCACGTCGCCGCCGTCGAGCGTGCCGGGCGCCTCGATGCGCTTGACGTCGTAGCCGAGCGCCGCCACGGCCCGCTCGGCCGCCTCCACCTCGGGCTTGCGCTCATCGGCGCCGGGGCGCGTGACGACGGCGGTGCGCCCGTAGACGACGACGGCGTCCTCGATGAAGACCGAGTCGGGGCAGTCGGGGGCGGGGTCCACCTCGATCGTCTCCCAGCCCTGGGAGCGGAGGGCGTCGACGTAGCCCTGCCACTGACTGCGGGCCAGGTCCAGGTCGATCGCGCTGCGCTCGATATGGGTCACCAGCCCCTCGGCGAGTCGGGGGCTGGGCCTGCGGACGAGTGCCTTGGCGATCTGCGTGGTCTGCATGCAATGGCTCCGGTTCCTGGAAGGAGGTGCGCGACGCGTTCGAGCGCTCTTGGTCCCAACGCTATAGTGAGGCTCCACTTCGGCGCGAACCGCCGGCCGTCTCCAGGCACCTCGAGGGGCCCGCCGGGCGGCGCGCGGCCGACGAGCACACGAGCGAGGCACCCATGGACGCACACCCCGGCGACGCCCATCGCCCCGCGGAGCCATCCGCCGAGATCGCACAGACCTCCGCCGGGGCGGTCGGGAAGACCGGGGAGGGGGCCGCCGCGGGCGGCCTCCAGCGCAACCTCAAGGCCCGCCACGTCAACCTCATCGCCATCGGCGGGGCCATCGGCACGGGGCTGTTCGTGGGCACGGGCGCCTCCATCTCGGGCGCAGGGCCGGGCGGCGCCGTCGTGTCCTACGGGGTCATCGGCATTGCGATCTATTTCATGATGACGGCGCTGGGCGAGATGGTCACCCACCGCCCGGTGGCGGGCGCCTTCGAGACCTACACCGGCGAGTACGTCGAGCCGGCGCTGGGCTTCGCCGTGGGGTGGATGTACTGGTACTCGTGCGCCATGACCATCGCCGTCGAGCTGGTCGCCTCCTCCATCATTATGAAGTACTGGTTCCCCGACTCCCCCTCCCTGCTGTGGAGCGTCCTGTTCCTCGGGACGATCCTCGCCCTCAACCTGTTCTCCGCCCGCGCCTTCGGGGAGTCCGAGTTCTGGTTCGCGGGGATCAAGGTCGTCACCATCATCGTCTTCCTCGTCCTGGGCACGGCCATGATCGCGGGCCTCATCGGCGGTCACGAGGCGGGCCTGACGAACTGGACGATCGGCGAGGCCCCCTTCGTCAAGGGATGGTCGGGCACGTTCTCGGTGCTCATGGCCGCCGGGTTCGCCTTCGTCGGCGTGGAGTCCGCGGCGGTGGCCGCCGGCGAGGCGGAGAACCCCCGCCGGACGATGCCCCGCGCCATCAACTCCGTGTTCATCCGGATCATGCTCTTCTACATCGGGGCGATCGTCGTCGTCGCCACTCTCGTGGCCTACACCGACCCCAGCCTTCTGAGCGCCTCGGAGGAGAACATCGCGGCCAGCCCCTTCACAATCGTCTTCAAGCGGGCCGGCCTGGCCATCGCCGCCGCCCTCATGAACGCCGTCGTGCTGACCTCCGTGCTCTCCGCCGGCAATTCCACGCTCTACATCGGCTCGCGCCTGCTGTACTCGATGGCGGGGACCGGGCGCGCGCCACGGCTCTTCGCCCGGACCTCCTCGCACGGCGTGCCCGTATGGGGGGTGCTGGCCACGGTCGCCATCTCCATGCTCGGATTCCTGTCCTCCCTTGTGGGCGACTCGGTGGCCTACACCTGGTTCTACAACGCGACCGGCCTGACCGGCTTCATCGTGTGGACGGGCGTGTGCCTGGCCCACCTGCGGTTCCGCGCCGCCTGGAGGGCCCAGGGGCGCAGCGAGGGGGACCTGCCCTACCGGGCCCGGTTCTTCCCGGCGGGCACGTGGTTCGCGCTCATCGTCTTCGTGGGGGTGATCATCGGGCAGGGGGCCGCCCTGATCGTGTCGGACTCCGGCTTCACCTGGTACGGCCTGCTCGCCGCCTACATCGGCCTGCCGATCGCGGTGGCGCTGTGGCTGGGTTACAAGCTGGTGCGCGGCTCGCGCCCCACCCCGCCCGCCGAGCTCGACCTGTCCGCCGACGACGTCCGCTGAGCCGGGACCTGCGAGCCCCGCGCACCGCGAGAGGATCTCCGAACCGCAACCGAGGAGCATTCCATGTCAACCACCTCGAACAAGATGATCGGCGACTTCAGTGGCAAACCCGCAACGGTCGCCATGTACATTGCGATCGAGTCCTACGTCACGTCTCTTGGCGCTGCCACGAAGCACCTCACGGCCCAGGTGAGCTTCTCCGTCAACCGGAAGTTCCTGTGGGCGTGGGCCTATGAGAGAACGGCCGACGGAGTCCTGTTCCTGAACGTTAGGCTCGACCGCCCCTTGGAGGACCCGAGATTCCATCGTGTCAGCCAGGTCAGTGCGAACAGATGGAACCACCACGTGGTGGCCAAGACCTTGGAAACCGCGGAGAGCGAGTGGCTCAGAGACCTCATCCGCGCCGGATACGAGTTCGCCGCTCGATGAGCTCGTCTCGCTGGTGCCGGGACAGCACCCTCAGAACCTATCAGCCACGATCTCGACGAACCCGGCGAAGCGCTCGTAGTAGTCGTCCTGGAGGGATCTGAAGGTCTCCCGCAGGAATCCCGGCTCCTGCTCGTACTCGCTCAGGCCCCGGTAGTAGAACGCCTTCTTCGAGTCGAGCACGATGAACGGCATGATGCCGTTGTCCAGGCACTGCTGGAACATGAGAATCCGCCCCACTCTGCCATTGCCGTCCTGGAAGGGATGGATGCTCTCGAACCGGTGATGGAAGTCGGCGATGTCGTCGAAGGTCATTCTCGCCGGGGTACGGGCGATGAGGTCCTCCACGGCGAGCGCGACATGCTCCGGCGCCACCGTCTCACGTCCGCCGACCGCGTTGGGAACGCGCTTGTACTCCCCGACGGCGAACAGCGGCCGTCTCGCATCGGCGGTCCCCCGCTTGAGGATCCGGTGGTAGTCCTTCATCATCTCGGCGGTGATCGGCTCACCGAGGCGGTCGATCATCTCGTCGAACAGCTCGAAGCTGTTGACGGCCTCCACCACGTCGTCGACTGCGACGTTCTCACCCGTGATGGTGCGGGTCTCGTAGATGTAGCGGGTCTGCTCCTCATCGAGCCGGCTGCCCTCGATACGGTTGGAGTTGTACGCCATGAGCACCTGGTTGAGGTGGTACAGGCCGCCCTTCATCCGCGTTCGGCGCTGATCTCGCAGAGTCCGGGCGAAGCTGCGGGGGTCGATGGCGTACTCGTCAGTCATCGCGGCTCCTTCATCCGGGATGAATATATCCCGGCCGCGACCGCCTCGCGCGCTCATTCGCAGGCCGGCCGGCGGCTCACTCGTAGGCGGGCTCGACGTCGCGGGCCATGTTCGCGAAGCGGGCCAGGTGGCCCTGGAATGCCACGGGAATGGTGCGGGTCTGGCCGTTGCGGTGCTTGGCCACGATGATGTCCGCCTCGCCCGAGCGGTCCTCCGGGTTGTAGTACTCCGGGCGGTGCAGCAGCATGATGATGTCGGCGTCCTGCTCCAGGGAGCCGGACTCGCGCAGGTCGGACATCTGGGGCTTGTTGCCGGTGCGCTGCTCGGGTCCGCGGTTGAGCTGGGCGACGGCGATCACCGGGATCTCCAGCTCCTTGGCCAGCAGCTTGAGGGAGCGGGAGAACTCGGAGACCTCCTGCTGGCGCGACTCGACCCGCTTGCCCGAGCTCATGAGCTGGAGGTAGTCGATGACCAGCAGGCCCAGGCCGTGCTGCTGCTTGAGGCGCAGCGCCTTGGAGCGGATCTCCGGCATGGTCAGGTGGGGGGAGTCGTCGATGAACATGGGCGCCTCGCTGACCGGGTTGTAGGCGACGGCGACGTCCTTCCAGTCCCGGTCGTTCATCTGCCGCCCCCCGCGCAGCTTGGTCAGCTCCACCCCGGACTCGGCGGCCAGAATGCGCATCATGAGCTCCATGCGCCCCATCTCCAAGGAGAAGTAGCAGCTGGGGATGAGTTTGCCGTCCGCGCCGTGGGAGTGGATCGAGGCGGAGCGGCAGAAGTCGACGGCGAGCGTGGACTTGCCCATGGCGGGGCGCGCGGCCACGATGATCATCTGCCCGGGGTGCAGGCCGCCGGTGAGCTCGTCGAGCTCGACGAACCCGGTGGGCACGCCCGTCATCTGGCCCTGCTCGCGGGACTGGCCGGCCTCGATCTCGAGGTTGACGGCGTTGAGCAGGCCGCCGACGGCCATGTAGTCCTCCTTCTCCCGGTCCCGGTGGGCCACGGAGTAGACCTCCGCCTCCGCCATGGTGACGAGCTCGTCGATGTCGCCGGCGTCGGTGGAGTAGCCCAGCTGGGTGATGCGGGTGCCCGCCTGGACCAGCCCCCGCATGAGGGACTTCTCCTTGACGATGCGCGCGTAGTAGCCGGCGTTGGCGGCCGTGGGCACCTGCGCCATGAGGTCGGCCAGGTAGGGGGCCCCGCCGATGAGCTTGAGCTCGCCGCGCTTGGCCAGCTCGTCGCCCACGAGGAGGGCGTCGGCGGGCTGGGAGCGGTTGTAGACCTCCACAATGGCGTCGAAGATCATCTCGTGGGCGGGCTTGTAGAACTCGGGGCCGTGCAGCACCTCGATGACGTCGGTGATGGCCTCCTTGCTCATGAGCATGCCGCCCAGGGTGGCCATCTCGGCGGCGATGTCCTGGGGCGGGACCCGGTCGAAGACGCCGTCGAAGCGGGCCCCGCCCCGGTCGTCGGAGCCCCTGGCGGAGCCGTCCCCCGCGTCCCGGCGCCGGAAGTCCTGAGTCGGTCCGGCGCCGGAGTCGTAGGCGGGCTCGGGAGGGTCGTAGGACGGCTCCGGTCCGGGATCGTTCTCCGCCATGCCTTCCTCCTGCCGTGCGCCGGTGTCGGGCCCCGACGGGGCCGGGGCGGGACAGCCCGGCCTCGCGACCCTAGCGAGCCGAACCACCGCCCGCAAACGGGTGCGACGGGCGGGCTGTGGATAACTGGTGCTCGCCTGTGGATGTCCGGGGCCATCGCCCGCGAGACGGCCCGGATGCTGTGGACAACTCCGCGACCACCGACCCCTTCCCGCCGTCGGGGATCCATGGCGATCCCTATGAATCGTTGTGTTTCCAACGAAGTATAAACCTTCGACGGACTCAGCCGATCGGCCGAGACGATATGTGGAAAACTCCGTCGGCCTGTGGACAACCCTCAACCTCAGGTTCAGGGTTGCACTCCGGGGCCGCCCGTCCGGACCCCCGGGGCCCGAGTTATCCCCAGGCCGCCCGTGAAAACCGGCCGCCCGCGGGAGCCGGGTCCGCCCGCGGACGGCACCCCCCGTGAGCACCGGGGCGCCCGTGAGAGACTGTGGGCCCGTCTTCCTCGGAGCGCACGTGTCCTCTCCTTCCACCGCCGGCCTCGACCGGCGCATCCTCTCCCTCGCCGTCCCCGCCCTCGGGGCGCTGGTGGCCGAGCCGCTCTTCGTCCTCATCGACTCGGCGATGGTGGGCCACCTCGGCGCCACCAGCCTCGCCGGCCTGTCCCTGGCCTCCAGCGTCCTGACCACCGTCGTCGGCCTGTTCGTCTTCCTCGCCTACGCCACGACGGCGACGACGGCGCGGCTCTTCGGCGCCGGCGACCGCCGCGGCGGGCTGCGCGCCGGTGTCGAGGGCCTGTGGCTGGCCGCTCTGCTGGGGGCGGGGGCGGCCCTCGTCCTGGGTGCCGCCGCCCCCGGCGTGGTGGGCGCGCTGGGGGCCGACGGCGCCGTGGCCCGTGCCGCCGTCGCCTATCTGCGCGCCTCGGCGCCGGGTCTGCCGGGCATGCTCGTGGTCTTCGCCGCCACCGGGACCCTGCGCGGCCTGCTCGACACCCGCACGCCCTTCGTCGTCGCCACCGCCGGCGCCGTCCTCAATGTCGGCCTCAACGCCCTCCTCCTTTACGGCGTGCGGATGGGCATCGCCGGTTCGGGGCTGGGCACGGCGCTGGCGCAGTCGGCGATGGCGGCGGCGCTGGCGACCCCGGTCCTGCGGTCGGCGCGGGACGCGGGCGTCGGCCTGGCGCCCAGCCGCACCGGGCTGCGGGCCTCGCTGGGGTCGGGGGCGCCGCTGCTCGTGCGCACCGTGTCCCTGCGCGCGGCGATCCTGACCACGGTGTGGGCGGCGACGGCGCTGGGGGCGGTGCCGCTGGCCGCGCACCAGGTGGTGGGCTCGCTGTGGAACTTCGCGGCCTTCGCCCTGGACGCGCTGGCCGTGGCGGCGCAGGCCCTGGTGGGAACGGCCCTGGGGCAGGCCGACGCCGCGGGGGCGCGGGCCCCGTCCGGCGGATCAGCCCCGGTTCCGTCCGGCGGGGCCGGGGTCGGGGCCGTGGGCGTCGAGGCGGTCCTGCGCCGCACCCTGGGGTGGGGCGCGGCCACCGGGGCGGTCATCGGCGTCGTCCTGGCGGCGGCGAGCCCGTGGCTGCCGTGGCTGTTCACCTCGGAGGCGGCCGTGGCGTCCGCCGCCCGGCCGGCGCTGCTGGTGGCCGCATCCGCCATGCCGCTGGCGGGCGCCGTCTTCCTCTTCGACGGGATCCTCATGGGCGCGGGCGACGGGCGCTACCTGGCCGGGGCGGGGCTGGTGACCCTCGTGCCCTACGCGCCGCTGGCGGTGGCCGTGGCCCACGGCCTTCCCGCTTCCGCCTCCCCCGCCGGCGGCCTGGCGTGGCTGTGGGCGGCCTTCGCCTGGGTGTTCATGGGCGCGCGGGGGCTGACGACGGGCCTGCGGGCGCGCGGAACGGCCTGGCGGCGGTGAGGACCGGTGGCGACGGGGACCGTCAGCCCGCCCTCACCGCCGCTCCGCCCTCCGCTCACCACGTGGGCGAGTCCCAGTCGACGGCGTCGTCCAGGGGCGAGTCGTCGTGGCTGCTCGACGAGCAGAACGACTCGACCGCGGCTATCACACCCACGGTATTCCCCATGCTGTCGGGTTCGAGATCGTGCTCCCTGAGCAGGCTCCTCAGCTTGCTGGACTTCTCATTGACGTCCAGCTCATTGAATTCCGAACAGGTCATCTTCCCGACCGAGGAGCACCCCGACAGGGGCATGACCAGGCCGACTGCGACCAGCAGGCACACAGCAATGCGGACGGGACGGGATGCGGTTGACATGACGATTTCCTTTCTTCCACCGCGAATCCGATATATGAGATCAATGGCGCGACGCCGTTCACATCGCCTCGGCGATCCCGCCCAGGTGCTTGGCCTTCATTCTCAGGGCGCGCTCCTTGGCGACGAAGGCCGCATTGACGCGGGTGGGGGTGGAGAACCGGGCGATCCAGGAGGTCTTCGGCATGGACTCGACGCAGACGGCGGTCCCCATCCCATCGGGGGCGGGCCGGACCGATACGCGCATGGAGGATCCGTAGTCGCCGTCGAGCACGAAGGCCGAGGGCCGGGCGTCGATGAGGAGCCCGTCCGCGGCGACCCCGTAGACCCGCATGCCCGACGTCGCCTCGGCGGCGCGCCGGTAGGCGTCCAGCACGGCGGCGGGCGCGCCGAGCAGCACGCGCTCGTCGCGGTAGTCGGGGTCCAGCTGGTCCGGCGGGCTGGGCGGCCCGAAGCCCCGGATCGTCAGCCACGCCTGCACCGTGAGGCCGATGCCCGCCAGGACGATGAGGAACCAGAGCACGGTCAGTCCTTGAGGGCGACTTCGGTCACCTGGGCGCCCGGGTCGAGGCGCTGGACCTCGTTGACGAAGGCCCCCAGGCGCATGCGCAGGGTGTAGGCCTTGTTGGGAATCCCGTACTTCTCGGTCCAGCGCAGTACCGTGACCCGCGCCATGTTCCTGCCGCCGTTCTGCTCCACCTCCAGCCCGATCTGCTGGCGGATCCCGGTGAGCAGGGGGCTCTGGGCGATCATCGGGTTGCCGTCGTCGACGATCTTCCAGGTGCTGCCGGCGACCTTCTGCACGAAGACGTTACGGATCTGCTCGATGGGCAGGCCGGTCGCCACGACGCGGGTGGCCATCCCGGACAGGAGGAACTTGGAGTAGAGGGTGACCAGGCCGTAGAGACCCGCGATGACGAGGATGAAGATGACAATACCCGCGACTTCCATGGCCGCGCTCTCCTTTCATTCAGGGGTTGAGCCGCGAATTCGCGCGCCGCGGCGCGCGCCCGTCCTCACGGGGGAGGCCGATCGCACCGTGGAGCCTGCTGCCGCTTCATCGCCGCTCGGGAACCGCGAGAGACGCTAGTCGCCCCTCCCCCGGGCCCGCGACCGCCAGTTCTGATGCATCACCCCTGATACACCAGTTCTGGTATCTTGACGACGACACCTCGAATCCTTAGCGCGACCGCCCTCCCCGCGGTAGCATCCCAGCGGGGCCGTCCGCCCCGAGTCATGGTCCGTTCCCGACCCTCCGGGGCCGGACGGTCAACGACCCCGGAGGAGCCTTATGAATACCGATTGCCACATCATTGTCATTGATGATCACGAGATCATCGCCACCGGATGTCAAGGCGAGTTCGCCAAGGCCGGACTGCCCTGGAGCGTCATATGGGCCCGGGGCCTAAGCGACATCGACTGGCCCGAGGGCCGGACCCTGGCCGTTCTCGATCTGCGCCTCAACGACGGGAGTCGGCCGGCCGAGATCATCGCCGAGCTGTCGCGCAGGTCCATCCCCGTCGTCGTCTACACCTCCGGCGAGGATCCCAAGCGGATCCGGGAGGCCATCGCCGCCGGCGTCATGGCGATCGTCAATAAGA
>ERZ773050.959-NODE-959-length-16086-cov-4.214834_pt1 | contig 16086 bp, 12 predicted proteins | sample MGYA00580632_ERZ773050 | MGnify/ENA primary metagenome ERZ773050 (study PRJEB29015, sample SAMEA2738123) | human oral metagenome | biome: human oral; feature: human-associated habitat; material: saliva | place: China | collected 2166 ... | reverse complement strand
CGAGGCTGAGAAGAAGGCCGCCGAGGAGAAGGCGGCCGAGGAGGCCGCCGCCGCGAAGGCCGCCGCCGCCCAAGCCGCTCTCGAGGCGGCGATGGCCAGTGGCGATGCTCCTGCCGAGACTCCCTCCCAGGATTCGACGACGGCGCCGGAGCCCGCCCCCGAGAAGAGCGCCCCTGAGCCCGCGAAGGACGCGCCCGCCGAGGAGAAGGTCGCCAAGAAGAAGGGCCCCAAGGAGGAGCCTGCCGAGGCCGCTCCCAAGGAGGCGGCAGACAAGCCCGCCGCCGAGCAGCCAGCCCCTGAGGCCCCGGCGGCCGAGGTCCCTGCGGCCGAGGCGCCCGCGGCGGATGCTCCTGCGGAAGCCCCCACGGCGCCGTCGGCGGAGCCGGAGGGCTATGCGGCGCAGGTTCGCGATGGCTACGCCTTCGATGGGCACATGCTCCCGGTGGGCACCTACTTGGAGACGGCTCCGGCGTCGGGCGACCCGGCCCCGGTCAAGGGCGTGCGCGTGGGCATCCCCATGGCGCTCCTCAACCGCCACGCGCTGGTGGCCGGCGCGACGGGCACCGGAAAGACCCGCACCCTGCAGCTGCTGGCGGAGGGGCTGAGCTCGGCGGGCGTGCCCGTCTTCCTCTCCGACATCAAGGGCGACCTCACGGGCATGGCGGAGCCGGGTGCGACGAGTCCGAAGCTGGAATCGCGCACGGCGTCGACGGGCCAGGAGTGGAAGCCGGCGTCGTTCCCGATGGAGCTGTTCAGCCTGGGAGGCCAGGGGAAGGGCACGCCGATCCGCACGACGATCACGGAGTTCGGCCCGGTACTGCTGGCGCGCGTCCTTCGCCTCAACGAGACGCAGACCTCCGCCCTGCAACTGGTCTTCCACTGGGCGGATTCTCAGGGGATGGCGCTGCTGGACCTCAAGGACCTGCGCGCGGTCATCAACTACCTGGTGAACACGGATGCCGGCAAGGAGGAGCTGAAGACCATCGGCGGCGTCTCGGAGGCGACGGCGGGGGTCATCCTGCGCGAGCTGGCGGCCCTGGAGGCCAGTGGCGGGGACAAGTTCTTCAGCGAGCCGGGGCTGCAAGTGCAGGACCTCATGCGCGTGTCCTCCGATGGGCGCGGCGTGGTCTCCTCCCTGGAGCTGGAGGACATCCAGTCCCAGGGGACCCTGTTCTCCACCTTCCTCATGTGGCTGCTGGGCGAGCTGTTCGAGGTCCTGCCGGAGGTCGGCGACCTGGACAAGCCGAAGATGGTGTTCTTCTTCGATGAGGCGCATCTGCTGTTCGCCGGCGCGACGAAGGCGTTCATGGAGGCGGTGACGCGCACGGTGCGGCTCATCCGTTCCAAGGGCGTGGGCATCGTGTTCATCACCCAGTCCCCCACGGATGTGCCCAATGAGGTGCTGGCGCAGTTGGGCTCGCGGGTGCAGCACGCCTTGCGCGCGCATACTCCCGACGACGCCGCGAACCTGAAGAAGGCTGTCTCGACGTTCCCGACTTCTCCCCTGGACCTGACGAAGGTGCTGACCTCGCTGGGCACGGGCCAGGCCGTGGTGTCGGTGCTCGATGAGAAGGGCCGCCCGGCGCCGGTGACGGCTGTGGTGGTGGATGCTCCGGCCTCGGTGATGGGCGCGGGTCAGGAGTCGACGGTGCAGTCTCTGCTGTCGGGCTCGCCGCTGGCTGGCAAGTACGCGACGGTGGTGGATAACGAGTCCGCCTATGAGCTGCTGGAGAAGCGGATCGCGGCTGAGTCCGAGGAGGCCGCTGCCGCCGTGGCGGCTGAGGAGGCCCGGGTGGCCGCGGAGAAGGCGGCTGCGGCTGAGGAGAAGGAGCGGGCGAAGGCCGAGGCAGCGGCGCAGAAGGCGGCGGAGCGCGCTGAGGCGGCCGCCCAGAAGGCCGCTCAGAAGGAGCAGGAGCGCCAGGCGAAGGAGTTGGAGAAGCTGCAGCGCCAGGCGGAGAAGGAGGCCGAGCGCCAGCGCCTGGCATCCGAGCGTGCCGCGGAGCGCCGACAGCGGGAGATCGAGAAGACGATCGGCTCTGTCGGCCGCCAGATCGCCCGCTCCATCCTCGGCAACGTCCTCCGCCGGCGCTGAGTCGGCAGCCTGCCGCCGTCGGAGTTGCCCGCCGCCGTCGGGGCGGCGGGAGGACTCCCGCCTGCCGCTTTCCGGTGCGGTGGGGATACAGCGAAGGAGGCCTGCCTTCGGGCCAGCCGAGGTCATGGCTCTCCTCGCTGGAGCGGTGGGGACACCGTCTTCAGTGATGCGAGCAGCGGTGAACTGGGTGCATTCCAGCTCGCACCAGTTCACCGCTGCTCGCATCACACACACAGGACCCCCGTGCGCGTACGGCAGACGAGGTCCGTCAGCGTGAGAGCTGATAGATCCTCTGCCGGGTCACCCCGAGAACTCTTGCCGCATCGGCGGCACTGTAATTCTGCTTCTCACGTAGAAGAGCCACCGCATCGCGGCGGCGCGCCGCAGCAGCATCAAGGGCAGAACGCGCGGCATCCTCCTGATTCTGCGCCTCCTGCCACATCCGCACCGCCTCAGCCTCACCGTCCACACGCACAGTCACACGCACATCCTCCTCAGAAGGCCCGTCCTCATCCCAGGCAGCAATGATGCCGCGGGCCTCGGTCGCAACATCCGCGAGCTGATGCGCCTGACCAACAATATCCAATGCGGGAATAGAGAAGACCCACCAAGCGCCCTCGGGGTAAACCTCCCGGTGCGCGACGACCTCGTATTCGCGCGCTGCAATTCCCATTCCGCTCACTTCCACTCTCTCTACCTGCGAGGGCGGTATAGCCCACACGTGAGCGCGCCGCGCGCCAAGAGGAGCACTCCCCCGGCCACGCGGCGCGGCGCTACGCCTCCCGCGTCACTCCGGGACGATGCTCACGAGCTTGGGGGCCTTGACGATCACCTTGCGCACGCCGCGGCCATCCAGGGTGCGCACCACGCCCGGGGCCGCCAGCGCCAGGCGCTCCAGCTCGGCGGCGTCGATCCCCGGGTCCACCTCCAGGCGGTCACGGACCTTCCCCTTGACCTGCACCACGCAGGTGACCTTCTCCGCCGCCAGCAGCGACTCATCAGCCACCACCGGGAACGGCTCACGGGCGAGCGAGCCCTCATGCCCAAGCCGTCCCCACAGCTCCTCCGCGATATGCGGGGCCACCGGGGAGACCATGAGCACCAGCGCCTCCGCGGCCTCACGCGGAACCGCGCCCAGCGAGGTGAGATGGTTGTTGAGCACGATGAGCTTCGCGATCGCCGTGTTCAGGCGCATCCCCTCATAGTCCTCGCGCACCCCCACGATCGTGCGGGCCATGAGCCGGCGCGTGGCGTCGTCGGCGGCCTCATCAACCACCGTCACCTCGCCCGTCGACTCATCCACCACATTGCGCCACAAGCGCTGCAGGAAGCGCTGCGCGCCCACCACGGCGCGCGTCTCCCACGGGCGGTCCACATCCAGCGGGCCCATCGACATCTCGTAGACGCGGAAGGTGTCAGCGCCGTAGGCGTCGTACATCTCATCCGGGGTGACGATGTTCTTCAGGGACTTGCCCATCTTCCCGTACTCGCGGGTCACCGGCTCGCCGCGCCAGGTGAACGCCGGCTCGCCGTCGGCCCCGGCGCTCTCCTCCACCTCCTCGGCGGGCACGTACTGGCCACGGGCGTCCTTGAAGGCGTAGGCCTGCACGTAGCCCTGGTTGAACAGGCGGTGGTAGGGCTCCGAGGAGGACACGTAGCCGAGGTCGAAGAGCACCTTGTGCCAGAAGCGCGAGTACAGCAGGTGCAGCACCGCGTGCTCCACGCCGCCCACGTACAGGTCCGTGCCGCCCGAGGTATTGCCGCCCTCGGGGCGCGGCCCCATCCAGTAGGCCTCGTTGGCCGGGTCGATGAGCGCAGCCTCATTCGTCGGGTCCGCGTAGCGCATCTCGTACCAGCACGAGCCCGCCCACTGCGGCATCGTGTTCGTCTCCCGGCGGTACTTCCGGGGACCATCGCCCAGGTCCAGCTCGACTTCCACCCACTCGGTGGCCTTGGACAGCGGCGCCTCCGGGGAGGAGTCGGCGTCGTCGGGGTCGAAGGAGCGCGGCGAGTAGTCGGTGACCTCCGGCAGCTCGATCGGCAGCATCGACTCCGGGACGGCGTGGACGAGCCCGTCCTCGTCCCAGACGATCGGGAAGGGCTCGCCCCAGTAGCGCTGGCGGGAGAACAGCCAGTCGCGCAGGCGGTAGGTGACCGCCCCGCGCCCGACGCCCTTGGCCTCCAGGTACTGGGTCATCGCGGCCTTGGCCTCGTCCTTGCCCATGCCGTTGAGGTCGATCTCGCCGTTGGCGGAGTTGATGAGCGGCCCATCCCCCGTCCAGGCGGCCTCCTCCAGGCTGAAGCCCTCGGGAGGCTGGATCGTGGCGACGACGTCGATCCCGTACTTGCGGGCGAAGTCCCAGTCGCGCTGGTCGCCCGAGGGCACCGCCATGATCGCACCAGTGCCGTAGCCCATGAGGACGTAGTCGGCCACGAAGACCGGCACCTGGCGACCATCGACCGGGTTGATGCCGAACAGGCCGGTGAAGACACCCGTCTTGGCGCGGCCCTCATCGGTGCGCTCAGCGTCCGTCGCGGCTGCGGCGTAGGCCCGGTAGGCGGCCACGGCCTCGGCCGGGGTGGCGTGCCCGCCGGTCCAGGCCTCCTTCGTGCCCTCGGGCCAGGCGGCGGGCAGCGTGAGGGCCGCGGCGTCGTCGTCGATCTGGGCCTGCGTGCGGGCCGAGGCCGCGGAGGCGACGCCGCCCAGGATCGGGTGCTCGGGGGCCACCACCATGAACGTCGCGCCGAAGAGCGTGTCCGGGCGGGTCGTGTAGACGGTGAGCGTCTCCTGGCTGGCGCCCGCGAGCGCGGCCCCCGCCACGGCGTAGGTGACCTCGGCGCCCTCGGACCGGCCGATCCAGTTGCGCTGCATGAGCTTGACCTTCTCGGGCCAGTCCACGGTGTCCAGGTCCTCGGCGAGGCGGTCCCCGTAGGCGGTGATCCGCATCATCCACTGGCGCAGGTTGCGCTTAAAGACCGGGTAGTTGCCGCGCTCGGAGCGGCCCTCGGAGGTGACCTCCTCATTGGCCAGCACCGTGCCCAGGCCCGGGCACCAGTTGACCGGGGCGTGGGAGATGTAGGCCAGGCGATGGGAGTCGATGACCTCGGCGCGCTCGGCCGCGCCCAGCTCCGCCCAGGGGCGCCCGTCCGGGGTGGCGATCTCGCCGGAGGCGAGCTTGGCCTCGAGCTCGGCGATGGGGCGGGCGGCGCCGGTGCCCCGGCCGTCGCGGCGCGGGGCGGTGGGGTCGAACCAGGAGTTGAAGATCTGCAGGAAGATCCACTGGGTCCAGCGCACGTAGTCGACGTCGATGGTCTGGATGGAGCGGCGCGAGTCGTGGGACAGGCCCAGGCGGCGCAGCTGGCGGCGCATGTTGGCGATATTCGCCTCGGTGGACACGCGCGGGTGCTGGCCGGTGGTGACGGCGTACTGCTCGGCGGGCAGGCCAAAGGCGTCGTAGCCCATCGTGTACAGGACGTTCTTGCCGGTCATGCGGGTGAAGCGGGCGATGACGTCCGTGGCGATGTAGCCCAGGGGGTGGCCCACGTGCAGGCCCTTGCCCGAGGGGTAGGGGAACATGTCGAGCATGAAGAACTTCTCGCGCTCGGCGCCGGGGCCGGCGAGGTCGCCCACGGGGTTGTCCGCCCAGAAGGTGCCCTCGTTCTCCCAGCGGTCCTGCCAGGAGGTCTCGATGCTGCCCGCCAGCGCCGCCGTGTACCGGAAGGGAGGGGCGTCAGTGGGCTCCGGCGCGGCTACGGGGTTCTGGGTCATTGTGCTCTGTGCTCTTTCCCTGATCATCATGCCCTGAGGGGCTTCATCCCCCAGGGAGCGTGGCTGGGGCCAGCCTATCCCCCGGCCGCGCCCTGCCCGCGACGCGCCCGGGAGCTGGGCGGCCGGGCCCCTGAGGAGCCGGTCACGTCCGGGCTCCCAGGCTCCCCGGCTCCCGGTCCCCCCCGGTCCTCCGGTTCCCCGGTCCCTCGGCTCAGCGGGCGCCCGGCGCGGCGTCGACGACGAACTCCTCCCATCCGTCCTCGCGCAGCCCCGCGCGCAGGCGCGCCATGGCGGCCTCGATCTCCTCGGGGGCCGCGTCCTTGCGAGCGGAGGAGAACTGCAGGTCCTCCTCGGTCCTGATCGGCAGGACATGCACGTGGAGGTGGTCGACGCCGTAGCCGGCCACCACGATCCCGGCCCGCGCGGCACCGAAGACGCGGGTCTGCGCGGCCCCGATGCGCCTGGCCACCACCGCGAGGTGGGCGACGAGCTCGTCGGGGGCGTCCACATAGGAGTCGATCTCCTGGCGGGGCACGACGAGGACGTGCCCGTCGGTGTGGGGCTCGATCGTGGCGAAAGCGGCGCAGTCCTCATCGGCCCACACGAAGGAGCCGGGGATCTCGCCGTTGATGATCTTGGTGAAAAGGGTGCTCATGGGCTCATCCTCCCAGACGACGGCGCCGCGCGCCCGCCGTCGGCGAGCAGCGGTCCGGGGCGGGGCCAGCCGGTCGCGCCCGCCGCGGCGCTATCGGTCGCGGGCCGCCGCCCGATCAGTCCTCGGCGAGGACCCACAGGGCGCCCGCGGGGATGACGGCCTCCCCCGCCTCCGCAGCCCCGCCGGCGCATCCCTCCGAGCTCGCCTGCCCTCCGGGGCCGCTGGCGAGCCGGATGAGCGTGGGGCGCAGGCCCGAGGCGTCGTCGGCCCGGTCACGTCCCACCACGACGATCCTGGAGTCCAGGCCGATCCCGGCGCGGTCGAGCGCTTGGAGGGTGGCGGGATCGTCCTGGATGCGGGCCACGGCGCCGGTTTCCCCCACGCGCAGCGCGTCGAGGCTGCGCAGGGCAGGGACCGCCATGGCGCCGTCGGCCGTGGGGATCGGGTCTCCGTGGGGGTCGCGCGAGGGGCGCCCCAGTGCGGCGTCGACGCGGTCCAGGAGGCGTTCGGAGACAGCGTGCTCGAGGACCTCGGCCTCCTCGTGGACCTCGTCCCAGTCGAAGCCGAGGGCCTCCACGAGGTAGGTCTCCAGGAGGCGGTGGCGGCGGACCATGCCCATAGCGCGGCGCCTGCCCTCGGCGCTGAGGGTGACGGCGCGGTAGGGCTCGTGCTCCAGCAGTCCGGCGTCGACCAGACGCGAGACGTTCTCCGAGGCCGTGGAGGCCGCGACTCCCATGCGCTGGGCCAGGCCGGTGATGGAGGCGCCGGCGCCGCCCCACTCCGTGGCCGCCCAGACCGCCTTGAGGTAGTCCTGGGTGACGGTCGAGTCCGCGGAGAGCGCCGTCTCGATCGATCGCGCGGGCGCCGTGTCCCGAGCGGGCCGCCCACTGCGGTCCCGCGGCGCTGTGGCGCTCATCCCAGCAGCGCCATCCACTGGGACCACAGGCCGGTCACGACCGCGAGGATGACGAGCGCGTAGAGCACGGCCGCCCCCCACCAGCGCCAGGCCACGAGGCGGCGGGCCGTCGCGGTGCTCACTCCCAGGTGCCCGCCGGCGGCGGCCCACGCCCAGGTGCTCGTCGCGATCGGGATGGTGACGGCCCAGATGAGCATGCAGAAGGGGCATAGCTTGCCCAGGTCCAGGACGGACACGGACAGGAACCAGGCGACGAAGGCGATCCCGCCGATGGTCCCAGCCACCATCCCCTGCCACACCCAGCGGGGCAGGCGCATCCCACCCATGAGGAGCGCGCCCAGGGTGAGCAGCGCGGCGAAGGCCATCGCGCCGATGTGGGCGTTGGGGATGCCCAGGAGGTTGCCCTGCCAGATGTCCAGGGAGGCGCCGCAGGAGACGAGGGGGTTGATGTCGCAGGACAGCCCCGCAAGGGGCTCCTTGATCTGCTTGATGTGGGCGGTGGTGAGCTCCCAGCAGGCGCCAAGCCCGATGATCGAGCCGATGACGACGAGCCAGGCGTACTCGCGGGGCGCGCCGGAGGAGGCAGTGGTGCCGGTGCCCTCGACCTGAAGGAGGACGGCGTCGGCGTTCTCGGCGCTGGCGAGGTAGGCCTCCAGCTCGTCCTCGCTCATCGCGTCGATCTCTGCCTGGGTCGGCACATGGGCCATGGCGTGGCTCCTCTCGTTGGTCCGCTCATCGACCGGCCGCGCGCAAGGCGCGCGACCGAGTCATTGTGCACCCTCGAAGTGCTTGATGACGCAACTATTCAGCCCTCGGCATCGCCGTGCCCCATGTCTCGCCCTCATCGGTGGGATCGGGCTCCGCGGCCCCCGTGCTCGTCGGCGTCGCGGGAGCAGTGCCCCAGCCGGGCGTGGGGCCGGGCACCGGGGCCGGCGTCGAGCCGGGAGGCGCCCCAGTGGCCGTGGCGCCGTCACCGGCCGGGCCCGCCGCTCCGTTGGCGCTGGGCTCGGGCGGTCCCTGCCAGGCGCCGATGGTGACGGAGGCGTCAGGGTGGAGGGTGATGGCCCGCCAGGCGATGAGTGATCCGTCGGAGGTGAAGGCGAGCTCGTGCAGCCAGGCGTCGTCAGTGACGCGGCCGATGGAGGTGCCGCCCTTGCCCGCGCCGGAGGTGAGGGCGTTGACCCTCCCCCGCTGGCCGTTGACAGCGGTCATCCCCCGCTCCTCGTGGACGTGGCCCGCCAGGAGCAGGGGGGCGCAGCCGCTGGCCTGGAGCGGGGCGAAGGCCTGGGGGCGGTGGATGAGGACGACGTCGACGGCGTCGGCGTTCCCCTTGTCGGCTGCTTGGCAGGCCTGGTCCGATAGGCGCTGGCCGAGCTGGGTGGCGTCCTCGCTCCCGCGCTGGGTCGTGCCGGCGGCGGTGGTGCGCTCGACGTCGTCGTCGCCGAGGACCGTCAGCGGGCCCACCGTGACCGGCTTGCCGTCGGTGACGGTCCAGCCCTGGCCCCGGAAGCGCTCCGCGGTGGCCTCGGAGTCGTGGTTGCCGATCGTGGCCACGCGCTCAACGCCGGAGGGGACCGCCTGGCTGAGGGCGTCGACGCAGACCTGCTCGGGGTTGGAGCCGGTCATGGCGATGTCGCCGTCGTCCATGTGGACGTCGGGGCGCGCCAACTGGTCGAGGAGCCCGGTGAAGGAGATGACGTCGAGATTGCAGTGCAGGTCCGTGGACATGACGGCGGTCACCGGCGCGTCGTTGGCCTGGGTGGCCAGCGCCTGGCTGGGTGTGGCGGGAACGGTGGGGGTGCTCTCGGCCGCTGGCGAGGCCGAGGGAGGCGCCGACGGCGCGGCGGCCTCCGTGGGGCTGGCAGAAGCGCTGGGCGATGGGCTCGCGGCGGCGGACTCGCTGGCCGCCTGCGACTGGGTGAGCGCCGCCTGGATCGCCGCCTCATCGGAGCCCCCCGCTGAGGCGGTGATCGCGATCCTCCCCTCGACGCGCTGCGAGGCCGCCCAGGCGGCACGGAGATTCTCCTGGGCCTGGGCGTAGAAGGCCTGGTTGTCCTTCACATAGCCGGCGACGGTTCCGCCGTAGGCGGTGGCGATATCGGCGATGCGGCCCGACATCCGCGCCGAGGCGAAGGACGTGCCCTCCAGGGCGGGGATCGTCTCGCCGGGCACGCTGGCGGGGCGCACGATGGGCGCGAGCATGACGGTCATCGTGGCCAGGGCGCCCACTCCGGCGAGTGCCGCTGCGGGACGGCGGCGCAGCCCCTTGCCGACGAGCGCCCGCAGGCGCCCCTTGGCACCCAGGCGGCCCGCGGCAACAGCGGTGAGGAAGAGGGATTCGATGAGGCCCGCCCGGCGCAGGGCGTCGTCGATCAGGGCGTGGATCCCGCGGTCGATGGTCAGCTGGGGGCGGGAGGCGAGGGTGAGGTAGGCGTGGGCGTCCTGGGACAGGGACTGGCCCAGGCTCGTCGAGTCCACGGGGGCAACGCCCATGGAGGAGGGGATCTCCCCCAGCACGACGCGTACCCCGAGCGGCGGGGCCGGGGAGTCCATGGAGGCGCTCCCCAGCGGGCCGAGGTCGAGGACGACGACGGAGTCCAGGTTGGTGGACCAGTCGGCCTCGTGCGGGCCGACGGGCGAAGAGGCCTGCGCTGTGGCGGCGCCGAGCCCGAGGCTGATCGTCCCCGAGACGAGGAGGAACCCCAGGGCTCGCACGCTGCGGCGGAAGCCCACGCTGCGGGACCACCAGGCCCGCGAGACAGCCCGCCGGAGCCGCGTGACCACGGCGATGAGCGTGGTCAGCGGCGAGCCCGCGCCGGGCGCCGCGGCCGAGTCGCCTGCCCCGCCGTCGGCCCTGTCATCGGCTTCGGCGTCGGTCTTGCTGCCAGGCTCGTCCCGGAGTGCCATCGGCCCGCGCCCTCAGGCTCCCCCGGCGGCGATGCGCTGGGCGAGGTCGGCCACGAAGCTCGCGGTCTCCTCCCAGCCGGACACGGCGTGGCAGGGGATGCCGAGCGCGAGCACCGGGTAGTCGTTGCCCTCGGGGTCGAGGCGGTCTCCGACGAACAGCATCCGCTCGCCGGGGATGCCGGTGACCTCCGCGAGGCGGGACATCCCGTAGGCCTTGTCGACCCCCTTGAGGGTGATGTCCACGCTGGTGGAGCCGCCGGAGCGGACCTCGAGCTCGGGCAGGCGGGCGGCGACGGCGTCGCGCAGCGCGCCCTTCTTCTCCCCCGTGGGGTCCCAGGCGCGCTTGGCCTCAAGCGGCGCTTCCTGGCCGAGGGCGGAGAAGGTGATCTGGCTGCCGCGGTCCTCGAGGATGTCGCCCCAGGTGCGCTCCTCCCACAGGCCCAGCCTGCGGGCCTCGGCCTCGACGACGGCGAAGCCCTCCTCGATCTGCTGCGGGCTCAGGTCGTTGGCGTAGACGAGTCGCCAGCCCGGCATTCCCTCGATGCCCGGCCCGCTCCCCTCGCCGTCGTCGCTGTGGACGTAGTAGCGGGTGCCGCAGGTGGGCATGAGATGGAGGCGGGCCAGCTCGGCGTCGTCGGCGCCCAGGTGGGCGAGGACCTGGTCCCGGAACTGCCCGATCTGGCCCCCGGAGATGACGCAGACGGGAACGACGTCGAGCAGCGAGCGCAGGGCGGCGGCCATGGGCGCGGGCATCGCGGATTTGGACGGGGCGAGGGTGTCGTCAAGATCGAAGGCAACCAGCGCGGGGAGCGCCGGGGCGTCGGAAGAGGCGGTCATAGGGCGATTGTCGCCCACGTGCCCCGATCCTCGGAAACGGATCGGGGCACGGCGCGCCGTCCGGCCAGCGGGCCTGAGGGCTACGGGGACGGGCTCAGGAGCCCTGCGCGCTGCGCAGGTGCTCGTGGGCCACGGCGAGGGCGGCCTTGCGGGCCTCCCGGTCCTCGCGGCGCCCGCGCACGTACAGGGCGGTGACGGAGACGGCCAGGCCTCCCCAGATGATGATGATCGAGACGAGCATGAGGATGATGGCGGGGCCGGTCATGTCAGTTCTCCTCCTCGATAGCGGCGAGAGGCGCGTCCAGGTCGATGGGCGTGAACTCGTCCACGGGGGTGCGCCATTTGGCGAGTGTGAGCACGATCCCGATGACGACGCCCAGGGCGAGCATGCCCCAGCCGAAGGCGCCGAGCATGGCGTGCGAGTAGCCCTCGTAGCCGTCCTGGATGTAGGAGCGCACGGTCTGGACGAGGATGTAGGTCAGGGCGAGGGGCACGACGACGGCGACGAGGAAGCGCCACCATGCGCCCACCACTCGGGTCTCGGAAACGAGGTTGAGGTGGCGCTGGAGGGGCGTGGCGCGGCGCAGCACCCAGGTGACGCCCACGCACATGATGATGGCGGAGCTGACCACGCCGATGTTGTTGATGAAGGCGTCGACGATGTCGAGGTCGAACAATCCCGAGGTGGTGCCGAACAGGAGGAGCGAGAGCGCCGCGGCGGGGAGGCAGACGACAAGAGCGGTGCGGGGGATGGACGCGCCGGTCTTCTCCGCGATCGCCGGGACCACGACCTGGAGGATCGAGATGAAGGATGTCAGGCCCGCCATGACGAGGGAGGAGAAGAAGAGGATCCCGAAGATCGCGCCGCCGGTCATCTGGGAGATGACCGTGGGGAAGGTGATGAAGGCCAGCGCGGGCCCCGCGATGCCCTCGATCCCATCGACACCGATGCCCTGGGCGTGGGCCATGAATCCCAGGGTCCCGAAGACTCCGATACCCGCCAGGATCTCGAAGGAGGAGTTCGCGAAGGCCGCCACGAGGCCAGTGCCCACGAGGTTGGAGCGAGGCCGCAGGTAGGAGGCGTAGGTGAGCATGATGCCGAAGCCGACGGACAGGGAGAAGAAGATCTGCGCGAAGGCGGCCATCCACACCTTGAAATCTGTCAGCGCCTCCCACTGGGGCGTGAACAAGGAGTTGAGGCCGTTCGTCGCGCCCGGCAGGAGGACCGCTCGCACCACGAGGGCCAGGAAGAGGAGCACCAGCAATGGGAGGAAGACCCGGTTGGCGCGCTCCACGCCGCGGCTGACCCCTCGGGAAACGGTGTAGATCCCGAAGCCCCACACGATGAGGAGCGGGATGATCACACCGCTCACGAGCTGAAGCGTGTAATGAGGAGCGTCGCCGCTGACCCTGGAGGTACCGACGTAGTCGTAGAAGAACCCCTTCGCGTCGTCCCCCCATGCGGTGCCCACGGAGAAGAGCACGTATCTCATCGACCAGGCGACGACCGCCGGGTAGTAGCACATGATGATGAAGCAGACGAAGACCTGCCACCAGCCGAGCCACTCGAAGCGCCGGTGCAGCCGGCGGAAGACCGCCGGGGACGAGCCCCTCATGCGATGCCCCAGGGCGTAGTCGAGGAGGAGCACCGGGATGCCCACGCACAGCAGCGCCACGATGTAGGGGATCATGAAGGCGCCGCCGCCGTTGGAGTAGGCGACGCCGGGGAACCGCCAGATGTTCCCCAGCCCGATGGCCGAGCCGATCGCGGCGAAGAGGAAACCGACTTGGCCGCTCCACTGCTCTCGCTCGGGTGCCTGCGCCGCTGGGGCGCCGTCGGTGCTGGACGACATACTGTGCCTTCCTGGGGTGCGGCGCCGGAGCGGTGCCCGGCGCAGGGAATCGGGATGCCGCATGAGAGCGCTTCTCGCGCCGCGGCCAGCCTTGGCACCGTAGCCTCGGGCGCAGCGCCGTCCGCGGCCGGTCCACCATCCGGGACGCATGTCCAGACCATTCCAGATCATCCGACCTCAGGAGGGCATCATGGCCACCACCCATATCAATGCCGAGCCCGGCGACTTCGCCCCGGCCGTCCTCATGCCCGGGGACCCCCGGCGTGCCGAGAGGATCGCGACCGCCCTCATGCCCGACGCCCGCCTGGTGACCGACGTGCGCGGGATGCTGGGCTTCACGGGCACGGTCAACGGCCGCCCTCTCTCCGTCATGGGCTCGGGCATGGGCCAGCCGTCCTGCACGATCTACGCCACCGAGCTCTTCACGCAGTTCGGGGTGGACAGGATCATCCGCGTCGGCACCGCTGGTGGGATCGCGCCCCACGTGCGGGTCGGTGACGTCGTCATCGCGACCGGGGCCCACACGGACTCCGCCATGAACCAGGCCCGGATCCCGGGGATCTCTTTCTCCGCCATCGCGGACTTCCAGCTGGCGCGCGCCGCCTATGAGGCCTCCCTCGACGGCGGCGGGGCCGCCGCCCCCAGCCTCCCCGCGGACGAGGCGAGCGGAGGCGCGGTCCACATGGGCACGATCGTCTCCCGGGACCACTTCTACTTCACGCCCCCGGGGCAGACCGAGGCGCTGGCCGCCCACGGCGTGCTCGCCGTGGAGATGGAGGCGGCGGCGCTGTACGGCGTGGCCGCAGCCGAGGGGAAGCAGGCGCTCGCCATCGTCACCGTCTCGGACCACCTGCTGGACCACTCGGGGGATATGAGCCCGGCGGAGCGCGAGACGCGATTCGAGCGTGCGCTGCGCCTCGCGGTGGCGGCAGCGCACTGCTGATCGGAGTGGCGCGCACCGCGCCTGAGACGCGGTTCACCTGGCGCCCCGGCGCTGGCAGGATGGGGATATGAGCGCCCAGCCCCAGTCTCAGCCCGCGCCGTCGATCTCCCCCTCCCCTCGCCCCGCCGGCGGGGATGGGACGGGCGCGGCGGATCAGGTCATCGTGACCGGCGGGCCGACCGCCGTCGTCGACCTGGGTGGCCTGCGCCTCGTCATCGACCCCACCCTCGGACCCGCCGGCGGGAAGGGCTACCTGGTCAAGCCCGCCCGCGCTCAGCGCCGAGGAGATCGGCGTCCCCGACGCCGTCCTCATCTCGCACGATGACCATCCGGACAATCTCGACGCCGAGGGTCGCGCCTACGCCCTCGCCGCGCCGCTCATCCTGACCAATCCCGGCGCGGCCGGCAGGCTCGGCGGCCCCGCGGTGGGCCTGGCGCCCTGGGAGTCCTATGAGCTCGCGCGGCCGGACGGCGGCGCCCTCACCGTCACCGCCGTTCCGGCGTTCCATGGTCCCATCGACGGCGAGCGCGGCGAGGACGGCTTCATCAACGCGGAGGTCACGGGCTTCGTCCTGTCCGGCGAGGGCCTGCCCACCGTGAACCTGTCGGGGGACAACGCCTCGGTGGGCACCGTCGTGACGATCCTGGACCGCCTGGGGCCCGTCGACTGGGCAGTGCTCAATATCGGCGCGGCCCGGGTCCCCACGAAGCTCGACGGCCGGACACTCTCCCTGACGAGCGAGCGCGCGGCCGCAGTGGCGCAAGTGCTCTCCCCCGCGCGGATCATCCCGGCGCACTACTCCCACTGGACGCATTTCTCCCAGGGGGTGGAGACGATCCAGCCGACCTTCGACGACGCTGGCGTCGGCGGGGCGCTGCGCCTCGTCGAGCACGGAGAACCGGTTCGGCTCGACTGACGGGAGGCTGCCCCGCCTGGATCATTGCGCGCTTGCGAAAATACCGCAGCCCAGGCTCACCTGCCTTGGTTAGGAAACGTCCCGGGGCGCCAACTCGCGGTGCTGGACTAGTCCAGCGCGCCCGGCGCGCCCAGTGCCGTCACGTCCGGATATGCCTGGAATCCCAACGATTCCTCCCCTCACAACGGCGCCCTCAGGGTCACCTTCCTTGGCGGTGCTGGCGGAACTGAGTCACCTTAGTGGTGTCCGAGTCACCGGCGCCGCGAGGCGCCATCCGAGAGGAGCCCATCATGGCCGCCGTCGCCCCCATCTCCACCTGCACCACTACCTCCTGCGCCTTCAACAACGGGGGCTGCACCGCTTTCGCGATCACTGTCGACGGCGCTGCCGCCTGCTCGACCTTCATCACCCTCGACGCCCGTGGCGGCCTGCCCGTCGCCGAGGGCCACGTGGGCGCCTGCCAGCGCCTCGAGTGCGTGCACAACTCCGACCTCATGTGCACCGCAGAGGGCGTCAGCATCGGCGGGGACACCGCCGCCTGCCTGTCATACGAGGCGAGCTGAAGCACGAGCCCCTCTGCGCGTAGGCGCTCGTCTCCTGACGAGGAACCGGCCCCCATGGCTCCCAGCCACGGGGGCCGTCGCCTGCCCAGCCGAGGCCGAGGATTCCTTTGAGGAGCGCCCGGCCGACGCCCAGCGGAGGCGCCCCAGGTGTGGGATCCTTCATTGATGAGCAGATTCGTCCTCGCCCCGGACTCTTTCAAGGAATCGATGACCGCTGTCGAGGCCGCCCGGGCCATGCGCCTTGGCGTGCTCGACGCCGATCCCGGCGCCGAGTGCCTTGAGTGCCCCATGGCCGACGGCGGTGAGGGCTTCGCCCAGGCGCTCGCCGCAGCGCTGGGGGCCAGGCTGGCCGAGGCCGCGATCCATGACGCGCTGGGCCGCCCGACGACGGGCTCGTTCCATCTGGCCGGGAGCACCGCGATCCTGGACGCCGCCACAGCGGTGGGCCTGGGGATGATCGCCCCGGATGAGCGCGATGTCATGGCCTCGGATACCCGAGGGGTGGGCGAGCTCGTGAGCGCGGCCCTCGATGCCGGCGCCCGCCGGATCATCATTGGCCTGGGCGGTACGGCGACGAACGACGGCGGCGCGGGCATGCTGAGGGCGCTCGGAGCCCGCTTCCTCGACCGCGAGG
>ERZ773050.957-NODE-957-length-16102-cov-17.204337_pt1 | contig 16102 bp, 16 predicted proteins | sample MGYA00580632_ERZ773050 | MGnify/ENA primary metagenome ERZ773050 (study PRJEB29015, sample SAMEA2738123) | human oral metagenome | biome: human oral; feature: human-associated habitat; material: saliva | place: China | collected 2166 ... | reverse complement strand
GCCTTTTTGCCTTAGCGCTAGATTTCTTAGACATATGTTAATTATAACAGGTTTAAGTAATGCTTGGCGGCTCTGGGTCGGCGTTATCGTCGGTGTCCTCTGATTTGTATGTTAGCTGTTGCCAGGCGATCTCTGCCATACTAGCGGCTTGACGGTCGAGATGGGCTGGGCGTCTAGAGAGGCCGATAATTCTTTCAAGCTCAGCGAGAACATTTGGTGTATTGAGAACTTCGATTGTTTCAGGGTTAAAAACGGTTAGCGCTAGTATGCATGCTCCCAATTCCTTCGTACTGTTATCCCTAGGTTTATCGTCTGGCCGCTTGTACGCCTCGTCTAATAGTTTGACGATTTTTTCGGCAATTTCTTTATAATTTTGCGGATCATCGCCTTCTCTGCGCTTAAATTCTTGCGCAATGGTATCATTGACTAATTTGCTAACTTCCTGGCGGACTTTAGACGGTATGTCGGGAATTTCTATAATTTGCGCGTCTTGAATGTGGTCTGATGAAATGTCTGGCGCTTCATCGCTTCTACTGCGTATAGATGAGAACTTAACTACTTTCGCACCCATTGCACCCAGCGGCTTCGGGGGCCTTTCACGCTTAGAGAAAAGATCTATGATTTTTGCGCCTTGCTCTGGAGGTTTGTCCATACTTATATTATACAACATTTATGATTAAAATACAATAGTGCCCGGGGTTGCTCTCTGTTACAATAGAGTGAATGATAGCTGACATTCATATTACCGAGAAGAGTTTTGGTAACAAACGGCTGATGAGCGACGTTAAATTTAGCGTCAACGACGGCGAGAAAGTTGGGCTGGTTGGCCGCAACGGCGTCGGCAAATCGACGCTATTTGGCATGTTGGCGGGGGCGGATAGCGACTATAGAGGGTCGGTTGTTTTCCGGCGTGGCAGCACGATTGTAGCGACGGCGCAGGAACATCATAGTTTGGGTGATATCACGGTATTGGAATATATCTTGCGCGGGTTGCCAGAATATGCGCGGCTGCGGCACATTTTGACGACTTATCCAGCGGCGATGGGTAGCGATATGCACAAGATTGAGGAGTACAGCCAGGCGTTGGAGCGCTTTGGACAGAAGGATTTTTATCGAATTGAAGAGCTGGTGGCCGAGGAACTGAAAAATTTTCAGATGGAAGGTTTTGGCGAGCGCCAATTAGCGGCTTTGAGCGGCGGGCAGAAACGCTTGGTCGAAGTGGTGAAAATCATGCATGCGCAAGCGGATCTAGCATTGATTGACGAGCCGACTAATCATATGGATTATATTGCCAAGAAGCAGTTTATCGATTGGATGAAAAACGCCCGCCAAGCAATGTTGATCATCACCCATGACCGCGATGTGCTGGCCGAGGTTGATCGAATTGTTGAGCTGCGCGATGGCGCATCAGTGAGTTATCGCGGCAATTATGATGATTATTTGCGTCAAAATGCCTCAGCGACAGGCAATGCCATGCAGGATTATGAGCAAACCGAACGGCGGATTGCTAATTTGCGCGACAAAGTTCTGCAATTTCGCCGCCTGAAAGAAAAAGCCCGCGATCCTGGCACGATTGCGCAATTCAAGCGGCGCGAGAACCAAACGGCGGCCGAGCTAGAGAAACTGGAGAAAATCGACAAGCCGACTTTTTGGATTGACAGAGAGAATGTGGCGCAATTGGATTATAAAGTAGCTGACCGCTATCAAAAATTTAAATCTCGCAATATTCGTTTGAATATGCGAGACGGCGCTATGCGTTCGCAGCGCAAGCTTGTCGAAGCTCGCGATTTGGCGCTAGGTTTCGATGAGCGGATTTTGTTTGAAGGTGTTAATATCGATTTGCGCGAAGGCGAAGCTATTGAATTGCGCGGACGTAATGGTGCTGGCAAGACGACGTTGATTCGAGCGTTGATGGCAAACGCGTTATCTAGTGATGCTTCCTCTGGCTGGCTTCGTAAAACGGCTCAAGTCCCGCCTCAGTTAGATCGGGCTTTGACTGAGAATACTGTTCAGTCTGCTCCATTAGTTTACGCTGGTTCTCTCTATCTCGATCCGCATATTCGCGTTGGTATTTACGAGCAAGAGATAGCGGCGACTTATCTGAACTTGCCGCTGGCGCGAGCGATTGAGCAGATGTATCTCGATCGCGGGCTGAAAATTAATGACACCAAAATCCGCCAGCTGATGGGAGATTACCTTTTTGTTGAGAGCGACGGTGCGGTGCCTTTGGCTAGCTTGAGCGGCGGGCAAAAAGCTCGGTTTCAGCTCATAAGTATGCTAGCGAACGAGCCGCAATTACTGATTCTGGACGAGCCGACCAATCACCTGGATTTGCCCTCAATTGAGGAGCTGGAAGCGGCACTTGAGCGCTACGCTGGCGCAATTTTGTATGTTAGCCACGACGATTATTTTCGGCGCAAAATCGGCGGTTCGGTTGTTCAGATTGGCAGCTAACGGACTGCTTTTCCTGAACGCGCTCTTGTTTTGGTGTATATCAGGGCTAGGACGTATTTACGTAAAATTAATTTGAATAATCGCCGCCCGTAACATTGAAGTACTCTTCGAGAGTTTTAATCTCGCGCTTTTTCATGTCTTGAGCGGTTTCGCGGCCGACGTAACGCCAGTGCCAAGATTCGACGACATAGCCGGTGATATTTTTGGCGTTGTCAGGATAGCGCTGGATGAAACCGTACTCGGCGGCGTGCTCGGCCAGCCACTTGTAAGTTGGCGTAGTGGCGAAGCACTGCAGGACGCAATTGTCAGCCTTGAGGTCGACGGCTAAGCCAGTTTGATGTTCACTGCAGCCTGGCCTAGCGCTGGCGGAATCGGCTTCTTTCTGGTTGCTATGTTTGACCCAATAGTCATAAGTTTCGACTTGGTCGTTGTAAGATCGGTAGCCGCTAGTCGAGGCTAACGGCATTTTTGCTTGCGTGGCGGCGGTTTTCATGGCGTTGTATTGGGTGGCGGCTTCTTTGCGCAAGGATATCCCCTTTTCGATAGACGCCAAATCATTCGGCTGCCAAGTTTTTGGCTCGAAGCAGTGCTTTTTGTTAATAACAATGATCGTGCTGTTGTAGTCTTTTAAGACTTTCTTGCGGAGGGCGGCTTTTTCGGCCCAAACTTTTTGCTGGGCGGCAGCGAGCTTGTCGGCGGTTTCCTGCTCTTTGGCTCTGATATCTTTAGCGGTTTTGTAATAATCTAGCCCAGTGAAGGTAGCTAGACCTAATGTCGCTGAAAAAGCTAGCGTAATCACAAGCACGCTAAACTTATGCTTATTCAAAAATTCACCCTTCATAATTTATAATTCTATTCTACCACAACTAAGCGTCAGCGGTATAGAAAATCTTTGTGAGTTGATTGGTTAAAGCCGTGATGATGGTCGAGTAGTATCAATGATGCTGCGTCTATATTTTCCTATAGCAACACCGCCGCCAGCAAAAGCTAAAGCGACGAGCGTATATACGACTTTGATGATAAACGTGGCGCTATAGTAGTTGCCACAGTAGTTGCGTAGCGTAAAATACCATCCTAATCCAGCAAGGATGAGAATCGCTCCTGTTGTGCGCCATGAACGGTATTTCATACCAAATGAAACCAAGTAAGACCCCAGCCCAAAAAGCACAAGAAACAAAACAGTATTTATTGCGCAGACAGGCAAGTCGAGATACATGTCGGATGCTTTAAGACCGATTTGGATATATATGGGAAACTCTTGGACGACCGCCGGGTCTTGCTTAACCGGAGTCAGCAGCCAGCCTAGGAAACCAGATTGATGAATAACATTCCAGTCTGGCGAGTGAGCAAAGAAACGAAAACAATTATACATCTCGTCTCCAACTATAGCACTGCTGAGTGATGCGGAGCAAGTATAAGGCAAACAAAAACCCGCGCCACGGGTTCACCATGACACGGGTTTGAGTACGGGTTCAATGGTCGGGGTGACTGGATTTGAACCAGCGACCTCACCGTCCCGAACGGTGCGCGCTACCAAGCTGCGCCACACCCCGACACTTAGCCTATTATATCCTAGGCGCCGGAGTGTGTAAACTATTTATTTAGTCAACAACTTCTACGCCCATGCTGCGAGCGGTACCAGCAACTACCTTGACGGCGCCGTCTAAATCAATAGCGTTGAGCTGATCCATCTTGGTTTTGGCGATTTCCTCGAGCTGGGCGCGAGTGATTTTGCCAACTTTATCGACGTGCGGCTTGCCGCTACCCTTTTGGATACCGATAGCACTGCGAATCATGTCGTCGACTGGCTGGCCCAAGCAGTTCCAGGTGAAAGTGCGGTCTTCGTAGACTTGAATGTGCACGATGACATCTTTGCCCATCATGCCTTTGGTGGCTTCGTTGAATGGATTAATAAAGTCCATCATATTCAAGCCCCACTGGCCAAGTGTTGAACCGACCGGAGGTCCCGCAGTTGCCCGGCCAGCTGGAATACGTAACTTCAAGTTACCAATAATTTTCTTTGCCATAATTTTCCTTTACTAAATATATTGAGAAGCTGATATTTAGTGCGTAACTGCTATAGTATAGCGTGTTTTACGAGATTACGCAAGCTAAAGCTCTGCGAGTTGTACGGTTTTGCAGGGCGGCAACTCTCTTGCTGTGATAAGAATTTTGCTTGGCGGCCTAGACTTTTTTGACCTGCAAAGCGTCAAGCTCAACTGGCGTGTCGCGGCCGAACATGCTGACCATGATTTTGAGAGTGCCTTTGGCTGAGTCGATTTCGCTGACAGTGCCGTCGAATCCCTTGAATGGTCCGTCGATAATGTTGACTACCTCGCCTTCTGTGAAGTCGATTTGGTGTTTTGGATCCTCAACGTTCATGCGCTTTTTAATTTTGGTAATTTCTGCTTCGGAAACTGGAGTTGGCGATGTGCCGCTGCCGACAAAGCCGGTAACGCCTGGCGTGTTGCGGACGATATACCAGGTTTCGTCGGTTAATTTCATCTCAACCAAGACGTAACCCTGAAAGATGATGGCATTGATGATTTTGCGCTTGCCATTTTTGATTTGAACTTGCTTTTCTTTCGGCACAATGGCGTCAAAAATTTTGTCAGCCATGTCGATGGTTTGAGCGCGCTGGCGGATGCTTTCAGCGACTTTTTCCTCGTAGCCGCTGTAAGTATGGATGGCATACCATTGCCGCGAGCTGTCATAACGATTTGATTTTGCCATAAGATCCTTTCTACTTTGTTCCCATGATTAGTTTGAATAGCCAAGCGAAGCCATAATCCAGCAAGATAATGACCAGAAACAGCGCTGCGGTGAAAACGATCAGCGCGCCGACCATACCCCAGGTCGAACGGCGGTCTGGCCAGCGGACTTGTTTGATCTCTTGCCAGGCGCCGCGGAAATAGCCAGCGATAGCGCTGAGCGGATTGCGGCGGCTTTTTGAGTTTTTTGATTTGCTGGTTTTGCTGGCGGTTTTGGTTTTGGCGCCAGATGGCCTAGCGGTCTTGGTGTTAGATTTCTCGGTTTGCGCGCGGCCAGCTAATTCTTTGGCGGTCGCCAGGATGCTCGGCTTCTTTGGCTTTGCAGCTTTGTCGCCGGCAGTGATGCGAGTGATGCGGTTTTGTGATTTTTGCTTTGATTTACCTTTTGCGGATTTTGCCACGATAGTGTTTCCTCCCAAATTAAATAGCCTGGTATGTCCCAGACTGTCAAGCTAATTATACGACTGCCGAGCGAAAATAGCAAGCGATTTCGCGTCTTTTCTAAAGCGTTAAGACTTATTCTTTTTCACGGCGGGCAATGAAAAGCTGAAAGTCGAGCCATGATTGAGGCGGCTTTTGAGTTTGATCTCGGTTTTGAGTTTGAGGGCTAGTTTGGCGACAACGTAAAGACCAAGCCCGGTACCGCTAGTTTCGCGGGTACGATAATCTTCGCTGCGCCAGAATTTTTGGTATAAGTGTGCTTGGTCGCTGCGGCTGATGCCGATGCCAGTGTCTTTGACGGCAAAATTGATGGTGTCGTTTTCGCCGGGCTTGACGATGATGGTGACGCCGCCCTTTTCGGTGTAGCGGATGGCGTTGGTGATGAAGTTTTGCAGGATTTCTTTGAGGTAGAGGCGGCTTTGGCTAACTTGGCCGATTTGCGGCGCGATATCAATGTCAAAGGTTAGTGATTTATCGGCGGCTTGCGGTGCGTATTCGGCGTACAGTTCGTCGATTAGCGATTGGACGTCAATATTCTCTGGCTCGTCAGCGACACCGCGTTCAGCACGGCTCAAGGTCGAGAGATCGTTGACCATTCGCGCCAAAAATATAATTTGTTCGTGAGCAGTGCTGATGCCATTGATTAATCTTTCTTTTGGAATGTCGGGACGCTTAATCATCAGCGAGACATTGCTCAGCGATCCTTCGGCGATAGTTATCGGAGTGCGCAGCTCGTGGCTGACAACCGAAATAAACTCGTCGCGCTCGTCGTCGAGAGATTTTTGCTTGGTGATATCGCGCAAGATGATTACATAGCCATCGTCGCTGACGCTGTTGGTGCTGCGAATTGGCGAGTATGTTGCGCCGAGGCGAATGCTTTCATTGGATATTTTGGCAGTTAGATCATCGCGGAATTGCGTAGTTTTGGCGGAATGCAGCTTGTCAGCGAACTTGAATGGCTCTTTATTATTATCGACGATCGAAATAAAATCGTCAATACATTTGCCAGCGAGATCGGTATTAGTATCAAATAGGTTTAGCGCCGAGGCGTTGTATAGCGAAATGATACCGTTTCTATCGGTGCTAATAATAGCGTCAGAGAGGTTGTTGACGATAGTAACGATGCGATCGCGCTGCAGACGCTCGGCGGTTTGGCTGCGCAAGAGTTCGGCTTGATCAATCGCCTGGGCTGAAATGACCATCTTGACCATGTAACTGATGATGAGCGTACCCAGAAAATGGATGACGATAGACACAACTTGTTTGTCGTCGCTAGCATGAATAATGACACTGCCCGAGGCAGCCGCAAACAATGTTGCAATACTAATATTAATGCCTGACTGGCCCAGGTAAACAGAGCTGGCTAGCAATAGCGCCGACCATGTATAAATTAGCGGCATATCAAAACCAGAAACTGTCAGCACATAAACTAACGCTAGAATATGATAACTAATGAGTCCGATAATGTAGCCAGTATGCTGCCGCACCGTGAAAAATTGCCAAAAGCCGATGATGACCCAACAGATATTAACCACGTAGAAAGCGTACATATTCACTGCTGTCGGCTTGCCGAGCGGCGAGAATTGCATGAAGACGCTGTACGCCACTAATAGCAGCGGAATCAAAAGCGCTATCCAGCGAATAATCTTCATGCGATGCGTTGACGGATCGATGTTTATATAATCTTTGACTTGGCCACCCATAGCTATTATTAGTATAACCGCAAAGGCAATTTATGAAAAGACTTAGACGATTGGAGTTTGGCGCTTGAGCTGCTGCCGGTGGAGGCGGTAGCGCGGATCGTAGCGTTCAACTTCGCGCCAAAAGGCTGTGGAGTGGTTCATATGGCGAGTGTGGCAAAGCTCGTGAATCAATACATACCGAATCAATTCATCGGGTAGTTTCATCAAAGCAATGTTGAGGCTAATCGTTCCGTTGGAGCTGCAGCTACCCCATCGGCTACCAGCGTGACTAAAGCGAACGCGCTGGTAAGCGAAACCATGAGCGCCAGCTAATTCTTCTAGTAGCGGCGGTAAGTATTTTTTGGCATCGCGGCGCAGGATCTTGATTGCTTCGTCGCGGATTTGCTGCTGAACATCTTGATCTTCGAGTGAAAATTCGGGCGGCAGCTTGACCAGAAGCTTGCTGCGCATGGTACGAATTTCCGGCTGTTTGATCATCTGTGTCGGCACAATAGCTAATTGATGGGTTTTGCCGATGAGCTGCCCGTCGCGATACGGCTGGGCGATGGAAGAATCTTTGGCTATTTTGCGCAAGTCTTCGCGCGACTGTTCAATAAACGAGCGAATAAACGCCAGCGGTACTAGCCGGCCGCTAGTAACGACAAAGCGCCCGTCGGTGCCGAGCTTGATGCGGGTGTAGCGAGTAGCGCGGCGCACGATAGCAATCTCGCCGAACTCCGGATCATCGATAATCTGGGATTTGGCAGGCATATTATTGGATACTGATGCCGCGGCGGCGAACTTCTGGTCGCTGTCTGGCTAAGCTAGTCATTGGCCGGCTAGGACGATTACTATCGCCGAGACGAGCTAATACAGTACGCGCTTGAGTTTTGTATGTGTGTTTGCCGCTGATAACGACTGGTTTCTCGATGGCGTTTGGTTCGGTGAAACTCTTGACGGCAGCATCAAAGTTTATATTATCTAGCGAGTGGCCTTTTTGAATACGGCGCCGGCAAGTTGCTTCATCGGTCTGCACCCAAATAATAAGCGGCTTATAACCATGTCCCTTGGCCCAGCGTGCAAACTCAGCGCGGCGGACGCGGCTTAAATTGCCGTCTTCATAAATAAAAGTTTGCTTGGTGCGTGCTATCTCGGCCAAAAATCGCTGGCAGACCTCCTCGCTGGCATTGCTATCTAGGCTGTGCTCGCTAATAAATTGCGAATCAACAAACGGCGCATTAAACATCTCAGAAAATTGCTGCGCGAAAAATGTTTTGCCGCTGCCTGGCAAGCCAACCATCATGATAGCGTGCGGATGAGAGATAGAACTAGGATTCATAAAATTATTATAGGTAATGGAACTTAAAACTGCAATTATGCACTTATGTGGTTTGTGGCAGGGGCATGAGGAATCGAACCTCAATCTACGGTTTTGGAGACCGTTATACTAGCCGTTGTACTATGCCCCTTTACGCTTTCCTATTATAGCATAGCGAAATGCTTTTTAGATATCATCAATGGCGATATCTTTAGGTTGATCTTTTTTGACGCGGACGGCACGCTTGAAGCGGCGGTTGGCGGTTTCATCAGCAGTATGCGGAATCGGCGGCAGCGACAGTAAGCGTTCGGATTTTTCTTTGTCGTCATCGAGACTAGAAACAGCTTCGACGAAAAATTTATCGATTAGCCATTCGCGCCCCGGCGGAGTTTGCCCGGTGACAGTAATACGCCAGCGCTCGTCGCCCCATTTATCGATATTGGTAATTCGCAATGGGTGCGCTAGCATCATCGTGCCCTTTGGAATGGCGGCGATAATTCGGCGGATAGCAGCGACGCCGGCTCGCTTGTCGCGAACGAAAATATCAACAGCGATCGTGCGTACACCATGTGGCGTGACGCGGGCGCCAGTGATGTTTTGGTTGTGAACGGTGATGACTTCGCCATTGAGAGCGCGAATACGCGTCGAGGTCAGCGTGAAGCGCTCGACAACGCCGCTCAAGTCCGTGAATGGATCGAGCTTGACGAAATCGCCTATCTTGTACCAGTTTTCTGAAATCATAATCGCGCTAGCAGTTAGGTCGCGCAACACGATACCGATAGTTTGTCCGGCCACCAAAGCAAACATAGCACCAGCACCAATAGCGGCTAGCCCGCCGGAGGTGCTAGAATTAGCGGCGGTTGGACTGAGGATTCGCCAAGCGATATAACCAACCGATACTACCACTAGTGTGCGAATGATGGCAATAGACACGCTCAGGTATGTTTCGGTTTGCCGCAACCGAGTGACGCGCGCTTCGTCTGATTCATTGTCGCTGCGGCGGCCGATACGTTGTGCTATGAAAATCAAGCCGCGCGCTAGAAACTTACTCAACCAATAAGCAGCAATCATCGACAAAACTAGCACTAGCAGCGAGCGAAAAGCATTCGGCGATACTAGCAGGCTCTTTAGATCGTTAATTACCGAAGTTGATATTGCGCTATCCATGTTTACTATCATGCACCGTTTGCCGCAAAAAATCTATATATTTTCACGATAATTTTTCACAAAATTTCACAAAATGCTTATTTTTGTTGCAATCATAAGCAAAAAAGCGCTATACTGTTAAATGAACAACATAAGGGAATGGTTAGGCTACGGCATGACCGAGTAGAATTTTTATGAAGATATTAATGTTAGGGTGGGAACTCCCGCCGCACAACAGCGGAGGTCTCGGTGTCGCGTGTTATCACTTGTCTAAGGCGCTTGCTCAGCGGGGCGCGTCAATTGATTTCGTGCTCCCCTACACTGCAAAGTACGATGATATTGATTTCTTGAATATTTACTCGGCGACCGAGCTGCCGCCATTTCATGGCGATAAGACGTTGAATTCTTATGGCGGCGGCGCAGTGACGGCACGTAATCTCGATGACGTCCCGGCTGGCGATTTGACGACCATGCGGGGCGTGCAAAAGCAATATGTCGGCTATGTCGAGCAGCTAGTCGATCGGATTGACAAGCCGGATGCTATCCATGTCCACGATTGGCTAACGATGGAAGCTGGCATGCGCGCCAAACAATTAACCGACGCGCCGCTAATCGTTCATGTTCACGCTACGGAATTTGACCGCGCTGGCGCCAGCGAGTTTGGCAATCCCGTCATTCACGAGATTGAATATAACGGTCTAATGATGGCTGACCGAATCATTGCTGTTAGCAATATTACTAAGGGAATTATCGTTCATAAATACCATATTCCAGCTGACAAAATTGAGGTCGTACACAACGCGATCGATGCTAGCTCGCTGATTAACTACGATTATGACCGGCGGACTTACAAGTACTTAGAATTGCTTAAGGATGAAGGCTATACGGTGGTATCGACAGTGACGCGCTTTACGGCGCAGAAGGGCCTGGTGCAGCTGATGCGCGGTTTTGCCAAGGCCTGCCAGCAGCACGACCGCTTTGCCTTTTTGCTAGCTGGCGACGGCGAGCAGCGCGACGAGCTGATTCGGATTGCTGCTGACCATGGGGTTGCCGATAAAGTATATTTCACGGGTTTTGTCCGCGGCAAGCAGTGGCGCGACGCTTATCGCGTGTCGGACGTCTTCGTGATGAGTTCGGTTAGCGAGCCGTTTGGCTTGGCCGCGCTCGAGGCGGCGCATTATGATACAGCGCTAATCGTGACTAACCAGTCTGGTGTTGGCGAAGTTCTCGATACGGTTTTTCGTTATGATTTTTGGGATACGCATAAGTTGGCTGATCAGCTAGTGGCCTTAGCTAAGTCGCCGCAATTGCTAAACGATATGAAGCGCGGTATCAAATCGGAATATGCTCGTATCAGCTGGGACGATGTCGCTAGCAAGTGCTTATCAATTTATAGCCGCACTCAGAAAGGAGCCAAATGATGAGCAAAAAACGCGGAGTGGTTTTGTATCTGCACATGCATCAGCCGTGGCGCGTACGCGAATATTCGGTGTTCGATATTGCGGATCGGCATGATTATTTCGATAATTTTGATGATAAATATCGCAGCAACCGCTTTATTTTTGAGAAGGTTGCTGATAAGTCGTACCGGCCGATGCTGGCATTACTGCGCAAATTACTGGCTGCGTATCCAGATTTTTGCGTGTCGCTATCGGTGACTGGCACATTGCTGGACCAGGCTGAGCGCTGGGCGCCAGACGTGATCGATTTGCTGCGCGATATTATCGCAACTGGCCGCGTCGAGATCGTCGGCGAAACTTATTACCATAGCTTGGCGTTTTTCTATAGCCGCGACGAATTTCAGCGGCAAGTTGATATTCATCGCCAGAAGATTCGCGACTTGTTTGGCGTCGAAATCACCGCTTTTCGCAACACCGAGCTGAGTTACAATAACGAGCTAGCCGAATGGGCCGACCGGCAAGGCTATAAAGGTATTATCGCTGAGGGCTGGGATAAAGTTCTCGGTTGGCGCAACGCTAATTACATGTACCGGCCAGCTGGCGCAAAAAATGTCAAATTATTGTTGAAAAATTACCGTTTGAGCGACGATATCGCTTTTCGTTTTAGCAATCGCGACTGGGAATCGTATCCGCTGACTTCCCCGACCTATGTCGATTGGGTTGACGCAAGCATGGGTCACGACGGCGAAATAATTAACTTGTTTATGGATTTCGAGACTTTTGGTGAAAATATTTGGGCGGACACAGGCATTTTCGAGTTCTTTGCTGACTTTGTTGAGCGTTGGCTGGGGCGTTACAACCATACTTTCTACACGATTAGCGGCGCCTGTCAAGCGCTAGAAGCGCACGACGAGATTGACTGCCCGCAGACGACTACTTGGGCTGATACCGAGCGCGACTTGTCAGCGTGGCTAGGCAATAGTATGCAGCACGAAGCAATGCGCGACCTCTACGCTATGGAAAATGATGTGCTTGGTTCGGGCGATCTTGGCTTGATAGCTGACTGGCGGCAGTTGACGACCAGCGACCATCCGTACTACATGTGTACTAAGTACTTTAATGACGGCGACGTGCATGCGTATTTTAGTCCGTATGATTCGCCGTACGACGCGTTCTTGTATTTCATGAATGCGCTGCGCGATGTGCGCTACCGATTGCATGAACATAATATTGCGGGGTATTGATGGCGCGACCGATAATTCTTAGCAATAACGAACTGCAAGTTGGGCTGAGTCGTCATGGCGAGGTTAGCGATGTTTATTTCCCTTACGTTGGTTTAGAAAACCATACAATTGGCGGCAATACTCGGCATCGTGTCGGTGTTTGGGCGGATGGCCGCGTATCGTGGCTGAGCGACGATGGCTGGTCATTCAAATTTAGCTATCACCACGAGGCGCTGATCGGCCATATCGTGGCTGTGAATGAGCAAATTGGCATTATGTTAGAGTTCGACGACGCTGTCGATACAGATTTTAACGTGCTTCTGCGGACGATTCATGTGGTTAATTTGCGGCCTGAAACGCGCGACGTTCGGTTATTTATGCATCAAGCTTTCATTATCGGTGATTCTGGTAGCAGCACTGATACCGTTCAAGTGTTGCCAGACGATAACGCTGTCATTCATTACCGTGGACGCCGAGTCTTTGCGGCGTCGGGCCAAGTTGACGGCGGTAAGTTCTTTGACCAATATGCAGTTGGCGTATTTGGCCGCGAGGGCCGCGAAGGTACTTATCGCGATGCTGACGATGGCGAGCTATCGAATTCGACTGCCGAGCATGGCCGCGTCGACTCGACGATCCGCTTCAAATTAGAGTTGGCCGTCCACGGTTCGGCACGAGTCAACTATTGGCTAGCCGCCGGTACTTCCCTGCGCGAAGTACTTTACATACACAAAAATATTATTTCGCAGACAATCCATAAGCGCTTTGAAGCTACTGCTAAATGGTGGCGGCTGTGGTTACGTCCGGCGAAGAAAGTGGCACAGCGTGTCAAACCGGAATATCGCCAGGCGTTTATCAATAGTACGATGCTTCTCAAGGCGCATATTGATAAGCGCGGTGCTGTTATTGCTAGCAGCGATGGCGAGGCGCTTAATTATCAGCGCGATGCTTACGCGTACTGTTGGCCGCGTGATAGCGTGTATGTTCTCTGGCCGTTAATTCGCATGAGCTATACCGAGGAAGCCTACAATTTCTTTGATTTTTGCCGCCGGGCGTTGAGTCCGAAAGGTTATCTATCGCATAAATACCGTGCCGACGGAGCTCTGGGTAGTAGCTGGCATTCGTACGTACACCCAGATGGCACTGTCTCGGCGCCAATTCAAGAGGACGAGACGGCTTCGGTGCTGTTCTTATTCTGTCAATTTTATAATAAGACTGGCGACGACACGCTGCTGCAGCGGTTCTATACCTCAATGGTAGTGCCGATGGCGAATTTTCTGGCCAGCTATGTTGATAATCGGACGCACTTGCCAAAACCAAGTTATGATCTCTGGGAAGAACATTTCATGGTGACGACGTACACGACAGCGACCGTTCAAGCGGCACTGTTCGCGGCGGCTAATCTGGCCGATCAGCGTCGAGACGAGGTTGGAGCTGTCGCTTGGCGGACGGTTGCCGAGGATATCAAACAGTCCGCGCAAAAACGCTTGTACGATCCTCATCAGAAAGCTTTCCGCAAAGGTTTGCGCCGCAACAAAAACGGCACTTACACGCCCGATGATACGCTTGATATGTCGGCTGCTTATGGCGCTTTTATTTATGGCCTATACGATAATCAAGAAGATTTGCATCAAGCCATACAAACAGCTCTCGACCGCTTTCATTTCAAGCTGGAAGCGCCAGGTCTGCCGCGCTACGAGAATGACGCCTATTACCGCAGCGCTCCAGATGCTCCGAGTAACTGGTGGTTTATCGTTTCGTTGTGGCTAGCTCAGTATTATTTGGAGTGCGGCGACGAAAATTCGGCGCAGCGGATAATTTCGTGGGTGGCTAGCCAAGCTTGGCCGACTGGTGTTTTATCTGAGCAAATTGATCCGGTTTCGGGGCGCGAATGCTCGGTAGCGCCGCTTTGCTGGAGCCAGGCTGAATTTATATCGACGATTCTTGACACAATAAAAAGATGAGGATAACAGGGTGGGAGTCAGTTCGAGAACAAAATTGAAAGCATCTAGAGCTCTTCGCCGGCTTACGCCGCGGCATATTGCTAAGACTCGCGCTACGCGCCAAGCAATGCGCCGCTTCGCAGATCGCGCTGGCTTGGTATATTTTGGTTACGCTAATCAGCATGACGACGACCATCGCTTGGTGCGCGGCCATACGGTTTCGCACACGCATATTGATGATTATCTTTGCATAGGTACAATTCGCGGCTACGATACGACAGTTCTGCAGCGGCGCGACACTATTCGCGTCCGCCAGGGTCAGTCGCACAAGTATAAGAATCAACGCTGCCATTGGCTAATCGCTACTGTCGATTTACACACTGAACGTCCGCTGCCGCACATTTATATTGGCATGAAACGGACAGATCCGATTTATCAAGCGTCGTACAGTGCTCTACAGCCGCTAATTTTGGGGGCTACGGCGCGCTACCTGCAGGCTTTTCTTAATAAATATAATATTTATGGTGCTGCTACTCGGGCCATAGAGATTGAGTCAATTATATCGCCGCAGGCTGCCGAAGTAATAGTTTCGCATTTCGACAAAATTAATATTGAAATTGAGCGCAATACAGTGTATCTATATACCGAAAACGAGCGTCCAACCGAGGTGCAAATCGAAAAGCTAGTCTCGAACGCATTGTGGCTAGCCGAGGTAATTGATACCGCCGTACAGCAAAACAGCCCTCGCTAGAGAGCTGTCTGGCTTACCTAGAAAGGCTGCTATTTTAGCCTTTGCGCGGTTTAACTTCGTTACGGCCGAGTGATTTTTTGGTATTCTCGACGTATTTGACATGTTTACGCAGTTTTGGGTCGTATTTACGCAGAGTTAATTTGCCTGGTGTATTTGCCGTGTTTTTGCGCGTAACATAAGTGCGGTGGCCGCTTAGTTGGCTGACGAGTGCAATAATCTTGCGCTTAGTGTTATTCTTCTTTGCCATAACTTCCCTTTAATGTTGTTATAAAACTTCAGTAATCAAGTATAACAGATTGGTGCAGCAATTTCAAGCTAGATATGTTATTATCGCTGACGCATAATTTTCTAGCGTAAATTTGCAGAAAGAGTTGTTTTAGCGCGGCTTGGATACTGTGCCGCTCATCTCAAAACATGCTGCTGTAGCCAGCAGTACATCGCTACAGTCGCTGCCGCGCCGACATTGATGGAGCGGGTTGAGCCGAATTGCTCGATGGCAACGATTTTGTCTGCTGCCTGCGCCATTTCATCGGAAATACCCGGCCCTTCTTGGCCGAACACCAACACCGCCCGCTTTGGCAAAGTCGTCTCCGACATATTGACGCTGCCCGGGATATTATCAATCGCGATGATTGCCCTGTCTTCAGCCCGCATTAACTCGACAAACTCAGCTGTCGAGCCAACGTAATGCACATGCAAATATTTATCCGTCATCATGGCGCCGCGCTTGTTCCATTGCCGCCTGCCAATCACATAAATCTGCCGCACGCCAAACGCATTGGCGCTCCGAACAATCGTCCCCATGTTAAAATCCCGCTCAGTGTTCTCCAGAGCAATCACTAAGCCATGATCCACAGCGTCCAACTCTTTCACAATCTCTGCCTCGCTCCGGCCTTTGAATTTGTCGATCACATTCCGCACGTCTTCCATGTATGTTATTTTAGCAAATATTAAGCTAGCGGGACCAGCTGGCATA
>ERZ773050.956-NODE-956-length-16103-cov-4.464980_pt1 | contig 16103 bp, 15 predicted proteins | sample MGYA00580632_ERZ773050 | MGnify/ENA primary metagenome ERZ773050 (study PRJEB29015, sample SAMEA2738123) | human oral metagenome | biome: human oral; feature: human-associated habitat; material: saliva | place: China | collected 2166 ... | reverse complement strand
CCTTCCGGTTGTCCTAGCTTTAAAACTCTTTTTTAGGCTGGGTGTTCTAACTCCAATTTTCATTTTAAACTCCTTGAGTTTCCGTATTTTATCCGCAAGTCACTCTTAATTACAGTTTTACAACAAAATTTTTTCAAAAAATCCCATAAATATAAGGAATCCTTCTCATTTTTGATGTATAATTTAATCACCACAAAAAAACATACTAAACAAAAATTAGGAGGACTCCCTGTGGTTAATTTTACATCAAATACTTATAAAATGAAACGGGAAATTTTAGCTTTTTCAAATAAAATTTCAAAAAAGCTTTCAAAGCCCGAAAGAAAGTTCATGGCTGATATGAATTATGGCATGTTAGCATCAGGAAGCTGCCTACTGACAGACATAGCCGACAAACTTCACGAACCATCCAGAAAAATCAATGTCGTGGACAGGCTTTCCAACCACCTTGCAAAAGGCATACCTGCATACGCTCTCAACTCTTATCTTTCATCTGTTAAAAAATGGTGCCCTGAACATCCCGTGGTACACATTGATGACAGCGATGTTGTAAAACCCGGCGGATATAAATTTGAGTCGCTCTGTTTAGTACGTGACGGTTCTGAAAGTACTGCCAAGAAAAACATTTATAAAAAGGGATATCATGTAACAGAAGCAACCGTGCTGACTAATAACGCCCATCCGGTCAGCCTGTTTTCTAAAATCCATTCATCAAATGAAAAAAACTTTACATCAATTAATGATGTTACTTTTTCTGCAATTGAAAGGGCTGTCTCATTGTTTGGAAAGGCAACTTTTGTAATGGACAGAGGATATGATGACAATAAAATGTTTCTTAAACTTGCCTCTATGGAACAGGACTATGTGATACGCCTTACGACAAGAAGAAAGCTCCTGTTGCATGGCTGGTGGGTATCTGCAGCAGAACTATGCAAAAGACGAAAAGGTAAGGTTAAGCTTCCGCTATTCTATAAAGGCAAAAAACATGAAGCATATCTTTCACATGTAAAGGTTCAGATAACAGCTTCCAGAAAAGACATAAATCTGATACTTGTATATGGCATTACAGAGCACCCTATGATGTTGGCAACCAACAGAGAGATAAAGTCAAAGGATGATGTAATAAATGTTGCAAAAATGTACTTTTCCAGATGGCGGATTGAAGAATATTTCCGTTGCAAAAAGCAGATGTTTAAGTTTGAAAATTTCCGTGTACGTAAGCTTAAGGCAATCAATGCACTAAATTTTTATATTACGCTATGTATGGCATTTCTTGCTCAGACTTCAATGAAATCTGAAACAAATGCCTTGAAGGCTACAATAATAAAGGCTTCAGCCCCCATAAAGGAAAAAGTTTCATTTTATTATTACAGGCTTGCAAAAGGTATACAAAACGTTCTTTCATATGCCAAAGAAGGTGTAAGACTGTGGTTTAAGACAGAACGTCCGGTATACAGGCAGCTTTGCTTTAAATTTATAAGTTAACTTAAAGAACAAATATACATTTCACAAGTCCTGCTTAAGTAGGGCTTATAAAGTATGTTTATTTTTAACAGTACCACTTTTTAATGTAAAAAATTCCTAAATCTTCTTTGTGTTTAAGGATTTACTAACTTTATTAATGCAGTTTTAATGCAGTTTACGGAAACTCAAGAAAAGAATTCAGAATTCTATAGAATTTAGCAAAATTTTTTAATTATATTTATAATTATTTTTTTTACAATGAAGTTTCTCTTTCCTTACGCTGCTCCACATTTTTCTCAATGTCTTGATGTAGCTTATAATCTTTTGTAATTGTTTCTACTCGTTGATACAAAGCCTGGCGCTCAAAGGTCGCCTCTTTAACAAGTTTATCAATCTCAGCTTTACGAGTGCTAGGATCTACCCTCAAGTCTTTCAGAATAGAAACAGCTAGTTTCACTTCCTGAGGATCGCTTGATTCCAATGCAAGAAATGCAGACTGAATTTTATTAAGCTCACCCAAACGTTGATCTAGTTTATCAAGCAAGTTATCTACTTCTTCCAGTTCCTCTTCAAAACGATTTAACAATTCATCAAATTGCTGTCCTTCTGTCACTCCATGAGCAGATAGATAATTATATTCACGAATAAGCTGATCCAAACTGGAGATTTTCGGATTTTTCCGGACAATCATTTCTCCGTTATCATACGACAACTGAGAAGCGACTGTTTCTCCCTTCATGTACCGATTCTTATCAGCGTGTTCAGGATTAACAAAATAGTAGAAATCATTTTTTCTGATAAAAATTTCATAAGAGCCATCTTCTGCTTTTTCAATCTGATGAGCTGGAATAAGAATGGTTCCCTTATTTCTAATCCCAAATTCCATTTCAAGATAGAGTCCATTTTTTGTTTCTTCCATCACCTGCCATTCTTCAACTGTGATTCTCATTTCAAAATCATCTTCTCGTTCCGCAACCATTTTTTCATATTCAGATTTAATTTCATCGACAGAGAAGGTCACCTCGTTACCAACTACTCTTTCAGAAATTTTCTCCAACGAATAATTTCCTTTTTTTGACAAAGTGCGATCCCGAACATTTCTGGTTTGATCTTGGTCAGTCAGACGATACTTTATTTCCTTTCCTGAAGTATCAACTATCAGATTTAAAGCTCGTGCCTTGATCTTAAAATCTTCTAAGGAGCTTGAATGTTTTAAAAGGAAATCTAAACGAGATTTAATCTCATAGCGAAAAGAATTTTTTTTGCGATAGGCATGATAGGTTTTTCGATTAGTCCATAATCTCTCCTTGAGAATTTTAGCTCCAGCCAAATCAGAATACTTGTTTGAAATATTAAATAAGCTTCTAGCAGTATTTTTCTGCCAACGAAACTTTTTTAATGTAACAGAATTAGTGGAATTGAAAATGATGTGATTGTGAATATGCCCCTTATCCATGTGAGTCGCTATGACAAATTCATGTTGTCCACCAGTTAATTCTAAAATTGTTTTTCGACCAATTTCATGAATTTCTTGTGGAGTCAAGTCATCTTCAGGAGAAAATGATTGGATGATGTGGTGAGCTAAAACCCGATTCGGATTGTGAATGTCAGATTGTTCTTTTGTCCCTGCTCGTTGAGCAGCGTTCTTTTTTGTCAAAAGAAATTCTTCTGTCGCTGTACTAGCGTCTGTAATTCCATAAGTAGATACAAGTTGCTTGACTACTCGGCCATCTTTAACCACTGCTGGAAATTCAAACTGTTCATCTTGTTCTAAGAAACTCGTTTTAGTTGGATTCTCGATATAGCGTAAAGCATTATTTAAACTTTTTGTATCAGTCAGCTCGACCGTCTTAGCTTCATCCTCAATATATTTTGTAGATCGTCCTAAAGAAGCTACACCCTTTATTTGAAGAACCTTTGTTACAACCATCTGTCCTGTCCCTTTGTTTGATTTTCCTGTTTTTGGATAAACTGGCTGACTGTATCTTTCAAATGTTTCTGCAATTCAAGAATCTGACTCAGTTCAGTTAGGCTAGCCTGGTCATCTTCGTTTACCTTTTTTGCGACCTGATTAATATTGACCCCTATCCGATTTATTTCCTTACGTAACTCTTTCAACTCTTCAAATTTTAAAATTTTGACCTCGCCCATAATCAACATAATTCGGGCAAAGGCATTAAAATTTGTCATTCCAGAGTCTGCAACCTTTGTTGAAATAAACCGTGCCTCTTCTTCCGTTAAACGAATTTTTTTCTGAATCATTCGTTTTCTTTTTTCTTTATTTTTCAAAAAATCTTCACCTCTATTCTGGCAATTTTACTTGAGGGGCTCAGAGCCCTTTTCTTCTGGCAAGATTAGCACTTGGGTACCCAAATGCTGTTTTTAAAAAGGTCAAAGATGGTCAGCATGTACACCTGACCATTCTTGACTTTTTAAATCTTTGGGGAAATCCCCAATCCCCTAATCCCTGCAAGCAGGAATCTTGTTCTATCACGAGGGAAAAGTTTGACTAAACTTTTAAGTCTTCCAGTAGAAGCTCCATTGTATCAACCATCTCCGTTTTAAGGATTTCGTCTTTTAGTTGCTCAAATCGTTCATCACTCATTCCCTCAATTTCTTTAAGTGCAACGGGATACATTTCTACTTCTTCTAACTCATAGTTTGTTTTGATTCGCATATCTCTACGAAGAATATAGAGGCATTCTTTACGTGAAATATGCTGGTTGACTTCATTCACTTTTGGCGAATCTGTAGTTTCATCTATAAAAAATATCTCCATTAAAAAATCAAAAGTTTCTTGTTTTAGATGTTCAATCATCTTCCGTTTCTCCTTTTTTGTTTTTCTTCCTACGGACTAATGCCTCCATTATCGAGGGTTGCTCAGGGACTTTTTTTCTTCCACCTGCTTTACAGCCTCCACTTTTTGATTCCCCAACTGCTCAGATTTTTCTTTTGCCTGTTGAAGTTTATCAGCAAACTTATCTTTCGTCACAGTTTTATTTTTCACTAATTCTAACTTAGCATCCATCCGATCAATCAAACTTTTTGCTTCCTTCTGAACAACCTGCAGTTGTTCTACCATATCTTCAAAACCATTTTTATCTTTTGCCCAAATAGCCAAATATCCAAAACTGTAGCTACTCGTATCAAAACCAAAATGATTAGCTACGACATAAGCGACACTTTCAGCTTGTAATTCTTGCTTACGATATTGATCGTCCCCATATTGGGCATTGGTTCCTCTATGTAAATCTGCATGAGCCATTTCATGAAAAATGGTTTTTAAGATCTGTTCTTGACCCTTTAATCCTTTTGAAATAACAATTCGATTTTCATCTGGAGAGTAATAACCATTTGCACTCTCTCTTTTAATTTCTTCAAAACTAATAGGAACCTGATTATCCATTGAAACAGCTTTGGCTGCTCGGTACAAATCTTCATAATCTTTAACATCTCCAGTCAATTCATTAATTGCTTTTGGCAATTCTTTCCCTTCTGTTTGAGATACATCAAAGACATTCCCTAACTTGAATCGAGTAACTGTGACTTCCTTTTCTTCCATTTCATTCTCAGATGGAGAAAAACTCAACTCATTTTGATTAGCAGAAATCTTAGTTTTCACTTGATACGGAACCCAAATCTTCAGAGCTTTTGAGCCCTTTTTAACTGTCCTGTCAAAATCCGCTTTCCATTTATTAAAACTTGCAACACGAGAAACATTAGGATTTTGCATCTTTAGCAAATGAATATTGTTGAGTGAGTAGTTGTGAAACTTACTCATCGTATCCAAGAACGATTTAAACTGTTCTGAATCTAAATAGTTCTTCATTCCCTCTTTCAAGTGTTCAGCTAAAGCTTTTGTATCTTTATTTGCGACTAACTGGGAAATGGTTTGTTCTGAACTTTTAGTAGCAATTGCATCGGTAATAATAGCCCCTGCAATCACTTCAACATCTGCACTTCTTTCTCGATCTTCCTGCTTTTTATGAAGGTTAGAAGCAGCATTGTAAGGATCTGTTCCTTGCAACATCTCATCAGAATTGGAAATACCATCACCATCCAAATCACGATCCCTCTCATCTTTTCGGTTATACTGATAAATTTTTTCGTATGGATTATCTAGTGTATTTTGCGAATCTTTGACTTGTGATTTCTCAAATTCTTCTCGAACTGTGGCAATCGTTTGTTCAACTTTTTCTGATAAACTTTTGATTTCTTTTTGCCATTTTTCTACAAGAGCTACTTGTTCCATAGGTGAGTCCTTGACTCCCAACTTCTCAAACCAAGCAGATAGATTTTCGACCTCAACACTATCCATTCCATCAAAAGAGATAAATCCAAGACGAGCATCATGACTACTATCTGTAAATCCAATTGGACTATTTTCCAAATCTCCAAATGGGAGTTGGGATAGAAGTTGATCTGCGTAAAGAGTATCTTCTAAAGCGTAACTTAACTGAGAAAGATCTAACTCACTCGCCAATCTCTCCAGATGATACTGAGTGAATATTGCCCCATCTATCTTCATCAACTCTGGATGCTCTCGCATTTCTCGTGTTCCAAGTCTTTCTTTATGAGCGATGGGGTTAATCTCCTCACCAATATTGTAACGGATACCATCCTGAATCAGTTCACCATCGGGAGCGTAGATACTAAACTGGAGCTTAGTTGGAGAGATATAGGCTTCTGGATGATCACCAGTCACTTGTTTTAGCCCTTCCTGATGTAGCTGATAGAAGCTCTGATTGGCCTTGTATAGCTCTCTAGCAAATTCTTGATACGAAATCAGCTCTGTTTCTTTAAAGGGCAATTTAGGCCCATCTGGACGCTCCTCAGACCATTGAAGGCGTACATGGTAGTTTTCCTTATAGATATGATCTTGTTTCCACTCTTTATAAAAGTCCGAATTTGTATCTAGGAGATGATCTTCTCCTGCTGCAGCAACAATCTGATCAAATTTATCATTGTACTGTTTCGCATAGTCAAGATACTGATTCCAGGCTTGATGAAATTCTTCTGGAGTTTTTGAGATGTCACCTGGCACACCTAAATTATAGACAGTATCTAAGACTTGAGTAAACGTAGCCGAATCAAGTAGGGGGCTATTCAGTGTGTTCTCTAGCGTTGTTTGTTCAATTTCTTTAGAAACTTCTTCATACTGCTTATTCTTCAAAACTGACAGCATTTCTGCACCTTTGTCTTTAACATATTCTTCATTGATTGAAAGTTGCTCGATGTGACCATCTTGCTCTCTATAAACACCGAGAATGATCTTTTCATCCAACGATTTAACATTAGTTGCAAGCTCTCCCTTGAGTTTCATAAGAGAGGCTGGAATTTTTTCATCTCCGATATCTTTAAAAAGTAGTAAGAAATCTTCATCTTTTGCTTTAATAGCTTCACTCATATTGAGATTGTGAAGTTTTTCAACACTGCTCAAATCATCTAAAACAAAAGAATGTGGATCTAAAATATCACGCAACATAGGAAGAACCTGCAATTTATCCTTAATTGCATTACTAATCAACATACCGTCATAATGCCCCTGACCATTGGCAATATCATCTAGGAAATTTGCTGCTCCCTTTCCCTCTTTAAAAGGTCTGATCCCTGAGAGATGGATAAAGTTATCCTTTTGAAAAGTTACCTGAAGCACATTCTCCTCTCCATGATCTGCATAAACAAAGCTGATCTTACTGTCAGCCAGTTCATTTAAATACCAGAACGCTGTACTTTGGATAGACGGCGCATATTGATTTAATCGTCTTAAATCCGCTGGTGTAATCGGATGATAATTCGCTATTCTCCGTTGCACTTTATCATAATTTGTGCTAAACTGTAAGTAAGGATAGGATGATGTCGGGTGACTGGTAACAGTTTGCTCAAAGGTACTTGTTTCAAGTACAGGTGAGGTACTGCCTTCAGCTTTAGGCTGTAAAGAACCCGTGCCACCACTGGTCCTATCATTCATTTGCTCCTGAGAGTTCTCAGGAGCTTTTTCTGTGCTCTGAATTTGTTTTTTAGGCTCCCTACCATCTCCAAGAGGATTGGAAGGTTCTTCATAGGTCACTGTTTTGTCCGAATCAATAACCATTTGTTTTCTAGGCTCTACTGAAAAACCTATATTATTCCAGTTTTCCTTCAACCATGTTGCATCTTCAGGAGAAAGGTGGCTGGTATCAGGAAAGGGACTTGATTCTGATAAAGTTGCTTCAGCCTTTTCTTCAAATTCTGATTTTCGACTATCAGATTTTTCTTCCTGTTGATTCTTTAGAACATCATTCCAGTCCGTTTTATCTTGCCCTGGTCTTAGTTCTGGTAGATCCGAATTGATAACAGCTCCTTTTTCTTCCAATTCTTGAATGAATGTTCTACCTGCTTTATCATTATCTAAAGCTAGGGTGATTAAATCCGCATTTTTCCCATCTTCAAAAAAGTGATGATCAATAGCTACTTGAAGCCCGTCTGCCATTTGTTCAGGTGTCCATCTTAGTGGTTTTCCTGAAATTTCAGCTTGAATTTGAGATAGATGACGGCCAATAGTCGATTCTTTCAAACCATCCATAGAAACTAATCTGACGTCCTGAAGACTATCTTTGTGCAATTCATAGTAGGACATTAAATCAATTGGACTCTCAGTAAAAATCAATCGTTTTGGACTGCCAATATCAACATGAATACCAGTCATAGGATCGGAGTTTTTCATAATCACTTTAGCATATCCATGTTTTGGCCACTTCTCCCAATTCTCCTGGATTCCCTGTAAAGAGGCTCCAACAACTTCACCTGAAGAAGAAAGGGACTTGAATACAATAACTGGCTCAATCGCATTTGTTGAATTTCCGCCATTACCCTCCGCAAAGTAGTCAAGTTTGGCATTAGCCTGGGCTAAAACACCCTGTTCCAAAAAATAATCAATCGTTTCATCGGATAACCCACGTTGATTTCGTAAGTAGTCTCGTCCAGCTGATAATGGCTGCTCGTATTTCTCAAGATAGTATTTAAAATCTTCTTGAGGCCTTTCAACCAGTTGAAACTCTTTAAAATTTCCATCATTTAAAAAATCTACCGATTGGTTAAAATCTACTTCCTTTATTGTCTCAACCAAAGAAATCGCATCACCACCTGTATTTCTAGAAAACCATTTCCATAAATTTTTATCAGGTGAAATAACTAGGCTATCATGTTCTTTCCATCGATAGTCTCGTCCAGATCGAACCAGCTCCATCTGAAGCTCGTTTGCAACATCCAAAATATCTCTAGAACGTGCAAATTCAACACGTTCTCTACGACTTTTCCCACGTCTTGATTCTTGTTCTGTCATATAAAATCTCCTTAAAATCCTTCATACTGTGGTTTGTACGGCTCTTTCTCTTCTTGTAGAAATGTTTCTGGATCTAAGTGAACCAATTCCCCTACTGAAAAAGATTCAAATAGCTCAGAATTTTCCTTAAAGTCTAGAACCATTTCTAAATCAGAATTTCTTCCTTGACCCTCAAAATGCACTTGCTTGTTATCGACATTTATTGCCGTAATTAACCATTCGGCTGAGAAATCAAAGTCTTCAACTGCGACATCTGGAAATAATAGCTTCATTTTTTCTACTCCTTTCTCTTTTTATCCTTCTATTCTATGTAATAATCGAAAAATCACAGTTAAAGGGACAATATAATTTCAAAAATGAGGCATATCTATAACCAAACAATTTAAACAAAAGAGGGTTCGATTTGAGCAAATTTTCAGTTTGAAACTAGTTTCAGAAATAAAAAAAAGCAATTATTTCTATTAAAATACTTGACGAACGTAAAGTAAAATGATATGCTATATAAAGATAAGGAAAGGGAGTTCAAAAGAACTCAGGTAAAACATCATGATTACTAAAGAACAACTCAACAAATACTACAGCGAATACTTGGATGAACTCGTTGAGTGGGCTGACGATTTAAATAAATTGTGTCTGTACGCCTACCTAGATGAAGATGACAATTTATACTGTGGTCCTAATCAACTGCATCATGGTTACACACAATTCAGAGTTCCACTTCAAGCTAAGGCGGTAGTGGATGATGATTGGGATTACGATTTCTTCAACAACCCATCAGGATATGATGGGTGGGATGAAACTTTGGAAGAGATGCTTGAGGAATTGAATGATTAAAAAAATATCTATGGATCGTGCATGTAGATAGCGGGGTGGCATATGCTCATTGACACATCACAAGTTGAGGCAGTCTTGATGAATAAGGCTGTCTCAGCCTATCGTTTGGCTAAAGAAATTGGAATCCAAGAGAGTTCGATCTCTCTCTTGAGAAACGGGAAAAAGGATTTTAACAAGCTGAGCCTTGAAGTCGCCATGAGGGTTCAGTCATGGATAGACGCAGGCAATTACCAAATCTTGCAGAAAAAGTTTTGACTACTTCGGTTTTGGCAGAAATGAAAGCAGATAATGAATTGTAAAAAAACCGTGATTTTTCACGGTTTTTATTTAGCTCCAAGCACCTCTCTTTATATACTTTGTCCTTTTTCCTCAAGTTCTTGTCTCTCATCACTTCTCTCACGTTCCATGAGGGCTTTTTTATTTGCACGTTGGGCCCTTTGAAGAGAATTGGTCAAATTTCTCATGAAATCTGTATTGATGATTGCTTTACCTTGAGATTGTTGGATATTTTTTCTTTGCAAGACCTTTCTTTCTTGCATTTTCTGTGAAACAGCTTGAGCTAACTGACTTTTCTGATCGCTTTCTTCCTCTGGCAATATTTTTTGATAGAGTGATTTGAGTTCAGAAAATCCTTTCGCATTCTCCTGTTTTAATTTTTGAATAATCGCTTGATCAGTCGTTTGTGAAATTTCCTTGTTTCGGCCGTAAATCTGATGTTTAAGCTGAAAAATTGAGATATGGGTCTGTAGCTCTTCTATATAGCTATCTTTCGTAACAGGATAGCCCTTTAGAATAGTCAGTACTCCTTCATCTTGAAGAGGTTGAACTGCCTCTAATTCCCTCTTCAGACGTTTAATAGGTGCTTGAATTGCTAATGAATCAGCCTTATCTACTGGAAATGAAACACTATCTTCAAACTGGTTAGCAAGAGATTGTTTTAGAGATTGGTCTGCTTCACCTAGTTTATAATTTGGAGTCAGTTGCAATTCAGTCAGCTTCAGTCTTTGTTGAATTTCTTCCTTTTTCAATTCAACAAATGGCTTATCGGTTTCAAGTGGTTGAATTTGATCAAAAAGAGTTTTACGAACTAATAAGCTACTCTGTTTTTCCTCCAATAAACTCAATTTTAAAGCATAGCGAAATGTTCCTAACTCCTGGCGCTCTTTTAATGATCGATCACTTTTCTTTTTAGCTGCTTCTACAAGTTCTTTCAAATCAGCTGAAGAAAATAGCGACAAGTCTCTTAAACTAAGTTGCTTCTCCAGTAAGTCTTCTTTCATCTGACTCACATCATAAACTAATTCCGTAACATATTCAGGACGTCCCAAACCTGTTCCGTGTTTATCATAAGCAGCATAGACTGGTTTTGTGATTTCAAGAGGTTTCGCCCCATCTTTTAGATCATAACCAAGTTTTTTCCAGGCATCTAGTGTTTTGATAACACTTGCATTGGGATCCTGTTCTAAAATCATTCGTTGATTCTTTACTGAGAAATTGGCCAAATTTTTTTCCAGCCGAACATCAGCTATTTCAGGAGCATTCTCACGAAATAGGTGCAAGATTCTATTTGCTAGTCGTTCTCTCAACTCTTTTTCTCGATTCGCTATTAATTGCTGCAGATGATAGCCTGCAGCCTCCTGTTGTGTTTTCTCAACACGACCATCAAGTTTCCGAATCTTTTCGTAGGTTGATTTTTTTCCAGCCGAATAAGCTCCTCTATAGGTCTCTAGGAAGTCCTTCGTTTCTTTCAGAAATTCTTGATAGAGCTCCTTCCCATCATTTTCTAAATAGGAATCCAGATAGCGATCCAGGAAGAATTTACTGACTGCAAAATCTTTTGCATTTGAGCCATAGCGCCATTTTTTATCCATAGGCAAATGATTATAAGCCTGCTCCAAAAAATTTTTTTCAGCTGAAGAACGCACCATCTGATCTCTAAATACAGAATTGATCAACTCACTTCTGATATTGGCCAATATCTGTTCTCGTCGAACAATCATTCCTCTAGTCTGTTCATTCAACAGGCCATGAAAAACATCACTTTTAAAACGTTCAATGGTTTTCTGGGAAAAGTTACCTCTATATTCCATTCGTCCACGAGGCCGATAGAAAAATTTTTTTCTTGCAGACTCGACTTCTGATAAACCAAAATGCACATGAATATTATCCGTATTCAAGTGAATGTTAGCCCACCAAAATGATGAATCAGATAAGCCTTCTTTTTCAATCAATCTTGGCAATGCTTCACGTATGACCGACTTGATAGCTTGCTGATCGACTTTCCCAGTTTCGAGATCATATAATCCCTCCTTGGCCAAAAAATCATTATCAAAAGAGATAACACCCTGCCATAGAAGAGAGCCATTTTGATAAGCCTGTTCTAACTTACTTTTCAATTCAGTTACTTTGCTACGCTGCAAGTAATTAGCCTCTTTTGTAAAAATCGCTGTCATCTCTTCATTTTGATTTTCAGTAGCATAAGAGCGATTCATATAATCAATGTATTCCTGAAAATTTAGTTTCGTTTCTGGAACTTCAGCTTGAATTTTTTGTATTTCATCTTCAGTTAGAGACTCGATATTTTGTCTGTGTGTTTCTAAATTTAATTCATTATCAACCTCAACAGCTTCGTCTCTATTAGTGTAGTCTACAAAGCCACTATTTGCTTCAGTGTATTGCAGCATGAAGGTAATACTTGGACTAGACTCACTCACGAGTAAGGTCTCCTTTCAATTAATGAGAATGTTTGATTGTTTGACCACGTGCAACATCTTCTTGAATGACATCGTTAATTCTTGCCATTAATTCATGCTGTGTAGGATCCAGTCGTGAATGAATAGATTCCAAGTCTTGAACATCAAAATCATCTTTCGTAATAGCATGAAAGTTGGTTAGTGTTAAATAGAGAATTTGATCAAGTTGACGATGAATTGCCTTGTTGTCATTTCCAGAATCAAAGGCATCCCCAAAATTTTTTTCCAGCTGAGTCAGTCGCTCATAGAAATTTTTTCCTTCTCCTAATTCAATAAAAAGTTTATAAAAAACTTCAATCAAAGTGACTAGCGTTGCTGAATTATTTCGATATTGCTTCTGCAAAGCAGACGATTCTTTCAAGTAGGATTTTATTTCCTCAAATTTTTCATGTGTTTCTTCGCTAAAATATAAGCTAAGTCTTGGATTCATTTTTCCCTCCTCAATTTTTCTGAGATGATCCTGTCAAATAATTGATTTTATATCCTGGTTGAATATTAAAGATATATACATCAAATGAGATCTCATCATCTTCAATACTCTGTGCTTCCATACGAACTCCTCTAGCAACTAATTCCACATTTCTAAATATAGGAGTTACTCGATAGCGAACATGGTGGTTCGTATTTTTTATGTAGTTAGCAATTTTATTTTCATAGTAAACCATTGATGATTGTTCATCTTCAAAATTTGCATTTAAAGCACGTGTACCTGTAAATAAATTTTTAGCATTTGCATTCTCTCCACTTAATTGAAAACCGATTAAGTGAGAACGATTATATAAATAATCTTCTTTCCCGTTGAAAATTATTTTTTTATTTTTCCATCCTGTTGGTGTGATAGACGAAATAGATTCTCTATCTTCAGTTGGCATCAAATCTTTTCCCAACATCGCTTCAGCAATTCCTACACGATTTAAAAAATCTAGATTAGAATATTTTTCCCAGCTGCCATTTTCTAAACTCAATTCGCTTTTTGTAAATTGTGATTTTTCATTGATGACAATCACTTGATTTTTTCCATCATACTCCTTCGATTTCAAATCATCATTTTTCAGAGTAAGATTCAAATTTGAGTTGGAATTTTTTTCTTCAGCTGAATCGGCTATGTTCAATTGAGTCGGGATATCATTTTGTGTCAAGCCAGATTTGATAGCATCAAAATTGTTAGGTTGTACGATAAAGATCGCAAGAAAAATGAGAATGATGAACAGAGATTTATTCTTCTTCATTTTCAAACACCACCTGACCGTCGTTCCGCTTCAAGTGCAGATACATCATCCATAAAATGTAACCAATTTGTGGTTAGTTCGTTTACAATATCTTGTTTAACATTTAAAGCTGAAAGAGAAATATCATTCTTCAACATCAATTCTAAAATCTGACTTTGTTGTATTTTGATATTAGATAATGTTTCCGCAAATTGATTATTGTACAAATTCAATCCGTCATTCATTACGATATTTTGAACTTGCGATAACATAAACTCATTGAAACTTGGATAGTTATATTTTTTTGAAATAGCCTGAAGTTGTTCAAACATATCATCAGGAACATTTCTAATTAAAAAATTTTTAGTCATCACTTTCCACCTCTCCTTCATACTCTAACCAACGTGAAATATGATTGCCATAGCGATCCATTTTTTTTTCAAATTCTGAGAGTACCCTTGTCTGTTTTTTCATTTGTTCCAGAACATGGTCAGAAGCTAATTTCATATTTTCTAAATGAGCCACATACAAATCTTGAGCACGATTAAATTTTCCGTACTCAATTTTTTCACGACAGATTGAGAGCAGAAAATCATTTAATGATTTGGCTTTATTTTTTTTTGCAAGAGCTTTTAGATAGCTAACCTCTTCCTGTGTTAATCCTCTAATGAGAAGGTTCATCTGTATCCTCCATCTTATTATTTATTGTCCCAAAAGCAGGACTTCTTTTTTCTTTTGTCGAAGCAAAAGCAAAAAGAAGCAAAAAAGAAAACTTCAACCTCGCAACATCACGAACCGTCACGGTTCTATTTTTGCGGTTTTTCAACACACTAACACACACAGAGGGACTAAGGTCCTTTTTAGGTGTGTTGTGGTAGAAAAGAGCATAAGGGAAACTGATATCACGTGCCGTGATATGTTGATAGTATCAACGTTTCCAATGATATCAATTTTCTCGGTTTCACCTACTTACACACACGTGCTATACTTACCTTTACATACTTTGTAGGTGTTATACTTACACTGTTTTTCTTCTTTACACACTTTTACTTACACTGTTTTTGACTTCATTTAGAAGTTCAAAACTCAAAAATTAAGACTGATCTTCAGCTGGAGAGTTTCCTTCTTCACGATTTTTCTTCGCTGCTAAACGTTGTTCTTTTTCATCTTCTTTGATGAGGTTTAATTCCATTTTTAACTCTTCAAGAATTGATTCATACGACTGATTTTTATTTTTCTTCAATTGAATTTGAACATAAATTTTACCAATTTGTTTTTGAAGATTCTCTTCTGCTTCTTGACGTTCCTTTTCTAAAAGGACAACTTTTTTCCTTGCTTCTTCTAGTTGATTATCAATTTTTGTTAAATTGTTTTTGGCCATGATTACTTCTCCTTTTTTCTAATTTCGTATTTCTTAATCCTTTAATTTATTTCCTGCAAAGCTGTTAATTTTTTCTTTTACAGTTTGGAAGTTGCTCCATAAATCGCCATCTAGTTTTTTCAAATCAATCACATAAACTTCATGATCATTTTTCTTGATAGTTAGTGTGAAAGAACGTTCATCAATTTTAATTTCCTGTAAAACGAGATACATTGAAGAAAACATTTCTCCTTTATATCCTGGATTACTACGATAGGTTATTCCATATTCATCAATATCCAGCGCAACCCATTTTTGTTTTCTAAGCAAACCTTTTGTACTTGTGAATACAGTACGATGCTTTCTAACTGGTTGATTTTCCCTTGGTGCTAATTTAAGTTGTTCTTTCATTTTTCTGCCTTTCTTTTTTTGATTGATTCTAGTATAAGAGATAAATGAAAAAAATTTTTTAAAGGGACAATCATAAAAAATAAACCCCCTTAATTCAAAAATTAAGGAGATTTTTGACTACTATTTGTTGGTAAACATGAACTCGGCTTTCATAGAAAATGCACTCTTTTTACTTACATCAAATTGAATCATCTCGAAACAAAAATCATGTTTTTTCCCAAAAGGGAAGACACTGAATACTGGATGATAAAATTCTTCAATATCTACAAATTCTCTTTCAAGAGGAGCTTCAGAACCATTCCATGCTTTTCTATAATAGGAAATACCTGTCCGTTTTTCTCTATTCAAAAAACTTAATTCTACAACATCTTGATAATCCTTTTTCACTGCTCGCTGATTAATCGTAATCATTCGTTGGTTTGCATCACCTTCATCAGCATCTGTAAAAAGATTGATTTTAGGAGGTAACTTATCTTTTAATTTTCGGATTCCAAGGTAGTCCTTATTTAAGATATTTTTGAATAGATAACGCTGAAAAAGTTTTACTTGAAACCACTTCATGAAATAATAAATACCGATACTAAAGATTGTAGCTAAAAGCCAGAACGGTAATTCATTTTCTTGTATTGGTTTTTCTAATGCAGCTGTAAAAATGATGGCAAGTATAATATTTCTTATGAACATCTTTATAATCTGCATTCCAGCCCCTAAACGTAACTTCGTAAAAGGCGCACATAAAATAATCAAAC
>ERZ773050.955-NODE-955-length-16110-cov-10.643164_pt1 | contig 16110 bp, 6 predicted proteins | sample MGYA00580632_ERZ773050 | MGnify/ENA primary metagenome ERZ773050 (study PRJEB29015, sample SAMEA2738123) | human oral metagenome | biome: human oral; feature: human-associated habitat; material: saliva | place: China | collected 2166 ... | reverse complement strand
TGGGCTTGGTCATTTCAAATGGGATTATTGCTCTTTCTGGTGCACTGATGGCCCAACAAGAAGGCTATGCGGACGCTTCACGTGGGATTGGTGTCATCGTTATTGGGCTTGCCAGCCTCATTATTGGAGAGGTTCTCTTTTCAAATGTCACCTTGACAGAGCGCTTGCTCAGTATTGCGATCGGATCGATCGCCTACCAATTTTTGATTTGGGCCGTGATTGCGCTTGGCATCAATACCAGCTATATTCGAATCTTCAGTGCCTTGATCTTGGCTATCTGCCTGATGATTCCAACCTTTAAAGGAAAAATCATGAAAGGAGCGAAACTCAGTAAATGACAGCAATTGTAGAATTAAAAAATGTAACCAAAGCTGTGAACAATGGGATGAATGAAGAAAAAGTCATTCTAGATGATGTCTCCTTGGAAATTCGAGAGCATGATTTTATCACGATTTTAGGGGGCAATGGAGCTGGGAAATCAACCCTCTTTAATACCATTGCTGGGACACTTCCAGTTAGTAGCGGGAAGATCTATATTCTAGGGGAAGACGTGACCAACTACTCTCCTGAGAAGAGAGCCAAGTACCTATCTCGTGTCTTTCAAGATCCTAAAATGGGAACAGCGCCTCGTATGACAGTGGCAGAAAATCTCTTGGTAGCGAAGTTTCGTGGAGAAAAACGTGGTTTGATTCCGCGTCACTTGGCAAGCTATAAAGAAGAGTTTCAAACAGTTCTTGCTAAGATCGGCAATGGCTTGGAAAATCATATCGATACAGCAGTTGAGTTTCTATCAGGGGGGCAACGTCAGGCTTTGAGCTTGTTGATGGCGACACTAAAACGTCCAGAACTTTTGCTATTAGATGAACACACTGCAGCCTTGGATCCAAAAACCAGTCAGGCTCTCATGACCTTGACGGATCAGTTTGTGAAACAAGATGCCCTCACTGCCCTTATGATCACCCACCACATGGAAGATGCTTTGAAATATGGCAATCGCTTGATTGTGATGAAAGATGGCCATATCGTCCAAGATCTCAATCAAGAAGAAAAAGCCCAAATGAGCATCGCAGACTACTATCAATTATTTGAGAAAGAATAAGATACAAAGGGCGTTGCGGATACAGTCAAAATAGGGAATACGACGCAGAATCTTTAGATTCTAGGAGGATTCATCTTTTTGACACAATCCGCAGCCCGTGTTCAATTCGTGTGACGGCAAGTACTATGGTACCTTGCCTACACGTCTCACTAACTCCTCAGGTGGATAGTATCGATCCACCTTCGTCCTGTCGCATTCCGCTAAGATACAAAGCCCGTAAAATGCAAAGTCAAAATAGGGAGTAGGACAGAAGCGATATCACTTAGATTGTTTTATGTAGAAGTAGTTTGTCTGCATGCTAAGTTAGAGACCTTGCTCTCTAGCTTTTTCTTAAATTATCAATAAAACCGCATAAAAATAGAAACTAGTTTCAGCTGAAATCGCTTGCAATTACTCGGGTAGGTGAGTATAATATAGTTAGAAAGATAAAGAAGGGATTGATACCAATGCCTTATCGAGTTAAAATTTAGGTTACTTCGTTTTAGGCCTGTTTTGCTGATAGCTGTTCATGCTCTTATCGTAAAAGAGCAGTTATGTCGTGTGTGTCGGATCGGTTGGACGGTCGGGCGAACCTGCTTAGTTTGTCCGGAGACATAAGAAAACGTGGAAATAGTAGGTAGAAGCTTTTTATAAAGGTTTTCAAACTTCAATGCGTCCAGTCGAAAGCTCATAAATTTAGATTTGGGATAGCAAAGAAAACCTCTGGTATTTTACACAAATACTATTAAATGAAATCAACATCATAAACATTGTTTTGTTAGCCAATAGGTTAATTGCACCAAGTCAGCGAAGCAGACCAGGCCTCTAGTCCCGTAAGACTGGAGGCCATTTTTTATGAAAATACTCAGGAGGGGGTGAGAGTATGGGATTGTCGTATGCACAAGAGTACAGTTGTCGTGACCATTTTCGGCAAAGAGCTTTTGAGCGCTTTGGCATAGATGATCAGCACCTGAACAGGTGGATTAACCAACACCTCCCCTCCCTCTCTCCTTATGATAGTAATGTGGTTCAACCAGCTAATACAGAAGCCTATGTAGCCAGTGATGGTGTCATCTTTGTCTGCAATATCAAAAGTCGGGAATTTATCACCTGTTTTAAGGCGGTTAATTACCATGAGTCTAAGGAAGAAGAGGAAGCTTATACGGACATTCACGACAGCAATGTCACTTCTTTCAAAAAAGACATGAACCACTTGGTCAATCGCTATCGAATCAAGGAAGCAAAGGAGCTGTTTGAAAACATTGGGGAGGATTTGGATGACTTTTATCGCCTTTCCCAAGCGGTCAAAAACGGCCAATTGAGCGAGCGAAATAGCAAGCGCCTAGAGGAATTGTTGGGGAAGTTCCATGTGATCAAGGCAGCCATGCGGATCATTGAAAATAAACGGGGAGATTACCATCTTTAGGGGTCTTTTCCCCCTAAAAACTAGGCGCCTAGAAGTCTTCTCATCTACTTTAGATGGGGAGGCTTTTTTGCTGTGGAAAGCTTTTTGAAAAAAAGAGAAAAAAATTGTATAATAGAGTGGATATGCAAGTATTTGCAAAGCTGTAATTCGACTTGGGTGACCAAGGACCGTAAGTATTAAAATAATCACACTAAAGGAGACAACAGTGAGTAGTATTAAATTAGTCACTCTTGGCGGTGTTCGAGAAAATGGAAAAAATCTCTACGTTGCCGAAGTGAACGATTCAATTTTTGTCTTGGATGCAGGTTTGAAGTATCCAGAAAATGAGCAACTTGGGGTGGATGTCGTCATCCCCAACATGGATTATCTATTTGAAAATAAGGACCGTATTGCGGGTGTTTTCTTGACCCACGGTCACGCGGATGCCATCGGGGCTTTGCCTTATCTTTTGGCTGAAGCAAAAGTCCCTGTATTCGGGACAGAGTTGACCATCGAGTTGGCTAAACTCTTTGTCAAAAGCAATGACAGTGTTAAGAAATTCAACGACTTCCATGTCATCGATCAAAATTCTGAGATTGATTTTGGCGATGCCGTCGTATCTTTCTTTCAAACTACTCACTCCATCCCTGAAAGTATCGGGATTGTGATTGGCACTCCTGAGGGCAATATTGTCTACACAGGAGACTTTAAATTTGACCAAACTGCCAGCAAGTCTTATGCGACGGACTTTGCTCGCCTAGCTGAGATTGGACGTGAGGGTGTGCTTGCTCTCTTGAGTGATTCGGCCAACGCGGATAGCAAGATTCAAGTTGCCAGTGAGCAAGAAGTGGGTGATGCCATCTTAGATACGATTGCAGACTGGGATGGTCGTGTCATCGTAGCAGCGGTAGCCAGCAACCTTTCTCGGATCCAGCAGGTCTTTGATGCTGCAGCTGAGACTGGCCGCCGAGTGGTCTTGACAGGGTTTGATGTGGAAAACATCGTCCGCACAGCCATTCGCTTGAACAAATTATCTCTTGCCAACGAAAAACTCTTGATCAAACCAAAAGAAATGAGCCGTTTTGAGGATCATGAATTGATTATTTTGGAAACAGGCCGGATGGGTGAGCCAATCAATGGTTTGCGTAAGATGTCGATTGGTCGTCACCGCTATGTGGAAATCAAAGATGGGGACTTGGTCTACATCGTTACAACGCCGTCTATTGCCAAAGAAGCAGTGGTGGCACGTGTGGAAAATATGATTTACCAATCCGGTGGAATTGTTAAATTGATCACGTCAAGCTTGCGCGTGTCTGGTCACGGAAACGCACGGGACTTGCAGTTGATGATCAACCTTCTTCGTCCTAAATATCTCTTCCCAATCCAAGGGGAGTACCGTGAATTGGATGCCCATGCACGAGTGGCGATGGAAGTCGGTATCTTGCCTGAAAATATCTTTATTCCAAAACGCGGAACGGTGATGGAGTACGAAAAGGGAGACTTCGTACCTGCCGGTAGCGTCTCAGCAGGCGATGTCATGATTGATGGGAATGCCATTGGTGATGTGGGCAATATCGTCCTTCGTGACCGCAAAGTCTTGTCAGAAGACGGGATCTTTATCGTGGCGATCACGGTGAATCGCAAAGAGAAGAAGATTATTTCCAAAGCGCGCGTGCACACCCGTGGATTTATCTATGTCAAGAAGAGCCGGGATATTCTTCGTGAAAGTTGCGAATTGGTCAACCAAAGCGTCGAAGATTATTTGACACAAGACAGCTTTGACTGGGGTGAGTTAAAAGGGCTGGTACGCGACAACTTGTCTAAGTTTTTATTTGAACAAACCAAACGTCGTCCAGCCATACTACCAGTTGTGATGGAAGTAAAATAATAGAAGAAATGAAACGCTTGGCGGGCGAAGGCTTGCCGAGTGTTTTTAACAGTAGAAAGAGGAAAGCAAATGGCAGTTATGCAGATTGAGTATTATTCAGAAGCCTTGAAGATGGAGTGGGGGGTGTCCGTCCTTTATCCCGATGCATCGCGCGTGGAAGATCCAGCAGATACGGATATTCCTGTTCTCTATCTCTTACACGGGATGAATGGCAACCACCACTCCTGGTTGAAGCGGACCAATGTGGAGCGCATCCTGCGCAATACCAATCTGATCGTGGTCCTACCCAACACCAATAATGGCTTTTACACAGATACACAGTATGGCTACAACTACTACACGGCCATTGCGAAAGAATTGCCAGAGACTCTTTCTCGCTTCTTCCCGAATATGACTAAGAAACGGGAGAAAACCTTTATTGCTGGCTTATCCATGGGCGGCTATGGATCAATGCTCTTGGCCCTCAAGACGAATCGTTTCTCTCATGCTGCGAGTTTCTCTGGAGCACTTAGTTTTCATGATAGAGACTTTGAAAGCAATGACTTGGAACAACCAGCCTTTTGGAAGGGCATCTTTGGGGATCTAGAAGATTGGACGACCAGTCCCTACTCACTTGAGACTGCTGCGAAGAAGTTTTCAGATAAAAAGACCAAGCTCTGGATCTGGTGTGGGGAGCAGGATTTCCTTTATGAAGCCAATAATTTTGAAGTCAAGGAACTAGAAAAGTTAGGCTTGGATGTCACCTATACCCACAGCCCAGGCAAGCACGAATGGTTCTACTGGGAACGTGAGTTGGAGCACTTTTTACAAACCCTGCCAATCGACTTTGAATTGGAAGAACGACTAAACTAAGATACAAATAGATTGGATATAAGTCAGAGCATTTGTTCTGGCTTTTTTTATATATAGGAAGAAAAACTAGAAAGGCCACTTATTCATTTCAGTCCTGCTTTCTTTGTGGTATAATAGGAACGATTGAAAAATGAGCTAGAAATAGCGAACAAGATAAGAGGAGAGAAATATGGCAAAAGATATTCGTGTGCGTTATGCACCAAGTCCAACTGGACTACTACACATCGGAAATGCTCGTACAGCATTGTTTAACTACTTGTATGCGCGCCACCATGGTGGAACCTTTATCATCCGTATCGAAGATACGGACCGCAAACGTCACGTTGAAGACGGAGAACGTTCACAGCTTGAAAACCTTCGTTGGTTGGGCATGGACTGGGATGAAAGCCCTGAGACGCACGAAAACTACCGCCAATCAGAACGGCTACCACTTTATCAAAAATACATCGACCAACTCTTGGCGGAAGGAAAAGCTTACAAATCTTACGTCACTGAAGAAGAGTTAGCGGCTGAACGTGAACGCCAAGAAGCTGCAGGTGAAACACCTCGCTATATCAACGAATACCTTGGCATGAGCGAAGAAGAAAAAGCTGCTTATATCGCAGAACGTGAAGCAGCGGGTGTGATTCCAACGGTTCGTTTGGCAGTGAATGAGTCTGGTATCTACAAGTGGCATGATATGGTCAAAGGCGATATCGAGTTTGAAGGTGGTAATATCGGTGGGGATTGGGTCATCCAGAAGAAAGATGGCTACCCAACTTACAACTTTGCTGTTGTCATTGATGATCACGATATGCAAATCTCTCACGTTATCCGTGGAGATGACCACATTGCCAACACACCAAAACAGCTCATGGTCTATGAAGCGCTTGGTTGGGAAGCACCAGAGTTCGGTCACATGACCTTGATTATCAATTCTGAAACTGGTAAGAAGTTATCTAAACGTGATACTAACACCCTTCAATTTATCGAAGATTACCGTAAGAAAGGGTACCTTCCAGAAGCAGTCTTTAACTTCATCGCCCTTCTTGGATGGAATCCTGGTGGGGAAGACGAAATCTTCTCTCGTCAAGAGCTTATCAAGCTCTTTGATGAAAACCGCCTCAGCAAATCTCCAGCGGCTTTTGACCAGAAGAAACTAGACTGGATGAGTAATGACTACATCAAGAGAGCTGACTTGGCAACTATCTTTGAAATGGCCAAACCATTCCTTGAAGAAGCAGGACGATTGACTGATAAGGCTGAGAAATTGGTGGAACTCTACAAACCACAAATGAAGTCAGTGGACGAAATCGTTCCATTGACAGACCTTTTCTTCTCAGACTTCCCAGAATTGACAGAAGCTGAACGAGAAGTTATGGCTGGTGAAACGGTTCCGACTGTACTGGAAGCCTTCAAAGCTAAGTTAGAAGCTATGTCAGATGATGAGTTTGTGGTGGAAAATATCTTCCCACAAATCAAAGCAGTCCAAAAAGAAACAGGGATCAAAGGGAAAAATCTCTTCATGCCGATCCGTATCGCTGTTTCAGGGGAAATGCATGGTCCTGAATTGCCAGATACCATCTACTTGCTTGGACGCGAGAAATCCATCCAACACATTGAAAATATGTTAGAAAAAATCAGATAATTATCAGAAAAGTCCCCGTTAAAAGGGGATTTTTATTTTAGCTATAAAGTCAAAGTGTTATAGGATTTTATCAAAAAATTGCCCCGGTTTGACAAATTAACACAGCTGAAAACGCTATTCTCACTATCTAAAACAAAAATTATAAAAAAATAGCAATAATTAAGAATAATTGCTTTCAAAAATCGACAGATTAGTCTATAATGTAAGGGAAATAAAAAATGTAATAAGGAGATAGAAATGTTTTTTAAACGTTCTAATGGTGAATTCCGTGAAACGGATCGAGTGACTCGTTTCAAATTGATCAAGTCAGGTAAAAACTGGTTGCGTGCAGCGACTTCCAACTTTGGTCTTTTGAAAGTCATTCGTGGTCAAGTTGAAGAGACGGTTGTAGCTGAAGTGCGTGAGGACGCAGTATCAGTGAAAGAAATGACAAGCCGAGGCTTGCTCAAGGGGATCGTAGCAGCAGGGGCTGTTCTTGGTGCAGCTACAGTAGCGAACACTGCAAAAGCTGATGAAACTGGATCAGACGTTGCGACTGCATCTGAGCTTTCAAGCGAAGCTCTTGTAGAGCAAGGAAGTACAGTCCTTGGTACAACTTCAACAACTGAATCTCAGTCTGAATCAACAACAGAATCGACGACTGAGTCAACAACAGAATCAGCTAGCGCTTCTGCATCTGCAAGTGCTTCAACCTCTACAAGCGTATCTGTATCTCACTCAGCTTCATTGAGCGAACAAGGTTCTGCAGAACTTTCAGCAGCTTCAAGCGAATCAACTGTAGCCGCTGGCTCTGAAGCAAGTGTAGAAAGCACTACAACTGTAGCGAAAGCTGAAGACAAAGTTGTTTTGGAACAAAACACTTCAGAAGCAGCATTGTTGAACAAGATCGCAGGAGACTACTCAGCAACTGTTTCAGCTCCAGAAAAGAAAGCAGCTCTTGATGCTGCCATCGCTAAAGTTCAAACAGAATTGACAGCAAGCAACAGCTTGATCAATGCTAATGCATCAGCGCAAGCATACGCAGACCAACGCGAACGCTTGAGCAAGTCAGTAGATGACATGATGGCAACCTTGACTGCAGCAGGATTTACTGGCAATACAACAGTCAATGGTGCTCCAGCAATTTCTGCTCAATTGGCACCAATTTCTACATCTACCTCTGGTAGTGTAGCTACTAACCCAGTTATTTCAGATGCGAACGGTGCAACGATTGAGGATGCAGCCTTCAACAAAGCAGGTTATGCATTAGATCCAAATGCAGATCGTTATACCTTTGGTGTATGGCAATTCCTAAAGACAGATCATGCTTCTGGCAATAAGACTTATTTTGATTACTATGCTACGCTTTCAGTAGACCGTTCAGCCATCACTGGTAACCTTTCAGCTAACCCAGATGTACATTTGCGTATTGTGAAGAAATCTGATGGTACTGAAGCTTATACACGTACCATTCGTGCTGGAGAAAGCAATATTTCCCTTCCAAGCTACATCACAAACAACAACTCTGATGTAACCAACACTTTGACTTACACAGGTGCTAACGGAACTGATCCAGGTAACGTGACCTTCTCATTGGTAAACGCTAACCTTGAGTATGAAACACTTCAAATCCGTGATACCAACTACCCAGGTAACGAAAATGAAGACAAGCCAAACGTTCAAACTTCGGTTCCTTATGCTACAGTTGATCAAACAACTCACTATAAAGTCGTTGACAGCAGCAAGTACACAGAAGGTCAAACATACACACCAACTGGTAATGAAACAGATCTTGCAAGCTACACTCAAACTGGTCTTGCAGGGCAACAATTCACAGCTTCAAACAATCGCAAGATTGCTGGTTACAAACAAGTAGCAGCAACAACTGACTCAACTCAAAAAACATCTGGTATCCTTGGTAAGGGTGTTGTTGGTCAAAAATTGGTCGAACTTCAAGGTGGAGCAAACCACTACTATGTGAAACGTATTTCTGAAATCGTTGATACGGAAGGTTCAACTGTCACAAAATTCTATGCTCTTGACCCATCACAAGTAAACAACTTCACTTCAAGTGATGTTGGTACAGAGGATGTATCGAAATACACACTCATTTATACAAGTAAAGTCAATAAAGCTGGTGAAGAGTGGAAAGCTGATGAGTCCAAAGTTACAAAAGTAAACAGCAAAAACGGTGACTACCATATTGATGTCACTGAAACTGCTGGAAGCAAATCGCTCGTTATTACTGGTTGGCAGTCTAATACTGAGAAAGTTAATCTAACTCATGACGAAACCAAGGTTACTGAAGCATTTGACAAACCATTTACAGGTGCTCCGGCTGTATCATTAACACCAGCTGGTCAAGGGAATAACAAATGGAACTTGATCGCAGGACGTAATGCTGATATTGTTGCAAAATCTAAGGTAACTCAACCAGATGGAAGCATTACTTATACAGAGTTGAAAGGTTACTCTTCATTCTCAAACAACTACTCAGTTCCATCTGCAGTTAAACCTTCAACTGATGTAAACTATTACTTTGTTAAGTCTGATGTTAAAGGTAATGTTTACGTGCATTATCAAGATACAGAAGGCAAGACTATTAAGCCAGATGTAACTGATGAAAAAGATCAACCAATTAATAAGGCCTACGATACAGTTGTAGATAATCGTCCGAATGAGATTCAATTCGAAGGTAAGACTTACGAGTTGGCCCCGGCTGGTAACTACACAGTAGGTGAAGTAGATGACCAAGGTCACCTTAAGTCTTCAGATCCTACAACTGGAGAAGTTGCTAAAGAAGATAAGAATGTCACCTACATCTACAAACTCAAAGAAGAGCCTAAGGGTAACGTCTATGTTCACTATGTAGATACAGAAGGCAAGACCATCAAATCAGATGTGACGGATGAAAAAGCTCAACCAGTGGACAAAGACTACGACACAGTTGTAGACAACCGCCCACAAGAAATCGAATTCGAAGGCAAGACCTATGAATTAGTTCCAGCAGGAACTTACACTGTCGGTGAAGTAGATGATCAAGGTCACCTTAAGTCTACAGATCCTACCACAGGTAAGGTTATCGAAGGCGATAAGAATGTCACCTACGTATATAAAGTGAAAGAAACACCAAAAGAAGGTGAAGTTGTTATCACTTATGTAGATACGAAAGGTAACGAAATCCAAAAATCTCGTCAAGATACACCTAAATCACCATATGATACACCATATGATACAACTGAAAAAGGTGAAAAACCAAATATCATCAAGACCACTGATGGTAAGACATATAAGATTGTACCTAAAGGTGATTACCCAGTAGGAGATGTTGATGAAAATGGTCATTTGAAATCTTCAGATCCTATTACTGGTAAAGTTGACAAACCAAAATCAACCATTACTTACGTTTATGAAGAAGTTGGAAGTGTCTTTGTTCATTATAAAGATATTAACGGAAATACGATCATGGGATCTGTTATTGATGAGCAAGATCAACCACTTGATAAGGATTATGATACTGTAGTAGATAATCGTCCTAAAGAAATTAAATTTGAAGGTAAAACTTACGAACTTGTAGAAGCTGGTAACTACCCAGTAGGTCAAGTTGACAGCCAAGGTCACTGGACAGGTGATGATGATACGACTGGTAAAGTGGCTTCAGGTGAGAAGAATGTTACTTATATCTATAAGTTGAAAGACGAATCTCAATCAGATTCAGGTTCAAATTCAGCATCTGATACAACATCTGAATCATTGAGCCAATCTAAATCAGAACAAGCTTCTAAATCAGCGTCTGAATCAGCATCAGCGTCATTGAGCCAATCAACTGTTGAATCAGCAAGTGTGTCAGCGAGTCAATCAGCATCGTTGAGCACATCAGCGCAAGAGTCAGCAAGCGTATCAGCAAGCCAATCAGCGTCATTGAGCACATCGGCTTCAGCATCAGCATCTACTTCAGCAAGCCAATCAGCATCATTGAGCACATCGGCTTCAGCATCAGCATCAGTATCTGCGAGCCAATCAGCATCATTGAGCACATCAGCTTCTGCATCTGAATCAGCTTCGCAATCTATTTCAGAATCACAATCGGCTTCAACAAGCCAATCAGTTTCTGAATCAACATCAGCGTCTGAGTCAGCATCAGTATCAGCTTCAACATCAACGTCTGAATCTGTTTCAGCATCTGAGTCAGCTTCAGCGTCATTGAGTACATCGGCTTCAGCATCAGCATCAGTATCTGCGAGCCAATCAGCGTCATTGAGCACATCAGCGTCTGAGTCAGCTTCTGTATCAGCAAGCCAATCAGCATCCTTGAGCACATCAGCGTCTGAGTCAGCTTCTGTATCAGCAAGTCAATCAGCATCATTGAGCACATCGGCTTCAGCATCAGCTTCTGTATCAGCAAGTCAATCAGCATCATTGAGCACATCAGCTTCAGCATCAGCATCAGTATCAGCAAGCCAATCAGCGTCATTGAGCACATCGGCTTCAACTTCACTTTCTACATCTGTATCACAATCAGCATCTAATTCTTCATCAAATTCTGAAAGTGAAAAACCTCAAGGTGAAGTTATCATCACTTACATCCGTGAGAATGATGGTAAGGAAATTAAAGTCCAACGTCAAGATACTCCTAAGTCAGACTACAACACACCTTATGACACTACTGAGAACGATGAACAACCTAAGTACATTGAGTTCGAAGGTAAGAAATACGAGCGTGTACCGGCTGGTGATTATCCAGTAGGTAAAGTTGATAGTGAAGGACATCTTGAAACTTCTGATCCAATCAAAGGTAAAGTAGAAAAACCAGTTTCTAAGATTACCTATGTTTATAAAGAGGTTAAAGAAGATCCAACGAAACCTAAAGAAGGTGACGTCATCATCACTTACGTAGACGAAAATGGTAAAGAAATTCAAAAACCTCGTCAAGACACACCAAACTCACCATATGACACTCCATATAACACAACTGAGGAAGGTGAAAAACCTAACACAATCAAGACTCCAGATGGTAAGACATACAAGATTGTACCAAAAGGTGACTACCCAGTAGGTAAAGTTGACGGCGATGGACACTTGGAATCATCTGATCCAATTAAAGGTAAAGTTGATAAACCACGTTCAATCATCACTTACGTCTACAAAGAAGTGAAAGGTGATGTTTACGTTCACTATAAAGATACTGAAGGTAACACAATCAAGACTTCAGTTGTTGATGAAAAAGATCAACCAGTCGATAAAGACTACGATACAGTAATCGATAACCGTCCTAAGACTATCACAACAACTGATGGTAAAGTCTACGAATTGGTACCAGCAGGTAACTACCCAGTAGGTAAAGTTGATGGACAAGGTCACCTTGAGTCATCAGACGCTACAACAGGTAAAGTTATCGAAGGACGTAAAGATGTTACTTACATCTACAAACTTAAAGAACAACCAGCACAACCTAAGGGTAATGTTTACGTTCACTATGTAGATGAAAATGGTAACACTATCAAACAATCTGTAACAGATGAATTTGGTCAACCAGTAGGTAAAGATTACGATACAGTAATTGATAACCGTCCTAAGACAATTGTTACTGCTGATGGTAAAGTTTACGAATTGGTACCACAAGGTAACTACCCAGTAGGTTCTGTAGATGGTGATGGTCACTTGACAACAACTGACCCAGTAACTGGTAAAGTTATCGAAGGTGATAAGAACGTAACTTACGTTTACAAACTTGTCGATACAACTCCAGAAAAACCAGTAACACCAACTCCAGGTAAACCTGAACAACCAACTCCAGGTAAACCAGTTGATCCAGCTCCTAAAGCTCCAGCTAAAGCTACTCCAGTTAAACCTGCACAAGAAATGGCACAATTGCCAAACACTGGTGAAGAGTCTAACGTAGCAGCTACAGCAGCTCTTGGATTGCTTGCAACTGCATCTGGATTGGCTCTTGCGGCAAAACGCAAAAAAACTGAGGAATAATATTCCTTCGACTTACCCCTAAAACTTATGAGTGACTAGTCCTAATAAAAACTAACTACTCTTAAGTAAGAATAAGCCGATTAGCTTCGTTCTAAAAAAGACACATTCCGATATGGGATGTGTCTTTTTGTCGTGTTTGAAAATGAGAGAGGGTGTCTTAAATGTTAGTCTAAGTCTCATTTAGGCTTAGTATTAGAGAGTAAAGGCTTAGTTTAGTAAGCTAAAATCTTAGATGTGGAAGAAGTAGACTTTGAATTTTAAGACAACTTTAAGTTTTGTTTTGCAAAATGTAAGCTGGGTGAAAATGCTATGAAACAAGCATTTTCAGTATTTATACAGCATAAAGCGTTTGCAATCATTTTTGAGGGAAATAAGAGTTTATATTAGAGCTTACAAGAATTTTATGATAAAATTTATCGGTGAGTTTTAATTCATAAAACAAGAATGGAGTAGATATGTTTTTTAGAAGGAACGAAGGGGAATATCGCGAAACTGATCGCGTGACTCGTTTTAAATTGATTAAATCAGGTAAGCAATGGCTTCGTGCTGCGACATCCAACTTTGGACTTTTCAAGGTTGTTAAGGGTGGTGCGGATGCACCGTCAGTTTCAGCACAGAGTGTCGAAGAGAAAACACCAGTTCTCTCAGGGCAAGCTCTACTTAAAGGGATTGCGGCGGCAGGTGCAGTGGCTGGAGGAGCAGTAGCGACTTACACTGCTCAAGCGGAAGAAACGACAACTCCGGCTTTGGAAAGCCAAGTAACGGCTAATCAAGATGTGGCGGTCAACTCTGAGTCAGTGGTATTGAGTGCAGCACCAGCTTCTGAAACTTCAGCAGTAGCATCAACAAGCCAAGAGTCTACAAGCTCTTCAGTAGATGCTCAAGCAAGCACAGAAGCATCAGTTTCAGTATCACAATCTGTGTCTCAATCAATTTCTGCTGAATTGTCACAAGCTATCTCTGAATCTGCATCACTCAGCAAAGAGAATTCAACTTCTAATAGCCAATCACAAACTGAAAGTACAAGTGGTTCAAACTCAGAATCAGCTTCTGATTCAGCAACTTCAACAAGCTCAGTTGCTTCAGAAACTGCAAGTCAAGATGATGAAAAATCTGTTTTGGACCAAAACGTTTCAGAAGCAGAATTACTTGTTAATATTGCTAAAAACTACCAAGCAAAATTGACAGACACAGCTGCTAAAGCTGAAATTCAAACGGCTATTACAACCGTTCAAGAAGAAGTCACTAAGTCAACGACATTGATCGCGGCATCAGCAACAAGCGCAGCTTACGCAGAACAGCGTGAGCGTCTTGGTAATGCCGTCGATAACATGATGACCAAGCTGACAAATGCTGGTTTCAATGGGAACTCTACAGTGAATGGCACTCCAGCTATCACTTCAAACCTTAACCTAGCGACTGGTGAAACTAAGGTGTATACAGGAACTGGAACAGATTCAGTTTATAACGTCCCAATTTATTATACATTGAAAGTGACCAATGATGGTTCAAACCTGACTTTTGTCTATACTATCTCATATGATAATCCAGCAACGTCAACTGTTGAGAAACAAACAAAAGTAGGTACTAACCACACTTTATACAATACTGGAACATCCAAACATACAATGTTTACACTAGGTAAAGGTTTGGGCACTCCATCCAGTGTAACAAGTTATCTTACGGATTCTTCAGGAGCTAAATTTACTAATAATAATAGACTTGGAGACTCAACGACACCGATAACTACCAATGGAACTGGAAATTACACCTGGGGGAATGGTGCACAGATGACTGGTTACTTTGCAAAGCAAGGTTATGGTTTAACATCAACATGGACTGTTCCAATCACTGGTGACGATACATCCTTTACCTTCTCACCTTATGCAGGTGCTGATGATGATCCTATTTTTACCAACTATTTTAATAGCAAAATCGTAGAGTCTGAAGCAGATACAACCAGTGCATCTTTAAGTACATCTCAAAGCATTGTAGAGAGTACTTCAACAGTAGAGTCAGAATCTGTATCAACAAGTAAGGTAGAATCTGCATCAGTTTCAGCATCTGAGTCAGAGGTTGTCTCATCTTCTCTTTCTCAATCAGAGAAAGCATCAGCATCCCTTTCAGAGAGTGTTTCAGAAAGTCTTTTTGAAAGTGCCTCAACAAGTGCCTCAGTGAGCGCATCACAGTTGGAGTCAAATTCAATTTCAGCTTCAGAAAGTGCATCAACTTCAACATCTCAGTCTGAGTCGAACTCAACTTCAGCGTCAGTAAGTGCGTCAACTTCAGCTTCACAATCAGTCTCAAATTATGAGTCAGCCTCAACAAGTGAGTCAGTATCAGAATCACAGTCAGTATCTAACTCAGAATCAGCGTCAGAAAGTGAATCAACATCAACATCACAGTCGGAATCAAACTCAGAGTCAGCGTCAGAGAGTGCGTCAGTTTCTGAATCACAGTCTGCTTCAAACTCAGAATCCGCATCAGAAAGTGCGTCAGTTTCTGAATCACAATCTGAATCGAACTCAGAGTCAGCATCAGTCAGTGCATCAGTAAGCGAATCACAATCAGTGTCTAATTCTGAATCAGCATCAGAGAGTGCTTCTGTATCAGAATCACAGTCAGTGTCTAACTCAGAATCAGCGTCAGAGAGTGCGTCAGTTTCAGAATCACAGTCTGCTTCAAACTCAGAATCCGCATCAGAAAGTGCGTCAGTTTCAGAATCACAATCAGTGTCTAATTCCGAGTCAGCATCAGAAAGTGCATCAGTTTCAGAATCACAGTCTGTCTCAAATTCAGAATCAGCTTCAGAGAGTGCGTCAGTTTCAGAATCACAATCTGCTTCAAACTCAGAGTCAGCGTCAGTAAGTGAGTCAATTTCTGAATCACAGTCTATCTCTAATTCAGAATCAGCATCAGAAAGTGCGTCAGTTTCAGAATCACAATCTGTTTCAAACTCAGAGTCAGCCTCAGAAAGTGAATCCATTTCAGAATCACAATCAGTGTCTAACTCAGAGTCAGCGTCAGAAAGTGAATCAGTAAGCGAATCACAATCAGTGTCAAATTCAGAGTCAGCTTCAGAGAGTGAGTCAACGTCAACATCACAGTCTGAATCGAACTCAGAGTCAGCCTCAGAAAGTGCATCAGTTTCTGAATCACAGTCTGTTTCAACCTCAGAATCAGCATCAGAGAGTGCATCAATTTCAGAATCACAATCTGTTTCAAATTCAGAATCAGCGTCAGTAAGTGAATCAGTTTCAGAATCACAATCAGTGTCTAACTCAGAATCATCATCAGAG
>ERZ773050.953-NODE-953-length-16115-cov-7.366750_pt1 | contig 16115 bp, 14 predicted proteins | sample MGYA00580632_ERZ773050 | MGnify/ENA primary metagenome ERZ773050 (study PRJEB29015, sample SAMEA2738123) | human oral metagenome | biome: human oral; feature: human-associated habitat; material: saliva | place: China | collected 2166 ... | reverse complement strand
CTTCTTCTTGAGCTGGACGTTCTTCAAGAGCTTTGATAGAAAGTGATACACGTTCATCTGCAGCATTTACTTCAAGAACTTTAACAGTTACTTCTTGTCCAACTTTAAGAACATCTTTTGGATTTTCAACACGTTTGTGTGAAATTTGTGAGATGTGTACAAGTCCGTCGATACCTGGCAATACTTCAACGAATGCACCGAAGTCAGTCAAACGTTTAACAGTTCCTTCGATAACATCACCAGCAGCCAATTTTTGTTCTACGCCATCCCATGGTCCAGGTGTTGTAGCTTTCAATGAAAGTGATACACGACCTTCTTCTTCGTTCAAGTCAAGAACTTTCACTTGGATTTCTTCACCAACAGTTACTACTGATTTAGGTGATACGTTGCGTTCGTGTGACAATTCTGTCAAGTGAACCAATCCATCAACACCACCAAGGTCGATGAAAGCACCGAAGCTTGTGATACGTGCAACTTTACCAGTTACGACATCACCAACGTTCAATTTACCAAATACTTCTGCGCGTGCTGCAGCTGATTCAGCTTCAACAACTTCACGACGTGAAAGGATAAAGCGGTTTTCTTTTGGATCTACTTCTTTGATTTTAGCATCAAATTCTTGACCTACGAAACGTTCAGTGTTACGTACAAAACGAGTATCAAGCATTGAAGCTGGAATAAATCCACGAAGTCCTTCAAATTCTACTGAAAGTCCGCCTTTAACAGCGCGAGTTCCTTTAACAGTAACAACTTCTTCTTCACGTCCGACCAATTTGTCCCATGCTTTGCGAGCTTCCAAACGTTTTTTAGATACAAGGTAAGTTACTGTATCAGTATCTTTCCCAACTACTTGACGAAGAACAAGCAATTCAAGTGTTTCACCTGGTTTTACCAAGTCGTTGATATCAGCATCACGATCGTTTGTCAATTCGCGAAGAGTCAAGACACCTTCGACACCAGTTCCAGAGATTGCAACGTTAGCTTGGTTCGCGTCAACTGTCAATACTTCAGCAGTAACAACGTCACCTGGTTCAACTTGGCTAACACTGTTTAGCAAATCTTCAAATTCATTCATCTAAAAAATCCTCCAACAATCAAGTTTTCTAAAACTTGACATACTTATAATTATTTTTCCTAAGCAAGCACTCGCAATGAGATCAACTACAATCTTTAACGACTCATCCTATAAAGAAATAAAATACCTGGATAGATATTTTATCATTATCTGATATTACCTAAGAACTGGGGTAGCTGGATTCGAACCAACGCATGAGGGAGTCAAAGTCCCTTGCCTTACCGCTTGGCTATACCCCAATGATGAAATGGAGAGAGAGGGATTCGAACCCCCGAACCCGAAGGAGCGGATTTACAGTCCGCCGCGTTTAGCCTCTTCGCTATCTCTCCATATAAATCAACAGGATCTATTATACCATTGATTTACTATGATTGCAAGCCCTTATTTATTCAAATTATAATTTTCTATTAAAATTTCAACGGCTTTTTCAAGCTTTTTGTAAAGTGAATCCACATTTCCATTTTTGATAATGGCAAATTGACCTGCCATGTCTGCAATTTCACCAATCGTTTTCTTACCGATGGACAAAGTGAACCCATCAAAAGTGTCTTTTCCGACGATTACTTTACTATCAACGATTTGAATCTCAATTTTCTTATCTTTTTTACTCATTTCAACCCTCTTTTCACTTTTTCTATTTTACAAAAATTCTTTTGATGACGCAAGAGAAAAGGGAGTGAGACAGAAAGAATTTAAATAGAAATTCCTTCTTCATCCCACCCCCCGAAAAGGTCATTCGGCATTCTTTTAAGCCTATAAGCGAATAAGGAGAAACTTTAGCTGATGCGTCCTTCGTTAAGGTTGTTTCTCATTGAATCCTGGACATTTTTGGTCTCAGACTCCTTCGTTTTAATCGACTTTGACAATCCATCCTTCTGGTGCTTCGATATCGCCAAATTGAATACCGGTCAACTCGTCGTAGAGTTTACGTGTGACAGGACCTACTTCTGTTTCAGAATAAAAGACATGGAAGTCATCCCCGTGTTGAACACCTCCGATTGGAGAGATCACAGCTGCGGTACCACAAGCTCCTGCTTCCACAAAGCGATCCAAGTCATTAATAAAGACATCCCCTTCAATTGGTGTCATACCAAGACGGTGTTCTGCTAGGTAAAGCAAAGAGTACTTAGTAATAGATGGCAAGATAGAAGGGCTCAATGGCGTCACAAATTCGTTATTAGCAGTGATACCAAAGAAGTTTGCAGAACCAACTTCTTCAATCTTGGTGTGAGTCGCTGGATCAAGGTAAATCACGTCTGAGAAGTTACGATCATGGGCAATCTTCCCTGGTAACATACTAGCTGCATAGTTCCCACCAACTTTAGCAGCCCCTGTACCATGTGGTGCAGCACGGTCATACTCATCTTGAATCAAGAAGTTAGTTGGAACCAGACCACCTTTAAAGTAGTTACCGACAGGCATGGCAAAGATGGTAAAGATATACTCATCTGCTGGATGCACACCGATAATATCACCAACCCCAATCAAAAGTGGACGAAGATAAAGTGTCGCACCTGTACCATATGGTGGAACGTACTCTTCATTAGCTTTTATCACTGCCTTACAAGCATCCACAAACATGTCAACAGGTACTTGAGGCATCAGCAAACGATCCGCCGTGCGTTGCAAACGTTTGGCGTTTTGATCTGGACGGAACAATTGGATGCTTCCATCTTTTGTACGGTAGGCTTTTAAGCCTTCAAAGGCTTGCTGACCGTAATGCAAACTTGGAGAAGATTCGGATATATGCAAAGTCGCATCTTCTGTCAATTCTCCCTTTTCCCAAGCTCCATTGCGATAATACGCCAAATAACGATAGGGTAATTTCATATATGAAAAGCCAAGGTTTTCCCAATCAAGTGATACTGTCATGATCGTGCTCCTTAATTTTTTTCTTTTTGACCTGGTTCAGGTTCATTTAGTTTCTCAATCTATGTAGACTATTGTACACCATTTCATGAGAATTTCAAGTGATATTTTCAATTTTCAGAAAATTTGTTTTTAAAGAAAGTCAGTCCTAGAATGACCGACCCCTTCTTTTATTTGATAGTGGCTGAAAAAACTTCTTGATCCGAAATGGTATCATTGACAAAGGATCCATTGCTTGTTCTTTCAGAAATGCTTAATTGTGTCAAATCAACCTCGGCCACCTGTCCAGTGGTAGAAGTAATGGCAAGAATTTGATCTTGCTCTCCTACTTCTTCCTGGCTCGTAAAGAGATCAAAATCTCCTTGGTCCGTGAAAACTGGACCTGCCTTGAAGACGCGGTGGGGTTTATTTTTCAACTCACGCAAGACCTGTAGGCCACGTTTAGCACGGCTAGTTACAGGGATATCGTCTTGCAACATCCGTTTGAGACTGCCCCGCTGGGTCAAAATATACATACTTGGAGTCGTTGACTTAAAGACGGCTACCACTTGATCTCCATCTTTCAGGTTAATAGCTTTAACCCCTGCTGCTTTGGCTCCTACGACAGGGACCTCTTCAATATTAAAGCGCAACCCATACCCATTTTTGGTGATGATCATGATGTCTTCAAGGACAACTGGCGCAACAGCTACGATACGATCGTCTTGGTCTTTTAGCTTAGCGTACTTAGTCGATTTAGAACGATAAGTCCGCCATGGGCTCAATTCCTTGCGTTCAAAGCGCTTGATTTGTCCTTGTTGAGTTGCTGCAAAGTAGGTTACTCCCTCAAACTGATCCACAATCTCCGCAAAGAGAATTTCTTCCTCTTGCTCGAAATTGGTCAAGGTCTGACTGAGGTGCTCTCCGATATCCTTCCACTTGGTATCTGTCAATTCATGAATTGGTCGATAAATGGCATTTCCCAAGTTGGTAAAGAGTAAAAGATGCTGGGTAGTCTTAGCAGGTTCTACGAAAATCAACTCGTCATCATCTCGTTTTCCAACTTCTTCCAGTGTTGAGGCATTGAACGAACGAGGAGAGGTCCGTTTGATATAACCAGCACGGGTCACGCTAACGAATGTTTCTTCTTCGACAATGAGGCTGGCTGTATCAATCTCAATTGTTTTAGCAGTGTCTTGTAACTCACTACGACGCGGATTGCCAAAGAGCTTCTTGACTTCACGCAATTCCTTCTTCATGAGATTGAACATGGTCCGTTCGTCTCCAATGATAGCAGCCAAGGTCGCGATTTGCTCCTTGAGACTAGCATGCTCTTCTTCCAAGGTGACGATATCTGTATTGGTCAAGCGGTACAATTGCAAGGTGACAATGGCTTCTGCTTGCTCTTCTGTGAAATCGTAGCTGACCTTGAGGTTTTCCTTGGCATCTGACTTGTTTTCAGAAGCACGAATCAAGGCAATCACTTCATCGAGGATGGAAATGACGCGGATCAATCCTTCTACAATGTGGAGGCGTCGTTCAGCCTTTTCCTTATCAAAGCGAGAGCGAGCGACAATGATATCCCGACGGTGAGCAATGTAGCTTGATAAAATCGGTACAATCCCAACTTGGCGAGGGGTATAATTGTCAATCGCCACCATATTGAAGTTGTAGTTGACTTGCAAGTCTGTATACTTGAACAAGTAGTTCAAAATTAGATCTGCATTGGCATCTTTCTTGAGCTCAATGGCAATGCGAAGACCATCTCGGTCAGACTCATCCCGAACTTCGGCAATGCCGGCCACCTTGTTATTGACACGAACATCGTCAATTTTCTTGACCAAGACGGCCTTATTAATCTCATAAGGAATCTCAGTGACGACGATTTGTTGCTTGCCGCCTTTGAGTTGCTCGATATCTGTCTTAGAGCGGACAACCACCCGTCCCTTACCAGTTTCATAGGCTTTCTTGATTTCATCGCGCCCTTGGATAATGGCACCGGTCGGAAAATCAGGTCCAGGTAGAAACTCCATGAGTTTGTCTACCTTAGCAGAAGGATGGTCGATCATATAGACCACCGCATCGATGACTTCAGCAAGGTTATGGGGCGGAATATCTGTGGCATAACCAGCTGAAATCCCTGTAGCTCCATTGACCAAGAGGTTTGGAAAGGCTGCCGGCAAAACAGTTGGCTCTTTTTCTGTATCGTCAAAGTTCCAGGCAAATGGCACTGTATTCTTTTCGATATCTTGCAAAAGATAGCCTGCAATTTCAGACAAACGTGCCTCCGTATAACGCATGGCAGCCGGTGGGTCACCGTCCATAGAACCATTGTTACCGTGCATCTCAACAAGAATCTCACGATTCTTCCAGTCTTGAGACATGCGGACCATGGCATCATAGATCGAAGAATCCCCGTGAGGGTGGAAATTCCCCATGATATTACCGACAGACTTGGCAGACTTGCGGTAGCCCTTGTCATGGATATTCCCATCCTTATTCATAGAATAAAGGATCCGCCGCTGAACAGGTTTCAAGCCATCCCGAATATCAGGAAGAGCCCGTTCTTGAATAATGTATTTGGAGTAGCGACCAAAGCGCTCTCCCATAATGTCCTCTAGGGACATGATTTGAATATTACTCATATAGGATACAAAGCCCGTAAAATACAAGGTGAAAATAGGAAATTCTTGCAGTGAGCGATGCTCACAAGAGAAATTACTTTTTCAAACAGTATCTAGGGCGTGTTCAACTCCTTTCAAAGAATGTAGAGTAGTCTTTTGTAGAAAGAGGATTCCGTTACATTCTGTAATAAAACCATCTTTCTGTAGTATAAAATAGATTCATTAATGATTCGAAAGTTTCTCTTTAGCATAAGAAATCATTTTCTCTGCTACTTCCTTATCGTAAGTAACCCCCATCTTTTGGGCCAATTCTTGCGCTTCACCATCGAATAACTTCATGGTAGCGAATAAGGACTGACCAACCTTCTCTATACTAGATAGATCAAGAAGTGCTGAGAATTCCTTCTCTTTCTCAGCTGGGAGATAGTGAAAGAGGTACTTGTAATTCTTTCCGATATCAACTGCCCCCCTATCACTTGTCACCTGCCAAGCTAAGACCTTGAGCAATTCTTGCTGACAAATGCCATAGAGATGATCAGTCGCATAGATAAGCTGATTTCTTCTAATGGCCTTTACGACATATGCCGATACCCACCAAAATTCATTGCAGGCGGCTGCAAATTCCTCTTCAGTAGGCGGAGCGGTCCAATAGCGCTTGGAAATAGGCTGATAGGCTTCAAACAAACCATTTTCGTCTTTTAGCACTCTGAAACCTGCTTCGCTGTCTACCCACTCTTGGATATACTCCTTAGGACAGAGGGTCAAATCGATGCGATTCCCATCTTTAAAGAGCATGAGATAAAGATGACGATGTTCTAGAACATTGTGCTGTTCAATCAGACGGTTACCAAACTGGTCTAGCCAAGATAAATCTGATATCAGCTCTTCCAAATTCTCTACAATATAGACCACATCATAATCTTGAAACTCGTCTTTTGGGGACTGAGGATTCGTTCGGGATCCGGATAAAGCAATTGCTTCTACTTCTAGAGTATCAGCTATTTGCAAGATCAGAGTCATCATTTCTGTATCAGTTCTCATGTCGATTCCTTAACATTTCTACATTACGGCTTATTTATTTTATAGTAGAAAGTAATTAAAATACCGTATTTTCTTCCAAGGTAAACTTAACGTTATCTTCGATCCATTGGCGGCGAGGGGCAGCCTTATCGCCCATTAGGACGGAGACGCGGCGTTCTGCACGAGCTAGATCATCAATGGTGACACGGATCAAGGTACGGGTCTCTGGGTTCATGGTGGTTTCCCAAAGCTGATCCGCATTCATTTCCCCCAACCCTTTGTAACGTTGGAGGGTTGCTCCACGGCCAAAGGTCCGACGCAACTCCTCTAATTCGCTATCTGTCCAAGCATAGGCCACTTCTTCTTTCTTGCCTTTGCCTTTGGACATCTTATAAAGAGGAGGAAGCGCAATGTAGACATGCCCAGCTTCTACCAAAGGTCGCATATAGCGATAGAAGAAGGTTAAGAGAAGAGTTTGAATGTGGGCACCATCTGTATCCGCATCGGTCATGATAATGATCTTATCGTAGTTGGCATCTTCCACAGAGAAATCTGCCCCAACTCCTGCACCAATGGTGTAGATCATGGTGTTGATTTCCTCGTTCTTGAGGATATCACTCATATTGGCTTTCTCAGTATTGAGAACCTTCCCACGAAGAGGGAGAATCGCTTGGAACTTACGGTCCCGTCCTTGTTTGGCAGAACCGCCAGCAGAGTCTCCTTCGACTAGATAGAGTTCATTTTTCTTAGGATTTTTAGACTGAGCTGGTGTCAATTTACCAGATAAAAGTCCTTTGTCCTTTTTGCTCTTCTTGCCATTTCGGCTTTCATCTCGCGCTTTTCGAGCGGCTTCACGCGCATCCCGGGCCTTAATAGCCTTACGAATGAGATTAGAAGCCAACTCTCCATTTTCCATGAGGAAGAAGGTCAATTTATCAGAAACAATGCTATCAACGACTGGACGAGCCAAGGGACTTCCTAATTTGTCTTTGGTTTGCCCTTCAAATTGCAAATGGGCTTCTGGGACCAAGATTGAAAGAACAGCCGACAAACCTTCGCGGTAGTCTGATCCTTCCAGATTTTTGTCTTTTTCCTTGAGAAGGCCTGTCTTTCTTGCATAGTCGTTCATGGCCTTGGTAATGGCTGTCTTAAGACCTGTCTCGTGGGTTCCCCCATCTTTGGTCCGGACATTATTTACGAAGGACAAGATATTATCTGAGTAACCATCATTGTATTGCATGGCTACTTCTACCTGAAAACCATCTGATTCGCCACTAAAGTAAAGAACCGGTGTCAAAGTTTCCTTATCTTCGTTCAAGTACTCTACGAAATCTTGGACACCATTTTCATAATGAAAGGCCACATGGTTGTCTTCTTCCTTGCGGAGGTCGGTCAGCGTCAGCGTCACGTCTTTAAGCAAGAAGGCTGATTCTTTGATCCGCTCAGCAATGGTATTAAATTTGAAATCCGTCGTTGAGAAGATGGTTGCATCTGGCATGAAGGTAACCTTGGTCCCAGTCTTAGACTTAGGAGCCGTTCCTATCTTCTCAAGAGTGGTAACTGGTTTCCCACCATCTTCAAAGCGTTGCTTGTAGACTGCTCCATCACGAGTAATCTCAACCTCAAGCCAGCTAGAGAGGGCATTCACGACCGAAGATCCTACACCGTGGAGACCACCAGAGGTCTTATAGCCACCTTGACCAAATTTCCCACCAGCGTGGAGGACCGTAAAGATCACCTCAACGGTTGGTTTGCCCATAGCATGCATTCCTGTCGGCATCCCCCGACCTTGGTCAGCTACAGATAGGGAACCGTCTTTATTAATGGTAACGTCAATTTGAGAACCAAAACCAGATAGAGCTTCATCGACGGCATTGTCGACAATTTCCCAGACCAAATGGTGAAGACCATTTCCATCTGTCGATCCAATATACATCCCTGGACGTTTACGGACCGCATCCAACCCTTCTAGAACCTGAATGGCATCGTCATTATAATTATTAATGTTGATTTCCTTTTTAGACACAAGGAACCTCCTGTTTGTTCATCTTTTCTATATTACAGTTTTTTAGAAAATTTTGCAAAATTTTTTCTCTTTATATGGAGATTTCTATATCTCAGTATAAAATGCTGGCTGAGCACTTTCTTCAGATGTCACACTTGAACTCAAAAAATTGCTTTTTCTATTGATGGCTTTTTGTTATAATGAAAGTATGATAAAAGAAATAAGTGTTTTAATTTTTGCCTATCTATTAGGCTCCATTCCTTCGGGATTATGGATTGGGAAAATCTTTTTCCATATTAATTTACGGGAACATGGCTCGGGCAATACAGGAACGACCAATACCTTTCGGATTTTAGGGAAAAAAGCTGGGATCATCGTCTTTGCGATTGATTTCTTAAAAGGGACTTTAGCCGTTCTCCTTCCGACTTTCTTCGGAATTCAAGGGATCTCACCGATGGTCTTTGGTCTCTTAGCTGTTTTAGGTCACACTTTTCCAATTTTTGCTGGATTCAAGGGGGGAAAAGCAGTGGCGACAAGTGCTGGTGTCTTACTTGGCTTCTCGCCTATCCTACTACTAATTTTAGCTGTGTATTTTGTAGCCAGCCTGTATTTAACCAGTATGATCTCGTTTTCGAGTGTTACCGTTGCGCTACTCGCCATTCTATCTGTCCTCCTTCTCCCTTTGACTGGATGGATCTTGAACGGTTATGATCCGCTTTTTACAGTCATTGTCTTGGCCTTAGCGACCTTGATCATTCTTCGTCACAAAGACAATATCCAACGGATCAAAGAGAAAAAAGAAAATCTCATCCCTTGGGGAAAGAACATCACCCACCAACAACCAAAAAACTAGAGCCTAAACTCTAGTTTTTTTATGTTCAATAATAGAAGGCCTCTATAACTTCACTTTTAAGAGTCTCTCAATTTCTTGATAAAGAATCTCTGTTGGTTGGTAGGTTTTGCTTGTCTGAGCCAGAGCCTTTAAGTGCGACCAATCTTTCCGAGAAACCAATTCATTAAATAAGCGCAAGACTTCGGATTCCGTCTTTTTACGAGAGACCAAACCTATTTGGAATAACTCAGCCCGAACCGCATTATCAAACTGGTCATAGTCCTGGGGTAAAATTAAACTTGGAATGCCCTGCTCGATACAGCCCATAAGGATCCCTGCACCTGCATGATGAATGGCAAAGTCCATTTGATCCAGAATATCTGAATAAGGGAGGTAATCAAAGATCAGAAGATTCTCCGACAAGATCCTTGGTGGATGCTCCAAACCACCAGAGTCACCTAAGGTTACGTAAAAGACATAGTCAGGATGTCTTTCGCTCAAAATCTTCGTCAATTCCACCATCCGCTCTTTCTCCCATTTTAAATGAGTCCCGCAAGTAACGAAGACACACTTTTTAGAGCTAGTAAGATACTGCTTCTGTTCTTGAGGAAGTCGGTCAAAAGATAGACAGCGATAACCAACCCATTTGAGCTGAGGTGGAAAATCGTCTCGAAACTCCAACTCTTTCATGCCCAGAGCTAAGATTGAATAGGGAGAATAGATGGCTTCTGTCCCATCTTCACGGTACAATTTGAAATCCTCTAGGCTATCGAGATTCTTCTTAACCAGCGCAAGTCCAACTTTCTTTGCCAGACGGATGACTCGCCTACCCAGAGCATCTCTCCACTTGTAGAAGGTTCCCTGGTGCGGTTTCCAGCCACCTAGATAAGCAGGTGTTGTCGTGCGACTTTCAATCGCTACTGGACTTGGAATGGTCGTTATCCAAGGGATGCCCAAACGATCTGCTAAAACTCCAGCAGGAGCTGCTACAAAATCTGCAATAACCAAGTCAGGGCTTCCCTCGGAGTCCCAAATTCGATTTATTTCATCAAAAACTTCAGGGACCAGTCTGCTATTGGCCATTAATTGTTGGTACATGATAAATAGATTTGCTTGCTTTGATGTATTCGCTATATCTTCCATCACTGTCGGACGATCAGGAAACAAGGCAAGGCAGTCAAAACCAATCTGCTCAACCAATGCCTTTTTCTGAAAACCTGTAATAACACGGATCTGAAAACGCGGATCCTCCAGCAAAGGTTTCACCAGGGTCAAGGTTGGAAACAAATGGCCACTAAAGGGAACGCTAATCACATCGATTTTTATCACTTTGTCTAATCCAGTCATAGATGATTCCTTTCACATCTTCTCTGTATTCATAGCTATAATGATCCGTATCCACTTGAATATCCGCTGAGTGGCGATCCAGAATACGTGAATAAGGATCTTTATTTCCTTTGATGACCAGTAGCTCTAGTTCTTTTTGACTTAAGAGAAGCTGGGAAACCGGGCCAAGCGCTATCACGCGCAATCTTGGAAGGGTGACCTGATTCCCTAAACTTCTGAGTCACTGGGTCAGCATATTGACACCTGAACTCTTACAAACAAGAACTACTTCCTGCGCTTCCAACAAGGGAGACAAGTGCTCCTGTAACAATTTTTGGAAACGAAAGTTCAAAATCGTATGCCAATAGTAGATAACATTGGATGTAGCAGCCAACAAGAGGGATACTTGTGGAGACTTTATATGTTCAAAATCTTGATTGAAGGGAAAATTACTGGCTACCGCTGAATAGCCAGATGGACAAATTGCATGGAGGAGATCTAACTGCTCAGCTGTCAACCCGGCACAAGTAATATCACTGCTCCCACTAAGAAAGAGAACCAAGCGATCAGAGTCTAGCATGGTCTGATCAGGAGACAAAGCAGACAAACGGTCTAGATAGGACTTCATCTTACTCATAACGAATCTTGCCATCCGTCACTCGAATCTTCCGCCCCCGCCAATTAATCACAGGAGGTGTCATTAAAACATAGACAAACAGCCAAGGAAGCAGGAGATCATTCAGCACTTCGTAGGTGACTTCATCCAAGTGTAAGCGATTGGTTAGAATGCTTTGTCGATAGAGGAGCATCCATACTGCCTTGAATAGTAGTAAACTCAAGCCTAGAAGAAGATAAGGCCAACCTAAAAACAGACTTAGGATGAAGCCTGGAAGAGGCAGAAAACTCGGTAAGCCAATGAGGCAAAAGACCTTCCAGTCTAGGTGTTCTTTGAGATAGATAGAGCTAAAGAGAAGCCACCGCTTCATCTGGAGCAGGTATTGCTTAGCGTTTTTGATAGTGGTTCGAACATTACAGGTAACCCGCGTTTGGATAATGGATACTCCTTGACTTCTTAAAAAATCGGCCACAGCTAAATCATCACATAGATAATCCTTAATCGCTGTGAAGAGCCCCTGATCTTTTGCAAGTTCTACCGGTAGGATATAAAACATCCCATTAATGGAGTGATTCGCTTCAACTTCTGCCATGGTAAAATAGGTAATAAAGGAATTGCCATTGACGAATGCTGCAACCAGCTTGGACCAGAAATTACTTCTTTCTTGGTTATAGGGAATACCTGTCAGAATGACCTCTTGACCTAGATAGGTAGTCAGCTCACCCATTTTAGAAAAATCAATCACACTATCATCATCCAAAACAATCAAATAAGGCCGGGTCAGCTCCTCTACAACCTGCTCAATCTTGTAACTCTTGGGATTAATCCCTTGAGGGACGTCTTCAATGAGAAAGACTCGAATGCGTTGGGCAAAGGAAGCCTCTTGGCAAATCTGATCTGCTACTCGCTGGGCTTCTGTATCAGACTGGTCAATCAACCAGTAGAATTCCACTGCTTCTGTTTGCTGAAGATTGGCCCGCAAAACACTCTCTAAACGAGGATCACCAGAGAGAATGGGTTGGACCACAGTAAAAAGCTCTTCTCGGAAATCAGCAGAATGAGCCTGACCTTTTTTATAATAAGTAAAGGACAGCAACCAACGGACGAGAAATAAGAGAAGATAAGAAACGCTTAAAAATATAACTAACAATTTCATCTATTAAATCCCTTTCGTAAATACCTTGCAAGGAGGCGAATGATCCATCTTTGGGGAAGCAGACGACCTAGCCAAACTAGCAAGCGATAGCGAAGGCCGATAACAGCATAGGAAGTATCTCTTTCTATGAATCGGATCAACTGCTGAGCGACTTTCTCAGGCTTCATCTGCAAGCGACTGCCTCCCAATTCTTCTACTAGTTTAGGAGGAAAAATAGCTGTTTGGACTGGTCCAAGAATATAGAGATCTAGCTGGATCGGAGAATCCGATTGACTTAGTTCCTCCTGGAGAGCAAGAGTGTAGGTCTGCAAGGCAGCTTTGCTAGAACTGTAGGCCGCTAGATAAGGATGAGGATAGAGGGCGGCCAGAGATGACAGCTGGATCAAGTGGATCTTCTGATTCTTCTGCACTAACTGCTTAATTAGTTGGACCGGAGCATGGTAATTGACTTGCCAGAGGTCTTGCTCACTGGCTGAATCAAGGTCACTTCCACGGGAAAAATTGGCTAATCCCGCACAATTGACAAGAAGATCTGCATCTAGGTTCTCTACAAAAGCTTCTAGAGCCACTTGATCTAGCATATCTAATGTTAGGATTGACAGTTGCGCCTTTCTTCCAGTTAGTTCTTTTTGGACTTGGGAGAGTTTATCAGCATCTCGACCCACTAAGACCAGATAATCCAGACTTCTTGCCAGTTCTTTCGCTAGCTGCCGGCCAATCCCTCCTGTAGCCCCTAAAATGATCGCTTTTTTAATAGTATCTTCTATCTTCATAGCTCTAGTGTACCAAATTTCGATTAGATAGGAAACTCCTACTGCCATTTCCAACCTGCAAGATACAATCCATACCTTAAAAAATGTTCATTAAGATTATTCTTTTTATTCGTTTTTTCTATTTGAAGTTAATGATAAATTGTTTTATAATAGCTTGAATTAACAAAAGAGAGGGATTTTTATGAAATTCTATTCTTACGACTATGTACTTAGTCAGATTAGCCAGCAAAATTGGGTCATCGTTATTATGTCCATCCTCTTAGTCTTGGTTACGGCTTTTTTCGCCTTTAAGGCTTATAAGGATAAACGTGGAAGTAAGTTCCGTGAATTATCTATCATTTCTGTGTTAATCTTAGTAGCCTTTGTTTTGATTAGTATTTCAAACTTCCAAAACAAAGAGTCCAATGACAATCAGTTCCGTACGTCCTTGCACTTTATCGAGGTTGTTTCAAAGGAATTGGGTGTTGATAAAGAAGAGGTCTATGTTAATACTTCAGCTACAACCGATGGAGCCATTATTAAGGTAGGTGACCAATTCTACCGTGCCATTAGTGGAACGGAGCCAGATAGCTATTTGCTTGAAAAAATGGAACTGTATAAATCAGACGTTGAACTCGTGGAGGTTGAAAAATGATAAGCTTTTTTGCTACAATTGCGATTAAATTGGCCTTGGGGCTTCTGTCTCTTGTTTTTGTTATCAATGTAACAGGTAAAGGAAATCTAGCACCAAGTTCTGCAGTAGACCAAATACAGAACTTTGTGCTTGGGGGTATTATTGGTGGGGTTATCTACAATAGTTCTATTCCCATTCTTCAATATGTCATCATCCTCATCATCTGGACGATTTTGATTCTGTCACTCAAATGGCTTAATACCAATGTTTACTTTATCAAACATCTGATTGATGGAAAACCAACCATTATCATTAAAAACGGAAAATTAGATCCTGAAGCTTGTCGCTCAAAAGGCCTTTCTGCTTCTGATGTTGCACTGAAATTACGCTCTCAAGGGATTTTCCAACTGAAAGAAGTTAAAAGGGCCGTCATCGAGCAAAATGGCCAACTCATTATTGTGCGAATGGGAGATGAAAATCCCAAATACCCAATCATTACAGATGGTGTGGTTCAAGTAGAGATCTTAGAGACCATAGGTAAAACTGAAGAATGGCTTATGTCCGAGCTGAATAAAAAAGGATTTGAAAATGTTGTTGACATCTTTATCGCTGAATATGATAAGGGTGAGATTAATGTTGTGACTTATTAAGGCTGGAAGTCAGCTATTCGTAAAAAAATAGTCAACTAAAAGAGGCTGGGACAAAAGTCCTAGCCTCTTAATTGTCTTTGGATTGTCTAGCCAGACGCAGTGGTTGAGTGGGATCTACTACGCTGATTTCATCAGCTTTTACAGCCCTACTCAACTGTGTGGAGGTGGGGCGACGAAATCGAATTCTAACGAATGACCGATTTCTGTCCCACTCTCTTTTATCTTTTATCTATTTCCCAACCGTACTTCGATAACTACTAGCTGTTAAGCGATCAAATAGAAAAGGTCTGTAAAAAAAACTACTGTAGCTGTGATAATTGCAAATAGTAGCAACATTAAAAAATTCAGAATGAACAGGCAGAGGAACAAGAGCCTATCTGCAGCTTTGTTCAACTCATTCATCAAAGTCACTAAGCCCAATGGAATCAAGCAGAAATAGCTAACTAATAAGATTCCTCTAAGAATGGTTCGAAGCCATTATTTATTTTCAAACACAAGACCGAATTTCAATAAGGAACTGCTCATGTTTTAAGGAAGCTGGCTAATTATCTAGACTTTAGCCTCAGTATAAATACCTTGTTTTTTCTTCTGAAATCAGTACCCACTATAAAGCATCAACTATGTCCATCAGTATTTCCATAGGAGTTTTTTTCCTACGACCATTAACAGTTTCGATAATGTGATAAACTTTTAAACGATTGTCATTGCTAAAGACAAAGTCAAAGCGGAATTCGCGTCCATTCGGTGCAACTGTATCAAATTTTGTTTTATATTTATCATGGATAGGGCTAACTGGAAATTTATTGAAGAGCAAGCGTCGCTTCTCGCCTGCTTCTTTCAGACAGTTTTCTAGCTCCTGACAATAGTTATAAAACAGCTGATAGAGGTCGTCTTGAGAAATTCTTCTTCTACGAACTAATGATTTAATTTCCCAAAAATTCCTGCGCGGGATTTCAATGCTAAATGAAAATCCCTCCCGATTCATTCTTTCTAAAAATTCATCTCTTGAAATCATAGAACCACTCTTTCTTTTATCAATCTGTAGTGAACCCTTAATGTTTCTATACATCGTCAATCCATAATGTAATCAAGCAGATCCATCAAGGTAAGTTTCTTCCGACCATTGACTGTCTCAAATAGATTATAAACTCTTAGTAGTTGATTCTTTTTGAAAACAAACTCAAACCGGAACTCCTGACCATTTGATTCGACTACATAAAATCCGGTATTATACTTACCCTTCAGCTCTAATGCTTGCATTTGCCGGTCTTCTATTTCCCTACAAAGTGAAAGAAATATCTGATAAAGCTGCTCTTCAGAGAGCCTTTTTCTTCGAACCAATGACTTGAAGTCATTATATCCCCACCATGGAATTTGGATATTGAATGAAAAGCCTTCCAGATTCACTTTATCTATAAATGCTTTTCTAGAAATCATACCAATTCCCCTTCTTTGGAATAGCTTTTGACTCTATTATACCATCTTTTATTGTTTCACAAAAAGAGGCTGGGACAAAAGTCCCAGCCTCTCAATTGTCTTTGGATTGTCGAGCAAGACGCAGTGGTTGAGTGGGCTCT
>ERZ773050.949-NODE-949-length-16125-cov-3.705849_pt1 | contig 16125 bp, 13 predicted proteins | sample MGYA00580632_ERZ773050 | MGnify/ENA primary metagenome ERZ773050 (study PRJEB29015, sample SAMEA2738123) | human oral metagenome | biome: human oral; feature: human-associated habitat; material: saliva | place: China | collected 2166 ... | reverse complement strand
TAAAGGGAAAAGCCTCAATAAAAAAGTGATTTTCAACTTTAACTCTCGGACGAACTCATGATCATATAAATTTCAACTCATACTCTTGATGAGCAGATACTTGATCCTCAAAAATCAGAAAATTCTGATCTTGATAATAGGTTTTGTGGTATTGATTGACCTTTTCCCAGGTTTTGCCCTTCCGGGTGTTTGGGCGAATCTCTGGACTGACAAGTTGCTGTAACATAGCCTCAAAAATTATATTTCATTCAGTCTTATTATTACATTCTTCTTTGAATGGTCTTTTTTCAAATTCGTAAATTTCCCTATTTAATCAGCCTTTTATTTCTCTTACGACGCTCTCAAGCTCTTTTCAATAATCTACAAAAATATGAGTTCGTTCTCAATTAATCCAATGCTCACAAGGAAGATGTGACTCAAAGAACCGCCTTACATCAGGCTTTTTATTCTTTCTGATGCAGTGCTCTACCATATGAGGAACGGTTTGTGAATTATTTAGCAATGGAGTTTTGATGTAGATTTTCATCTGCTATATCCAAAAAATAAACGAAACCAGTTTATTAATTAAGAGAAAAAAGGCAAGAATCAAATATCCTGCCTTTACTTTTTATATTATTCCTATCTCTTTATCGCTCTCTTTCCGATTTTTAGTCACGAGAGTGGATATCAGATAGGGAAATATTTCGATTTTTCTCTCCATCTATGGATTTTTGTGCTATTTTTGCCATTTTAAAAGTCCCTTTTCTTCTGCTCTCTGGAGTACAAGATAGAAATAACTTCTAAGTTCTACAAGATGGGCAAATGGCTTCCTGACAACATTCTCTTCCTTTACTTTGTCAAAGTGCTTTTCATAGAAGGTCTTTCCTCCTTGATTATAGCTATTTCCCCAGAGTATCCTAGAGATCGTTGTCAACATTTGAGCTCTGTCTACAATTTGATCTGGCATAAAGTTCTCAAGTGCTTCTTCATTTGGATAGATTCCCATTACATTGAGTTGGCAAACTCTTTTTGCTGTAGCAATGCTGGCTTCTGGAGTTCCTACAAGATCTCTAAAGCTACACGCTTTCCCTTCGTTAGCCGCGCGTCCAAGTTTGTCACCTACAGGAAGGATCATCTGTGCAAGTTCCATTCTTGTCATTGGATTATTGAAACGAGCTTTATCTGCCTGAGAAATGATCCCTTGACGAACAGCCCAATCAAGAGCATTTTCAAGTTCTTTATCCAAGTTTCCCCTTGTCGTCTTATTTATTGATGTAGTCTTATTTACTCAAGCTTGGCCTCGCTGAGACTTGCCTGCTTGTTGAGATAAAACATACTCCTGATCAAAGTCAATTGGAAGATCACAGTTTGAATTAAGCACCATACTTGTTTCTGCAACCTTAACTCCTGCAGTATCTGTGAGTTTAAAGTTGAGTTGACAGCCATGAATATTTCTTGCCTTTATTTTTAGTGGAAAAGATTTCTTCTCTCATGAAGCGAGAGAAAAAGATGAAATCTGATCAGATTTTTTCTGGTTTCCATACCAGAGTTCAGTCTGTCCACTTCCACACTCAGAAAAAGAGAGACTAAAAGATTCGGCTCCAGAAAGAGCTCCTGCTGTCGTCGTAAGTTCAAGAGTAAATTCTCCAGAAAATGAAGCAGGGAGATTAGTCATTGAGAGTCCAACCTTGGCACCGCTATCCTGTGCAAAAGATACACCGATAAGCCCGGCAACGGCCAAGAGACTAAAGAAGAGTTTTCCTTTCATGTTATAATCAAAAGAGGATAAAAACATTGTCTATATTTGGATCGACAATACCGATAAGATACCATTTTACTTGGGAAAGTCAAGATAAAATGTAAATAAAATAATCCCGCTTCTTTCGTAGGTAGAAAAGAGTCAGATTTTTCTTTTGCAAAAGAGAGAGAAAACTTTATACTCCAATTCGTGGAGCGTTTTAATGCCTTACAAAATCAATAGAATGCTAAAAAATGTTCTAAAAATCTGAAAAATAAAGTGGATTCATCTTTCAAAGCCAACCCATCACGAACTTGAAGAGGCAATCAAGAACCTAGATCTTCATGAGATGGTTGAGCAGGATTTGATTGAACCAAGTGCACATGATAAGATTGATGTGTATGATGATTGTATTTTTCTTGTAATCCATTTCCCAAAATACAACGAAAAGCTCTGAAAATATCTTTCAAATGAAATGAATATCATTTTAGGGAGAGATTTTATTATTACGATCACCAAGTATCCGACCAATAATATCGAAAAGATTAGACAGGAATACGAACAAGAAATCAAAGAAGAGTGAGAAGAGGCAGAAGAGTACAAGATTTCTCCTTACTATGTTCTCTATAAGATTATTGATGTGATGTATGATAAGATACTCCTTGGGCTCAACAAATTCAATCTTGATCTCATGGAAATGGAGAAACAAGTTTTTGATAAAAGTTTTGTTGATACAGATCTTCTCAAGAAGGTCCTTATCAAAAAGAGAAATACGGTATTGCTAAAAACTATTATTTCTCCACAAGAAGAAATTCTCGTAGAGCTCCAAAAAGTAACCGCAAATTTCTATGAAGGAGATTTAGATGTTTACTTTGAGGATCTTGAATACAAGACAAGTAAGATACTAGGGCATATTTCAATCATCCATGAAAATATTGATTCCATCGGAGAGATATTCAATACCCTTACAAATATGATGACCAACAAAAATATTGGGATATTGACGGTTTTGACGGTAATTATCTGAATAATGACGATGATTAGTGGAATCTATGGGATGAATATCTGATTGCCATTCCAGAACTATCCAGGGGCGTTTATTGTCCTTATGGTGTTTATGGTGATAATGGCAGTTTTCACGGTACTTATCTTCAAGAAAAAGAAACGACTCTAAATCAGAATATTTTATTTATCGATTTATACTTATACCATGAGACGCCCAAAAAAAAGGAAAAACAGACGAATTTTTATGTGAGTAATTATCATTCTTTTTGCTCGACTCTGGATCTTAGGACGTGGTGCTTATAATGCTCCCGTATACTATCCAGAGAATACAACAGTTCAGATAGAAAAGGGAGATACTATCAATAAATTCTTTCCAGAACAGGGATTCTTAAAAAGAATAATGCTGAAGTTCCGATTGAGAAATCATCGTGAATCAATTCCAATGCTTCAAGAGGGAAACTACCTTCTAAGCGGGAAATATACCAAAGCTGAGTTGATGAATCTGATTAAGGAATGACCACAGAGAGATGTAAAACGTGTGACTCTCCTTGAATGACGATCAATCTATGATATAGATGCTTATTTAACAGAGCTGTGACAGATTTCTGCAGGTCAGTTCATTCAGAAGGCAGAAGATCAGCAGTTTATTCAAGAGATGAAGTCAGATTTTCCTTTTCTTTCAGCACTTCCTAGTGGAAAATCACTTGAAGGTTATCTCTATCCGGATACCTACTTCTTAGATCCTAATAGTTCCATACCAGAGCAACTTATTAAATCTCAGCTTAAAAACTTCAATCAAAAAGTCTGGATTCCTCTTGGAGATCAGCTCCAATCCTTTGGTTATGGATTTGATAGTTATAAACTTCTAACTCTTGCTTCTGTAATAGAAAACGAGGAGAAGTTGGCTGGGAATAAGCCTATCATTGCCGGGATTTTCCTCAATAGATTGGAGAAGGGGATGAGATTGGATGCAGATGTAACTCTTTGTTATGGACTAAAGATTACCTACGATCAATGCAGAAACCAGATTCTTGCTAATCTCTCAGATGCAAGCAACCTCTACAATACAAGACAAAACTACGGGCTTCCTCCTACGCCAATTTCCTCACCGAGCGTGGAGACAATCTCGGCAACCTTAGACTTCAAAAAAACTGGAGCACTTTACTATCTCCATGATGCCAGTGGAAAGATTCACTACGGCACTACACTTGAAGAACATAATGAAAACAAAAAAAACTACCTATAAAACTGATCTATGTGGTAGTATTTCCAATCACTTCTATAGGTTTCCTAAACCTCTTTTTACCAAGCTATCCTATATACCCATGGAACTCATCATCACTTGTAATGGAGAACACATTAATACGCATTGTTCTACCTTGGGACACTGCAATGATAGGCTCTCAGATAAAGGCGTATTAGATTCGCTGAGACTTGCACAAGCACTCAAAAAGGAAAAAATTGACTTTATCTTTTGTAGTGATATCGGATTTCGTAGGACGACTACGGATTTAGTCTTTGAGACCTTAGAAAATGATAGATTTCAGATCATCGTTGATCCAAGAATTAGAGAAAAATGAGCAGAAATCTGTACCAAGCTCACCAGAGAAACGTTTGAAAACACGACAGGAAATAATCCAGAGCAAGTAAAGCTTTTGAGTCGCCTTTTCATCAAGAGTGATACCGTAGAGCATAGTCAGACAATAGAAGAAACATGGGATCATGTGCGTGAGCGTTGCAAACTCTTTCTTCGCGAGCTTACCAAAACGTATCCAAGCTCTTCTCGTATCCTCATTGTGGGAAATCCTATCATAAATAGTGCTATCATCGCAACCTTGCTCAAAAAGGAAGGACAAGAAGAGCGTTTTGTTACATCTCCTTGTTCACTTAGTCGTTGTCGCTTTGTAGAGAATAGGCGAGAAATGCTCTCTTTCAACCAACTTGGGCATTTATATTGAGCGAATTAAAAAAAGACTGTATGTATTTTGCTTTCAAAACTCAGCCAGAGGATTTTATCGTAGAGGAGCTTTTACCTTTTCAGTTAAGCGGAAAGGGAGAGTTCCTTTATGTTTTCTTCGAGAAAAAACTAGTAAATACCATGGAGGTTCTCCTCTCACTATGCCAGATGCTGGGGCTCAAAAGGGGGGATATTGGGATTGCAGGACTAAAAGATAAAGCCTGAATCACAAGACAACGGCTCAGTATTTCCCAAAATGCTCTAAATGCGTGTGGAGGAAGCTCCACTTTTTTTGATAGCTTAAAGCAAAAAGTTGCAATCCTGGCGACCTGACGGCATCACGCTCCTCTAGTGATCGGCAAGAACGGAGGGAATCACTTCACTATTAGGCTAAGGGGAAGAGAAGCTCTTCCACCAGAAGCAAGAGAACAGCTAGAGCAACACCTTCAAAAAAGTAAAAAAATCTGATTTCCAAATGCATTTTGAATCCAGAGATTTGGAAAAGGAAACAAAAATTTTAAAAAAGCAAAAAAAATCTTTTCCGAGGGACATCTCCAAGATTACGGCTATCAAGTAAAATTCATGCTTCAAGCCTTTGGGAGTATGTGGTTTAACGAACTTGTGATAAAAAGACGAAAAGAATGAGCATTTATCTTGGACTGAGATATTATGGTCAACGGACGAAATGCGTTTTGAACTGCAGTAGCGAGTTATTCCGCAGGAATGCTTCAGCATTTTGACTATTGGGCACTAAAAAGAGTCAATCAAGGCGTTGCAATACTCGAGCCAGGAGTCATTACTCAATCGAGTGATTTCGACCAAGACTCGCGATTTCCTACGGGAGCAGTGTTGGGGACAGAGCAACTCACTTGCAGCCAAGGCACTTCGGCAAGATATTATGATGAGCGACAGAGGAAAGCCAGTGGATTTGATACCTTTGGAAATACTATTTCTCAGACCTATCATCTCTATGGCTTTAGGAGGCCGCTACGAGCATATCCTCACTCCCTCAGCCGAAAATGGGAAGCTAAAGACCTCCTCTTAGATTTTTCTCTTCCAACGGGGAGTTATGCAAGTGTTTTTCTAGCTACGCTTTTAGAAATGATCGATCCTAAAGGATGCCTCAGCAACGGACTTTTGATTCCGCTCATTTCATAGCCACTTCTTTCGACAGAAAAAAAAGAAAAAAGCTGATCCAAAATAGAGGATCAGTCTTTTTCATTGTTATATACTACTCTTTTACTGGATAGTTGCCTTTACTCGGTAGTTATACCGTCAAATTCATCGGTTCCATCATGTTCTGCTTGCTCAGCGATTTCCTTGGTTGCGTGAACTACGCCGTCTTTGTGGTGCGCTGGAGAATAAATAGTATACATCTTTAGTGGTTCAGTGCTAGAAGTGTTGATCACATTATGCTGTGCACCTGCTGGGACGATGATCGAGCTTCAGTCCTGTACCGAATACTCATTATCATCAATGATTACTTTCCCCTCCCCTGCTTCAAATCTGAAAAACTGCACATTATCATGATGAACTTCTAATCCGATCTCTTCTCCAGGAAGAAGACTCATCAATACAAGTTGAAGTCCCTTTGCAGTATAAAGCACTTGCCTAAAATAGTCATTTTTTAGTGTAAGCTCTTCGATATTTGCGTGATATCCTTTCATGATCCTAATAAATTCAAAAAGATAAAATCTGATTTTCCCTAATCGTCTAATAGTTAAGATAAGGTTGCTCCTGCATGACCAGCATTTTTAATATTTGGTTGCATAGTCTTCATATTGTTCTCCCAGCTTGCTGGACACGCATGTCCTTTGTTTTCCGTTACAAACTTTAATCCATAGAGCTTCCTTACAAGTTCTTTTGCACTTCTTCCAACAGCATCAGTGTGGATTTCTATCGTCTTAAGAACACCGTCTGGAGAGATGATAAAGGTTCCTCTTTCTGCGTTTCCAGTTGCAGTATTGAGAATACCAAAGTACCTTGAGAGGACAGTATTCCTATCGCTGATCATATTAAACTGGAAGCCTTTTAACATTTCCTCGGATTCAAGCCAAGACTTGTGAGAGAAAACAGAATCTACACTCACACCAAAGACTTCAACATCTCCCATTGCACGGATTTCCTCAGCTTTTTGGTTGAGATCTTTAAGTTCTGTTGGGCAGACGAACGTAAAATCAGCTGGATAGAAAAACAAAACAAGCCATTTGTTTCTGTAATCCTTTACAGTTTTGTTTTCAATCTCTTGGCTATGAGGATTATACATCGTAAGTTTAAAGTTTGGAACGATCCTTTCGATCCTTGCACAGTTGTTGCAGTCATAGCTTTCTCCGCAGTCGCAACAGCTGCATTCTTCACAATGATTGTCTTCGCAGGCACTGCAGTGACAGTCGCATGCAGAATAATGTTCTGGTTTAGTCATTTTACTATTGCTATAAGAATATAAAAACATAAAGAGTCTAAACATTTTCCCCAAAAAAACAAGAATAATTCTCATAATAGTTATAGCCCTCAAAAAGCTTGCTAATTGCATCTCTTCTCATATAATATAATTCTTTCAAAGCTATATTCAAAAAAGCTCAAAAAGCCTGAATCCGTTGCAAAGGTAGGAGAAAAAACTATACTTCACTTTGAACTTTTACTTACCTACAAGCAAAATGGCTTTTGGATTAATTATAGCAATCTTTCTTGGTCTGGTTTTTGGATCTTTTGGTTCAGTAATTCTTTCTAGGCGAGGAGATAGTGAGAGTCTTGAGCAGGCTAGTTCGATTTTACGAGGAAGAAGTGAGTGTCCTCAGTGTAAAAAAAGATTGCAGCCTTGCGATCTTATCCCCGTTATCAGTTTCCTCCTCCAAAAATGAAGATGTCGCTACTGCAAAAAGAAAATCTCACGACTTTATCCAATTCTAGAGCTTGGATCTGCTTTGATTTTCTGAGGCGTATGGTATTATCTTTCTGATGCAGGTATGGGACCTGTAGTGTTCTGGACAATCACCGGGCGAATGCTTTGGCTCCTTCTAATTTACGATGTATTACGATACGAAGTGCATCTTCCTCTTCTTATTATTATAAGTGGAGTTTTAATTTTAGCACTATGATGTTGATTGTTCGCTTGGCAGGCTCTTTGGGGTGGGATAAGTTTTCTGCTTATTTTTCTGCTATTATATCGGCTAGCCAAACAGCGAGTGAAAGCAAAATATCACAATAATGAAGAAGGAATCTGAATGGGAGACGTATTGATCGCGCCTTACCTAGGAACCCTTCTTTTTGCAGGGATAGGAAATCGTGGAGATGTTTTACTGGGAGTAGGTATAATACTGATTTTTTTCGTCCTAAGTGGAAGTATTGGAATCTTTCGATTTATCCTTCAGAATAAAATCTTTAGAAAGAAAGCGGATTTTTTGAGTCTAAAAATGACCGAGCAGTCGGTTCCTTTCCTTCCCGCGATGATCTTAGCTGTAGTACTCATCCTTCTCTTTCAAAACGCTTTATCTTCCCTTTTTTCATTCTAAATAATGGAAATAGCATCTTCTTCTCTATCTTCATCTCACAAAAAAAGCTATCACCTTCCAAGGCTCTGCTTTTTCTTAGTTTTTTCTCTCATGACCTATGGATTTTTCCTTCGAAAGCTTTTGCGGGAAAGGCAGGTTCTTTGGGCAATAGCAGCCTTTTGTGTCCTCTTTATTGGCTTAATATTCCTTGCTATAGATCTTAGGAGGGTAAAAAAGATAAAAATCTGGCTTCCAATACTTATTTTAGGAGCCGTTCTTCAATTAATAATACGAAATGCCCCACGACAATTAATGATAGCTATGTGGCTTTCGCTCTTTGCAATCTGATTTTTACTTTTTTCTTTAGGAAGCTATTTCTCCAAAGTAAGGAAGGTTAATTGGATTGTGTATTTTACCAGTAGTGGTTACATTTTTGCGACAATAACTAGTATCCTCTTCTGATTTGCAGTGCTTGGAATGAATAGTCAGTTCCCCTTCCAATGTGAACAGATTTCTTGACGATCCAAAAAAATCATACAAAAGTCCACAAATCCTTTTGAGCTGAACATTTTTAATACTCCAGAAAATGAAGCCGAAGCCGAAAGTCTTGTAGATCAAGAAACGTCTTCTCCTATAAAAGAGATGGGAGGACAAATCAAGAGTGTTATTCTAGAAGGGCTGGTGAAAACTCAGCAAAGCATCAGTTTTGAAACCTGTAAGGCGACACTCGGGCAGCTACAACGCGTTTATCAAAAGCCAATATTCCAGGTTGGGGCTGTTTTTGCAATGTATTTGCTCTTTTACGGAGTAGTAAGATTGGTGGTATGGATTCTTACGATTATTGCTTATATTGTATTCCTCGCAATAAGACTATTCGGTCACTATTCTATAGAGAAAAAACTTGAAGAAGTAGAAGAAGTGCTCTAAAAACTCAGCAGATAGAGTCGTCTCATTCTAAGAGGAATGCGATCCGTAGCTTCTCTAGACATTGAATTTGAAAATCATGACATCTCCGTCCTGCACAATATAATCTTTCCCCTCTAAACGTAGGAGTCCTTTCTCTCTTGCCTTAGCCCAAGAACCTGATTCCAAGAGTTTTTCAGTGTTGATTACTTCCGCCTTAATAAAACCTCTCTCAAAATCTGAATGAATTGCTCAGGCTGCCTGCGGTGCAGTAGAATTAAGTGGGATGGTCCAAGCTTTAGTTTCTTTCTCTCCTGTCGTGAAATAGTACATAAGTCCGAGCTGTTTGAAGGCAAGGGAAATTAAATCATCCAGAGTGGGAATCTTAGCTCCCTGTTGGAGTTCCAAAAGCTCAGTCAGAAATTCAGATTTTTCTTCATTGGAAAGTTCCATCATCTCGGATTCAATCTTGACACAGACGATCGCAACAGGAGCTTGGAGTTTTTCTTCAAATTCCTTCTTCAGAGCTTCAGCATTTTGAATATCCTCCTGAGAAATATTCAGTGCATAGACAAAAGGTTTTAGGGTCAGAAAATTATAGGACCTAATCAATTTGAGCTCCTCCTCTGTAAGTTCTTCCCTCAAGGTGTTTGCCAGTCTTCCTTCCAAGAGGACTTTTTGTATTTTTTCGAGGATTTCTGCGGACCTTTTATCGTCCTTATTTTGAGCCAGCTTTGCTTTCTTTTGAAGATTCGGAAGCGTTTTTTCTATTTGTTCAAGATCAGAAAAAATAAGTTCAGTATTGATGATCTCTCTATCTCTTAGAGGGTCAACTCCGCCTTCCACATGGACGACATCGCTGTCCTTAAAATATCTTAGCACTTGAACAATTGTGTCAACTTCTCTAATATGGGAAAGAAACTTGTTTCCTAGTCACTCACCTTTACTTGCTCCTTTTACAAGTCAGGCAATGTCCACAAATTCTGTATTAGCGTAGACAATTTTTTGGCTTTTAGACATCTCTGCCAGAGCTTCAACTCTAGGGTCTTTAACGTCTACAATCCCAATATTTGGTTCTATAGTGCAGAAGGGAAAATTCTCAGCGGGAGCAGCATAGGACTTTGTTAAAGCATTAAACAAGGTAGACTTCCCAACATTTGGTAATCCAACAATTCCAATTTTCATCTCTGTTCTTCCAAAAAAAATAAATCTGAATTAACACTTCAAGTGTAGGGAATTACCAGCGATTTACAAGTGAGAATCAAATATCCTGCCTCAAAGCAGCGTCTAAAACGTTCTTTATAGTTAAATCAGATTCTTTTTCTTCTGTCAAAATCGTGGTAAAATGTGGTATGAAATTTTACCAAAAATAAAGGACTCCAAAAAGGATGGCAATCCAGAAGCCACCAATAAGATAAAATTTCCAAAGGAAGCTTGACTTTACAGTCTTATGTCTAAAGACGTCAATCGCAAGGATCGCTCCTAGCCATCCTCAGCAGATACTTAAGATAAGAAGCGTTTTTTCGCTAATTCTCCATTTTTTATTTTTTGCCTTCCATTTGTCAATTCATCGGATAGTAAAGGAGACAATATTAATAAATCCAAAGAAGATTAAAGCAGCTTCCATAACTTCAATAAAAAGTAAAATTATTTATTTCTTAGATATACTTTCCCTTCCGAAAATCAACTCAGAAATATAGAAAACTGTCGTATTGCGGTAGTTTCACTTATTTATCCAAAGCTATACCATAGTAAATCAGCAATAAATTCAGATTCTTGATGAAGAGATGGTGCTGGGGTATCAAAAAATGATCAAACCTTTAGAGCATAAAAGGTTGTTTTTTTTGTAGTCTTCCGCGGGAGGTGTTTTGAATGCGGAAAAGTCCGCATAAGACCGGAAGAAAAATTAAAATAAGAGACAAAATCAGATTTTTGAATTTTTGGTCGATTTTTTTAATCAATCTTCAGAAATTAAAAAACGAAATGACCCAAAAAGGAGAAAAATGCCAAATATTACCTTGTTAAAAAAAATCTTTAAAATCTCTTGCATTTAGATAGAAGATATTTAATATAATGCTCGCAACCAAAAGCGAAGAGGTTGCTGAAGTGATCCTTAACAATAGCATAATATATTACACTATTTCTTAGTAGATAAATCTATTTAAAAGCAATAAACGGATGCCTTGGGTAAAAAAGAGGAAGAAGGACGTAGCTGGCTGCGATAAGTCTTGATGAGATGCCAACAATCGCTTGGAGTCAAGAATTTCCGAATGGGGTAACCTATTCTCTATAGGAGAATACAAAGTTGACAATACTCGGTGAAGTGAAATATCTCAGTAACCGAAGGAAAAGAAATCGTAATGAGATTCCCTTAGTAGTGACGAGCGAACAGGGAAGAGCCCAAACTCTATTAGTGTAAGCTTCTAGGCGTTGCTAATAAGAGGGTTGTAGGATCGTCCATAAAGAGCTAGAACTCTTTGGATGGAGAGATGTTGTATTAGGAGAAGCATTTGGATGATGCACCATAGAAGGTTAAAGTCCCGTATCTGAAAATATGACACCACATCGTGACGACACCTGAGTAATATCAGACACGAGAAATCTGGTATGAATCTGCCCAGACCACTGGGTAAGGCTAAATACTTTTTTACACCGATAGCGCAGAGTACCGTGAGGGAACGGTGAAAAGAACCCCAGGTAGGGGAGTGAAATAGAACCTGAAATTTATTGCTTACAATTGAGTGGGAGCCTACGGGTGACCACGTACCTATTGACGAATGGGTCAGCGAGTTATTAGTAGTAGCAAGGTTAAGGCAGTTATAGCTGGAGCCGTAGCGAAAGCGAGTCTGAATAGGGCGATAGTTATTATTAATAGACCCGAAGCGGTATGAGCTAGACATGGGCAGGTTGAAGGCATAGGAAACTATGCTGGAGGACCGAACGGGTTGGTGCTGCAAAACCTTCCGATGACCTGTGTTTAGGAGTGAAAAGCTCATCGAATACCGTGATAGCTGGTTCTCTCCGAAATGCATTTAGGTGCAGCCTGCATTTTGAGATCTTGAAGAGGTAGAGCTCTGGAAAGGCTAGGGGTGTCGAGAGACATTACCAAACCTTACTAAACTTCGAATGCTTCAAGGAATATTGCAGAGTGGGACTACGGGAGCAAGTTTCGTAGTCAAAAGGATAACAGTCCAGACTTCTGATTAAGGTCCCTAAAGTAATGCTAAGTGGAAAAAGAGGTGTCTTTACTTATACATCCAGGAGGTTTGCCTAGAAGCAGCAATCCTTTAAAGAAAGCGTAACAGCTCACTGGACTAGTGAAGATGCGCTGAAGATGTAACGGGGCTAAGCATTATACCGAAATCGAAGACCAGTGTAGTAATACACTGTGTGGTAGGAGAGTGTTCTTACAGGATGAAGCTACATCGCGAGATGTGGTCGACTAGTAAGAAGTAAAAATGCTGACATGAGTAACGCTTATTGATGAAAATTCAATATATCGAAACCCTAAGGATTCCTACGCAACGTTCATCGTCGTAGGGTTAGTCGGGACCTAAGGCTTATCCAGAAATGGAGAGTCGATGGATAACTGGTTAATATTCCAGTACTTATATATAGAGTGATGGGGTGACGCATTGAGATTTGTGAGAGCTCATTAAGGATTTGAGTCGAAAGAGTGAGGTTTTTATAACCTTAGGTTATAAAGGTAGTTGCAGGAAAATCCACAACTATTGATACTGAGCTTGATCGGAATTTGATTCCTCGGAATTAGAAATTCTCATCGTTTTGGTGCCGAGAAAAACTTCTAAACTTAATCTTTATGTAACCCGTACTCAGATCAGACACTTGTGGGGTGGTAGAGAATACTAAGATAATCGAGATAATTAATGGGTAAGGAACTTGGCAAATTAGCGGACGTACTTTCGAAATAAGTCCTGTCCCGAGCAATCGGGATCGCAGCGAAAGAGATGGGGGGAACTGTTTATCACAAACACAGCTCGTTGCTAACTCGTAAGAGGATGTATAGCGGGTGATGCCTGTCCAATGCCAGAATGTTATGCTCTCTTGTGCAAGCTCGAGGGTTAAGCACTGGTGAATGACGGCCGTAACTATGACGGTCCTAAGGTAGCGAAATTCCTTGTCAGGTAAGTTCTGACGCGCATGAATGGCATAATCATCCCCATGCTGTCTTACCCTTAGACTCGGTGAAATTACATTCCCGGTAAAAATGCCGGGTAGTCACAGTTAGACGGAAAGACCCTGTGAAGCTTTACTGTAGATTGATATTGGATTGTAGCATGTTTTGCTCAGTATAGGTGGGAGGCTTTGATGTTTCGACTTCGGTTGGGGCGGAGCCAATAGTGAGATACCACCCAAGATATGTAGCAATTCTAATCCCTAGGTTGGGAGACAGTTTCAGTTGGACAGTTTACCTGGGGCGGGTGCCTCCTAAAAAGTAGCGGAGGCGTGCAAAGGTTTGCTTACTACGGATGGAAACCGTGGTGAATGTGTATTCGCATAAGCAAGCTTGACTGTGAGACTGACAGGTCGAACAGATACGAAAGTAGGCGAAAGTGATCCGGATCTTCCGAGTGGAAGGGGATCCGCTCAACGGATAAAAGTTACTCCGGGGATAACAGGCTAATGGAATCTAAGCGTTCACAGCGACGATTCCGTTTGGCACCTCGATGTCGACTCGTCGCATCCTGGGGCTGTAGAAGGTCCCAAGGGTTGGGTTGTTCACCCATTAAAGCGGGACGCGAGTTGGGTTCAGAACGTCGTGAGACAGTTCGGTCCCTATCTACTGTGACCGTAGGATATTTGAGAGATGCTGACCCTAGTACGAGAGGACCGGGTTGGACGAGCCTCTGATAGTACCAGTTGTTCCACCTAGGAGCACGGCTGGATAGTTAAGCTCGGAAAAGGTAACCGCTGAAAGCATCTAAGTGGGAAACTTGTCTCAAGATTAGATATCCCTCTTCTTTATGAAGGTAAGACCGCTGGTAGACTACCAGTTTAATAGGCATTAGGTGTAAGTCCTGTAAGGGATTGAGCTAAGATGTACTAATTGGTCGAGCGGGTTTATCTTTTTTCTAAGAAATAGGTAATATATTATGGTATTGTAAGGATACAAAGAGAAAAAAGTCAGAATTCTATTGCATTTATAAAGTAAATCGCTATAGTCTGACTCGTCATTTCTAATAACGGTGGTGCTGATGCGGTATATGGAAACACCTGTTCCCATTCCGAATACAGAAGTTAAGCATATACTGGTCGATGATACTGGTTCTATCAGGGCTGGGAAAGTAGGTTAGTGCTACCATTAATAGAGATGGATCTCTATTATACAAGTGATCTTTAATAGTACTAAAAAGAGATAAAGTGTGAAACTTTTTGAAGAGTTTGACCCTGGCTCAGGATGAACGCTAGCGAAATGCCTAACACATGCAAGTCGAACGGATCTTGCCTCGTAGTAATACGGAGTAAGATTAGTGGCAAACGAGCGAGTAACGCGTGCTTAACCTGCCCCGAAGATGGGTATAACTGCAGAGATGTAGCTAATTCCCAATATGCTCACGATGGTGAAATTCCAATGTGAGGAAAGATTTATCGCTTCGGGAGGGGGGTGCGTCCTATCAGGTAGTTGGTGGGGTAATGGCCTACCAAGCCTATGACGGGTAACCGGTCTGAGATGATGTCCGGTCGCGATGGGACTGAGATACGGCCCATACTCCTACGGGAGGCAGCAGTGGGGAATCTTGCACAATGGACGAAAGTCTGATGCAGCAATTTCGCGTGAAGGATGAAGCATTACGGTGTGTAAACTTCTTTTTTGGCAGAAGACGAATGACGGTATGTCAAGAATAAGAGACGGCTAACTACGTGCCAGCAGCCGCGGTAATACGTAGGTCTCAAGCGTTGTCCGGATTTACTGGGCGTAAAGTGTCCGTAGTCTGAATTGTAAGTCTGTTTTCAAATCCTACGACTCAATCGTAGAAAGGGAATGGATACTGCAATTCTGGAAGTATCTAGGGGTTAGTGGAATTTCCGGTGGAGCGGTGAAATGCGTTGATATCGGAAGGAACGCCGAAAGCGAAAGCAGCTAACTACAGAATACTTGACGATGAGGGACGACAGTTTGGGGAGCAAACAGGATTAGATACCCTGGTAGTCCAAACCGTAAATTATGCTTGCTAGATGTTTTTATCAATTTATTGGTAGGAGTGTCGTAATCTAACGAGTTAAGCAAGCCGCCTGGGTAGTATATTCGCAAGAATGAAACTCAAAGGGATAGGCGGGGGAACACACAAGCAGTGGATTATCTAGATTAATTGGATACTAAGCCAAGAATCTTACCTAGGATTGACATGTATTGTGTCTGCGGTGAAAGTCGCATATCCGTAGCAATACGGAGCTTTACACAGATGGTGCATGGTCGTCGTCAGCTCGTGCCGCAAGGTGTCTAGTTAAGTCTGGAAACGAGCGCAACCCTCATGCTTAGTTAGTATGTCTAAGCAGACTGCTCGGGTAACCGAGAGGAAGGAGAGGATGACGTCAGATCCTCATGCCCCTTACACCTAGGGCCTCATAGATAATACAATGGGTAGGTACAGCGAGAAGCAAGACCGCGAGGTGGAGCAAATCTTTAAAACTACCCCTAGTTCGGATTGTAGTCTGGAACTCGACTACATGAAGTTGGAATTGCTAGTAATGGCAGATCAGCCATGCTGCCGTGAATACGTCCCTGTTCCTTGCACTCACCGCCCGTCAAACCATGGGAGCTGAGGCTCTTTGAAGACTCATTATATGGGTTAAGGAGGAAATCAGTGACTGGGGTTAAGTCGTAACAAGGCATCCCTACCGGAAGGTGGGGATAGACCACCATTCTAATCAAACACTTAAAATTATACACTTTGTCCATTACTTTATCTCTTTTCAGTACTATTGAATTAAAGAAAGCTGACTCCCAAGTCAGTTTTTTCTTTTTTAAGAATTTAGCTAGGTTGAGATTATTTTAGAGTTTCTTTTCACGATAAGTGGAGAGAGATAAA
>ERZ773050.940-NODE-940-length-16227-cov-8.394756_pt1 | contig 16227 bp, 10 predicted proteins | sample MGYA00580632_ERZ773050 | MGnify/ENA primary metagenome ERZ773050 (study PRJEB29015, sample SAMEA2738123) | human oral metagenome | biome: human oral; feature: human-associated habitat; material: saliva | place: China | collected 2166 ... | reverse complement strand
CAAAAATAGCCCTACAAAATACTGCAAGACCGATGATGGATGCAACCTCTTGGAAAGAAAAGAGTCAATACTTTGCATCGCCTAGACAACAGGGAGCGGGACTAATTAATGTTGCCAACGCTTTGAGAAATGAAGTTGTAGCAACTTTCAAAAATACAGATTCTAAAGGTTTGGTAAATTCATATGGTTCCATTTCTCTTAAAGAAATAAAAGGTGATAAAAAATACTTTACAATCAAGCTTCACAATACCTCAAATAGACCTCTAACCTTTAAAGTTTCTGCTTCAACTGTAACTACAGATGCTCTAACTGATAGGCTAAAACTAGATGAAACATATAAAGATGAAAAATCACCAGATGGGAAGCAAATTGTTCCAGAAATTCACCCAGAAAAAGTCAAAGGAGCAAATATCACATTTGAGCATGACACTTTCACTATAGGCCCAAATTCTAGCTTTGATTTAAATGCGGTTATAAATGTTGGAGAGGCTAAAAACAAAAATAAATTTGTAGAATCATTTATTCATTTTGAGTCAGTGGAAGAAATGGAAGCTCTGAACTCCAACGGGAAGAAAATAAATTTCCAACCTTCTTTATCGATGCCTCTAATGGGATTTGCTGGGAATTGGAACCACGAACCAATCCTTGATAAATGGGCCTGGGAAGAAGGATCAAAATCAAAAACAATGGAAGGTTATGATGATGATGGTAAACCAAAAATTCCAGGAACCTTAAATAAGGGAATTGGTGGAGAACATGGTATAGATAAATTTAATCCAGCAGGAGTTATACAAAATAGAAAAGATAAAAATACAACATCCCTAGATCAAAATCCAGAATTATTTGCTTTCAATAACGAAGGGATCAACGCACCATCATCAAGTGGTTCTAATATTGCTAAAATTTATCCTTTAGATTCAAATGGAAATCCTCAAGATGCTCAACTTGAAAGAGGATTAACACCTTCTCCACTTGTATTAAGAAGTGCAGAAGAAGGATTGATTTCAATAGTAAATACAAATAAAGAGGGAGAAAATCAAATCGACTTAAAAGTCATTTCGAGAGAACACTTTATTAAAGGAATTTTAAACTCTAAAAGAAATGATGCAAAGGGAATCAAATCTTCTAAACTAAAAGTTTGGGGTGACTTGAAATGGGATGGACTCATTTATAACCCTAGAGGTAGAGAAGAAAATGCACCAGAAAGCAAGGATACTAAAGATCCTGCTACTAAGATAAGAGGTCAATTTGAACCGATTGCGGAAGGTCAATATTTCTATAAATTTAAATATAGATTAACTAAAGATTATCCATGGCAGGTTTCCTATATTCCTGTAAAAATTGATAACACAGCCCCTAAGATTGTTTCGGTTGATTTTTCAAATCCTGAAAAAATTAAGCTGATCACAAAGGATACTTATCACAAGGTAAAAGATCAATACAAGAATGAAACCCTATTTGCGAGAGATCAAAAAGAACATCCTGAAAAATTTGACGAGATTGCCAACGAAGTTTGGTATGCTGGCGCCGCTCTGGTTAATGAAGATGGAGAGGTTGAGAAAAATCTTGAAGTAACTTATGCAGGTGAGGGTCAAGGAAGAAATAGGAAACTTGACAAAGACGGAAATACCATTTATGAAATTAATGGTGCAGGAGATTTAAGAGGAAAAATCATTGAAGTCATTGCATTAGATGGTTCTAGCAATTTCACAAAGATTCATAGAATTAAATTTGCTGATCATGCTGATGAAAAGGGGATGATTTCCTATTATCTAGTAGATCCTGATCAGGATTCATCTAAATACCAAAAACTTGGCGAGATTGCCGAATCTAAATTTAAAAATTTAGAAAATAGAAAAGAGGATAGTCTTAAAAAAGATACAACTGAAGTAGAACATCATCAAGAAAATGAAGAGTCTATCGAAGAAAAATCTAGCTTGACTATTCATAAAACGATTTCAACAATTAGAGATTTTGAAAGCAAAGACTTAAAGAAACTCATTAAAAAGAAATTTAGAGAAGTTGATGACTTTACAAGTGAAACTGGTAAGAGGACAGAAGAATACGATTATAAATACGATGATAAGGGAAATATCATTGCTTATGACGATGGTAGTGCCTTAGAATATGAAACTGAAAAACTTGACGAAATCAAATCAAAAATTTATGGTGTTCTAAGCCCGTCTAAAGATGGACACTTTGAAATTCTTGGAAAGATAAGTAATGTTTCTAAAAATGCCAAGGTATATTATGGCAATAATTATAAATCGATAGAAATCAAAACGACTAAGTATGATTCCCACTCAAAAACGATGACATTTGATTTATACGCTAATATTAATGATATTGTGGATGGATTAGCTTTTGCAGGAGATATGAGATTCTTTGTTAAAGATGATGATCAGATAAAAGCTGAAACTAAAATTAGAATGCCTGAAAAAAATAAGGAAACTAAAACAGAATATCCCTATGCATCAAGTTATGGGAATGTAATAGAATTAGGAGAAGGAGATCTTTCAAAAAACAAACCAAACAATTTAACGGAAATGGAATCTGGTAAAATCTATTCTGATTCAGAAAAACAACAATATCTGTTAAAGGATAACATCATTCTAAGAAAAGGCTATGCACTAAAAGTGACTACCTATAATCCTGGAAAAACGGATATGTTAGAAGGAAATGGAGTTTATAGCCAGGAAGATATAGCAAAAATCCAAAAGGCCAATCCTAATCTAAGAGTCTTATCAGAAAAAATAATTTATGCTGATAGTAGAAATGTTGAAGATGGAAGAAGTACTCAATCCGTATTAATGTCGGCTTTGGACGGCTTTAACATTGTAAGGTATCAAGTGTTTACCTTTAAAATGAATGATAAAGGGGAAGCAATCGATAAAGATGGAAATCTTGTGACAGATTCTTCTAAACTTGTATTATTTGGTAAGGATGGTAAAGAGTACACAGGAGAGGATAAGTCCAATGTAGAAGCTATAAAAGAAGATGGTTCTACGTTATTTATTGATGCAAAACCAGTAAACCTTTCAATGGACAAGAACTACTTTAATCCATCTAAATCTAATAAAATTTATGTACGAAATCCAGAATTTTATTTAAGAGGTAAGATTTCTGATAAGGGTGGTTTTAACTGGGAGTTGAGAGTTAATGAATCGGTTGTAGATAATTATTTAATCTACGGAGATTTACACATTGATAACACTAGAGATTTTAACATTAAGCTTAATGTTAAAGACGGTGACATCATGGACTGGGGAATGAAAGACTATAAAGCAAACGGATTCCCAGATAAGGTAACAGATATGGATGGAAATGTTTATCTTCAAACTGGCTATAGCGATTTGAATGCGAAAGCGGTTGGAGTACACTATCAATTTTTATATGATAATGTTAAACCAGAAGTAAACATTGATCCTAAGGGAAATACTAGTATCGAATATGCTAACGGAAAATCTGTAGTCTTTAATATCAATGATAAAAGAAATAATGGATTCGATGGTGAGATTCAAGAACAACATATTTATGTAAATGGAAAAGAATACAAATCATTTGATGATATTAAACAAATAGCAGATAAGACACTAAACATTAAGATTGTTGTAAAAGATTTTGCAAGAAATACAACCGTAAAAGAATTCATTTTAAACAAAGATACGGGAGAGGTAAGCGAATTAAAACCTCATACGGTGACTGTGACCATTCAAAATGGAAAAGAAATGAGTTCAACGATAGTGTCGGAAGAAGATTTCATTTTACCTGTCTATAAGGGTGAATTAGAAAAAGGCTATCAATTTGATGGCTGGGAAATTTCTGGTGTCGAAGGGAAAAAAGACGTTGGCTATGTTCTTAATCTATCAAAAGATACCCTTATAAAACCTGTATTCAAGAAAATAGAGGAGAAAAAGGAGGAGGAAAATAAACCTACTTTTGATGTATCCAAAAAGAAAGATAACGTACAGGTAAATCCTAGTCAATTAAATCAAAGTCATAGAAAAGAGGACTTACAAAGAGCAAATCATTCACAAAAATCTGATTCGACTAAAGATGTCAAAACTACAGTTCCTGTACAAGTAAATTATAGTCAATTAGATGAAAGTCAAAGATCTGATTCAATTGAGGATGTTAAAGCTCCAGTTCCTGATAAAAATGATAAAAACTTTGAAAATAAGAAGGAAGTTTATCTTAATGAACCAGAGAACATAGATAATAAACATACCAATATTGATAGTAAATCAACTACTAACAATGATAGGTTGCCAAAAACCGGAACAGTTAGCGAAGTCTTCACGTCATTAGTTGCCGGAATAATGTTTACCGTAGGTGCATTTCTTGGATTGAAGAAAAAAGATCAAGATTAAGATTAAGACAAAAGGTATAGACGAAAAAATGGCTTATGTATTGAGATAGTGTGATGATGAAACAGTTTTGTGAAAATAGCCATTTATAACTCAATTATTTAGTTTACTTTACTATTGATACTCTTTTTGGATTTATTAATGGACTTAGTTTCGATAACTAATAAATTGATTTAAAGGGTTAGTATTGACAAATATTGATAACATTGATTAGAAAATAGAGTCTATCAAAATTTAAAGGCTAATAGAGGTGATGAGACAATTTCAAGGAATTAAGTAGCGTTTGGTTGCTTAATTCCTTTTTATTTGGAAGGAAGTTTTTCACCTGCTTCCTTATTTATCGCTATTATTCAACCACTTAGACCGATATAGCGACCAGATAGGCAAAAGAACTTGTTCTTGAAACTGCCCTCTGCTATAATGATTTTTGTAAGGGACGTGAGGGGGTGCAGTATTAGACAACTAAAGTTCCTAAAAAAGAAATTGGAGATAAACAAATGAAAAAATTATTGGGGATTGTATTTTTACTAGCAGCAGCGACAGTAGTGTATTTTGGTTCTGTTGGCTGGCCAACTTTGGACATTAACCTCTGGTCATTGATTCCGGTAGGCTTGTTCCTCTTTTTCACTCTAGAGAATCTTTTGAAAAAGGATTACAAGGCTAGTCTCATGTGTTTAATTATTGCTTTTATCATTGCAAATGCAATTTTGGACCTGTTGCCAATTTCAAGTGGCTTGGTGATTGGAGCAGGTGTGCTGGCTTGTGTAGGTATTGGTTATCTCTTTCCTGATAAAGAAGGAAAATAAGATTGAAAAAAGATAAAGAAAAACACTTCAATCACTGTATTTCAGCTTGATTGAGGTGTTTTAGATTTAGTTTTTTTATTTATGAGCCATCAATTCAACAATCATCTCGATATACATGACAAGGGTTAATAAGAATCCTGCACGCCAGAAGAATTTGATGAATTTAGGATAGTAAAAACTGCGTTTTTTCAAAAGAAAGAAAAAAACGAGAATAATGGCTAGGAGTGAGAGGGCTAGGCCCAGTCTAGGGAGGAAATTATGGGTAAAGGTTTTAGCTGTGATCAGGTAATACTCAAATACCAAGACTGGAAAAGCCAAATCCGCAAAGTTTCGTCCTAGTTTTTTTAATCTAAAAAGTTTGGTTATGATAATGCAGACTACTAAGGTCAGTATCAATAATAAAATAGATGCTAATTTCATTAAAATCATACCCATATTGTATCATAAAAAATCGCTAATGGAAACGAGAAACAGAGGAATTTATAGGAAAGTCAGGCTTTTGAGATTGTAGATGTTTTTTGTTATAATGAAAGTTATGAAATCTTATAACACCTTGAATGATTATTATCGAAAACTCTTTGGAGAAAAGACCTTTAAAGTCCCTATTGATGCGGGGTTTGACTGTCCCAATCGTGATGGAACTGTGGCTCATGGAGGCTGTACTTTTTGTACGGTTTCAGGTTCTGGAGATGCTATTGTAGCACCAGATGCGCCTATCCGTGAGCAATTTTATAAGGAAATTGACTTTATGCACCGCAAGTGGCCAGATGTTCAGAAGTATCTGGTTTATTTTCAAAATTTTACCAACACCCATGAAAAGGTTGAAGTTATTCGAGAGCGCTATGAGCAGGCTATCAACGAGCCAGGTGTGGTAGGAATCAATATTGGAACGCGCCCAGACTGTTTACCCGACGAAACCATCGAATATTTGGCTGAGTTGTCGAAACGCATGCATGTGACGGTTGAATTGGGCTTGCAGACCACTTATGAGGCAACCTCTGATCTGATTAACCGTGCCCACTCCTATGAATTGTACGTGGAGACGGTCAAGCGTTTGAGAAAATATCCCAAGATTGAGATTGTTTCTCATTTGATCAACGGGCTTCCTGGTGAAACCCATGAGATGATGATTGAAAATGTCCGCCGCTGTGTTACGGATAACGATATTCAAGGGATTAAACTGCATTTGCTCCATCTTATGACCAATACTCGTATGCAACGAGATTACCACGAAGGACGCTTGCAGTTGATGAGTCAGGATGAATATGTCAAGGTCATCTGTGATCAACTGGAAATCATTCCCAAGCATATCGTCATCCATCGAATCACAGGAGATGCACCTAGAGATATGCTGATTGGTCCTATGTGGAGCCTCAATAAATGGGAAGTCCTCAACAGCATTGAGATGGAGATGCGACGTCGTGGAAGTGTTCAAGGATGCAAGGCTGTAAAACAGGAGTTTGAAAATGAAAAGACCACTTGAGATGGCACATGATTTTTTGGCTGAGGTAGTGACTCAGGATGATATCGTAGTGGATGCAACCATGGGAAATGGTCATGACACGCTTTTTTTAGCCAAGCTAGCTAAGCAAGTCTATGCCTTTGATATTCAGGAGCAAGCCTTGGAAAAGACCAAGGAGCGTTTGGGCCAGGCTGGAATGACAAATGCCCAGTTAATCTTGCAAGGCCATGAGACAATGGACCAGTTTGTGACAGAAGCCAAGGCAGGGATTTTTAATCTTGGCTATTTGCCATCAGCTGATAAGTCTGTCATCACCCAACCTCAGACAACGATTGAAGCATTAGAAAAGCTGTGTCATTTGCTTGTCAAAGGTGGACGGATTGCTATCATGATCTATTATGGTCATGAAGGAGGCGACCTAGAGAGGGATGCTGTCTTGGATTTTGTCAGCCAGTTGAACCAACAAGAGTACACAGCTGCTATTTACCGAACTTTGAACCAAGTCAACAACCCACCGTTTTTAGTGATGATTGAAAAATTAGAGAGATATAGACATGGATAAACAATACCTACGTGAAAAGCTGGATGCCATGCGCCAGAATTTTGTTGAATCAACCCACCACGAACGAGCGGTGGGCGTGCTAGACCAAGCACACATGAGCAAAAAAATGCTTAAAATCAAGAAAAAATTAGTTGCTCTTGAAATGGAACGGTGCCAGAGAAAAATTGAGCACAAGGATTGTTCCAAGATTGACCAAAAAATCAAAGAGCAGAAGGAGATATTTGAATCCTGTTGTAAAAAAGATTAAGGAGGAAGTGCGTGGAATTACTGATTTACCTCATCCTATTTTTACTGGTTTTGATTGTCTCGAGTACAACCAATAAACTCCTGCCCTTTTTGCCTCTCCCTTTGGTGCAAATTCTTTTGGGAATTGTGATTGGTCTCTTTTTACCCAATACCGACTTTCACCTCAATACGGAGTTGTTTTTGGCCCTGGTTATCGGGCCCTTGCTTTTCCGAGAGTCTGAGGAAGCGGATATTACAGCTATTTTAAAACACTGGCGAATCATTGTCTATCTCATATTTCCAGTGATTTTTATCTCGACCCTGAGTTTGGGTGGCCTGGCCCATCTTCTTTGGCTCAGTCTTCCCTTGGCAGCTTGCTTGGCTGTTGGGGCAGCCCTTGGCCCTACGGACTTGGTGGCCTTTGCCTCTCTTTCGGAGCGCTTTAGCTTTCCTAAGCGCGTGTCCAATATCCTTAAGGGTGAAGGACTCTTGAATGATGCTTCTGGCTTGGTTGCCTTTCAGGTAGCTTTGACAGCTTGGACAACTGGAGCCTTTTCCCTTGGGCAAGCTAGTAGTTCGCTCATCTTTTCAATCCTAGGTGGTTTTTTAATTGGCTTTTTAACAGCCATGACCAACCGTTTCCTCCATAGCTTCTTGCTAAGTGTGAGAGCAACGGATATTGCCAGCGAACTTTTATTAGAATTGAGTTTGCCCTTGGTAACCTTCTTCCTGGCAGAAGAAGTCCACGTTTCAGGGATTATTGCCGTTGTAGTTGCTGGGATTTTAAAGGCAAGCCGTTTTAAGAAAATTACGCTCCTCGAAGCCCAAGTGGATACGGTGACCGAGACGGTCTGGCATACAGTGAACTTTATGCTCAACGGTTCTGTCTTTGTGATTTTAGGGATGGAGTTGGAAATGATAGCAGAGCCTATCTTGACCAATCCAATCTATAATCCCTTACTTTTATTGGTATCTCTTATAGCCCTTACCTTTGTCCTCTTTGCTATTCGTTTTGTCATGATTTATGGCTATTATGCCTATAGGACTAGACGTCTCAAGAAAAAGCTAAATAAGTATATGAAGGACATGCTTCTCTTGACCTTCTCAGGTGTCAAGGGAACGGTGTCGATTGCTACGATTCTTCTGATACCAAGTAATCTAGAGCAGGAGTATCCTCTCTTACTTTTCCTTGTCGCAGGTGTGACGCTTGTAAGCTTTTTAACAGGCCTCGTGGTCTTGCCTCATCTTTCTGACGAACAGGAAGAAAGCAAGGATTATCTCATGCATATCGCCATTTTGAATGAAGTAACGATAGAGTTGGAAAAAGAGTTGGAAGGTACCAGAAATAAACTTCCCCTCTATGCAGCTATTGACAATTATCATGGACGTATTGAAAATCTCATCCTGAATCAAGAAAACAAGGGGGCTCAAGAAGACTGGGAGGCCTTGAAACTTCTCATCCTCAGTATTGAAAGTGATGGTTTAGAACAGGCTTACGAAGAAGGCAAGATGAGTGAGCGTGCTTATCGGGTTTACCAACGTTATTTGAAAAACATGGAACAAAGTATCAATCGCAAGTTTGCTTCACGATTGACCTATTATTTCCTTGTTTCCTTGCGGATTTTACGTTTTCTCCTTCACGAAGTCTTTACCTTTGGCAAGACCTTCCGCAGTTGGAAAAATGAAGAATCACAGAAACTCAGAGCCCTTGACTATGACCAAATTGCAGAGCTCTATCTAGAAAATACAGAGATGATTATCGAAAGTCTGGAGAATCTAAAAGGGGTTTATAAGAGTTCCTTGATTAGCTTCATGCAAGATTCTCGTCTCCGTGAAACAGCTATCATCACTAGTGGTGCCTTTGTCGAACGGGTTATCAATCGTGTTAAACCCAACAATATCGATGAAATGCTGAGAGGCTATTATTTGGAGCGCAAGTTGATATTCGAATATGAAGAAAAACGATTGATTACGACCAAGTATGCCAAGAAGTTACGACAAAATGTCAATAACTTAGAGAACTATTCCTTGAAGGAAGCTGCCAATACCCTGCCTTATGATATGATGGAATTGGTAAGAAGAAATTAGTTAATACTCTTCGAAAATCTCTTCAAACCACGTCAGCTCTATCTGCAACCTCAAAACAGTGTTTTGAGCAACCTGCAGCTAGCTTCCTAGTTTGCTCTTTGATTTTCATTGAGTATTATTCTCAGGCACAAAGCCCATTTCCAAAAAAATAAGTCGCCTGATTTGGCGACTTTATTTTTATAGGGAGATTATTATGAAAAAGTTTTAGGAGTTTAAGTTAAGGTCTTCTTAACTTATGAACTTAGTATACACTTCCTAGCTTAAAGTTTCCTTAAGAAGTTTTAAAAATCAAATTTTTCCATTTCTCCTGCCAATTTTTCTTGGATAAACGTGTTTGATAGAGTTCCATTCGGTCTTCATTCTCTAAAAAATGAGGAGTTGGACGAACTTGAAAATTCAAAATATCCTCCAAACCATAAGGTGCATAGAGTTCAAAATCTGATTCTTCATTCAAGCGCAGTCCAACTGCCGTACACCGTTCTGGATACTTACTCATTGCATCACAAGAGCTGCTATAGGGAGCAGTATGAGGGCTGTGCTGGTGCATATAGACTTGATTTTTCAATTCCCACTGGTACTGAGGAAAGTCCTCTCTCAGCTTTTTCTCCAGGGACAAGGTTTCCTCATAAGAAATATCTGGATCAAAGAAAATCACATCTACATCTGTTTCACAGTCAAAAGGGGATTTGTCTGACAAGAAATTCCAGATGAAATTTCTGACAGAACCTGCTGCCAACCAAGAATCTTTCAGACCAAGGTTTCGGATAATAGTCAGAATAGCCATCATATCCCGATTTTCTCTGAAAACTTCCAGAATTTCTTGCTTATTTTTCACTGTATTCATAACCTAAGTGCTCATATGCCTTAGCAGTCGCCACCCGTCCAGACCGTGTCCGCATGATAAAACCTTTTTGAATCAAGTAGGGCTCATACATGTCTTCAACTGTCTCACGCTCTTCTGCTATGTTAACAGAAAGAGTTCCTAGACCAACAGGACCACCACCGTACATCTCAATCATGGTGCGAAGGATTTTCTGGTCCACATAGTCCAGACCTTCATGGTCAACATCCAGCATGGTCAAAGCCTTATCCGTAATAAGATCATCGATCACCCCATTCCCCATAATCTGGGCAAAATCGCGCACGCGCTTGAGGAGGCGATTGGCAATACGAGGGGTCCCACGACTACGTAGGGCCAACTCAGACGCTGCCTCATGAGTGATTTCCATATCAAAAATATCTGCCGTCCGCTCAACAATTTCCGTCAAGTCAGCATGGGCATAATACTCCATGTGACCTGTAATTCCAAAACGTGCCCGTAGCGGATTTGAGAGCATACCAGCCCGAGTCGTCGCACCAATCAAGGTAAAAGGTGGTAACTCCAAATGAACACTGCGACTGCCTTCACCAGCACCAATCATGATATCGATGTAGAAGTCCTCCATGGCACTATAAAGCACCTCTTCCACAGACATGGGCAAGCGATGAATCTCATCAATAAAAAGGACATCCCCAGGCTCTAAGTCATTCAAAATCGCTACCAGATCACCGGCTTTTTCAATGACAGGCCCAGACGTCTGCTTGAGATTTACACCCAGTTCATTGGCAATAACAAAAGCCATGGTCGTTTTTCCCAAGCCTGGAGGTCCAAATAAGAGGACATGATCCAGAGCTTCATCCCGCATTTTGGCAGCTTCAATAAAGATTTGTAGCTGGTCCTTGACCTTGTCCTGCCCAATATATTCACGTAAATACTGAGGACGGAGGGTACGTTCTACCAACTCCTCATCCCCCATGATTTCATTATCTAAAATTCTACTCATGGCTCTATTATATCAAAAATCCAAGCCACAAACAAAAAAGCCACCCGATTGGGTGACTCCTGAGTTTAGCACTTATGTTGTATAATATTATACAGCACTTCTACACCGCCTACGAAAGGAGGTAAGATAGCCCATGATGGAATTAGTACTCAAAACTATCATCGGACCAATTGCGGTCGGTGTCGTTCTTCGATTAGTCGATAAATGGCTAAACGAGGACAAATAGTGTCAAAAAAGACCCTAAGCTTAATGTGGAAGTTAGCTTGGGGTCTTTTCTAGCCTATGATATAGAACTAGTACTCAATTCCTTTTTATTATCCCATAGTTCACAAAATTTGTCAAAGGTTTATATCCTCATCCATTCAGCTTCTCCAACTTTAGAATCTGTCCAATAAAGTTTATAAAATTGAGAGAAAGTTATCAAAAATGATTTTTAGAATAATCCCCAAAAACCTCAAATAGAGCCAAAAAACTCCACCTGATTGGGTGACTTCCGGCTTTAGCACTTATGTGGTATAATATCATACGGCACTGCTACACCGCCTACGAAAGGAGGTGAGAGAGCCCATGATGGATACAATACTTAAAACTATCATCGGACCAATTGTGGTCGGTGTCGTTCTTCGCTTAGTCGATAAATGGCTAAACAAGGACAAATAGTGTCAAAAAGACCCCAAGCTTATTTGGACGTGAGCTTGGGGTCTTTTCTAGCCTATGATATAGACACAATACTTAATTCCCTTTTATTATCCCACAGTTCACACATTTTGTCAAAGGTTTACATTCTCATCTACTCAGCTTGTCATTTATAAGCAAAAATAATGTTCATCATGCGTTTATCTGCCAACAAATAAAGGAGACATGCCACCAAGGTAACCAACCAAATGGCATATACAGAAACTGTTAAAACCGTGAATTCCTCCATGATGATTAGTAGTAAATTTGCCAGATAATACCGCCCAACAACCGTTGTTAAAGTAAACAAACCTGCAAATGACAATAAAAAGGCAAGTGGTAGGGCAAGAATAAGTTCCTTCCGATATTTTCCTAAGAAGAGGACAATAATACCAGCAGACAGTGTATAAGCAAAAGCAATTGCTCCATAAACAAGTCCCCAAGATAACATTGCAAGACTAGAGAAAGCAAAATCACCATCCATTAGCTCTAGGACCAGCATAGACAAAAAAGTGAATTCACTGACTAGTAGATTAATCAACAAAGCAAGCATAAACTTCGCTTGGAGTAATTGTTTCAAATCGACAGGAATCAGTCTGAGATTTGAAATCGTTTTAGACACTTGTTCTATTCTTATCAAATCCACTAAAATCATGCTCGAAAAAGGGAGGAGAAAATAGTAGTTCAAAAAGAAGAAACCATTTTCTACATACCAACCATTCACACTACCGTACGAATGCCCTTGATAAATCTGATGACCAATCATAAACTCTAACAAAAAGAGCAGGATGGCTATAAAGGGAATCATATACAGTATCTTTCGCCTTCTTAGTTTAGTCAATTCTAGCATCAACATTTATTCATCCACCTTTCTTAACCAAGATTTAATGGACAAGAAAGACAAAACAAGTAAAGATAAACCTAGTACAATAATCGATAAGATAACTGGCTGTTGAAGCACCACTCCTTCTCTGTTTCCTTCCCAAATTAAACTGTTAGCGCTTGTAACTGGACTGATATTTGGACTCGTCCTTGCTAAAAAAAATGACACTAAAACATACATGACACCGACCAAATTCCCAACTATCTCCTTGCCTCTGACTTTTATCATGACCAAAGCAACTAAAGGAAATACTCCCATGGGAATTAAGATACCACTACTCATACAAAGATAGAAGAATCTTAATAATAAAGACAAACTGACTGTTGAAGAAAAGCGAGATAGTAGTGCAAATAAGGAAACCAAAATATAGGTGAAAAACATGATACACAGAGCATTGATTTCTATATACAAAATCTTAGCCCAGAATGTCTTCATCAGATTTGCTGAAGCGAGTTTCAAGTTGTTCATGATGCGATAGCGATATTCTACACCAAATGCCTGTATTGTATAGGAAACACAATACAAAGGGAGAATCAAAAAGTTTAAATAAGACAAAGAAAATTTATAGACAAAGGGAAAGGAGTCAAACAAGCCTCTCGCATCATTTACATAATAACAGATGAGAGCTAGGTAGAGGGAAACAACACCATATACGACAAAATTCAGTTTTTGATGCCTTTGTTTGAGAAATTCAATCTTCACTAAATCAAGCAATTCCCTCACCTCCTGTTATCCGCTTAAAGTAATCCTCTAAACTTTCATTGTTTTTATAAGAATATTCTTTTAGAACTATTCCGTTGTCTTTTAAGGAGTTAGATACGACCGCAATATCAAAAGTAGGTGATTCTCCCTGAAGTTCAAGTTCTATATCCGAAAGAATACTGATCTGTTCTTGCAGATTTATCCTACAAAGCACTTCCTTAGCTTGAGAAGCATCTGAAACAATTAGGTGGATTTTCCTTCTCTCTGCACCATCTATCAAATCCTGCATAGTCTTTTCAGCCATAAGATGGGCATTATGCAGTATCCCAACTCTATCTACAAGCTTTTCAAGTTCTGAAATAATGTGACTAGATATTAAAATTGAAATGCCATGATTTGTACTAAGTTCCTTTAGATAACGGCGCATTTCAAGGATACCAATAGGATCTAAACCATTTGTTGGTTCATCTAATATCAGAATTTTCGGCTGGTGCATGATAGCATTAGCAATTGCCAACCGTTGCTTCATTCCCAGAGAATACTGCTTGAATAGTTTTTTATTTTCCCCATCTAATCCTACTACTTGTAACGCTTGCTCTACCTGTTTTAGCGAGATTCCTCTCAATCTTGCTAAAATAGAGAGATTTTCAGGTCCCGTTAAATTAGGATAAAAAGAAGCACTGTCCAATACCACACCGATTTGAGATAGCAAATCCTTAGAAAATTCACCTAACAGTTTTTCAGATAGAATATTCACTTCACCACTATCCATCGCTGTCAAACCTAAAATAGCTTTGATAAAGGTAGTCTTTCCAGCGCCATTTCTTCCTAGTAAGCCATAGATTTCTCCCTGTTTTAGCGTAAAGTCTATCTTATCTAAGACAATCTTCCCATCATAGGATTTTGATAAATTAGATGTCTGTATTACTGGATTTCTCATTTTATTCTCCTCCTAACATCTATACACCCACATCAAAAGACATAATAGAGTAGTTCCTGTATAACTAGTTATATGAGAAGGTAATAGGGTATAGCAAACTTACAGTCCCCCCTTTAAGTCCTTCAATCTGTGGCACGATTCATTATATAAATGTTACTTCACAAACATTCAATAAATAAATCCTCCAGTCCAAGATTAACTACACTAATTGTTGAAGCTTGTTGTATAACTCTCAAATCCAAAATATATTGTAATTGATTTACAGTTTTTAAAAGCAACCGCTTACAAAGAATCCTAAAAAAATATATTCTAAAAATGATTTTACGAAACTTTGCTAAAATACTCATATTAACCACATTTTCTTATCTTTACACTTGTAAGTGTACTACTTTGAATCTTCTTTGTCAATAAAAAGTATTCTTTTTTTCAGTTTATTTCCTATTTATTCTTTTGAGACTATTTCTATGCCAGGAAGTTGAAAAATAGAGATTAAAAGTATATAATTAATCGTAAATTTATTTAAAGAGGGTTTAAAGATGACCATATTATCTGATAAACTAAAAGCCAAGAGAAAAGAAAAAGGATTCTCACAAAAAACACTTTCCGAAGGAATTTGTGAGCAAAGCCAAATTAGCAAAATAGAACGTGGCAACTATATGCCTGCTGCTGATTTACTCTATAAACTTGCAAATCGGCTTCAAGTTCCCTTAGAATATTTTTTTAATGAACAGATTGAAATGACTTCCAATATAATACCGTTTAAGAAATTAGCAGAAAAATTACTTGAAGATCGTAATTACGAGGATTTAGAATACCTCTTAAACTTAGAAAAAGAAAAGTCTCAGTATCTGTCTACTGAGGATGAATTTTATCTTCTATGGATTCAAGCGATTATCCTTTTCTACTTACATGGTTCCAAAGATGAAGCTATTGCTAGTCTAGAAAACACTTTGCCAAAGCTTTCAGACAGTTCATCTGTGTATCTTAAACTTCTCAATACTTTATCTAATTTTTATTTTTCTGTAGGGCGTGATGCAGAATACGAAGAAAATAACTCACTTCTTATCAGTTTGTATCAGGAAAAAGATTTAAACCACCAAGAGTATTTATTTGGTTATATTCGAGTTAAACATAATTTTGCCTATTATTTACATTCTAAAGGTAAGGAGTTAGAAGCTGTCCAAGAAGCCTTAGAAACCATTGACTTTTGTAAACAAAAAGAGACCAGCTATCAGCTAGCACCTCTTTTAACTATCGTTGCAAATGCAGGAAAAGATTTTTTAAAGCACGATGAAATTCTTGACTATTATTTACAGGCTCGTGATATCTGTAAAATATACGAGCACAAGCTCATGATGGCTAAGATTGATCATTTTTTGAAAGATAAGGATAGGTGACTTCAATCGTAATAAGTTATAATTACCAATTAGCTAGAAACATAAAAGTGGAGAGGAACTAATATAGTTTTCTCCACTTTTGTTAATATCCCCTCTTCCATTTGTATCCCGCCAAACTTACTAATACAAGTAAAACTAAATTAAAGAGGATAAAGAAAGTCGTAAAACTAAATAATCCATTTTGAGCTAAATCTGCCGTGTAAAGTTCAGTCTCTGTAAAGAGAAAATAAATTCCATAGACCTCTACGAAAATAAGAAAACTGATTAAACCAATCAGGAAAAGTCCACTGGCAATAA
>ERZ773050.938-NODE-938-length-16242-cov-5.012047_pt1 | contig 16242 bp, 13 predicted proteins | sample MGYA00580632_ERZ773050 | MGnify/ENA primary metagenome ERZ773050 (study PRJEB29015, sample SAMEA2738123) | human oral metagenome | biome: human oral; feature: human-associated habitat; material: saliva | place: China | collected 2166 ... | reverse complement strand
CGACTTATTAATAAGGCTAAGAATGGTGAGAAGTAAATAAAAAATTAGGAAGTGATGTATTGTGTCAGAGAGAGTTTTAATAATAGATGACGAGGAAAGAATTAGAAAATTATTAACTATGTATCTTGAAAAAGAAGGATATATTGTTGATGAAGCTAGTAATGGTCATGATGGTTTAGAAAGATTGAAATATATGGACTATTCTTGTGTACTTCTGGATGTTCAATTACCTATGTTAAATGGAAAATCTATTTTATCAGAGCTTAGAAAAACTAAGGCGACACCTGTAATAATTATGTCTGCTCAAGCAGATGAACAAAGTAGGGTTGAAGGATTTGAATTAGGTGCAGATGACTATGTTGTTAAGCCGTTTAGTCCAAGAGAACTTATGTTAAGGGTAAATGCGATTCTTCAACGAACGAAACGTAGTGTTTTTTATACTCCAGAACTTTACGCAAAAGATGTTCTTGTATTTCCTGGATTAATAATTGATGTTAATTCACATAAAGTCATTGTTGATGATACTGAAGTATTATTAACACCGAAAGAGTTTGATCTTTTATTATTCCTGGCTAAATCACCGGACAAAGCATTTAAGCGTAATGAGATTCTACGTGCTGTTTGGGATTATGATTTCTACTCAGATCTTAGAACAGTTGATACGCATATTAAACGAGTTAGGAAAAAATTTGATAAAATATCTCCGATAGTTGCTCAGATGATTGTTACTGTTTGGGGTATAGGATATAAATTTGATACATCACAAAATAGTCTATAAAAGGAGAATATATGCTAGCATTTTATAGAAATTTAGCAAAGTTAACTAGAACTGCAAGTAAAATAGCAGGAAAAAAGGGAACAGATTTACCAGGTAAGGTATTAAGAAAAGTAAATGATAATGTCCTTACTAAATTAGCTAGTGATTTCGATGAAATTGTTTTTGTAACAGGGACTAATGGAAAAACGACAACATCGAATCTTATAGGTCATACTTTAAGATCTGCTGGTGAAAACTTTATTAATAATTTTGAAGGGGCAAATATGTTAGATGGTATTATCTCAACGTTTGCTATTCAAGGGAGAAATAATACTAAATTAGCCATTATTGAAATTGATGAAGGTTCTATTAAACGTGTTATGAAATATATTACACCAACAAAATTTGTTATCAATAATTTCTTTAGAGATCAAATTGATAGATTTGGAGAAATTGATACTCTTATTGCAACAATTGGAGAACAACTTGAAGGTAAAAAAATTCAGTTAATCTTAAATAGTGATGATCCTTTTGTTACAAGACTTTCTAGGTATGGTGAAGATAATATTTATTTTGGAATTGCAAAGGATGCATATCAATTTTCTGATTTTGGAATTTCTGAATCTAAATTCTGTCCGAATTGTGGTATGGAGTTGATTTATGATCATGTTCACTATAGTCAACTTGGATTTTATCATTGTTCTAAATGTAATTTTGAACATCAAAGTGTAAAATACGAAGTAACAAAAGCAACTGTTGAGCCTTTTATTAATATGAGTATTAATAATGGAGAAGCAATTGAGACGAAACTTGCTGGAGATTATAATATTTATAATCTACTTGCCGCTTATTCTCTATTGAAAGAATTAGGGTTATCAGAAGACAAAATTAAAAAAGGTTTAGGAACATATACTCCTACTAATGGACGTATGCAAAGTATAAGTTTTGCAAATGGATCTACAGTGTTATTAAATCTTGCGAAAAATCCAGCCGGATTAAATGCATCGCTAGCTATCGCTAATTCAATTAATGAAGAAATAAATTATTTGATAGTACTTAATGATAATGGGGCTGATGGAATTGATATATCATGGATATGGGATACAGACTTTGATATATTATTAGGTCAAAATATTAATAATATTGTTTGTTCAGGTAAAAGAGCAAAAGAATTAGCATTAAGATTAAAATATTGTGGAGTTAATGCTAATGTTGTAGTTAATGAGGCTATACCAGAAGCAGTAGCTAAACTGAAAAGTTATAATGAAAAGTATGCAATTGCTATTCCAAATTATACAGCTTTAGTTGAAACTCAAAGAGAATTGGAGAAATAATTCTATGGATTTAAAATTATATCACTTTATGCCAGATAAATTAAATTTATATGGAGATATAGGTAATGTTATCGCATTAAAGAAACGTTGTGAATGGCGTGGGATTAACCTTGAAATTGAAAATATTACTTCAACAGATGGAGTGAAATTAACAGATTGCGATATGTTCTTTATTGGGGGAGGATCTGATAGAGAGCAGTGCATAGCGACAGAGCAATTTAGTAAGATTAAAAATGAATTTAAGTCTGCTATTGAAGATGGTATTCCAGCTCTTACTATTTGTGGAGGTTATCAATTTTTAGGAGAATATATGAAATATTTACAAAGATATTTGACACTTGAAAAGTTTAAATGGTTATGCGAAGACAAAGGATTTTTCTTAGCTCCCCTATCTAGGCAATCAGATCCAAAAGAGGGTATCTATGATAGTCAAATCCCATTAGATTCTGTAAGAGACATTGTAAGAGATTTATTTCCATCTTCAAAAAATTCAAATCCAGAAAATTTGGAAGCTGTAAAATCTACAGTAAATAAATGGCAAAATGAAATGATGAAAGACAATAGAGATAATGTATTTATTAGTTCATGGTTTATAGGAGAAGAAGAGTCGAAAGAAATGTGGGATAACTATTCGGATAATAATGGTGTTATATTGTTTAGCCGTACAGATTTACTTTATATTGAATCTCCAGAATATTTAAGAAAGCTTGGAGACTCTTTTGTATGTAAAGATGTTATCTATGGTGATAAAGAAAAAAGTAAAATTAATTACCAGCCTGCGTACTATAAAAATGAAGAGTTTTTAGGCGAGAAAGAACATAGAATAATATTTGATTTAAATTTATTTAAAATGCTGACTGGACAAGCTGAATGTACTGCATATATAGATAATGTTCCTGCTCATGAATATTTCCAGAATAGTGGTGCCATTTCTAAAGTGAATTTAGATGATTGTAAGGAGGTTTTAATCCCGAAAGGAAATGGCTATATTATTAAATATAATTTAAGTTGCGTTATTAAAGAAGTTAGAGTAAATGCAAAAGCTTCAGAACAAACTAAAAAAGAAATTCAAAAATTGTGTAAATTGAATAATCTTAACTTTCAAGAGAGTAAACTAGATTATAAGTACGATTAGCAAGCTGTAGCCTGCATTCCCACCAGCCACGTACGTAGTTTTTACTGTTCAAATCATTGTTTCAAACTTTCAGACGACCTCAACCGTCGTCTGAAAACTTTTTAATATAAAGGCCGTCTGAAAACCGTGAATCCATTTTCAGCAACCGTAGGTCGGATACTTGTATCCGACAAAATCGTTAACGTTCGCGGCATTACAATCTATTGTTGTAATGTCCGAAATGTCGAATTTGAAAATCTGACCTGCATCAGCTTATTTTTGTTCGTTGTTGTCAGGATCTTTGTAAAAATCCCAAAATTCTGTGTAATCGTTGCGAGGAATGTCCGATAAATCGGCACGGTAAAGGCTGCGGACAATTCGATTACATGAAATGGTTTGTGATTTTCTTTCATGTCGGTCGGTTAGATAGCAAGCCGTAGCCTGCACCCCCGCCAACCGCGTTCGTGGCTGCGCCACACACCCCACCTGAGGATGGCACAAACTTTAAAACCAAGGTGTAGGGTGTGTGCGGTACGCACGCACGCGTTTTTGTTATTCAAAACATTGTTTCAAATTTTCAGACGACCTCAAACGTCGTCTGAAAATCTCTAGCATAAAGGTCGTCTGAAAACTAATTTGGCGTTTTCAGACGACCTTTTGCTGATTTTGGGTTGTCGATACGGTTGTTTAAGAGCTGATTTCCTCCAGCGTCCTGCCTTTCGTTTCTTCGCCTAAAGCCAAAATTACCAATACAATCAGCATCATCACGCCGGCGAACATCATGAATATATTGCCGAATCCGCCGCTGCCGCCAATCATCGCGGCAACCGCCATCGGTGCAAGAATGCCGCCCGCCCGTCCGATTGCGCCTGCCCAGCCGGAGGCGAAGGCGCGGAAGCGGAGGGGGTAGAGTTCGGGCGTGTAGGTGTACAAAACGCCCCATGCGCCGAGGTTGAAGAACGACATCAGGCTGCCCCATGCCATGACTTCGGCGGCGCTGCTGCTTTGTCCGAAAAACCACGCGCAGACGGCGCAGGCGGCGAGAAAGCCCGCCAAAGTCGCTTTGCGCCCGATTTTTTCCACCAATGCCGCTGCCGCGATGTAGCCGGGCAGTTGCGCCACTATCATCACCAGCACATATTCAAAGGTTTTGACCACCGTATTGCCTTGTTCGACCAAGAGTTTCGGCAGCCAAGTAAAAATGCCGTAATAGGAAAAGACGATGCCGAACCAAACCAGCCACAACATCAGCGTGCGCCGTGCGAAAGGCTGTTGCCATAGTTGTATGAAACGGATGCGCTGTTTTTGCTGTTGCGGCGGTGCGATGGCTGTTGCGGCGGGCGTCATTCCCGCTTCCTCTTCCAAGCGGCTGACCAGCCGGTGCGCTTCGTCCGTTTTGCCTTGCGAGAGCAGGTAGGGTACGGATTCGGGGATGAATTTCAACACCAGAGGGATATACACAATCGGCAACGCGCCGATTAAAAACGCGCTGTGCCAGCCGAATTTTGGGATAAAGAAATAGGAAGCGAGTGCGGCGGCAAGCCAGCCCAGCCCCCAAAAACTTTCTAGTAAGACGATAAAGCGTCCGCGTACTTTCGGCGGGGAGTATTCGCTTACCAATGACACCGCGACGGGAAGCTGACCGCCCAATCCTACGCCGACAAAGAAGCGGCAGGTAAGCAGTGTTGCAATGTCGGGAGCGAAGGCGCATAGGCCTGTTGCCGTGCTGTACACCGCCATGGTCGCGGCAAATACGGTTTTCCTGCCGAAGCGGTCTGCCAGCCAGCCGCTCGCTACCGCCCCCAGGGCCATGCCGATAAAGGCGATGCTGACTATCCAGCCCAGTTGCGCCGGCTGCAATCCCCATTCTTTGCCCAATGCGGGCAATATAAACGACACGATACCGGTATCCATTGCGTCAAACAGCCAGCCGATGCCGACCAATACCAGTAATTTGTAGTGGAACCTGCCCGGCGGCAATGCTTGCAGGCGGGAAAGAATGTCCATCTTGATTCTCCTTTGGGGTTTTGAGGAAGTATATATAGCAGATTCGCTTGATTTTTGATACGGTACCTGCCGGCGGCCGTCATTCCCGCGCAGGCGGAAAACCGTCGGAAACTTTGAACAACAGATATTTGCAAAACGGTTGCCGAAATTCAAAAGTGGATTTTCGCCTGCGCGGGAATGACGACATAGATGCTTTTGATTTGGACTTACAGTAGAGTTTTTGCGAAATTGGGTGTTACCGGGAAGTAGGCCTGGTGCTTGAGCGTGTACTGAAAATGGTTTGGGGTCGTCTGAAAACGATTGGGCAAAATCCGATATGTCCATTTTCAGACGACCTTTTCTAATTTTCTTCTTTTGCCCAATGCTCTCTTACCCGCGCTTTGCCGTCTGCGTCCAAACGGCGGTAAAGATTGATGACTTCGTCGGCGGAGGCGGTGTTTTCCGGCTGCGCCGCGCCGAACAGGGAGCGCACATAATCATCCGCCGGATGGTTTTGAATATCCTGCGGCGTATCGACCTGAACCAGCCTGCCTTGGTGCATCACGCCGATGCGGCAGGCGAGTTTGGCGGCTTCGCTCATGTCGTGGGTAACGAAAACGATGGTGGTGCCGAGTTTTTTATGAATTAGGGACACGGTTTCTTGAAGGGAAGCGCGGGCGAGCGGGTCGAGGGCGGAAAAGGGTTCGTCCATCAGCAGGATGTCGGGTTTGGCGGCGATGGCGCGCAGGATGCCGATGCGCTGCTGTTCGCCGCCCGAGAGTTCGTGCGGATAGCGGTTTAGGTAGGTTTCGGGCGGCATACCGACCAGCTCGAGCAGCTCGTTCACGCGCGATGTGCGCTTCGGTTTGTCCCAGCCCAAAATGTCGGGCATCAGCTCGATATTCTGCCGCACGGTCATGGTGGGGAACAGGGCGATTTGTTGCAGCACATAGCCGATGCGGTGGCGCAGCCCGCGGATGTCGTAATCTTTGATACGCCTGCCGTTGAAATAAACATCGCCATCGGTCGGCTCGGTCAGCGCGTTAATCATGCGCAGTGTGGTCGATTTGCCGCTGCCCGAACCACCCACCAACACGAAAAACTCGCCTTGATAAATGGTGAGGTTCAGTTCGTTCACTGCGGTGTGGTTGTCGTAGCGTTTGCTGACGTTTTTAAATTCGATTAAGGGAGTATGTTCAGGCTGCATCATAAATATCCTTTGCAATTTCGACAAAACGGCGCGGCTCACGTTCCAACAATTTCGGCAGGTCGTCTGAAACGGCGGCGGGTTAGGCTGAGGTTTGGGGGGAAGTTGGGTTTTTAACCCAATCTCGCTTTATTTTGGCTATAAATTAAATTCGACGGTTTTTTATCGGGGATCCCAACAAATTAGCATAATAATGCGGGTCATAGCAGTCGTCCCAAGGCGTTAATCCGATTAAAATTCTCGGCTTATGGATGGAGTAGGTATTTATGCCTGCGGTTGCAGGCTGCCTGAAGTTTATAGCCATTCGGAAAAATGCCGTTGCAGTTGTTCGGGCGTTAGGTTCAGCGCAATCAGTTCTTCGTCTTCATCGCAGATAACAGCAATAAAGTCAGGGGCGACGAGCTTGGCGCGCAGCAAATTTTCGGTGGCGCGGCGGCAGGCGCGCGGAAAACATTGGCGGAAGCGGTCGTATAAATCGTCCCAATCGGCATGCAAAAGAATTGAGAGCACCGGCGTTGATCGTCCACGGCGAAAAAGCGCATTCCCGTTATTTCAGTGAAGATGCATTTAAAGCCTTAGGCAGCAAAAACAAAGAGTTGTATATTGTACCGAGCGCTAGCCATACAGATTTATACGACAATCAAGCAGGCAAAATTCCATACGATAAATTTGGGCAATTCTTTAAAGCGAATTTGAAATAATGAAAAGGTCGTCTGAAAATTCAGACGGCTTTTCATTTAAAAGAGCGGTCAAATTTTGAAGTGTTTTGTAACTATTTCTACGCAACCTTTGGGTTTATTAGAAAGCTATACGAAATATCCCCAATACTCAGCATGTTTATTTCTGTAAGAATTCCACCTCTTTTCACCTTCCGGTTTTTGTCTTTCCTTGGAATAAGTTATTAACAATCTTTGTTTAGCGCGAGATGCTCCCACAAAGAATGCACAACGTTCAGCATCTTTATCTCCCCAAAATGTTTCCTTTTCTACAGCCAACATGATAACAGAGTGAAATTCCAACCCCTTACTCTTATGGATAGTCATAATCCTAATTGCCTGATCATCTAAAAAGGATTTTAGCACCTTAATTAAATCAGATTCTTTTTCTAGTAATTCTTGAATTTTCGTTATTGTTGAATTTACGATTTCTCTTAATCTAGATTCTGATTCATAATCGGGAGATAGTGCGGTTATTGTTTCAATACTAAGTTGCTCTAAAAAAGAGCTTATAACTTGTCTCCAGCAAGCAAACCTTCCTAATGCACTTTCAGATTTTTTAATGATTTTCTTTTGGTTAATAATAAAATCTTGAAGATAATGGTGTTTACTAAATTCTAATTCCTCGTCATCAACAAATGGTAGTATTTGCTCTTGTAATCGCAACCAAGATTGAGGCTCTCTATCTCCGTAAAAACAAAGAAGATAATCTATTATTAACTTTGTTATTGGTTCTGTTGATATATCCTGTAATTGCTGTTCATTACGATACGGAATATTTTTTTCTTCAAGATTTTTCATAATAACTGCAGCATATGATTCAGCTTGCTTAGAGACTAATATTGCAATTTCATGTAATGGAATTTTTTCATCATATATCCATTCGCTAATACATTTCACTATACTTTCAGCTTCTTCAATATCATTTTCAAATTCGTAAGATAAAATTTCTCCCTCATCGCCTCTCAATGACTCTTCAGGCATAACAGAATTAGGATCAAGATTTTGAATAATTTTGTTTTGTAACCTTAATAGGCAAGGTTTAGATCTGAAATTACGATACATATTTAGCGGCTCAGCTGAAAAGTCTTGAGCAAATGTTTCAAAAATTCCTTCCAACGCACCAGCCCAGCCCATAATTTTTTGCTTCGTATCTCCTACGGCAGTTAGTCTGGCTGAAGTTCCCTGAAAAGCTAGTTTAATTAATTCATATTGAAGGTCAGTGCAATCTTGAAACTCGTCTAAAAATACATCTGAATAAGTTTGACGTATAACGTTTCTTGCTATGTTCGAAGTTTTTAAAATTTCAATAGCCAAAGGAACAAGATCGTTAAATGTAATTTGTGTTCCTGTAATTTTTCTATTACCAATAGAATAATTTTCCGACAAGGCGTCATCGCCGGTTAATACTATTCTAAATCTATCAATAATCCGTTTAGCGAATGCATGAAAAGTATAACTATCAAAACGAGAAGCTAATTCAGAACCACATCTGCGTTTAACACGCTCTTTTAAATTCGTGCTTGCATCTACTTTAAAAGAAATTGCAAGAATTCGCTTTGGATAACGGCACGTACCTGTACGAAAAAGAAAATCAGCTCTTTGAGCTAGCATTTCAGTTTTTCCCGCACCTGGACCTGCGGTCAATACTAAGCATTTTTCTTGCTCTTTTGCAGCTTTCATCGCATTAGGTTCTAGCGTTAATCCATCTGCAGGTATCCATTGTTCAGCTGAAATCATTCCGGAATCCCCAATAATTTAGTTTTCACAGCATCCGCCAAACGAGAAAGAGATTCTGGCATGTTATTTAATAATTCTTCATCAGTTAAATCAGCAAGTGCCTGAATATGATTTACCGGCTTACTACCTAATTTAAATAATTTATGATAACTAGCAAAAAGTTTTCTTTCTTCTTCGGTATATTGTTCAGGAGCATGATGTTTTTTACCTAAAACAGATTTAATAAGATCTTGGTCTGGTAATGTATCTATATCTGTTATTTCAAATTTATTAGGAAATGCTTTTAACATTGCAAAATCGAGATCCATTGGTTCAGAAAAGAAAATATTATAACTTTCCAACGCAGAAAAAATATCAGCTGATTGTCTATTGATATCAGTGTATGAGTGATTTTCTCTAATTAAACAATTGCTGTTATTCCAATTTGGTATGGCATTCTCGTCTAAAAAAGCACTATTTCTATAATATTCTAATTGTTTATTCACATATTTAATTCTTCCCCATCCTCCATCAAATCTAGCCACATCAAGATCCAATAAAGTTATGTGAGGAATTTCTAATTGAGAGAGTAATCTCCAAAAATGATTAACATGTCGTCCACCAAGTGGAGCAATCGTAATAGCGGATGAATCAACAGGAACCCCTTTAGCACCTAAAATTCGAGGCAATACAATTTCTTCACTATCTCCTTCGCCTAATACAACTAAACGTGAAAAATAAATTTCAGGGAATGCCTGAATTGCTTCTCGAACAAATTTATGTGCATCATCTAATTTATCTGGTAAACAAATCATTCTAATCATTGTTGTTCTCAAGCCATTTAAGCGTAGATAACGAATATGTTCAGGGGGAACTCTACGTAACATTGCGGGCGCATGAGTTGCAATAATAGCTTGAGCATCATTATGCTGTGTCGTTTGTTTCAATGCTTCTATTACTCTCCCTAAGTAATGAGGAGATAAACTATTTTCAGGTTCTTCTAACGCAATTAAGGTGAAGATAGGGGGGCGTAATTTTTCAATATCAAAAGAGTTATCTTCACTATTTCTAACAGAATGGTAAATTGACTGTGAGGTTAAAACTAATGATAGGTATAACATAGATTTTTGCCCGTCACTTAAGCGAGAAAAATCGACAATCTCCTCATCATGACCAGGTGTAAATGAAACAGACATGTGGCGCAAGATATTTTCAATTTCAGAATGAGCAAAAGAAATTTTAGGCTCTTTAAAATAGCTTCCTTTATGAACAATTTCCCAAGTTTTTTTCAAAGCGTCACTTATAGCTTGAACAGATGTGTTATTTTCAAGACACGAGTTTATTTGTTCTGTTAGCGTTCGCACACTTTCTGACTCATTTTCCCAATTTACTGCCCGTAATAGTCGACCTAATAAAGCATTTGTATTATAGGCTATATGATCTGATGGGTTTCTTTGAGCGGGTAGATAATGTAGCTGGATAAGGCTTCTATCAGCTCTAGAAACTGATTGTGTTGTTTTTCCATCCTGAGTTAAAACACATTCAAATTTTTCCTCAATTTCACCAATAAAATCCATTGTTGCAGTCAAACGAAAACGTACACGAGGCAAACCTGTGACCTCATCTAACCTCATATGACTAAAGAAAGGAGCTACTGTTGAATTATCGTCAGCATCTGCTGTTTCAGGAAAAATAAAATCAGCTTCAATACATAGCGTTCTTTGATCTGGAGGAGAAGATTCATTCTGTGGAATATGGAAATCAGTTCGCTTAACTCGACGCAAAGATGGATCAAAAGCAAATAATCTACATAGTGCTTGTAAAACAGCCGTCTTTCCTGAGCCATTAGGACCAATTAGATAGGTAATTTCTTCTAATGTAAATTCTGTTGGCTCCTCACCAAAACTTTGGAAATTGGTAATTTTTATCGAATGTAGTTTCATATTGTCACCTTTATTTTTAAATATTTATATTTATTGATAGTTTATTCTAGATTTGTTTTAGTGCCAATCTACGTCACCCCCTTAATTTTTGAAGGCAGGTGCAGGTGGCTTTTTAGGTTTTCAGACGATCTTAAAAGCAGCCTGCACCTTGTTTTTCAAAGTGCAGGCTGCTTTTTTGACTTTCAGACGACCTGAAACCGTGTGCGTATCCATGCCTGTTCTGTAACGGCTTTAAGCTGCACGATTTTTCATTTAACCAACAACCGTCCCTGTCTCGCCAAATTCAAAGTAGCCAGCAACAGCAACATCACCAAGCCGGAGCCTGTGGTGGTGAGGAAATAGCCTAAAAACAGTAAACGCTGTTCGGCAATCAAATGAAAACCGCAGCCTGTCATCGCCGCCAAACCGAACGAGAAACCCCAAAAACTGGGGCTGAAACCCTGTTCCAGCATCCAGGGCAGAAGGCGCAGCAGTAGCAGGAATTGCAGGCAGCCGTAGCCGATTAAAAGCAGCGCGAAGGCATCGATGTGCCCGCCCGATACGGCAAAATAAGCGCCGCTGCCGACAAAAGCGGGCGCAAGCTGAATGCCGACAATACCGCGCACAGGGGCGTTGACGGGCGTGCCAGTGCGCAAACGGCTCAATATGGCGGCTTCCAAGCTAAGCCATGAAAACAGACCCGCGCCCAAAAACAGCCAGGCGTAATCCGACCAACCCAATGCTGCCATTGCGGTAGCGCTGACAAAATTGGTGGCAACGGTGGGCAGGTACACAATCGGAGTAGTGGCATCAAGGGTATGGACGCCGCGCCACAAGCCGCCTGCGCGGTACATGGCAAATGCCAACTGCCCCGCTGTTCCCAGCAAAATCAACCCTTTTGCCAGTGGCGTTTGATAGGGTAAGGCTGCCAAACCTGCCAGCATAGTGGTAATCGGAATCGCGCTGATGAAACAACATTGCACCAAATCCTGCAAATCCTGCAAAAATTCGGGGCGGAAAAAACGGATTTTGATGATGTAGGCAATGACCAGCAGCAGCCAGAGCACAAATGCTGCGGCCAACAGCGTTTCCGCAGCCCAATGCGGCAAAAGCCCGATACGCGCGCCGTAACGCCACGACAAACCGAGCGCGAAAAGCCCCAACGGCATGCTGAAATAGCTGAGGGGGACGGGAAATTTTTTGGTACTCATGTTGTGATGCGTGTTTTAAGGAAAAATTTATAGTATAGCGGATTTGAATCAGTAAACGTAGATTCCGGCAGGGTCCAACAAAACTGTCAAGTGATTAAGAATGTTGGGTTTGGTCAGTCTAAGTTTGCCTATTGAGGCCGCCTGAAAAGTGCAGGCTGCTTTTTCAGACGGCCTTCGGCGGCAGGTATTTCCCTGCTTCGCGCAGGCTCAGTTTGGCCATTTTGTGCCGGTGGCGGTCGATAAAGCCTTGTACCCATTCGGGGTTGGTTTTGCTGTAATCGCGCAATGCCCAGCCGATGGCTTTGTTGATGAAAAATTCTTTTTGCCCCAGATTGTTGCAGATGATTCTTTCCAGCAGCGCGGTGTCGGTGTGCTGTTTGCGGAGCAGTTGGTGGTCGATGGCGACGCGGCGCAGCCAGATGTCGTCATCCGTGCTCCATGCCAATAGGACGTTGTTGACTTCAGGGTGGCGCAGGGCGATGTCGCCGACAATACGGTCGAGTACGTCGGAGCTGTCCCACCATGATTTTTCGGTAATCAGCGTTTGCAAACGCGGGATGTCCTGCGGGGTCAGGTGCTGCTGCATTTTCTTCAGGTATTCAGCGCGGCGTATTGCAATTCGCGGTGCGGGTCGTCCCAGCAGCGGCGCACGAAATCCCAATCGACCGGCTGTTTGGCGGCGTTTTTGAAAAACGGGCGGCACAGGCGGACAAGTTCGGGTTTGCCGATGCCGAAATAGATGAAACGGTGTTTCATATAGGCCTGCATCGGCACGGCGCGTTCGGGGTTGGCGTGTTGTTGCAGGACGGCGAGCAGGGCGGGGTAGTCCATACGTTTTTCCTTTTTGAAGGAGATGGCAGGGTTTGGGGTCGTCTGAAAGTATTCTGAATTGGGGGCAGGCTGCTTTTTTGCTTTCAGGTAGCCGGGAAACGCTTGGCCGCCACTTCCAGCATTTTCCATTCTCCACCGCTGCCGTGGTAGGTTTCGGCAAAAATTTCGAACACGGCGTTGCAGTGCGTGCATTGGAAATAGTGGGTCAGGAAATCGTACCAGCCATGCAGGCAGCGGTTGCCCTGCGGGTCGATGTCGATGATGTAGCCGCTGCGGGCGAAGGTTTCGACATAATCGGTGTTGATGTGTTCCGCTTGGGCATAGGAGAGCGTGATGTCGGCCAGCGTGCCATCTGCCAGGCAGTCGGCGGCGCGCAGCAGCATTTGCGACAGCATATCGGGGGTTTGGATGCGGACGGTGGGGCGCAGGTCGGCGCAGTAATCGCACATGGTTCGGGTCTTTCGGTGGGAGATGGGGTGCAGGCTGCTTTTCAGTTTTCAGACGGCCTTTTCTATTTTATCCCGCCATCACCCGAAACGTCAGATTAATCCGCGGCTCTTGGATGCGGGTGCTTTTCAGGATGGTGTGCAGCCAGTGTTTCTGCGTTTCGCCATGCATCACAATGAGCTGGCCGTGTTCCAGCCACATTTCGCGTTTTTCCTTGCTTTCTTTGTGTTTGAAGGCGAATTTTCGCGTTGCGCCGAGGCTGAGGGAGGCAATGGCGCTGTCTTTGGCCAGCCCCTGCCCTTCGTCGCTGTGCCACGCCATGCCTTCGTTGCCATTGTTGTAACGGTTGAGCAGGCAGGAGTTGAAGCGGGTGAGGCAGACGTCGGCGATGGCGGCTTCCACGCGGTTTTTGAGTTCGGGCAAGACACCATCCCACGGCAGGGCGATGCGGTTTGCGCCGGAGTAGCCGTAGTTGTAGGACGTGTCGCCGTACCATGCAACTTCGCGGGCGGTGATGATGTGCTTGCCGAATATCACGGCTTTGTCGTGCTGCCAGGGGATGTCACGCTGCAAAATTTCAAAATAACGGTCAGCTTCGGCGATGGTGAAAATCCGTCCGAAATCGCTGACGATGCCGTCGTAGGGCAGAAGGTTGGCGTGCGGGTTGGCGGTTTCGGGGAAGAGGTCAAGCGTCATCAGTGTCTCCTAATTCTTGCGCCAAAATGGCGATTTTCCGCCCGCGTTGCCAGCGGTAGCCGCCGATGATGCCGCTTTCGCGGATGACGCGGTGGCAAGGGATGAGTAATGCAACGGGATTCTGTCCGATGTCCGTCCCAACGGCTCGCGCGGCGTTGGGCGAACCCATGCGCTGCGCCACCGTGCGTAGCTTTGCAGGCTGCCTGCGGGAATATCGAGCAAGGCCTGCCACACTTTGAGCTGGAAGGGTGTGCCTTTGATGTGCAGGGTAACGCGGCCGTGCCGGGTGCGGAAGATGTCGGCAGCTTGGCGGTGGAATGCGGTTTCCTGCCCGATTAGGCGGGCGTTCGGATATTCGGCGCGCAATTCGTTCAGGGCGGCGGAAGGGTCGTCTGAAAAACGCATGAAGCAGATGCCTTTGTCTGTTGCTGCTGCCAACAGGTCGCCGAAAGGGCCGGGAATCAGGCTGTAATCGATTTGCAGGCCTGCGCCGCCGTTTTTGTATTCGCCCGGGGTCATTTTTTCGATGCCGACAAATAAGTCGTGCAGCCGCCCCGTGCCGCTCAATCCGCCGCTGTGCGCCGCTTCCGCCACGCTTTCGCTGTTTTTCAGGGCTTCTTTGGCACGGCTGATACTGATGTGTTGCAGCATTTTTTTCGGACTGATGCCCGCCCATGCGGAAAATTCGTGCTGCAAGTGCTCGGGACTGACATGCACTGCTGCCGCCACCTGCGCCAAATCAGGCTGCTCGGCGGCATGGTCGTAAAGGTATTCGATGGCGCGGGCAATGCGCGTGAATTGGCGGATTTGATTCGGGGACATGGGGTTGTTTTGAAGTTTCATGGCGTTAGGATACGCGTAAAGCAGCCGGGTGGCGACCCGATTGTTGATGGGGTTGCGGTTCGGGCAGGAAAAAGCAGCCTGCACATTCACAAAACAAAGTGCAGGCTGCTTTTTATTTTTCAGACGACCTTTTCAGATTTCGAGGTCGTCTGAAAAAGCAAATGCGGCGGCTGTATCAAACAGGTTTGCGGAAGGTGATGCAGTAAAAGCGGTTGCTCCACAGCAGCCGCGTTTTCTTTTCCTGAACGGTTTCGGGAATGCAGTTTTCGATTTGTGTCAGATCGAAATCGGTGTCTTGGAAATAGTTCCGCGTGAACAGGCTTTTTTTGTATTGTTGTTGGATGAAGTCGGTGGTTTCGTCTGCAATCATGATTTTGGTGCAGGGCTTGGCGACGCGCAGCATTTCGTTGATGGCTTTTTGTTTGTCGCTGAAAAAATTGATGCCGCCCACATGGAATACGACGTCGAATATATTGTCGGCAAAGGGTAAATCTTCGGCGTTGCAGTGTACCAAGTCCAAGCCCGCCGCTTTTTTCCGCCATACGTTGCGGCAGCGTTCCAACATGCCGAGCGACAGGTCGGCACCGGTTAAATCCAGCGCGGCGGGGTCGATGTCGGCGGGCAGGTGGTTTAAATCGGTACCTGTGCCGATGGAGACGTAGAGCGCGGTGCAATCCTGCCGCCATTCCAGTTCGTTCATCAGGCTACGCCGTGTCTCGTTGATGCTGTTGCCGTATCTGAGGCGGGCTATCCAGCGTTCGCCGAAATCGTACCAACGGGCAAGGCGGTTGTACATTTTCATGTATTTGGCGTTATCGCCCGTTACGTTGTCGGAATCGAGGCACAACAGAATACCGTCTTGTTCGGGCGGAAGCGGGTTTTGCAGGGCGGGTTTGAGTTTTTGGATGAGCTTGGCGGAAGGCATGGTGTTACTCCTGTGAATGGTTGCGACAGCTTGAAAGGCCGTCTGAAAACCGTGCTTCAGGTTTCGTTAAAACTATACCCCAGCCCGTGATGGGTGCGGATGGGTTCGTCGGTGATGCCGGCTTCGCGCAGTTTGTGGCGCAGGGCGCGGATGTGGGTGTTGATGGTGTGCGGGTCGGAGGGGCGGTTGCCGCCGAACATGGCGGTGAGCAGTTCTTCGCGGCTGAACACGCGGCCGGGGCGGTGAAGCAGGGTGCGCAGCAGGCGGTATTCGCCCTGCGTGAGCGGCAGTTCGCGCCCTTGGTGGCGGATGCAGCAGGCGGGCGCGTCGTCGTGCCAGATGGGGGCGGCTTCGGCGGCTGGCTGTGTTTGTGTGCGCCGCAGCACGGCTTTTACGCGGGCGACGAGTTCGCGCGGACTGAAGGGTTTGCCGATGTAGTCGTCTGCGCCGAGTTCGAGGCCGAGGATGCGGTCGGTTTCTTCGTCTTGGGCGGTGAGCATGATGACGGGCTGGGGGTGTTGAGGGCGCAGGGTT
>ERZ773050.935-NODE-935-length-16263-cov-13.284057_pt1 | contig 16263 bp, 14 predicted proteins | sample MGYA00580632_ERZ773050 | MGnify/ENA primary metagenome ERZ773050 (study PRJEB29015, sample SAMEA2738123) | human oral metagenome | biome: human oral; feature: human-associated habitat; material: saliva | place: China | collected 2166 ... | reverse complement strand
TTTCCCAATCCTTACTTTCAATTTGCTGACGCAGTTCTTCTTTTGATTTGGCATTGTGGCCATAAATAATTTCAGCTCCTGGTTCGGCAGCAATGATATACCAACACTCTGTTTTACCAAGCTCACCTTCATGTTCGAGTCCATAAGCATCATCTGGATGGACCTGAACTGAAAGCCAGTCATTGGCATCCAAAATCTTAGTCAAAAGTGGGAAGACAGGTTCTTGACGATTACCAAACAATTCACGATGCTCTGCATAAAGCACATCTAAAGTTTGACCAGCATAACGGCCATTCTTAATCGTCGATACACCGTTTGGGTGAGCTGAGATAGCCCAATACTCTCCTACATGGTCGCTTGGAATCTCGTAGCCAAAGACATCACGCAAATGCGTGCCACCCCAAATTTTTTCTTGCATGACAGATTGTAAAAATAAAGGTTCAGACATAATATTCTCCTTTTATAAGAATGAATAGACTCAAAATCTCTGTCTTAACATAGATGATTACTCACATCATGATAAATGAATCAGTTTCACTTTAAAGCGGATGTTCCAAAAATCACTCACAGCCAATAAGCTTCATCATCAGCAAATCATAGACAGATTTTGACGAGTAATTACCTCAATTATAAGCATAATTTGTGAAAAATTCAACAAACCTTAATGAAATCATAATATTTTGGCTTAATGACAGCAAGTTATTTCAATAGCAAATTTCCTTTAAGAATCCTACTCATTCCTTCATTTTTCGGATAGATTGATTGAATTTAAAGACTTTTTAATCTATAATGTTAGTGATACTATGAAAGGAAATCTTCTCAATGAAATTCTATTCCTACGACTATGTGCTAAGTCAGATTAGCCAACAAAACTGGGTTATGGTTGCCATTACTGCAGGACTTATTTTAGTGACTGGCGTGTTTGCTTTTAAGGCCTACAAAGACAGACATGATACTAAGTTTCGTGAACTCTCTATCATTTCTATTTTAACCTTGGTGGCTATTGTCCTTATTGCTATCAGCAATTTCCAAACTAATCAGACCAATGATAACCAGTTCCGAGCATCTCTTCATTTTATCGAAGTCATTTCGAAACAATTAGATGTTAAAAAAGAGGATGTCTATGTCAATACTTCTGCTGCCACTGATGGAGCTATCGTAAAAGTTAAAGACAACTACTATCGTGCCATCTCAGGTTCAGAACCTGACAGCTACTTGCTAGAACAAATAAAACTTTACAAGTCTGATGTTGAACTCGTGGAGGTTAAAAAATGACATCTTTTTATCTTACTGTTGCAATTAAACTAGCTTTGGGGCTTATTTCACTCGTCTTTGTTATCAATTTAACAGGTAAAGGAAACCTAGCACCTAGCTCAGCTACTGACCAAGTACAGAACTTTGTTCTTGGTGCAATCCTCGGTGGTACAATTTATAGTAGTACCGTTTCAATCCTCCAATATATCGTGATTTTGATTATTTGGACGATTTTGATTTTACTTCTAAAATGGCTAATTACCAATATTCTCTTTATCAAACATTTGATTGACGGTAAACCAACTGTCATCATCAAACATGGTAAGTTAGACCCTGAAGCTTGTCGTGCAAAAGGACTCTCTGCCTCTGATGTAGCTTTGAAACTTCGTTCTCAAGGAATTTTCCAACTTAAAGAAGTGAAACGTGCTGTAATTGAGCAAAACGGCCAATTGATTGTGGTTCGTGCGGGTGATGAAAATCCGAAATACCCAATTGTCACAGATGGCGTTGTTCAGTTGGAAATTCTTGACAGTATCGGAAAATCTGAAGCATGGTTAAACGACGAACTTACTAAAATGGGATATGACAACATTTCAGATATCTTCATCGCTGAATACGATAAAGGAAACATTAATGTCGTGACTTATTAAACAAATCACTTGCATTACGGTCTAAGATTTTCTATAATGGTCTCATCATAAAAAGGAGGTACTATCATGGGTATCGAAGATAAATTGAATCAAGCTAAAGGTGCTCTTAAAGAGGGTGCTGGTAAACTGACTGGCGATAAAAAGACTGAAATCGAAGGTGCGGTTGAAAAAGTTGTAGCAAAAGCAAAAGACGGTATCGAAGATGTTAAAGAAGGCGTTGAAGGTGCTGTTGAAGGCCTTAAAAATGCTTTTTCTAAAAAATAATAATAAATAAACAGAAGCTCTTTTCCTTTTTTGAAGAGGGCTTCTGTTTTTCTTTATGTTCTTAACTAGAATTACTTACGAGAATGCTTACTTCCTTTTAAGGCAAATGAGGTTGTCATCATAACTGCTCCTAATGCGCCTAGTCCCAAGCTGCTCACATCACCAGTATTTGGTAGACTTGATTTACTTGTTTGATTGCTTTGTGAACTTTTAGATGACTGATTAGCCTTAGAGCTTGTCTGACTATTTTGTTTTTGAGCAAAATCAGTTTGAACATTTGTTTTTGTAGCTTCCTTTTGGTTGGAAACTTCTCTTAGCTGACCTTTTGATTCCGCTTGGGAACTTTGATTTTGAGTGAAAATCTTATTCAACTTCTCAGCTGTCTCTTGAGCTTGTTGTTGGGCACTGCTTGTCGCATTGGCCATTGTTTGTGTCGATCGCTCTTTTGTAGGCTGGTTAGCAAGAGAGTTATTTGATTTAAGCGATGCTCCTTCAGAGCTTGAAGGATTTGATGTTGGCGTATTTTGAGTCGATAAAGCTGTGTTTGTCGCTGTCATTGCTGGAGCATTGGTAGCTGGTTGATTAGCACTACTGCTTGTCGTAGGGCTCATATTTGTTGAAGTTGAGCTACTTGTTTGACTAGCAAAGTTTGGTGGGGTAGGATGTCCAGTATTAGCCGTCTGGCTTGTTGAACTTGTACTACTTGTGCTAGTTGTATTCTCAGAACTTGTCGAAGCAGATTGGCCCCATGGTGTGCTAACGCTTCCGGTATTGGTAGAGCTTCCACCATAGCTAGTCGGTCCACCGTAGCCTCCGAAGTTATCAGACATTGAACTATTACCAAAACCACCACCTGGGAAGCCGCCCATGCCACCAGCACCAGGACCATTGTTTGTGCCTTCTTCAGTAGCTGTTGCAGTCACACTAGTACCACTCGATGTCGTAATGGTATAGGTTTCACCCGAAGTTAGACTCTCAGTACTAAAGACCACATTTCCAAATGAAATTGTTGCTGTTGTGGTCGCTACAACATTTCCAGAACTATCTGTAACTGTGATGGTATCTCCAGCACTACCAGAGATGTTGGCCATGATATAAGACTGGCTTGAACCCGTTGTAAAGGCCTGAGCCATTCCTTGGTTACCTATGGCCCAAACGGTACCGCCAGAAATAATACCTGTTCCATCGTAGTCGATAGCAGCATTATCTGCACTTGTCTGAGCGACGTAGAGAGAACCACTTTTCACTGTCACATTGCCGTTACTGTCGATACCATCACCGTCTGCCAAGATAGTTACCGTTGCACCGTCAATATTGATGCCCACTTCATTTTCTAAGTCAGAAGTCGAATTGGTTAAGCTTGAAGTATCAGCGCTGTCCTTGGTCGTCCACTCAGTGGCGTTAATACCGTCATCACCAGCAGTGATATCAACGGTTCCACCTGTCAAATTGATATAACGCCCTTCAAGGCCTTCGTCACCTGCTACAACTGTTACTTTAGAATTGCCTTCGACAGTCAATTCATCTGTAACCGTGATACCTTTATCAGTTGCATTAATGGTTACCGTTGAGTCGGTAATCGTCAAATCACCACTGTTCACATCTGTTTCGTCTTCGACCTGAATACCGTCATCAGTTGCCGTGATGTTGACTGTGGCATTTTTAATGATTACAGCTGTCGTCGCATTGATGCCATCCTTGGCCTCAGAAGTCAAATCAAGCGTTACAGAGTCAACCGTTACACTATCAGCCTTAATGGCGTGCTTTTCAGTACTTGAAAGGGCCAAGCTACTTCCAGTACCGCTGGTAATGGTCAAAGCTCCCGCTGCTTCGATGGCATTAGCAGAGGTTGAAGAGATAGAACTGTCTGAAAGGACATTCACTGTCAATTCTGCTGAGGAATTAGAAGTGATTGACGAATCTGTTAAGGTCACTCCATCCAAGTAGATTGTCACCGGATCCGTCACGCTACCAGCCACAATAATAGTGTAACTTGAGCCATTACCTGTTAGAGTATATGAACCTGATTGATTAATGGTAACAGTAGTGCCGTCATCTGTTACTGTGCTACTATCACTTGTTACCACAGTTGTCCCATTAAAGGTAATCGTGGTCGTCGTGCTTTCTGAATCAGCACTGCTAGACTCAGTTGTTGTTGTCTCAGATGTAGTATCTGAAGCATTGTTGGTTAAAACTGAAGCTGTCTCTGAAGCAGTTGCTTCAGTGGAGCTTGTGCTTGTATTAGTGCTACTACTTTCATCTGTAGTAGTTGTTGCCGTTTCTGAAGTTTCATTAGTTGTTGTTGCAGCAGTTTCAGAAGAACTGGCTTCTGAAGTTGAAGATGTGCTTGACTGATCAGATGTTTCACTACTTGACGATGTATCTGTTGTGTCTGCTGTTGTACTTGTTGCTGATGAACCAGTGTCAGATGTCGTAGTTGTAGTACTTGTAACAGTGTCTGTACTTTTCTCACTAGTATTTGACGAATCTTCCGTCTGAACACTTTCTTCAATCAAATCGGCAGTGGTTTCACCCGTCGTAACCTTTGAGAGTGTTGATTCGGTGTTAGTCTCATCGGCTGAAGCCTTATTTTCATTTAAGACGACCGAGCTACCAAAAATTAAGCTCGCTACTAGGACTGAACCCGCTGTTTTCCATTTTGATGATTTTTTAATGGCGTAACGTTCTTGTGTTTGTTTCGTATCTTTGTATGTCATATCTTAGACCTCTTTCTTACTTTTGAGATGCCTCTATTAAACACGAGAAACCTAAGACAAGGCTTAAAGAAAGGTTAATCTTTCCTTAAAGTAAAAAGTCCCCAAGATATTGGGAACTTTCAATCTATAGGATAAACTACTCTAAATTCTTCCAACACAACTAGACTGTCCTGACTAAAATGTAGTCCAACCTCATGCAACCATTTGCTAAAGAGGTTTTCATGAAGCTTTTGCCAGTAAGCTAGGGTTCGATCTCCTTCACCTTCCTTGTAGGCATGGTTTTCAGAAACCTCTTTAAATGGGATGACCTCAACTTTCGTCGTTTCAATAATACAAATAGCATTCTCCTTACTATCAAGAATGACGCTCATTTCATTTTCCTTGGGCAATGGTTCATCCCCCACTGCATACAAGTCAAAAGCTGAACTGGTTGCTGTCTTTTGCCCCATCAATACGAGTTCTGCCAAATAATCTGCATCCACGCCAAAGGCCCAGGCATCAATCTTATCTCCGATTGACTGATTTAAAATCTTATAGGCTTGCCACATCTGGTCTGATTTCATCAATCTACTCCTGCTTTTACTTTCCTTCCATTATATCAAAAAATGATAGGCCAGATGGCACTATCATTTTCATCTTAATACTTAGAATGTTTGTAACCGTAAAAGGCATAGATAACTGAACCGATTAGCACTGCCAAACCAAAGGCTAACCATGTCTGCCAACTGTACTGACTCATAAAGGAGAGACAGACGATAATTGAGATAATTGGTAAGACCGGAACAAATGGAACCTTGAACTCGTCCTTCTGTGGCAAGCCCTTGTCCTTACGAAGAATAATGAGAGCAATAGCCAAGAGAACTAAGTAAGCCAAGGTCGCAATGTTAACCAAGGATGCCATGTTGGCCAAGGAGAAAATTCCTGCTGAGATAGCTGACAATACGCCTGTCAAAAGTGTCGCATGATGTGGAACCTTATTAGTCTTTGAAACCTTTTGGAAGGTTTGGGGAAGGAAACCATCACGCGCCAGGCTATAAACCATACGACTAAGGGCATAGGCCATTGAAATACATACCGTAATCAAGGTCATAATAGCAACGACAGAGACGTAGTTGGCTGCCCAAGAAATACCGATATAGCGAAGGGCATAAGCCACAGCATCGTCGACATTCAACTTGGTATAGTGAACCACTCCTGTCAAGACCAGCGAAACCACTGCATAAAGTGAAGCCACGATAATCAAGGCAAGAACAATACCTCGAGGAACGTTCTTTTGCGGCTCTTTAATTTCGTCTACTGTCATAGAGATAGACTCGAAACCAAGGAATCCAAAGAACATGAGAGAGGCACCAGCCATAATCCCAGTTTTTCCTCCGTAAATCTGACCAAAGCCAAATGGCGCAAAATCAGCCCAGTTGCTAGGATTCAAATGGAAGAGGCCCACTAAGATAAAGACCGCCAAGGCTGAAAACTTGAGCACTACCAAGAGAGAGTTCAAACGTAAAGCCTGCTTAGAATTCATAAGAAGAAGGGCTGTCACCAAGACCAAAACCAAGACTGGCAAGAGGTCAATGTAAGTGCCTTGGCTGGGATTAAAAGGCCCACTGATGGCTTGAGGTAACTTAAGACCAAAGCTAGCCAGTAGCCCCTTGAGATAGGCACCCCAACCAGAGGCAACACTGGATACGGCATTCATAAAGACAATCATGGTCAACCAGCCACCCATCCAGGCAGGATACTCCCCCCAGACAGCATAGAGATAACCGTAGACACCACCGGCTGATGGGTAACGTGAGGCAAACTCAGCAAAGAAAATCGCTGACATCCCAACACACACGGCTGAAATCAAGACTGAAATAATCAGGGCAGGACCAGCCAGAGTCGATGCTGCGGTACCAGTAATCGTAAAGATTCCTGTACCAACCATGGCACCGATTCCCAGCAGGACCACATCCCTAAGGGTCAGATGCCGTTTCATCTCAGTCTGAGCGAGACCGACATCCTTTTTACGAAAAATACTCATTTTTATACTCCATTTTTTGCGAAATACCGAACTATTATACCATATTTCTTGGTCTAAATGGACCTTTTTCTGTATTTTTATACTTTTATTGGGGAATGCTATGTTGAAGATGGGGACTTCCAGTGCTTACTTTTTAATTTTACATACATCTCGATTAAAAGGAGCTTGCTAAAGTGGTCATTTATCATTCTTTTTTGTTTCTCAAATCCTTACCTAGAAAGAATTTTCAATTTTTAGAAAAAACATGAAAATCTTATGAATGCGTTTGATTCTTCTAATGAAAGATGTTAGAATGGGGTCATTAAAAAGGAAAAGGGGAACTTTTATGGAAAATAAAGTTCATTTTAAACTTCATAAAGTGAAAAAACAATGGGTTACCATTGCCGTGTCTGGTTTGGCACTTGGTGCCTCATTGATTGGCGTTGGTGTCTCTGCCGATGAACAAGCTGCAAATCAAGTTACCTCAGCTAGCACACCTGAAAGTGTCAGCCAGGATCCTGATCTTGTCGTCACAGAAACAACTGTAGCTACAGCAAAAGCTGATCAAGTCGCAACCAATAGTGCAACTGATACAACTGCTACTGTTACAGCTGATAATCAGCCAGTCCTTAAAGAAGACCAAGCAAGTAGCACTTACAATTTGTCTAGTGGCGAAACGAGAACTGCTACTTCAACTTCAGAAACAACTAGCACAGTCACTGAAGTAAACAGTCAAGCACCAGAATCTGTTGAAACTACTGTCGTTTCTGGCGGTCAATTCAAGAGCGATGCTGAGGGCAACTGGTACTACCTTAAAGACGGCAAAAATCTGACAGGTGCCCAAAACGTTGACCATTTCGACCTTTATTTCCACGAGGATGGCAAGCAAGCCAAGGGTGAGATTATCACAGAAAATGGACAATCTTTCTACTATGACAAAGCCAATGGACGTAAGGTAACCAATACCTCTATCAACATCGATGGTCAAGCTTATACTGCTGATGCCCAAGGTCGTTTGACAGCAGTTCTGCCTGAAACGAACAAACGCAACCAGTTTATTGAAGACAACAACCACAACTGGTATTACCTCGGCAAAGATGGGAAACCCGTCACTGGTGCTCAGAATATCGATGGCTTTAACCTCTACTTCCACGAAGATGGTCGACAAGCTAAAAACGAAATCGTCACTATTAATGGTGATAGCTACTATTTCGATAAAGACAATGGACGTCGCGTAACAGGTCTCCAAGCTCTTAACAACGTCAACCATAAATACTTTGGCTTTTACTACTTCGACAAAGATGGCAAGATGGTCAAAGATGACTTCATCACTGAAAATGGAAATCTTTACTACTTTGATGCTACTGGTAATCAACCTAATTTTGTCTTTGTTTCGGATAAAGCTGGAAACTGGTATTACATCAATGACTTCAAGGCAACTAAAGGCTTCTCAGCCCCATTTGGTTTCCAAACCGAATTTCTAGACCGTAGCCAAGCTCACTACAAGACAAGTGTTCAAAACCTGAACGGTCAACAGTATTACTTTGATCCTAAGACTGGTATCATGGTAACCAATCGTTATATTTCTGACGACAAGGGTAATTGGTATTACTTTGCTAAAGATGGTAAAGCGCTTCATGGCTTTCAAACAGTAGACGGTAGCCTTCACTACTTCAATGACAATGGTCAACAAGTCAAAGGGGACTTCCTTTACTACGGTAACGATATCTACTATTTCGATAAAGATAATGGAAATCCAGTAACTAACCAATTTATCAATAAAGACAACTCTTGGTACTACTTCGGAGCTGATGGTAAAGCCGTGTCTGGTTTCCAAACCATTAACGGACAAAACCTTTATTTCCACGAATATGGTGTACAAGTCAAGGGACAACTGGTTACTGTTGGTGGCAAAACCTACTACTTCGATCCAAATACAGGTGACAAGTGGGTCAATCGCTCACTTACCTTAAACGGTACGGTCTATAACTTTGATAGCAATGGTGTGGCGACTACTAAAGCTGACCAAACCACAAATCGAAATCAATTTGTTAAAGGTACTGATCAAGAATGGTACTACTACGATGCTAATGGTAAAAAGGTTACTGGTTTCCAAACTATTAACAAGGACCTCTACTACTTCAACGATAAGGGCCAACAAATTCGAGGAAAGATTTTCAACCTAGGTGATAACCACTACTTCGCCAACAAAGACACTGGTGCTGTCCTTCGTAATGCCTTCTACCATGATAAATCTACTGGTCGTTATGGTGACTTCTCTGAAAACATCTACTACGCTGGCAATGATGGTGCCTTCAAGACAGGCTGGTTTGAAGTTGATGGCAACCGTTATTATGGTAGCGACTATTCTGATGACGACACACCTAAAGGAAATCTCTACACAGGAGTTATCAACTCTCAACTCTTTAGCCCAGATGGGAAACTCTTGACAAACGGTCTCTATCCTGAGTTCAAACGTACTGGTGAAAATTCGTATGAACTTGTAGGTGTCTATGTTACAGATGCCAACGGTAATATCAAAGAAGGTCCTTATCAATATGATGGTAAGATTCTTGGGTCTAAATATAGTAGCGTCCGCCAATCCCAATGGTCAACTTTTGACGAATGGGACATTCTTAATGGACACCTCTACCATTTCGACTCAACACCTATGACCTTCACAGCACCAAATGGCCAAAAAGTGACCACAAACGTTGCCATTGCAACAACTAACAAAGCCCTTACTTATCGCGGTGTAACCTTTAATTTTGATGCCAAGGGTATTGATGCGACAAAAGAAAAAGCCATCCACTTTGACCAATTGCAGACGGATCGTAACGGCACAAGTTATCTCTATGAAAATGGTCAAAAAGTCACTGGCTTGAAGACCTTTGATGGCGTCACTTACTATTTCTATGACGATGGCCGCCAAGCAAAAGGCACAGAGGTTACAATCAACAATAATGTTTACCAATTTGACCAATTGACTGGTATCATGACACGTAACGCCTTTTCAAAATCATACAACTATGAAGGTTCTCCACGCTTCCCATACTACCCAACACGTTACTATGGCAACGACGGAGCTGCTCTTACCGGTTGGCAAACTATTGATGGCAAAGACTACTACTTCCGAGCTAGTGGGAACCTTGAAACAGGACGTTTTGTCATCGGTGATAGAGCCTACAATGCTGATGACAATGGTGTAGTTGCTGACCGCAAGGGTGAACCTGCTTATCGCAATCGCATTGTCTACGATAAGGGCGATAACTACTATTACAATGACAAAGGTGAGAAAGTGACCGGCTTCCAAGAAGCTGATGGCAAGGTCCTCTACTTCGACGCTGAAGGCAAACAAGTCCTAGGACGCTTTGTCACAGTTGATAACTACACCTACTATTTGGACCCTAAAACAGGTGAAAGATACTCTAACCGCTCTGTCCTCATCGACGGTAAACTCTATACCTTCGATAAAGACGGACATGTCGTGTCATAAGATGAGATGAAACCGAGACGAAAGTCTTGGTTTTTTTGTGGGGATTAAGGACTATATAAACTAACATTACATATAGGAAACATAAAATAGGCTGAGGTTATTTCTCAGCCTATTTTATTTATACAAGAATTATTTACTCTAATTACAACTTATTAATGATGGATCAAATCATATATTCCAAATCATAACTAGCATCAGAAAGAATACGTGCCAAAAATTGTTGGGTACGTTTTTCTTTTGGTCTGTAAAAAATGTCTTTTGGACTCCCCTCTTCGATGACATGACCACCATCCATGAAAACGACATGATTAGCTACATCTCGTGCAAACCCCATCTCATGAGTCACAACTACCATTGTTGTTCCTTCATGAGCAAGTTGTTTCATGACATCCAGAACATCCCCAACTAGTTCTGGATCAAGGGCCGATGTTGGTTCATCTAACAAGATAACTTCTGGTTTTACTGCTATTGCTCTAGCTAAACCAATACGTTGTTGTTGTCCTCCTGAAAGTTGTGATGGGTAGTAATCTTTAAAATCCAGAAGACCAACTTTTTTAAGTGCTTCTTCAGCAATCTCTTGCGCTTCACTTTTGGGAACTTTCCTAGCAATCACTAAACCTTCCAAGATATTCTCAATGGCAGTCTTGTTTGCAAATAAATTGTAATGTTGAAATACAAAAGCTGTTTTCTTTCGGATATCTAAAATATCTTTCTTTGATAACTTATCCAAAGAGTAGTCCTTACCTGAAATTGTTAATTGACCTCCATCAGCTTTCTCCAAATGATTAAGGCAACGTAAGAAAGTTGTTTTTCCTGAACCTGATGGTCCCAAGATGACAACCACATCTCCCTGTTTCACTTGTAGATTGACATCAACAAGAACCTGACGATCTCCAAATGTTTTTGATATATGTTTAGCTTCTAGCATAGTGACTCCCTCTATGTAAATTGCAATTTTCTTTCTCCAAAGTTAAAGAGAACTTGAATGATACCACAAATGATTAAATATAAAATGAAGATGACAAAATAAGATTCAAAATATTGATATCCATATGCTGCTTCGACTCGTGCAATTGCGGTAATATCTTTTATCGTCATAACAAAGACAAGTGACGTTCCTTTTACAATATTGATAACTAAGTTACACAAATTTGGAAGCGCAGCCTTAAGTGCCTGTGGAAAAACGATTCTAAGATAGGCTTGTCTTGTTGTTAAACCTATGGCTTGTGCAGCTTCTAGTTGACCTTTATCAACAGTTAGTAATGCTGATCGAATGATTTCCGATAAGCTGCCTGTCGTCATCAAGCTATAGATAATAAAGGCATAGTAAAGCGGATTAACTTTGAAGACATCTATGTGACTCCCAATACCTTTAAAAAACTGATTTAACAAACTAGGGAACAAACTATAAAAGAATAAAATTAAAAGAATTGGAGGTGTTGCACGAATAAACGCAAGATAAACAATTGAAAAAGTCTTAACACCTCGTACCTTATAAATTTGACCCAAAGCGAGAAATAAAGCAGGTAGAAAACTCAATAGAATAGCCACAACCATGATTCCCAGTGTTTCCGGAACACCATATAAAGCCTTGATAAAGGTATCTATAATAAAAGTAATATTCATTTTTTACCTCTCTTTTACACTCAATTGTTGCTCTGCTATCCTAGAAATCAACGATAGAATTAATGCTATTCCCCAATAAACAAAGGCAACAGCTGTATAAGTCTCCAAAGAATAATTTCCTAAATGGCGACTAATCAAAAGGTTCCCTTTGCCCATGACATCAATAAAACCAATCGTATAAGCCAAAGCTGCATCACGCATAAGGTTAAGTATAGCTGTTGTAATATTTGGTAAAGCAACCCTAAATGCTTGAGGGGCAATTATTCTTACAAAGGTTTGTTCAGAAGTAAGCCCAATACTAAGTCCAGCTTCTAATTGTCCTTTAGGGATTGCTTGATAAGCTGCTTTAAATACTTCTGATATCATTGCTGAAAATAGGAGAACCATAGTCACAAGAACAAATATCAATTTAGACCAATCATTTATATCTAATCCTAACCACCAATTAAGAAATTCTGGAACTCCGTAAAATACCAAGAATAATAGCACAATAGGTGGGGTACAGCGTAAGATAAAAACATATCCCTTAGCTAAATTCTCTAAAGCTTTATCCTTAGAAAGGCTTGCCCAAGCAATTAATCCTCCTAATAACGACCCAAGTAAAGTCGTTAATATGATAACCAATAATGTCATTGGTAAGCCCTTTATGATTTCAGGTAATGCTCCAAAAACTTTTGAAATGTCATAATTGACCATAATTTCTCCTAACTAAACTCACTTCAGAAGCTTATCAAAACATCCTACTTTACGACGTTACAATTACTTATTTGTCTACGTATGAGAAGACATCCTCACCAAAGTATTTTTTAGATAACTTTTCAAGTGTACCGTCTTCTTTTAGTTCCTTAATTGCCTTAGTATATTCTTTTGAAAACTCTTCATTCTTACTATCACGATGCAAAAGTGGATATGTTGGAATTCCTTTATAAGGGAACCAAGTCAATTTATCTGCATATTGATGATACGCACCATCTTTATCAGTTACAGCCTTTTCAAAAGATAATTTAATATCAAAGTAAGCATCATAACGATTTTCCAAAACCCATGCATAGGCATCTGAAACTTGGAAAGATTCCGCAGATGTTAACTCAATTGGTTGATCTTTATGCTCATCGTTGTAGTCTTTGATAACATTCCACTGAGCATTTTGTGGTGAGATTGGCACCAATCGACCATTTTGTTTTGCAAAATCAGAGATATTTTTATATTTATCTTTATCATCCTTACGAATGGTAAATCCAATAATACTTGCTCCAATTGGATCTTTCGGAATAATAAACTTTTTAGCACGTTCATCTGTGTACCACGCGCCCTTAGTACCAATGTCATATTTACCTGACTCTAAACCAATCAAAAGGTCATCATCACTTGTTCCAGTATATTCAAATTTGTACTGTGGAAGCTTTTTATCAATTTCCTTTAATACAGCTACCTCATAGCCATCAGAATTACCATCCTTATCAACGAAATCATAAGGAACATAGTTTTGAGTATGGGCAACCTTTAATGTTGTTACCTTTCCAGAGTCTGATTTTGCTTTTTTATCTCCTGTTAAGCTACGTCCAATAACTGTAGCCCCAATAAGTGCTACAACAACAGCTCCACCAATAATCCATGTCTTTTTACTCATATTAATCTCTCCTTTTTCTTACAAAATTGCTGCTTCACGTACCCATTCAATACGCTCATGGTTAATATCACTTGGAATCGTGCAATCAGCACCAATGATTAATCCATGGGTTCCAGTATCAGCAATAATCTCCCTAACCTTTTCTTGAATAGCCTTTTTAGTTCCAGTATATAGAAGACCGTCTTTTCCATTTTCAAATCCTCCAAGAACTGTGCGACCTCTAAAAATGTTAAGACCTTTTGCCAAACTAATTCCTTCAGGACCGACCGCCCAATTAACTACCTGAGCAGGATAATCTTTAAAGAGTTCGATGTTATTACGGGCTCCTTCGTATCCGCAAATATGTAGAATATTATGTCCTTTGGCTCCATTAGCTGCTTCTAAAACCTTTAATTCACTTGGAGCAATGATTTCTTTATAAATTTCAGCGCTAACTCGCTCATCTTGAATACTTTGAACACTTAGGTAAATACCATCAGCACCTGCTTCTTCAATCACCCTCTGACTAAGACTCGCAATGTCTTCGCCAATAACATCTAAAACATGCTTCAAAGCTTTTCGGTTTTCCACAATGTAATCTGCGATAAGATCATCGCCACCTGAAACTTTTCCAACTAACCATTTTAAATAAGTAACCGGAGCGAAGATATTGTAAATTGCAACAATATCTTCAGGAAAATCAGCAATCAGACTTTTTACAAGTTCAACTTGTGCAGAAATCCAAGGATGATTTGCACCTAAAGGTTCAATCGTTTGCAAATCGCTGATTGACTTAAAATCTTTAAAAGCAGGTTGTGGGTATGCGAAGAAACCATCACTCATCAATTTAACAAAATCAGGTTTGACTTCTTCAATAAATTTTTTATGACCAGCTTTATTTTTATCAATAATTTCTGGATTTTCAAAACCATGTAACCACTCGTCTTCAGTAGTAAAATGATGCCAAAATCCTACTGGGACACGATCAACACTTTCTCCACGAAATGCTTTCAAAACTAACTCTCTTTTTTCTGACATAAGAAACTCCTTTTCTTTTATCCTAAAATCAACAACTCAATGAATTCACCTAAAATACTATAATCTCTTATTATCATTGGTTGCTTCAAAACTGAATGACATTATCTTATCAGAGATTATCACATCCGAAAAATAAAGAAATGTTATCCCTAGCCATAAATAAAATTTATGATATAGTAATCTAAATTACGTTAAATCCTATTGTTACTTCTTTTAAGCATATATACCTACATAGTATTATTACCATCAGCTATAAGTAATTCTTAACACCAAGATAGAGAATTACTATCACAAACATCATTTAGTCTCTAGTCTTCCTGAAAAATCACTTCTCTGACTAACTTTGCTATAATAGTCTCAAACAAATAAAAGGAGATTTTCTATGACATCCTTATACGATTTTTCAGTTTCAGATCAAGCTGACCAACCTGTGTCTCTCCAGGACTATAAGGGAAAGGTAGTTCTAATTGTTAATACAGCAACAGGCTGTGGTTTGACGCCACAGTATCAAGGTTTGCAGGAACTCTATGACAAATACAAAGACCAAGGATTCGAGATTCTTGATTTTCCTTGTAATCAGTTTATGGGGCAGGCACCTGGTAGTTCTGAAGAAATCAATACCTTCTGCACCCTCAATTACCATACAACCTTCCCTCGTTTTGCAAAAATCAAGGTCAATGGTAAGGAAGCAGAACCACTTTTTGATTGGCTAAAACAAGAAAAATCTGGACCGCTTGAGGCTAGAATTGAATGGAACTTTGCTAAGTTTTTGATTAACCGTGAAGGTCAAGTCGTCGAACGCTTTTCTTCCAAAACTGAACCACTAAAAATGGAAGATGCTATCAAGGCTCTTCTTAGTAACTAAAAACAAAAAACGAGAGTGAAACTAGAACGACAATCTTTAACTGTCGCTAGTTCTGCTCTCGTTTTCTGCGTTAAGAAAAATAGTATAGAAAGAAATTTCGCTTTATTTTAGAACAAAGCTGTCAATGCTGTAATTAAACCAAAGATAATACCTGGTGCATTGGCCGCAGCAAGGGGAAGGTCACGTTCTTTTTTAAAGAGACCATAGTAAACCCAAAGGCTACAGTTGATTGCAGCTACCAATGGTTGGATAAAGTTTCCTTTATGACCAGACAAATTGTCCATGATTTGTGGTACGTAAGATACGTACATCATTACTGACATAAAGGTTGCTACCCAACCAAGGGTTTTCATTTGTTTATCTGACATTCGAGACTCCTCTTTTATAAATTTTTTCCTTGTACATCTTAAAAAATATTACAAGGCATGTTTTAATGCACTAGAATTAAAACAGTGTCTATCTTACGCTTTTACAATAGAGAATTCAAGAATTTTGGGGCAATGTTAATAAGATGTAAACTATCACAAGATTGTGATTGGTCACAATCTTGTGATAGTGAATTTAGTCTCTTATGTAGCGTTTTCATAAGAAAAAAAAGACCTCTTTAAGAGGTCAATTTTTCATAATACTATCTTTTGATCCTTAGAATAATAGACTCTTTATGATTGATTATAACGAAATCATTCTGCTAAGAGCACTTCTTTGATGGTTTGTTTTTGGAGTTTTCTGTTGGATAGATAAA
>ERZ773050.933-NODE-933-length-16269-cov-9.939127_pt1 | contig 16269 bp, 12 predicted proteins | sample MGYA00580632_ERZ773050 | MGnify/ENA primary metagenome ERZ773050 (study PRJEB29015, sample SAMEA2738123) | human oral metagenome | biome: human oral; feature: human-associated habitat; material: saliva | place: China | collected 2166 ... | reverse complement strand
TCAAAGAATCTGTAAATTTTGCCTAAAAATGCAAAAGAAACTGTGGATTTGCCTGATTTCTGCAAAGAATCGGTGCTGCAAATACAGATTCTTTGCATTTTTCAGGCGTGCAATGATGGAAAGTCGTCCTTAGTGAGAAGAGCGTGTCATTTGCGCACTTGGCGAGAAGAACGTGCGGTTCAGAGGCCGAGAAACCCGTGCAGTTGCAGGCGCAGCTGTGAACGGAACCGCGAGCTCACGGAAAGTTGGCTTGCGAGCAGTAGTTTCCCCAGCTTATTCGCTTTTCTTATGATCTCTGTGTATAAGCTCTTCGAGATGCTCATGCTCTTCTTCGTGGAGCTGCTTAATCTCTTCGTCGAAGTCTGGATCTTTAGGCGTAATGAGCTCATCCTCTCCAGTCTTTGGATCTGTGTGATGAAGCAAGACAGGTTCAAAAAGGTGCAGATGCTTGGCAAAGAATGCGGACATAGTGAGCAACATGACAAAGATTGCAACACGAGGCATCGTGTTGACCTGCGTCATAATGAGCGAACCAACGCACAGAAGGGCAGTCCAACCGTACATCAAAAGTACCGCTTGACGCTGGTTATAACCGTGAGCCATTAAGCGGTGATGGATGTGTCCGCGGTCGGCAGTAGCAAAACTGACGTGTGCGCGAGTGCGGCGAACAATCGCGGAGAAGGTATCGATGATTGGAATACCTGCAACGACGAGAGGAACAATGATGGTTGTGAGTCCCGCCCAACGAGTGACGGACAAAAGTGAAATTGTTCCCAGAGCAAATCCCAAGGTTAGCGAACCAGAATCGCCCATGAAGATTGTTGCAGGATAGGAGTTGTGAACTAAGAATCCCAGCGTAGTGCCTGCGATGGCTGCACTTAAAAGCGCTGCATCGAAGCGACCTGCCCAGATAGAAAGCACAAACATCGTGGTTGATGCGATGCAAGAAATACCTGCAGAAAGTCCATCAAGACCGTCGATCAGGTTAATGATGTTGGCGTAAGCAACCAGGTAAATGACAGTTGCTGGGTAGGCAAGCCATCCAAGATCCACAAAGCCGTACGCGGAAAACGGATCAACAACGTTACCGATAATCAGGCCGCCCGCAGCCGCGATGCTTGCTGCAATTATCTGACCAGCGAGTTTCTGAATAGGCTTGAGAGAAAAAATGTCGTCAAGCAATCCGGTCAAGAAAATTACCGCAAATGCAGCGCCAACAATCCAGAAGTTGACGTTGAGATAATAGCGAGAAGAAAGCGTAATCTCGGCGTGTCCAAGGATTGCTTCAACGCCATAACGCACCAGCATAGCAACGGCTAACCCAAAGAAAATTGCAACGCCGCCCATGCGAGGAATAGGTTTTTTATTGACTCGACGTGCAGAGGGTTTATCGACAACTCCAAGCTTCCAAGCCAGTTGACGAACGGCAGGGGTAATCAGAGCTGAACCAAGACCAGCTGAGAGGAAAACACAAAACATGGTTACCCAGAGGTTCAAGCCGCTTACCCTTCAATAAAAAACAGTATTTAACTGCTAAAATCCATACCATTTAATTGTGCTGCTCATTAAAAAACAAGTCAAGACTTTAATCTTTTTATAATCTCTTTATAGTAAGAATTGTCCTTTTCCCGCAGTCTAAACTGGGTGAACCGACAAGTTTTTTCAGGGAGCCTAATCTCGTGTTCAGTACAGGCATCCTTCGTTGTTAAGGAAGCTGGAACGCTCGAGCGCGGCGCCCACCTTATGAAGGTGGGTTCATAGATGACTGCGGGGAAGGATATTTTTGTGCTCAGACAGCTCGCTAGAAGGTTACGTGCCGCGGTAAAACGCCATACAATTTTGGGTCATTTCAACTTGCTGTATAAAGCAGTATCTTCACAGTATTTCGAACGTACAATCATTGACATACCTGCCCCTGATTGCCACAATAAGTACCGCAACGGGGATATAGCTCAGTTGGGAGAGCGCTGCCTTCGCAAGGCAGAGGCCGAGGGTTCGAATCCCTTTATCTCCACCATGACTTTGACGCGCGCAGAGACCCTGCGCGTTTTTTATACCACCATCTGCCTGGGCAGATACGACGGGAGGCGAGAAACCCTTGGGTAGTGCACCATCACCTAATACCCTTACGTTTTCTGCCTACGACGTCTGTGAACTGTGCCCAAGGCGTTGCCATGCTCAAAGAAATGCTGGTAAAGCGGGCCTTTGTGGAGCTTCAAGCACCATTCGTGTGGCTCGTTCAGCGCTGCACTTCTGGGAGGAGCCTCCCATCTCGGGCGAGGCCGGATCAGGCGCAATTTTCTTCACAGGTTGCCCGCTTAGATGCGTGTTCTGTCAGAACCATCAAATCTCGCAAGAGGGTTTTGGTAAGCCAGTCACAACCGAGCGCCTTGCCCAGATGATGCTTGAGCTTGAAGCTCAGGGTGCGCTCAACATCAACCTTGTAACTCCTTTGCACTTCTCGCCACACATAATTGAAGCAGTTACGCTGGCAAAAGAGGCGGGATTGACGCTTCCAATAGTGTGCAATACCTCGGGATATGAGCTGCCAGAGGTGGTGCAGAAAGTCTCGAACGTCATTGATATTTGGCTAACGGACGTCAAGTACGCAGACCCTGTGCTGGCAAAAGAGCTATCGTACGCAGCAGATTATCCAGAGATGTCTATGGCGGCACTTGAGGTTATGCATAACTCGGTGATGAGTCGTGGCGGGCGCAAGCTGGATGATGACGGTCGCATGTTGCAGGGCATCATTGTGCGCCACCTGGTCATGCCCACACACGCGGACGATTCCTGCGAGGTGCTCAACCGCGTCTGGAATCTTTGTCATAATGATGTAGACGTATCAATCATGAATCAGTACACGCCTAATGAACGCATGCGTGCAGCTGGCGGACCTCTTTCTGGAACGCTTTCTGACGAGGAGTACGAGTTGGTGCTCTGTCATGCGGATGACCTGGGCTTTGAGAACCTGTGGTGGCAGGAGGGTGGAACTGTCTCCGAGAGTTTTGTGCCTGCCTTTGACGCAACAGGTGTTGAGGGTCCCGCGCTCAAGCTCCGCTCGGCTCGCAGCAACGCTGCTGACGCCCGTGTCGCCGGCGCTGCAGCCCGCACTACCACCAGCATCCCCGATACGCAAACCGAGGAGTAACCATGTCTGTCGAGAAACCCGAAGAGCTCCAAACCACCTCAACGCCACAGGCGGCTGCGCTCACGGACGCAGAGCGCGCCGAGCTGGAAGCGCTTCGCGCGGAGAAAGAGCGCAGGGAGCTTGAGGCTCTGCGCGCGGAGAAAGAGCGCAGGGAGCTTGAGGCTCTGCGCGCAGAGAAAGAGCGCGCCGAGCTGGAAACGCTTCGTGCCGAGAAGACCCGTGCAGCCCAAGCAGAAGTGCAAGCACAAGCAGAGGCGACCGCCGCTGAAGACGCCCAGCTTGTTGAAGCTCAGCAGCGTGCTGCACGTCAGGCAGCTCAGCAGGAGGCTGAGCAAATTCGTCGCATTCAGGAGCAGCGCGCAAAGGGCCGTGCTCTCATGGAGCCAGATGAGGACGACGAAGACATCAAGATGCCTTTGGGACAAAAAATTGTTATTGGAACTGTGGTAATTCTCGCAGTTATCTTTGTTGTAACCCAATTTATTTTGTAGGACTGCTACTCTAGATATATCGTCTCACCGTCAGTTTTTGACCAATCGAAAAGAGCAACTATGTCACTCACTGATCGTACCAAACCCTCAGACGTTAGCCTTAATACAGACTTGTATGAGCTCACGATGGCTCAAGGTTATTGGGAAGCCGGTCTTGTTGATGCAGAGGCATGCTTTACCGCATTCTTCCGCGAGAATCCCTTTAATGGTGGATTTGCAATTTCTTGTGGTACTGGTCAAATTGCTGACTTAGTTGAGAATTTTATCTTTGAAGACGACGATATTGACTACCTGGCAAGCATTAACTCTCCCGGTGGCGGTCGTCTCTTTAAGCCAGCGTTCCTTGAGTTTTTGCGTAACCATAAGCTCAATATAACCATTGATGCAATCCCAGAGGGAGAGCTTGTTTTCCCACGCGAGCCTATGGTCCGCGTAGAGGGCTCCATTGTTGATTGCCAGCTCATTGAGACCGCTCTCCTCAATCTGGTCAATTTCCAGACGTTGGCTGCAACTAAGTGCGCTCGTGTTATTAAGGCAGCTCAGGGTAATCCCGTCTCTGACTTTGGCCTGCGTCGTGCGCAAGGTCCAGATGGTGGCTTGGCAGTTGCTCGTGCTTCCTATATTGCGGGTGCTTCAAGCACTTCAAATGTCCTTGCTGGCAAAATCTACGGCATTCCTGTTTTTGGTACCCACGCACACTCTTGGGTAATGTCGTTTGATACTGAGCTTGATGCCTTTAGGGCGTTTGCAAAATCTAGCCCAACTAACTGCTCACTTCTGCTTGATACCTATGATGTTCACGAAGGCATCAAGAACGCCATTATTGTGGCAAAAGAGATGGAAGAGCGTGGCGAGCGCTTAAGTGCTGTTCGTATTGACTCCGGAGACCTTGCACGCCTTTCTAAGGAAGCTCGCAAGGCTTTTGACGAGGCTGGCCTTCCTTACATCAAGATTTCCGTTTCAAATGATCTTGACGAGTACACTATCCAGTCGCTTTTTGCTCAGGGTGCACCTATTGACGCCTTTGGTGTTGGCACCAAGCTTGCTACCTGCGATCCTCAGCCTTCGCTTGGCGGCGTCTACAAGCTAACTGCTCGCCGCCAGAGCGCTGAAGAGCCTTGGACTCCTGTTATTAAGCTGTCCGAGATGGCTTACAAGCGTACCGTCCCAGGTATTCAGCACATTCGTCGTTTCTACGATGCAAATGGCTGTCCTGCAGGTGACATGATTTTTGACCCAGATTACCTGGTAACCAAGAGTCCAGAGTCTAAGGCAACCGTTGTCGACATCATCGATCCATATTCAACCCACAAGCTTGAAGGAACTTCTCGCGAGCTAATGGTAAGGCTGGTAGAAGGAGGTAAGCGTGTAGGGGAGAGCGAGTCTATTGAGGTTGCTCGCGATCGCTGCCACGCTGCGCTTATGCGCCTGGACGCGGCATACACGCGTTTCTTGAATCCTCAGATTTATCCTGTGGGTCTTGAGCGCGGTCTGGCCAATTTGCGTCACGAACTTGCCGCTCAACATCAGGTAAAATCTTCCGAGGAAACTGAGTAGTCCTTTAGAAACTACACAACCAACTACGTAATTACACTGCATACGTGTACTGAATTTAAAGGAGAGTCATGCGCGAGAAGATCGAGGAACTTGTACGTCAAGCCTTGGCAGATGCCCAGGCTGCGGGTGAGTTGCCTGAATTCCAGATTGATGATGTGGGACTTGAGCGCCCACAGGACTCATCAAATGGTGACTGGTCTTCTACGGTTGCAATGCGTTCTGCAAAGCTGGCACACAAAGCACCGCGCGATATTGCAGCAGCTCTTGTGGCACATATTGCTAAAGATGCCCAGATTGAGCGCGTTGAGGTTGCTGGTCCTGGCTTTGTGAACTTCTATCTGTCTACCGCTGCGGGCAATGAGATTTTTAACACCGTTCGCGAGCAGGGCGCAGACTTTGGCCGTTCTTCTTTTGGCGCCGGTCAAAAGGTCCAGGTAGAGTACGTTTCTGCAAACCCTGTTGGTCCTCTGCATATTGGACATGGCCGCTGGGCAGCGCTGGGAGACTCTCTCAGCCGCATTCTTGCCTTTGCAGGCTATGAGGTTGAGCGCGAGTACTACGTCAACGATCATGGCTCTCAGATGGACGTCTTTGGTCACTCCATATCTAAGCGCTACCTGCAGCTTATTGACATTATGCAGAAGCGCGGCATTGACGCTGATGCAGCTGCACAGGTGCTTGCAGAAGACCGCAATGCCTACGTTGCAGATGAAGACGATGCTCATCCAGAGCAGCATCCGTTTACCGACGAGTTTATCAACTCTCTTGGCGGTAACGCATACGCTGGAGATTACATTGTTGACCTGGGACTTTTCTTCCTCAAAAATGACGGAGAGGTCTGGGCAGACAAATCTGAAGACGAACGCATGGTAGAGTTCCGCGAGCGTGGTTACAAGATGATGCTTGAGTCCATCAAAAACACCTGCCACAACGCCCGCGCTGACTTTGATGTTTGGTTCTCTGAGCGCTCTCTATACGTTAAGGACGACCAGGGTAAAGACGCCGTTGATCGTGCACTTGATGCTCTGGATAAGCTTGGCTACCTGTACCGTTCTGACGAGGGTGCGCTATTCTTCCGTTCCACTGATTTTGGTGACGATAAAGACCGTGTACTTATCAAAACAAATGGCGAGTATACCTATTTTGCTTCTGACGTTGCCTACCATTGGAATAAGTTCCAGCGTGTCGACCACGTTATTGATATTTGGGGAGCAGATCACCACGGTTATATTCAGCGAGTCCGCTCTGCTGCAACAGCTCTTGGTTACCCAACTCAGTTTGAGGTTTTGCTTGGTCAGCTGGTTAACCTGCTCAGAAACGGTGTTGCCGTCAGAATGTCTAAGCGCAAAGGAACTGGTATCCATTTTGACGAGCTTCTCGCCGAGGTTGGTGTTGATGCAACGCGCTACACCCTTGTTTCAAAGTCTTCCAACCAGATGATTGACTTTGACATTGAGCAGGTAAAGCGTCAGGACAGCTCTAATCCTGTGTATTACGTTCAGTATGCTCATGCGCGTATTTGTTCTATTTTGCGCCGCGCTGCTGGCGTTGACCTTGATGAGGCAAAGACACTTGGTATGGACGCTGTTGCAGATAAGGCTATTGGCTCTGAGGTTGATCTTGGGCTGCTCTCTGATGCCGCCGAGCAGGCTCTTGCTCGTAAACTCTTTGAGTTCCCAGGTCTTGTTGAGGGTTGTGCTCGCGATAGGGCACCATTCCGCATTACGCACTATATTGAAGAGCTTGCTGGTCAGTTCCACGCATTCTATACCGTTTGCCAGGTACTTTCTTCCGAAGGACGTCCACTGGACGCAGAGCTTTCTAAGGCTCGTCTTGCTGCATGTGATGCAACCCGTCGCGTACTTGCAATTGCCCTTGATCTGATTGGTGTTTCTGCTCCTGAGTCAATGTAAACGATAGCTAACTATGTTGTTTTGTCATGATACCGTGCAAGTATTGAATACCTGCACGGTATCTTTAGTGAATTTCTCCAGATAATTTACATATTTCTCCGTTATGTAAAAAAATTTTTAATGTATAAAAGAGATAATAAAATTAATATTTATTACTTAAATTTTATATTTCAGCATATAAAAGCCTATTTTGATGTCATATAAGCACCATTTTCTAACATATTTTTGACTAACTATTGTTTTGTCCCCACGTTAACACGTGTTTTTTAGGGGTATACTCATTATGCGAGCAAATAGTAAATGGTTCGGGCATAAGAGTGGAGGTCTCTATGGAACTTCGCGAGTACATGTCCATTCGCAGGTCTTACAACTTGGTTAGAAGAGTGGTGCCTGCTAACAGACGACTCACGTTTGAAGAGTTTGCTATTTTGTGTCGCCTCAATGTGAAGGGTGCTCCTGTTAAGACTTCAGAAATTGCCGAGTATCAGAGTGCTCTTCGTCCTACGATTACTCATCGTACCTCGCACCTGGCAAGGCTTGGTTTCATCAAGAGAGATGAAGGCGCCATTGATCGACGCAACGTAGTGTGTATCATCACAGAAAAGGGTGTAGAAGCAGTTGAGGAGCTGTCCAAGCTTACCTGTGCTCGTATTGCGCCCGGCCAGGCGCTTTCACGTACTTCGTTTGAGCGTATCGTCATGTATGTTGACGCTATGGGAGCTCTGTATTGCAGGGCAGCAGATATGGTCCTTCTTGCAATTCTAGATTCTCCTAAAGACGCTCTTTCTATTACAGAGATTGTTGACGCGCTCGGTCTTTTGCAGCCAACGGTTTCTATGTCTCTTACTGCTTTGGCAGAAAGTGGCCTGGTACAGCGCAAACATGACGATGCTCTTTCAAGAAGAGTAACTATGGTTGAGCTCACGCCTCAAGGCAAGACGTATATCAAAGAAATCGTTCAGCAAATTGAAGACATTATTGTTAAAAGAAAGAGCCGTACAGCTGTTTAAATGATTTATGCAGATTAAAGAAATCTAGAAGATGGGTTTCTCGAGGTTTAAGGGTTAGTGGTTATAAATCCCCATTTGCCCGTTTTATGGTGAATTTTATTTATTTTTTCATCATAAGGCGGGCATTTTCGTGGTATATTCCTTTTGGATTTGCACCTATTTGATTTTGTTTGTTATCCCTTCATCATATTTCTTACGTATTTTTACAGATTATTTTGATGAGCAAACAGAGAGGTTTGTACATGTCGGACGAAACATCTTCGGTCCAAAATGATTCTTTAAATGATGTAGAAAATACTCCAGCACCACGTAGACGTGGTAGACCTCGTAAGAGTGAAAATAGTAATTCAGAAAATTCAACTTCAGAAAATACCAATTCTGAGGCAACTGAAGAAAAGGTCTCTAATTCATCGACTGCAAAGCGTCGTCGTGGTCGTCCAACTAAAAAAGAGACCGAGGCGCGCCGTGCGGTAGAGGCTGTTGTAGCAGAGGCTATGAACGCAGCGGGTATCACTGAGCCGCCAAAGCGCCGTCGTGGCCGTCCTAGCAAAGAAGAGATGGAAGAGCGTGCCCTCCATGAGCGTGCCCTTGAGGTTGCTCAGGCAGAGGTTTTGGCTCAGGTCCAGGCAAGTGGCAAGGTTTCTTCTGACGTTGTAGACACTGATCGCCTTACCAAGATTGTTCAGGACGCAACTCAGCCTTCTGCGGAGGTAACCCCGGCTCCTGCCTTCACTAAAGCAGAGGCAGAGGGTGCAGCTGGCCAGAATACCAATAGGGCTCAGAAGAACTTTGCTGAAGAGCAGGGTAGTGTTGAGCAGCAGGATGGTGCAGCTCAGGAGCAGGCTTCTGGTGCAGTAGCAGATTCCGAGGCAGCTCCAGCAGAGCGTCCAGGGCGTTCTCGTGCGGGTGCAGCACGTCGTCGACATCGTAATGCTGAGCCAAAAGAAGCGGCTCAGGAGGGCGAGAAGACACAGGAAAACGCACACGCCAACAACCAGGAGCGTCCTTCTCGCGATCGTAGACAGAACAACCAGCGCAACAAGAATCGCAAGCAGGGCCAGGCAAGCGAGCCATCGCTTTCCAAAGAGGCTCTGCAAGAGATGAAGCTTTCTGAGCTTCGTGCTAAAGCAACTGAGCTGGGCATTGAGTACGCAGGCGTTCATAAGTCTGATTTGATTGAGCTTGTATACGCTGCATCTGCAGCTGCTGAGGGCTTTAAGACTGTTGAGGGTATCCTTCAGATTAGTAACGAAGGCTACGGCTGGATTCGTACAGGTAATTACATGGAAGGCGATGACGACGCCTTTGTCCACCAGCAGATTATTAGAAATCTTGGTCTGCGTCCTGGTGATAGCGTCTTGGGCATGGTGGGACCTGCTCGCGTAAATAGCAAATATCCACCACTGCTTAAAGTTTCCCAGGTCAACGGTGGGGAAGTTGAGGGTCTTAAGGACCGTCCTCGCTTCAAAGACCTGACTCCAATTTTCCCAGACCAGCCTCTTACTATGGAGCATGGTAAAGACTCCATTACTGGTCGCGCTATTGATTTGGTGGCTCCTATTGGTAAGGGTCAGCGTGGTTTGATTGTCTCGCCTCCAAAGGCAGGTAAAACCACCATTTTGAAGCGCATTTGCCAGTCTATTACCACCAACAATCCTGAGGTCCACCTCTTCTGCCTCTTGGTAGACGAGCGCCCTGAGGAAGTTACAGACATGGAGCGCTCCATTAAGGGCACCGTTGTTGCTTCAACTTTTGATATGCCAGCAGAGAATCACACCGTTGTCTCGGAGCTTGTCATTGAGCGAGCAAAGCGTCTGGTTGAGATGGGTCAGGACGTTGTGGTTATCCTGGATTCCATCACGCGTCTTGCTCGTGCATACAACCTGGCTATTCCTGCCTCTGGTCGTATTCTTTCTGGTGGTGTTGACTCCGCAGCTCTGTATCCACCAAAGAAGTTCTTGGGCGCAGCTCGAAACATCGAGAACGGCGGCTCGCTCACTATTATTGCGTCTGCCCTGGTAGATACAGGCTCCAAGATGGATGAGGTTATCTTCGAGGAGTTCAAGGGCACTGGTAACATGGAGCTCAAGCTTGATCGAGACCTGGCAGATCGTCGTATCTTCCCAGCTATTGATCCTGTTTCTTCTGGTACTCGTAATGAGGATCTGCTTATTAAGCCAGAGCTTCAGCCTATGGTATGGGGCGTTCGCCGTATTCTTGCAGGCTTCAATAACACTGAGCGTGCAACTACTGCTCTTATCAGTGGTCTTAAGCAGACCGATAACAACCAGGACTTCCTGATTAGATCTGCAAAGAAGGCTGCACAGTCTGACTATCCACAGAATTAGTCAGATTTAAAGATGACGCAAGAAGTGCTTTCCAATCTATGTTGGGAGGCACTTCTTTTTTCTCGCCATTTTTGTTGAATAACTGCCGAAGAATTATGAAAAAGTTTTAAAGACGCTGTAAAAAATAATGAATTACGCTATAGTCATTTCTAACAGCACAATTATGTGTTGCAGCGGATTACACAAAGATGAAATGAAGCCCACCCGTTGCTCACGTCGCCCGTATTGGGTTTAGTAGCATATGCAAATTTAGCGTGTGTCTTCATACATCTTCTTAGCGTTTGTAGGGGGAGTTTGTATGACAGAAGGTAGGAATCCGGCAGTAGTCGCCGGCCTGCTCAGTGGACTGGTTTTGGTAGCAGAGCCAGCATCTGCGTATGCCCTTACCGCTAATGAAATTCGTCAAACGCCTCTTGGTGCAATCTTTATAGGCATTGGAGTGGGACTTGCTGCGGTTGCAGTCATTTCTGGTGCGGCCTTGGTGGTCTCTCGCTCGGTAAATCGTGGCGAGAAAAACGATGAGGTAGAAGCAAAGAGCCAGTCAGCTGCAACGTTCCAGAGCTCAGATGAGGTCCTATCTTCAAAGCAGGTCTCAGCTGCATCGAACTTCTCGTCAGAAGAGAGCGTTGTGATTCCGCTGGACTCTTCAAGGCGCTCGATTGCTGCGTACAAGCCAAAGCACATGAGGGCTTCTCAGTGGGATATGACTGGTTCCATTCGTGTTCAGTCTGCTGAGCTGCCTGTTCAGCCTGCCGAGTCACCTGCAAAGAAGTCACAGGTTGTAAGTACGGCCGCAGAGGGTGTTCTTCCCGTTCGCGCAAAGAAGGCTCCTGCGCACTCTACAAACGACTACGCGCAGATTGCAGAGAACTACACCAAGCTTTTGAGCTGGCGCGAGCGTACCGTTGCACGTGCAAAGGGTGCTGCTGCGGTGCTTCTTGAGCGCTTAGGACAAGATCCTATGGACGGTCTGCCCATTATCGAGCGTGCTGACGGAACCGTTGGTGACGTTGGTACAGCTTGGTGGACTAAGGCTGTGGGCGAAGAGTCCATTACGCGCGATTTTGGTATTGCTGAGATTGGTGCCGAGGCTATTCCTGAAGACTTTACTAACCATGCTGCTGATATTTCTAGTCGCATTTCTTATGTTGACCAGGGAGTCTTCCCTGAGAAGCGTACGATTGACGAGCTTGAGCACGCTGATGATTGGACGCTTGCGCTGGCTGCAATGGACGAGCATCTAGCTCGCCATGATCAGCAACAGATGCGTAAGTATCATCCAGTGCAGTTGCCGCTCATTGGCCAGGCTGCTGCTGAGGCAGAAGTTGCAAGCTCGGTGGAGTTGTCGGGTGCAAAACCTGCTGCGTCTCACAAGGTTGCCGCTGCTCAGATGCGTCCTTCTCGCGAGCCAAACTACGCTGGTGTGGTTGCACAATCAACCGCAATGCCGCTGGTCAAGGCTACAAACGATACGTCATCGCATGTTCAAGACATCTTTGACGCGGTTGAGCGTGAGATGGCGGCTGAGCTTCAGGCGGCTGATGAGAGACCAACGCGCGAGCTGCTTCGCCTGATTGAGGGCGGCACCAGCAAGATGAAGAAGATTTCTTCGCTTGATCTTGGCGAGAAGACCAGCGCAGACAAGGCCTCTTACAAGCCTCGTCACTTTGCTGGTGAGCTTCCGCTGGTACGTGAGGCGTAAGTAGCACACGTAGGCCAGCTGCGGGTAGTTAGAAGACAAGCGCGCAACCGTCGCGAAAGACTGGGGCAGCAGAAACATCTGGTTTCTCTAAAATTATTTCAAGTTAGATAACATTTTTTGGCTGTGGTTCTTTTTTAAGGACTGCAGCCATATTGTGTTGTGTCACATATTCAACGCTATGGAGAAAAGGAGATGAATATGGCACATAAGCTAACGCGACGACGCTTTTTGGAGGTGGCCGGGACCATTGCGGGGTCGTTTGCTCTAGCAGGCTGTTCGCCAAAGAACCAAGACCCTAACTCCATTTACGTTGGCGTGATGGGCCCATTTACCGGCGACGTTGCTCAGTATGGCCTTGCGGTACGTAGCGGTATTTTGCTGTACCTCAAGGAATTCAACAAGAGTGGTGGAGCTGGTGGTCGTCAGATTGTTCCTATTGCAGAGGACGAGAAAGGCGATTCAACCGAGGCCATTCTTGTTTATAACAAGCTTCTTGACGAGAATGTCTGTGCAATTTTAGGTGACGTTACCTCAACGCCAACCATTGCACTGGCACAGAAATCGGTTCTGGACAACATTCCTTGCGTAACGGCATCTGCAACAGCAGAAGACGTTGTTGCTCACGGCAATAACATGTTCCGCGCTACTGTCACCGACCCATTCCAGGGCGTTGTTCTTGCAGAGTTTGCTAAAAAGCAAGGCTATCAGCGTGTAGGAACCATCTTTAACTCTGGTGGCGATTACGAGATTGGCGTTAATAACGCATTTGTCCAGAGAGCTCGTGAGTTGGGCATTGAGGTTGTATCCCAGCAGGGCTATCCAACGGGAGCTGTTGACTTTAACGCCCAGCTTACCAGCATTATTGGACTGGATCCTGACGCCATTTTGGCTCCAAACTATTACCAGGATAACGGCAAGATTGTGACGCAGGCTCGCCAGCTTGGCTGCAAAAAGCCTTTTATGGGCGCAGATGGTTGGGCAGGCATCATTGGCGGCGAGCAGGACTATGCTTCTGCGGCTGACCTTGAAGGATGCTTCTATTGCTCTGCCTTTGTTGCTTCAAACCCAGATGAAAAAGTTCAGCATTTTGTTAAGGCTTATACCGAGGAATACGGTGAGGCTCCAACTAACTTCTGCTCTTTGGGCTATGACGCAGCAATGATTCTTTGCTCCGCTCTTAAGACTGTCGAGAAACGCGGTTATACCTACAACTCCAATGAGTTTAGGCAAGCCATTATTGATGCGATTGCATCTGGTGTGGTTGAGGGTGTTACTGGAACCCTTTCGTATCAGGGAACAGGTGACCCTGTGAAGTCCACCTTGATCATTACCTTTAAAGATGGCAAAGAGTCCATCTATGACACGATCAATCCTTCATAGAAAAGAGAACCTCAGATGTTTTTGACTCAGGTGCTCAATGGACTTCAATTGGGCAGTATTTACGCACTGGTGGCGCTTGGTTACACAATGGTGTACGGCATCATCTTGCTTCTTAACTTTGCACATGGTGACATCATCATGTTTGGCTCCTACGTTGCTTGGATTGCGCTTGTTCAGTTAGGGCTCAATCCTGCAATCGCTGTTCTTCTCGCCATTTTTGGTTGTGTTGTGCTGGGCGTTCTTATTGATAAGGTTGCCTATGCGCCACTCAGAGAAGCTCCAAGGCTTTCTATTTTAATTACCGCAATTGGTGTCTCTTACCTGCTTGAGAACGGTGTTCAGCTACTTCTTGGTGCTGACGCTAAGGTTGTTCCAAGCATCATTGACCTGGGAACTGTTCAGGTATTTGGTTCGACGCTCTCCGGCACTGCACTTTTGACTGTTGCCGTTACTATTGTGGCAACCGTTGTTCTGACCCTTTTGGTTCAGAAGACTCGTCTTGGTAAGGCAATGCGTGCAGTTTCTGAGGATATGGGAGCTGCTCGTCTGATGGGCGTCAACGTCAATAGCACTATTAGCTTTACCTTTGCAGTTGGTTCCGCTCTGGCAGGCATTGCGGCTATTCTGTACTCCATGGCATACCAGCAGGTTTCTCCTACCATGGGCGTCATGCTGGGCACCAAGGCATTTGTTGCAGCAGTTCTTGGCGGCATTGGCTCCATTCCTGGCGCTGTTATTGGCGGCCTTATTGTTGGCTTCTCCGAAGTCTTTGTTGCTGCCTTTGGCCTGTCTGTTTGGCAGGATGCAGTAGTCTTCTTACTCTTGATTCTTGTTCTTGTTGTGAAACCAACTGGCCTGCTTGGCCGACCAGTTACCGAGAAAGTGTAAGGAGGCTCACATGACTAAAATGTATCCACGCGATAATAACCACAACCCCGTAATTGTCACTGGTTTTGGTGGAAAAGATGGTCAGCGTCGTGAGCTCACTATGCCTGCTCGCTATGCTATCAATGCAATTCTTGTTGCACTCTTTGTCTTTGGTGGAAACTTCCTGGTAGGAGAGGGCCTTATTTCTCGCTATCAGACCGTTGTTTTTGAGCAAATTGGCGTGTATGTTCTGATGACCGTTTCTCTGAACATTGTTACTGGTTATCTGGGACAGCTTCCTTTGGGCCACGCTGGCTTTATGTCCATTGGTGGTTATGCTTGCGCAATCTTTATCATTCGCATGATGCCACTCTTTGGTCTGGATGCTCAGTCCATGGCCTCAGGCTCTACACCTGCAGTTATTCTTTTTGTTGTGGGCCTTTTGTTTGGCGGTATTTGCGCCGCTCTGATGGGTGTGGTTATTGGTATTCCAGCACTTCGTCTTCGCGGTGATTACCTGGCCATCATTACTCTGGGCTTTGCAGAGATTATCCGCGTTGTCCTGGTAAACATTGACTCTGCTCTTGGCTTCAAGCTTACTGGTGGTGCATCAGGCCTCACGGGTATTCCTGCTTATACCGGCTACCTGAACACCGCAATTGTTGTTTCGCTTGCCATCTTTGCTATTCATACTCTTATGAAGTCTAGACATGGACGCGCTATTCTCGCCATCCGCGATAACGAGATTGCTGCAGAGGCATCAGGCGTTAACACCACGTATTACAAGACCCTTGCCTTTGTTTTCTCTGCATTCCTTGCTGGTATTGCAGGCGGCCTTTACGCGGGCTGCATCGGCGTTATGGCGCCAGCCAAATTTGGCTTCATGAAGTCTGTTGAGATTCTGGTTATGGTTGTTCTTGGTGGCATGGGTTCTATGTTTGGTTCCGTTGTGTCCGCAACTGTCCTGACCGTACTCCCAGAGGCTCTACGTGCCTTTGCTGACTACCGCATGGTTGCTTATGCAATCGTTCTGATTCTGGTCATGATCTTTAGACCAGAGGGTCTGTTTGGCTCTTATGACTTCTCGCTGTCTCGCATTATTGAGCGAGTCATGAACAGAGACTTCCCTTGGAACAAGGATGACTCGGATGAGCTGGCAGACGTGCAGGTCAACGCGAAGGCAGGCGCTCAGGCAAACGAGCAGGCGGATACGCAGGTAGAAGCCTCAACTGATTCGAAGGAGGCGTAAGAGCGATGGCAACTAAAAACACTACAAAACTTATCAGGCAAGAGTCTCCTAACCTCATTCCTGAGCGAGACCTTGGTGCGATTCCAGTTCTTCAGGCTGAGCACCTTGGCATTGACTTTGGTGGCTTGACGGCTGTTAACGACTTCAACATTGCTCTTGGTCCTACCGAGATCTCTGGCATCATTGGTCCTAACGGTGCAGGTAAAACAACTGTTTTTAACTTGCTTACCTGTGTCTATAAGCCAACACGCGGTTCTGTCATGATTGACGGCTATGATCTTGCTGGTAAGAGCGTTGTTGAGGCAAATCATATGGGCATTGCTCGAACCTTCCAGAATATCCGCCTGTTTAACAACATGACTGTTATGGAGAACATTCAGGTTGGTCAGGGAAGCCACATGACGTCTCACTTCTTGGAGGACGTCTTCCGCCTTCCGGCTCACTGGAAGCAGGAAAAAGAGAGCGCTGATAACGCTCGCGAGCTGCTGCGCATTTTTGGCATGGAGAATCTTGCAAATACCCTTGCAGGTAACCTGCCTTATGGCGCTCAGCGCAAGCTTGAGATTCTTCGCGCTCTGGCAACGCAGCCTAAGATTTTGCT
>ERZ773050.931-NODE-931-length-16280-cov-9.090293_pt1 | contig 16280 bp, 17 predicted proteins | sample MGYA00580632_ERZ773050 | MGnify/ENA primary metagenome ERZ773050 (study PRJEB29015, sample SAMEA2738123) | human oral metagenome | biome: human oral; feature: human-associated habitat; material: saliva | place: China | collected 2166 ... | reverse complement strand
CATCGATGGCATGAGGTGGGTATAATTCTATATACATAAAAAATCCATCATGCATGGCCTGTAAGGTATTATCTATACCGACTATGTTAAAACCGTTCCGATTATAATCGGGGCTCTTCATGCGCCACTCTTCGTAATTGTCGAATAATTTTTCTTGAATCCAATTGGAAAAACTCATAAGGATGCACCTTTACTTAACAACTGTATACAAATATCCTATTTTATCTTATTATAGCATTATTTATAAATTAAATAGCATGATTTATAAGTATATTAAATAACAACATATAGATACAAAAATAGGGATGTGAATTATCACATCCCTAATAACCAGTCTAATACATTACATTGCTGAATTCCATTATAATTATGAGGTTTATAGAGCTCATCCATAGTGAGTAAAAATTTAGGGTACTGATCTTTAACCGCTTCTAATGGTGCTAACTCTCTGTCTCTAATAGTTGGATCCAATACACTTTCTGATACTTGGTAGTACTCTAATATGCCACCAGGCTTTTGAGCAACGAAATCTATTTCTCCCTTTGTTAATTGTCCAACATATACTGTATATCCTCGACGCCGCAACTCAAGGTATACAATATTTTCTAATACATGACCCCTATCACGATTAATATCAGGTAGTAATAGTTGCTTAAAAGCCATATCCACTACATAATACTTAGAACGTAATCTTAATAATTCTTTGCCACGCACATCAAATCGTTCTGTATTATATAACAGTAAACTATCTTCTAAGCCCCTAAGATAACGTTCTACAGTTTTATTATCTACCTTTCGACCTGCGCTTGTTAATGAATTTGCTATCTTTGTGGGATTAATCAAGCTACCAATATTGGCGAAAATATATCTCACAATACTTTCAAGTAATTTAATATCTGCAATTTTTAATCGATCAACAATATCTTTTAACACAACGGTATTAAATAAACCTTGTAAATAATCCTGCCGACCTTGCCAATTTTCCGACATATGTAAAAGCCCTGGGAATGAGCCTTCACTTACATATTTTTCATATAAGACCATCCGTGAAAGCCCACTTTCACTATAGGCATCAACATATTCCTTATAAGACAAGGGAAGCATCTCAATTTGTACATAGCGACCTGTGAGAAGTGTAGCCATATCAGAGGACATAAAATAAGCATTAGAACCTGTAATATATATATCAATATTATCTTGTACAAAGAAGTTATCTACTACACGCTCAAACGATGGTACATGCTGAATTTCATCGAGGAATAGATACATTTTTTTACTTGGAATAATCCGTTCATTAATGTATTCATATAAAGCCCGATAATCTCTTAGTTTATCATATTCCATCAACTCAAAATTAATATCAATAATTTGTTCGGCTGTTACATTATCGGCTAATAACTCATCTTGAAACAGCTTAAACAACGTAGATTTACCACAACGCCGTATACCAGAAACAACCTTAATAATAGGTCTATCTTTATGCCTTCGAAGAAAATCTAAATAATATGGTCGCGATACTAATGACATACACTCGCCTCCTCGCTAAATGGGTTTTAAAACCTAATTCTATATCTATTATATCATTTTAAGGTTTCAAAGCCTAATTATTATGTTTTTATGCTATAATTTAGGTTTTAAAACCTAAATTTAATTATATCGCCATGGAACAATTTTTATAATAATAAAAATGGGTATAAGGTCTATCAAACCCTTATACCCATTCGCTTATACTGGTGCGCCTAACCGGAATCGAACCAGTGACACGCAGTTTAGGAAACTGCACAACTATCCAGTATTTATGCTAGTTCCAAGCACTGTCTTCAGTTTGCTAGCATATATAATTGCATAATTCATTATATTTTAGGATGCCATTGAATGACACTTTGCACTAGCTCCATGATGTATATCATGGAGCTTTTAATTTTACCAATGATTATAAATTTAATACACTAATAGACATCTTTCGTCTTTGAAGATAATAGTCAAACATTCTAGATGCAGGAAGTTCTCGTACTTGAATTTTTTCCAATCCCAATTTACCAAGCATCTCCATTTGAACATTACCTACACTAACAATCTCATCTTTTTCAGTAGGCATCAAAAAACAATTTTTAACCTCTTGAATTCCATTTAATTCAATAAAATCTTTATATGCTAATTGATATAAATATTGTTTAGTCACATCTCCAACACCGGGTTGCCCCTCATAGTCAATATAATTAATAATCTCATATTTTAATAATTCATAATTTGACTAATAATAATCATATTATATATTTTAACCAATCTATCTACTAAGCATATCAATTGAATTCATACTATATTCAATTCTTTTTGTACTTATTAGCGATATTACCTTTATATTATACGAAAATACTATTATTATCGTTACAAATATAGAAAGACCATTATTACATAATATAAATTTTATATTTTCTAATGATAATTATAAAAATTGGCATGGAGTTATATTTTGAATTTATAAATTATAGATTCGTCTCTAAAATACGTTATATCTATATAGCAGACAAAAAAATAAAGAGAACAGTAGTTGCCACTACTGTCCCCTTTATATGGCTCATTAAGTACTGTAGAAAATCAAATTAATTTCACATTTTACTATTCTTCTTAAATTGATCTATTGCTTTGTCCATGTCCATGATTGCAACTTTTTCCACCTTAACATTAGGCATCATTGTTAGTTCGTTATTATCATTAAGATTAATTTCACCAATTATATTTCCAGTACTTTCAGGAGATACAACGCCATAACCTACACCAGATTTTATTCCTTGATAGGTTTGTGCTGTAGCAGTAACCTTCACCAATACATACTCTTTACTTTTATTAGTGGCACTTACATAAAAATCTCCAGTTTTTTGTGCTTGAACAACCCCCAAATTTATATCAGACTCTGAAGGAGAGAAAAATGCCCTTTTAGCATAACTGTCAAAGTCTTTATCATTTTTAAACTGAGAAGCTAGAATATTAGCTGTTAAAGCATTATCTTGATATTCTTTCTTAGAATAACCAAATACATTTAACAAAGATACAATAACAAAAAGAATAATAAGGATTACTACTCCAATAATAAATTTGAATTTATTACTACTTAGATTAGTATTTTTAATGCTAGATACTATTTCTTTATTCATAACAACTCCTGATTTACATTTATTCAAAATTTTACTTCAATTGCTCTAAATTTCATTAAAACTAACGAACAGATCGGTATCCATCGCTATAACCCCGTTGCCATTCAGGACTTGCCATTTGATACAACATATTATCACCAAAATCTGTACCCCATTGAGCGTCAAGTCTACCATGTTTGTAACCTTGCTGATATGGAGTTTCAGCAGAAGCTTGGTTAGTTAAATGAATTTGTGGAAGTAAAGAGTTGTTTTGAAAATCGATTTGATTTACATTTAATGCTGCTACTGCAAATAGTGTAGCAAATAATACTTTTTTTAACATAATTTGTCTCCCTATAATTAATATACTAAACTTTTATCCATATCTAAAAATTGGGCAATTTGATAGTAGTTTCTTCGATCTTCTTCATATACAAAACTATCCATAATTTCTTGTGTATATAATCCTTTACAGAATGGTAAATTCATGATTAACTCTGGTAAATTGTCAATTATCTTATTAAATGGTATATTATCATTTAATAACGCTTCAGCTATTTCATCACATTCATCAGCATTATAAGTAGGATTCCATCTATAAATAAGATGTAATGCAATATTTAGTCCTAAGTTATAGATATAATCTAATTCGTCAAATAAAGCAGGATGTTTAACAATTGCCTTTATATCATCTAGTAAGAATGCCTTAATCAATGGGGCATAATCTCTTTGTGAAGACTCATCTAAAGCGTTTTTTAAAGCCTTTGTTCGCTCTAGAATATCTTGATTAAATTCTTCAATTCGTTCTTTTTTTAATAAGAAAGTGGATCTATTTCTCGCATTGACGCGTATGTTGCTATGCGTAGTTAGATTTTTTAAAATTTCATAATCAATTTCAAAATCTAATAATTGCATTTCAACTTTAAAAGCAACTAGATTAAATATGTCGCGAAGTTCTATTTCGCTTACTGTACGATTATATTCTTGAGCAAATTTTCGAATATCATCTAGGCATTTGTTAATCCATTGATAAAAAGTATTTCTTAATAGGTTGTATGCAACATCAGGATTGCCTATGTCATTATTTTCTACTAAATTATTTCTATCTTCGATAAGTCGAAGCTTAGCATTATATAATAATTCGTTAGCTTTTTTTCTTAGTTGTATATCAGGCCCAAATCGTATCGTTTCATCAAATAATGTAAAACTTTGCATGATTCAACCCCCTAAATCTCTGTTACGGAAACGACATGAATAATAACACCATTACTCGCAAATCGCTTCTTTACTTGATTACGGGCATCTGACTGATTACTTGCAGTTACATTTGTACTTTTTATAACTGAAGGCTGTGTCGTATAAAATTGAACCGTATAGCGTTTAGCCATAATTAACATCTCCTTACATATAAAACTCTATTTGGAGGCAGGCCACATTTCTCGATCTTGCTCCGTAAATGTAACTAATGTTGCAAGTTCGATATTTAATCCCATGGCGATATCTAATAACATAGAAATTGAAATATTGTTGTTATATTTGCCACGCTCGACTCGACCCAATGTGTCTGGACTAACGTTAATTATTTCAGCTAATTGGGCTTGTGTTAAACTACGTAGAGTACGATAATAAGCTATTTTTGCACCGATTTGCTTAAAGATTATAAGCTTTGTGCTTTCCATGTCATTAGCACCTCCTTTAAAATTAATACATATTAATTTTTGCATAAGTCACATTAAATCTGTACCGCTAGATAGGTCTTAAAACTGTATAATTAGGTCTTTTTTTTTGCATGCTATTAAAAATAATTAGTCTAATATCAATGCAAATAAATAAAAATGAAATGAGCCATGTCGTATTATCGACATGGCTCATGTGTTATTCATCTGCAATCAAATACATTAAAGTAGCTGCAGCTGCCTCTACAACAATTCGTGTAATTACTGGATCCATTATATCACCTCCTTTCATAGTATAGTGGAGTAGATTAAGCTACAGATTGATGGTTCTTCTGGCAGTTCATACACAAAGGCATATGATAACGTTGTTTAGAATAACTAGATACTTTACTGGATATAGCACATCCACAATCTGTACAATGTAAATCATCAGTTGTCGTAATTTGAGAGGAAATGCTTTTCTTTCTAGTAATAGATTCCTTAGACTGTGACATAGTTTGCGTATTAACGTCTGTATTATCATCGGCTTCTGGGTCATCACCTGTAGCAATACAGAAGCTCAGCATATATGCATATTTGATAGCAGCTGTTTCAGCTTTCATAATGGATTTATCACCACTGTCTTGACCTGAACCAATACCACTAATTTGGATAGATTCACCTGTCTCTACATCAATAATAGAAATCGTAACGCTAATTGTAGCATGCTTATCAATATTACCTTTGGCTGTTTGTACCTCTCGTAAATCAAGAAGGGTTGGGGTAACAGCTGTAATGAGACCTACACTTGTAAGAGCGTCGTTTACACGTTCCAATACATCGCTACTAGTAACGTAAGAATACCCATGAAAGGTATTTTCACCTGTTTTTTCAATGTAGCTACAACTTTTCATAGCAAGAGATAGCTTTTCATATAATGCAGTATTTGTCATTTTTATTCCTCCGCTTGCACACCAGTTCGTGCTAAATAATAACTTAAGCCAGCAGATGCATCCATATGTACATCACCGTCCCAACGATATGTAAAATGATTTAAGACGTCATTAATTGTTGACTTGTCAACCTCACCATATTGCGAAATTAGATTTTTCCATAAAGGATATGTCTTTTCGCTTAAATACGCTTGAATTTCGAATGTATCATGTAATGTAATAGGAGAGTCTTTAAGCAATCGTTGTATCAGCTCTTTGGGTGTTTCTGTATCTCGATTCCAGTTGATTGTAGCGACAATGACAGCTTCACTACAAAGATATCCCGTAACTCTACTATTTTTCTCAATGAGTAGAAGCGTAGGTTTACTATGATTTTTATGCAAATCTAATAATGGTATTGGCCAGTAGGAAACAACTTCAATTTCCATATGATTTTGTTTTTCAGCACATTGTAATTCAGATATATTAGATTGAGAAATACCCACCATATACAACCATTCCTGGTTATCTATAGTGGGTAATATAAATTGGTACGTATATTGATTATCTCGTGCGGATGTAAGCTCGTCTCTTTGCTTCCATGCATCTTGCAAAGGGGTATTAGAACAAGTTTTATTAAATATAAGATGTGGGATTTCTGTATAGGCTAACGAATAAAGTGTAGGGGTGTGTTCGTTTTTACTATGAATGATCGCCAAATCTGAAATGAGTGATTGTCCACGCTTACATATATAGCGATCTAGTACCTTAATTTTATTTTGTATTCTTTTTACCACAGATACATAGAGTTCTGTCTCCGTAATAATAATACCGCAGTATTGTGTCATAATACTTCCTTTCTACTATGCTGACTTAACTTGTTGTGCGTCTTCAATCGCTTTGCATTGAGCGGATACAGCACAATAGCCTTCACATTTTTTACCATGCCAAGTTTCACGTTGGCTACATTTCTTCGGCACTACACCCGTTTTTATGGCTTGTTGTAACCGTTTTACTTTAGCTTCCATATATAGTTTCAACCAATGATTGCTAATAGGGTTGATAGGAATAAGATATAATGGTTTTGTAATACCTCGTTCAGAAGCAATACGTAGTCCTGTATCACGGCATAACGCCTGAATTACCATAGATGATACAGTGTAATTTTCTTCTTCTAATAATAGTCTGTAATAGTTTAATTGTAAGGCCCAATCTAACACATGACGTACTCCATCTGTGAATAATTCTTTTCGTGTTTTAGGTTGACCTTTTTTGACTCCCGTTTTATACACTTCACCAGTTTCAACATCTTTTTTATAATACCCTAAAGCTTTCATCAATTTATAAGAACTCGTAATTTTCAAATCCCCCAGTGTAGTATCAGTATTGGATAACACTTGTCCATATAAATCAAATTGCCCTGTTGTGGTAGTATTCTTTAAACGCTCTTCTGAAAGCATGTTACCACTAGTATGACGTTCTGTAATCGTATGCACTGCTGACCCATGTAAAGCGTATAGTTGCTTTTGTGGATCTACGGCATATTCAGTAATCTTTTTGAGATATAATTCGCGAGTACCACTTAATAACTCGGTAACAGATGGTTTGGTTAAATTACGTTCTAGTGAAGTAGCCACCGCTCGTAATGTAGGTAAAAACATACATCTCGTACCTTGTGGGCACCGTAATAAGCATTCATACATATTAATTTCATCCCCATTAGGACAAATAAATCGTTTGGCTGGCATAATCATATCCTCCTTATACTTGTCCACATTCACTCATACTATGAAATTCACCATGTCCGATAATGATGTGATCTAGTACTGGAATATCAAATAGTCTACCTGCTTCAGCAACTCGTTTAGTACAACGAATATCTAATTCACTTGGATGGGAATCACCAGAAGGGTGGTTATGGACAATGACAATCCCACAGGCTTTCAGACGAACGGCAGAAGAGAAAATACATTTAATATCTAGAGAGGCTGTTGTTACATCACCAATAGAAATGTCCTCTGATTTAATTAAGTGGTTTCTGGCGTTAAGGTATAGCACTCGTACGTGTTCTGTTTCAAAATACTGCATATCTGACATAGCCTTATAGATATCAATAGGTCGTCCCACATTAATAGGGGCTTTACGAGGCCTGTTTTGCACATTCTTAATAATAGATTTAATAGCACGTAGTTTGGCAATGCCACGGTTCCCCATACCTGGTGCATCATACCACTCAGATTCTTCTGCATGGAATAATGCATCATATGGATCTCCATAACGTTCCACTAACTCTTGAACGGATGCCTTTGGCAAAATTTCTGTTAACATAGCTTCAACTGTAGTATTCATAATAGATTCTCCTTGTATAAAAATAAATTATTTTGATTCATAACTGGAAATTTGACACCAATTATTAGTATTTAGCGATTTAATATGACGATTGATTTTAGAGCGAATCGCTTTAATACCATCGAAGATATCAATATGTAGCGAAGGAAATGTCGCCACTAAAAATCGCTGTAAAGTAGTTAGGTTTAGAAAATAGTTAATATCATAGGTTTCATCAATGTATAATTCAATCTTGAATCGAATAGGTAAGTATACATGTGATGTATCTGTATTAATATAGGTCAGTTCAGAGCGTTCTTCTGATACATAATGTAATTTAATATCAGGGGACAAATACACTCTACAATATTCCATATCAATAGGGTGTGTATCACCTTCGCTTTCTGTATGAATACGTAAAATATATTCTTTTGTTTGATTATGCTGATAGAGATCATAATCAAGAATGCTATGTTTTTGGCTGTCCGAAAGCATATTGGCTAACATACCCATGCGAACAAGAGGCACATCTAAACGCTCGACTTGGTTTCTGAAAGCCCACTGTAAGGATTTCAGTAATGGCTGTAATGCTGACTGTTGCTTACTAATAAACAGGAATGTGTTTTGGTAATATTTGATCATACAAATCCTCCCATAAAAAATACCCCTAGGTGCATTGACACCTAGGGGTTAACCTTAAGGAATAGCTATATATGCTATCAAAATAATAATATATAATTAAGATATCAGAGTTTAACAACTACAAGTAGAAACTTTACTTATACGATATTAACTAAGACGAAACAAGACTCTGTCATGGTATTTATCATAGATAATATTAGGTTCTAAGCCCCTTTGTCAGAACCCTTATTGTATGCAACAAAGAGGGCCGGCATTGTATGCCGCCCCTCTGCGGCATACAATAACCCTTCTGACAAAGTCGTCTTAGAACTACACCGTCTTACAATATAAAAACTGTCTCTTGTCTTGTCTTAACACTATATACTTATATAAAATATGGAAAAAACACGTATTTTATTAATTTTGAAAGAGTTTAATTTAAGACAGGACATAGGACAAGTATGATAACTAATAGTGAAATACAAAAAAAAATTATAAATAAAAATATTATCCTGTACACCAATATAGAAAAATCTATTCACTTAGAGTTAATAGAAAAACCGACTTCAGAACAGATTCTCTGGTACCAATCATTAAGATGCCACTTACTATCTACAGAAAACAAAATAACTGCTTCTACTAATAATAACGAAACCATGATATCAACTTTACAGGTACCTGTCCTACTATTAAAAAAGATTGGGCTACTACATAACATTGACTTGATTGATGATAATCAAAATATAGTAACTATTGAAACATTTTTTGCCTCGGATATAAATACGGTATTACAATCCCCTAACATACAGTCTATAGATGGGATTTATAATAGCACGTTTCAAACCCTCTTCCCCAAAAGTGAAGGATGGCTAAGCAAAAAAATAGTTCCTTACCTAAACAGACTCTATAAGTTGATCTACAACGAATTAGATATAGACTACCTAGAAGCGCTCAAAGGTAAAAATCCGCTTGCTACAATTCGAGCAATCAATAACGAACGATATAAAAAATATGAAGAAAACTTAAACCGAGAAAATCAAATAAAAAAACAAAAGTCGAAACTAAGGAATCCTCACTCCAACGATTCTCCCGATTTAATTGACACATTATTACAACCGAAATCTAACTATGAATCTTATGATATAGAAAGTTATGTAGGATCCATCATTGCATTACTTATACTACTAAGAAAATATCATTTACAACATCTTAAGACACAAATACAAAAGAAATTTTCCAATAATACTCACACAATATCATTAGATGAATGTATCTATAATGTAGAAAATGCAAAAAAAGGTAAAATTAGTATCCAAAAAATCTTAGATGCATACTTACAAAATAGTGCTAAACATACAAACTTAGGAGAGCAATTCCATGCCATTCTCCTTTTTAACAATGCTATAACCACAACACAAGAATTCTCAACATTATTACTATTAGCAAGGGTAGAAACATCATTTATAACTCCACTAAACATAGTAAAGAATTTCATATTTTTCAATAAAGACTCTTGGTCTGCTTTACCAAGTCAGCAAAGTAGTCTTGGACACGGACCTGAAGGCAAAGTCAGTATGAACTTTGGCAAATTAATATTCACCCAAAATTGGCGTTGGAGTGATTTTAAATTTTGGCCGCCTAAAACTATATCGGATTCTAACTCTGAACTAGGATATAGTCCAGGAGATTGGTCTGAACTCATTGAAAATAGCTATATAAATAGGCTTTATCCATTGTTATCCCACAATAACAATGATAGTAGCGTCAATATCCCATTCATTGTAAACCGATTTAGCGTATTAACAGACTATTTAACCATATTATCAATATACCCATATGAGTATGGCTTAGAACAAATGCCCGATATTACTAAATCTTTTTATAAGCATGATGAGAAAAACCAATTTTGGTTACTAAGGAATCGGTTCTCTACAGTTGTTGCCAAGTTAGAACTAATACGTACCTACCAGAAAGAATTAAACTATATTAATACAGTAAAGCAATTACAACCACTCCTTGATGTATCCTTTCTAGAATTAACCAAACTGCTTAAAGACCAAAACACTTCGACAGAACCCAAAAAAATATATATTAATCTTAGCAACTTTACTTGCAGCAATAATAGAAAACTAGCTAGATATATCACTAACGAGACTGATAATACTACTATTAAAGACTTCATCAATTTTCTTAATTTACATAAACGACATATTAACTATTACATCATTGATACCATCAATACTACGCGAACCTACGTACCAAGCAATGATATGAATGTACAGTTCAAACAAGCTTACCTAATTTCACTAAAGCTCCTATATTTCATCTATCAAATATCACCACGAAAGTTTACATCAGTAAGCGAAAAAAATATGAATGAAAATATAAACGAAAAGATCTATAAAAATATTCTATTTCCCTCATCAAACAGCTCTATTCAAACAAATATTTTAATGAAAACTCTTAAAAACTTTTTATTTGAACCAATAATAACAACCATTTTGTTCTCTACAGAGCCACAACATTACTTTTATAAACCATTCGGAACAAAACTTGAACAATATAAGGATTTTGTAACCTATCTTTATGAAAGTTCACTTATAACTATTGAAAATAACCTCATAAGAAAATTCTAAATGAAGCAAGGGTAAAGCCCCTTGCTTCATTTTTATTTCATTTTATCTAGAAATCAAAAATAAATCATTCCTTATGTAATAACAATAAATCAACTAAGATACATTCATGAGCTAATTCGCTCATAAAAATACTATTTTTAAAGGAGGATATAAAAAATGGATGCCTTGTTATTAAATCAAATGCTTCAAAAAGGCGTCGCAAAAAAAGAAGCATGGAAGAAACAATCATCTCACGTAAAAGAGGTAGTTGCCACTCAAAACACTACTATTGTTTCTATGAACAATAGTACGCAAAATTTGACGAGTCGCAATGCTCCCATTTTTAAAACATACGTGGATACTAAGCATAAGGTTACCAGAGGATTTTTTGATAATCTTAAATCTTCTACAAATGCAACAGATACTAAAGATTTAGTAGTATCTTCCAATAACCTTGTAATGAAGAACTCATCTGTAACTTTTGATTCTTCATCTGTCATGACGACGCCTAATATGCCATGTCCTACAGTCACAATTCAATTTGGAAACTACGAATGGGATTATTCTATTGGTGCACTTTATTACCATAAAAGCACTGATAAACGAACTGAAATTGCTAACTTTGCACTTACAATTCAAAAAGTAGTTGAAATTCGTGACAGCCTAGACCATCTAGGAGAGACTAAATACCATGTTCTAATTACACATGCACAAGGTTGCATGGAAAGAGTCTTGTCGGAAAGTCGATATAAAGCAGAGCTCACTAAAATCGGAGAAACAATAAACCCTATTTTTAATGTAGTTCACAGGTCTTTATTTGATCGTTATCTTTCTGATGTAGTAGCTCAGTACTGGGCACAAAATGGACAAAAAAGTCTTGAATTGAGCATCCACGGATGGATATGCTCCTCAGCCCAATATATTTATCAATATGCCTTTAATAATACATATATTCAAAGGCCTAATTGGGTAGCCTACATCGCCAATGGTGTAGATAAGATTAACATACCTGGTATGGCAAAGACATTTTTAGACTCATATCTACGAATTTCTAAAAGTGCCAATCTATTATTAACTGCATTGTTATATACATTGCAGACACATATAGCTCTACCATACAAAGAAATTACAGGGCAACGATTACAGAGTGCTATGGTCTTTCAAGGTGAAACACAACATGGGAAGAGTGTATTAGCTCATTTGCTTAGTCGTGGACTACAAAGTAACTGCCATAATGATTACTTCTATAAATTTGATGGTACTAATGCTTCTATTAGCCATATTCTAGGTAAACATGGTCAAGGGCTCTATGTATTTGATGATATTTATAGGAAAGCTCAAGGTGATGATAGTAGATCTGATGTAGAGAAGCTAAATACGATAGCGCGTATTCTTGGTGATGGCATCATAGCAAGTAAAATGAAACGGTTTGGTAATGGGCTAGAAGAAACAAAACCTTTTAATGGTGGTGTAATCATCACTGCAGAATTATCTCCTGTAGAGAACGAATCTACTCAAGGTCGCCTTATTATTAATAAGTTTAATAATTCTGCGCATATTGACTTCGATAATAACGAGGATTTAACGTTTCTTCAGACATCTCCAGAATTATTTGATGCATTCTTATCAGACTGGATCTCATTTATGGAAACCCACTTTCAACAATGCCACGCAGACTTGAAAAATCGGCATCATAAACTATATCAAGCTTTGCAAAAGCAAAGACTTCATACACGTTTATGTGCCTATGGATCAATGGCCTTAAATATTTTGTACTATTTTGTCCAGTTCTGCGAGTCGATTGGAACCTCTATTGACTTCACGAGTGCCAAACGACATATTCTAACAATACTCCAATATCAGCATTTTGAATATCGTAAACATTCTGATGCTGACGCTCTTCGTGAACATATTGCAGATGCTATCAACTGTGGGCATCTTCCTATTGCAGATAATAAAAGCCATTATGACCATAATATGGCTGGGTTTCTTGATAGCGAAGGCTATTACTGTATCACAATATCTCGTTTGGAGGAAGTACTGGCACGTAACGGCTACAATCGAAATGATTGTACAGCTATGTATGAAAAACTTTTCAACAAAGGGTTATTGGACTCTACCAGTCGTACTAGTCATAGAATTTCAAGTGGTAGTCAACGGCCTTATTATTTCCGTTTCTCCCCATCAATCCTTGATAATACGGAACCTAACGAATCATTGCAGTTATCTATTGATAACACTTTATTTGACATGAAAGGATAACTTAAATCATGAAAGAAGTAGAAAACAAGAATATAGAACAAACTTTAACACCTGCCATAAAAGAAGGATTTGGGATTTTTATCATAACGTCCTATAAGTTAATATTATGTGAAACGCCTATTGAATTTGTAAAGGCGTTGCAAGAAATTGCAGATTACGAACCTATCGTTATTGTAAAAGGCCAATTAGCTACACTTCATGCTGAAATGGCGCGTTACGATATGATTAATTCTATTTGGGCCCTAAACTCACAGGAAATTTACGATAATATATTGGCACAGAATAAGCTTACAAAAACAATAGAAATCATGCCGTCTACCTTACCAGATTGGTCAAGAGGAACCATAGCGATATCATCCATAGACATCGATGAAGATTCTTCAGAAAGGATACTACAACCCTTAAATGATAAATCTAAAGGCATCGACTAAATTAAATTTTACTAGTCAATTCTAACCACTGAAACGGTCAATACGTTATTGAGAGGAGGTCGTTTCGAAGTATGCAACAACATCAAAACGGCCTTTCTCTTCGTGATTTGGCCAAATTTATAGGGGTTACAACTCAAACGGTAAGAAACAAACTAAGAAAGCATGGTTTACTTGCTACAGCGAATCGTCTAGGCAATAAAATCGTACTTTCATTCGACGATTGCAAAAAATTTATTGCGACTTCTTATCCATGCTTGTACAATGAATTTGCAAAGTGTCATTCGACCGTACAAGCATCCGATAAGGAGGCACTTACAATGTATCCTATACCTAAAGGTAAAGGTCGAATAACACAAATAAAACAACGTAGTGGCAATACCTATTTTTACGTAAGAGATTTGCCTTTGTTTTATAAAGAAAACGGCGAAGTATTTATGTATAAATCAGAAGGGTTTACATCAAAAGATTTAGCTGAGGCAAAACGCTTACTCATTATCAGTGAACGTGATGCCGGTAAGTTTAAGTTTGATTATCTCCAACAATATTCTCAGATACCATCTAGTAAGGTTGACCGTAAAAAGGCCAAGAAATTACAACAAAGTTACTATGACTTTTGTGTTGATTATTACAATCATAGATGTCTAGAGGTAGGTACTAAACAATTGTATGTAACAATCATCGAAGACCGTATTAAGCCTTATTTCGGTAAGATGACTATTGGTGAGCTAACAAAGGGTACCTTACAGGCATTCGTAGATAAATACACGTCTAATACAAAAAAGATGTTCACTGTCTTGAATGCTACCCTGAGCAAGCTTTACAGCTTGGACCTTATCCCTGAAGATTTTAGTAAACGGCTAATAAAACCTGATGTGAAGATTGTAAAGCAACCCAAGCGCCCATTAACAACAGATGAAGTATCACGTTTTCTTCATTACTTTAAGGGGCATTGGCTAGAACACGCCATGTATCTTATCTTTAACACAGGGTTACGATCACAAGAATTATTAGCATTGACCTGGGCAGATATTGAATTTATTGATGATGCTAGAGGCTATGTACATGTTCGACGTGCAATTGGTCGTACTGAATCAGGATATGGTGTAAAAGCTACTAAAACGCCTTCTAGCGTACGCAAAGTGCCTTTTAATAGTAAGACCCTTGTTGAGCTATTAAAGTCGGCAAAGGAGTCAAATAAAACGGGTTGGGTAGTAGAAAATAAAAGCAAGACCAACCGAATGTATCCTGATAATTTTCGTAATAGGTACTTTCGAGATGTAGGTCAAAAGCTCGGCTTTACAACTTCCTTAACATCTCATGTTGCTCGACATACCTATATTTCTCATTTAGTAGCTAAAGGCGTCCCTTTAGCTACGATTGCACAGTGGACTGGTCATACTACAATTGATATGATTGTTAACGTATACACCCATGCTGTTACAAGCAAAGAGGATGAATTAGATTTTGCAAAAGAATTATTTGCATGATTCAATTCATATGAATCTCATAAGATTGCATTTTGCTTGCAAAAATTTTATGCTAGCGGGCCCTTTTTGCTAGCATAATGAAAGTATTTTCATAAGAGCGAAAAAGGCATAAGGGCCCCAAAACCCTTATGCCTACTGCGTTTATAATGGTGCGCCTAACCGGAATCGAACCAGTGACACGCAGTTTAGGAAACTGCTGCTCTATCCTACTGAGCTATAGACGCATGTATACTTTATTATATCGTTTTTAAATCTATCTATGCAATAACTATGCTATAATACAACTGTTGATAGTATTAGAGAGTTCTTATAAAAAGAGGTATATACAATGAAACTATGTAAACGATCTATTATCACTAGTTCACTATTAGCAATATTAGCCATATCATCTGCGTATGGGGCTTCCCCTATGCAGCCAAGTGAAAGCACAGATACTGCTGTGGTTGATTTGGATTATGCCAATATTCCAGAGTTAAAAAAATCTATTGAAAGCGCAACACCAGCCATAGTACAATCTACACTTGATGCTTCTGAGGGAAAACCTACTAACGGTAAACCAATTTATTCAACAGTCACTATGACTGGTAATCGTGTTGTATCTGTAAAAACTTATAAGTCTAAAGAAGAACAAGAAAAAGCCATGTTGAAGGAGCGTGAACGCTTAGATAAGGTCACCGCGGAACGTCGCGCTAAACGGAAAAACGAAACTCGCTCGGATATGCTAAAAGGTTTAACGCCAATACCATTCTATCCACCTGTGAGTGAAACACGCGAATTACAAAGCGAAATGTTCTCTCGACCATTTGGTAGGCAAC